>MDTB01193129.1_pt1 | contig 56082 bp, 44 predicted proteins | sample 811161 | NCBI WGS metagenome assembly MDTB01 (sample SAMN05326650, study PRJNA326480) | marine metagenome | isolation source: seawater | place: Mediterranean Sea | collected 2009 | reverse complement strand
GGCATCTTTTTAGATGCCTTTTTTATTTACTGAAAGTAAAAATTTTATAGATCTAATTTAAGACCTGCATAATATGTAGTGCCAATCAATCCAGCACCTGGGAGAGAAACATAATTATCTCCTCCAATATTATTACCTCCAACTTCAAGAGTTGCTGAATTTAAATATGGTAATTTATAACTAAGTTTTGCATCAATAACTGTATTTGATTCAATCAATGCATTAACATAAGATGATTCGTATAAAAATTCTGAATTATATCTTGCGTTAGCACTAAGTGTTAAATCACCTTTCTTAAATAATAGTCCAGCTTTAACTCTATGATCTGGAGTATTCCAACTGAGTTGTAAAGCACTATCGTCAGCAGGGTCGTAATCAAGTTCATTGTATTCATAAATTACATTTGCAAATAGTCCATTTGTTAAAAAGCCCGTGGCTTCAACTGAAAAACCGTATGCACTAAATGTTTCATTAAAATTTGAATCAACTTGAAAATCGTAATAACTACCTGCAGCAACTGCAGCAGCTGGAGTAGATAAAGTTGATGTCAATACAGGAACGTCGACATACCTTCCTGCAATTTTGTCCTTAATAGAACTAAAATATGCACTTGCGTCAACTGTAAATCCAGGCGAATTAAATCGATATCCCATCTCAAGCATTGTAACAGTCTCTGCTTTTACATAACCTAAGTTTGAGGGAGAGGCATCAGATTTTTCAACTGCGTTATCAAGAACATATTGACCAGTAAATGTGTATGTCTCGTCATTTCTTAATGTAAGAGTTTTATTGAATCTTTCAATGTTAGATTTTACACCACCCAAAATAACATTGAATGTATTATCATAACCAATGAACTTGTCTTGATTTGTTGGGTTTCTAAATCCTTGCTGAGCTGAAATTCTTAAATTTTGGTTGTCATTCAAATTAAATACAAGCCCTAGTCTTGGAGTTACATTACCAACATCAATAACTTCTTGTTTGTCATATCTGAGTGAACCAGTCAACGATACAAAATCATCAAATAAATCAGTCTTGACTTGAGCATATGCGCCATAGTCATAATATTCAATAGGACCATCTGCATCAGTATATAAAGTTCCACCGGTATCAAGAACATAATTTCTGTAAGAAGCACCCATTATAACTTTACCAAAATCAAATTTGTCACCGAAGTCATAATCTACTTCGTAGTTGTAAACTTTTGACAAATCTTGAATTCTTGAACCTGCTCCAGGGTTATTCAAAGTCAAACTTTGTGCACTTGAATTAGCAGCATCAAATTCTGGCGTTCCAGGTTGTAATAAATTTGCATCAGCAGCTGCTCTAGCAAAATTGTGTGCAAAAACAGTAGAACCTCCAAACAAATCATTAAATCGCAAGGCTGTGGTGTCACCTCCAGTTAGTGCTGTACCTACAATGTGAGTTTGTATGTCACCAAGTAAAGCACCCACGCCAGCAAGTCCAGCAGGATACCCTTTAGAATTTGCTAGGACACCTAAATAAGTTTGCAAATAAGGTACGCCCCAGGCTTGTAACAATCCACCTGGTGCAGAATTTGCAACAGCAACACCTGTTAGTGCTCCAACAGCAGTATCACCAGCATCTTCTTGAGTAAAGTAGAATTTAGCATTTAAACCACCTTTTTTGTAGTTCAGTTTGTGTTGTTGAATTTTAAAATTATTAATATTATACATAGTATTACCAGTTGGAAGTAAAGATCTACCAGTACCAATAACAGACTGAGCAGTAAATTCTGAATCTTCAGTAGGCCTGTAATGAATTGAAAAATTACCTTTTGTATTAAAAGATTCGTTTCCGAATAAATCTTTAACTGTATATCCTGTAGATGTAATTATATCAAAATAATTTGGAGAAAATCCAGTGAAGGTTGAAATAGCAGGATTTCCAGCCAAACTAGCAAGTTGATCAAATATCAAAGAAGTAGTAAAACTTCTTTGACCCTCTTCATGCAATGCATCATGATCTGGATTATCTGGGCTATAAGCTGGATTTAAATAATTATCTCCTTGGTAATGACTATAGTCTTCCGGAGACCAATCCGTACCCTCTTTGTGTGCAATCGTAGCTTTAATTGCAAGCTTATCGGAAAGTTTCGCAGCCATTCTTACACCAATGTCAATAAAATCATTAGTTCCAGCTGAATCTTGTTCAGTGATTCCTGTTTTGTAGGAAACTGAGATTCCTTGCTTGTCAAAAGGACTAATACTATTCATAAATACAATCCCCTTATAAGCGTCTGCACCATATAAAGCAGATGCAGCACCAGGAATTAATTCAACACTTTGCATATCAACTTCATGTAGACCAATTAAATTTCCAACCGCGAATCCAAATACTGGCGCTTGGTTATTCATTCCATCAACAAGAGTAACCAGACCCTCATTATACAAATCAGAAAATCCTCTGATACTAATTTGGCTGAACAACATCCCTGCCTCAAGCATGTTGACGTATTTCAAATTTCCAAGACCATTGTAAAAGTCCGCAGAAGGCGTGTTCTGAATTTCAGCAACACTCATCTTTTCAATTGTTACAGGAGACTCAAAAATACTCTCTGCCATTCTAGATGCAGAGACTACTATCTCGTCTAATTGAGTTTCGGCTTCATTTAAAGAAATACTAAGTGATTGACTAGAAGAAGAAACTGTTACAGTTTGGCTCTTCAGTCCAACACTAGATACATTAATTGTAAACGGAAGTGTTTTAGTCGTTGAAAGACTAAAATTACCATCAAAATCAGTGACTGCACCGGTTAAATTGTCAACAACAACGTTGGCACCAGGTACAGGCTGACCATCTTTATCGGTTACTGTTCCCGATATCTGAGTTTGTGCAACTAGAACCGTAGATAGGCATAGTAGCATAACTTGAACAAAAAATTTCATAGTTTATAAGTTTTTTAAGGTTTCTTGTTATTGGCGCAAAGATATTATTTTTTTAATTAAGATGTGAAATCTTAAAAATTTCATATCACTTTTTTTATAAAACGTAAAAAACTAGACCAATTTTTGTGAACTTAATATCATAATTTGAATTTTTATTAAGCTTATTTGTAAATGATTTTAAATCTGTAGAGAAGTAAATATTCCAGGTGTTATAACCTACTGCTATGTTAAAATCAAATACTGGAGAATTTTTTCGTAAAAAACTAATTTCTTCTGTTCCATTAGCTGAGTATAAGGCTTTAATTTTCGTTGGAATTTTCAAGCCAATACCTGAATATATCCTCCAAAAAGAATGATTTATCTCATCAGCACTTCTCCATCTAAACTCAAATGGAATTTTGATTGTTGATAAAGAAAGAAAATTTTGATTGTAGTCGTCAATAATAAGAGTTGAAACAAATTCATTTTCATCTTCATAAATTTTATAATTATTGTAAACAACAGATTTTTCAAATCCTAATCCTACAGCTAAAGCTATTGTTCTTTTAATATTAATTGGAAAATCTCTAACAAAGCCTAATGAGTATGAGTAAGAAAATTTATTTTGAATTAAATCACTTTGGTTATTTGAAAAAAAAGGATAAGAAAAACTAAAAAAAAACTGGTCCTCTCTAAAATCTAAATCATTTTGTTGTGCAGAAACACTTAAAAAAAAGAATAAAAAAATAATTTTGGGTAGCTTTTTCACTTAAAAATACAAATGAAAATTATTTACTAAAGTTAATCAAGATTTTGTGTGTAGTCACCTGTTCTTGTGGTATAATTTATTTTTAAAGCATTTACTTTTCTGAGTTCTTGTTTTATATCACTAATTAATCCCATTTTTGTGTCTCCGTCAACCTTTAAGGATGTTGTTAAAACGTTCTGTAGTTCTTGTCTTTTTGCAGCTCTTTCGGCCAATACAAATGCTCCAACATCTTGAACAGTTGCAAACTTATCATTTAACTGAATCTTGGGTTGAGTACCAAATTTTTCTTGATAACGCTGGCTTGGTTTTCCAGCATATATATACATAACTCTGTCTTTCTTATCAAGTTTTTGGACTTGGTCAGCTGCAGGTAATGTATTTTTTACCATCAAAGTACTATCCCTCATAACAGTAGCTACCATGAAAAAAAACAATAACATAAAAACAATATCTGGAAGGGATGCAGTAGATATTGCCGGTAAGTCTCCGCTTTTTTTCTTTTTAAATTTTGACATATTTAGTTTGATTTAGATGGTTCAGCTTCAGATAATTTTTGAGGGAAGAGAGCTTTTACTTCACTGAGTTTTGGTTTAAGAGATTCTTTTTGACTTAATGATGTTCTGGGATCAGAATATTTTCTATCAGCTTCAACAAAACTCATCCCAAGATTTGGATTAAGGCGAGCAAACTCCCTATTTCGCAAAATATTATAAGCTGCTACTAATTCGTTTTGTACAGCTATATAAACCTTGTAATCAGTTTCTCTGTCGTTTTTAAGAGAAATAACTGCTTTTTCAGGATTATCAGATGAATTTGAATCTCTTTCTCCTTGACAAAAAGAACATGCATCTTCCCCTTTTCCACCACCATTGTCAAGAAAAGCGACAGCTGCCTCTCTTAATTCATCGATTTGCATGGGTTTTTCCTCAACTAGTAAATCATTGTTTTTATTAACAACAACTGTGAAAATATTTCTTTCCTTAATTATTGGGGGGTCAATTATGTCTTCCATGGGTGGAAGTTTTCTATTAAGACCCGAATCTGTCTCAATCGTGGTCGTAACTAAAAAAAAGATTAACAACAAAAAAGCTATATCAGCCATTGAACCAGCATTTACTTCAGGTGCAGATCTCTTTGCCATATTCCTATTTTACAAGTCTCTTTTTTAAACCAGAAAATAACATTAATCCTAAGGCAATTACAACTAAAAAGTAAAACGTTCTAATTCCAGTCTCAACAATTCTTGAGCTAAAAGCAGGTAAAATTTTTCCATCTTTCATTGGAGTCTCTACACCTTCAGAAAGCACGTAAGAAATGATAACAATAAACAAAAATACAGCAATGGAAATTCCAACTTTTTTTAAATTTTCAGGCTTATTGAATAAAATATTAAGTGAAGAATATATAGTAATTGAAGTGATTGATAATAGAGTTATTATTGCGAGGTAGATAATTGGGGATACCAAGCTAAAGTTTCCAGACATACTTTTCATTTCAATTAAATCATCACCGCTAATCAAAACTATCGCCAGGAAAACTACACCCAGAATACCAACTATTAAAGATAATATCACAGATAATTTTTTCATTAATTTATTTTTTTGAAGATAACATGTCGATAAGGGATATTGACGCATCCTCCATATCGTTTACAATAGAATCAATTTTTGATATAATGTAATTGTAGAAAATTTGAAGAATAATGGCAACAATTAGTCCAAAAACAGTGGTTAATAAAGCTACTTTAATTCCACCCGCAACTAGCGAAGGCTGCATATCTCCAGCAGCTTCAATTTTGTCAAATGCTTGAATCATTCCTATTACAGTTCCCATAAAACCTAACATAGGTGCAAGAGCTATAAATAAAGATATCCACGACACATTTTTTTCAAGCTGACCCATTTGAACACCACCATATGCAATAACAGCTTTTTCAGCATTTTCAATACCGTCTTCAGAACGCTGCAGACCTTGAACAAAAATTGAAGCAATTGGTCCTCGTGTGTTTCTGCAAAGTTCTGTTGCAGATTCGACTCCTCCAGAGTTTAATGATTCTTCCACTGAATAAACAAATTTTTTGACGTTTGTATCTGAAAGATTAAGAAAAATAATTCTTTCAATTGCAATAGCCAAACCTAAAATTAAGCATAATAAAACTATGCCCATGAATCCTGGTCCTCCTTCAATAAATCTCTTTTTAAGTTCCTGAGTAAATCCTAAAGATGTTTCTTCCTGAACTGTAACTTCAGGAACTTCTTCAGCTAGGTTTGTTGAATCAACAACCACGCTGTCTACTTCTTGCGTTGAAATATTATCAGTTTCTTGCGCATAAATTGATAAATCACAAATAAAAAATACTGATAATAGTAATAGGGAATAAATACGTTTCATTTAATTTATTTAGATGTTATTTTTTGATTGGCTAAATATATAAAAAAATAAAAGAGAAAAAGCAGAGAGGAAGGGATTCGAACCCTCGATTCCGCGATAACGGAATACACACTTTCCAGGCGTGCGCCTTCGACCACTCGGCCACCTCTCTAGATGGTCAACAAATATCGATAAATTTTCTTCTTTGTAATTTGGAATTTTTAAATTTTAAAAATTTTTTTTGCATTAGAAGTTGTAATTTTAGCAATTTCACTTATTTCGACTCTATGAATTTCTGCTAGACGATTTGCAACTATTGGAAGATATGTTGATTCATTTCTCATACCTCTATACGGTTGCGGTGCTAAATATGGCGAATCAGTTTCTAAGACTATTTTTTTCAATGAAATATTTTTTACAACTTTTTCAAGACTACTATTTTTAAAAGTTAGAACTCCTCCAATTCCAAGAAACATATTAAAATCAATTATTTTTTTTGCTTGCTTTTCATTTCCAGTAAAACAATGAAATATTCCTCGAATTTTATTTTTATCAAAGCTTTCCAATACTTCAAATATTTGTTCATAAGCTTCTCTACAGTGTATTACAATTGGTAAATCGAACTTAATGGCCCATTTTATTTGTTTGTAAAAAACATCCATTTGTAATTGCAATTTTGTTTTGTCGCGAAATAAGTCAATTCCAATCTCACCAACGGCAATAAAGTTTTTTGAATTTAAATAATTAAATACATTTTCAAGTTCAAATTCAAAGTTTTCGTCAACGTGTATTGGATGAAGTCCAATCATTAGGTGAATGCGGTCAGGAAATTTATTTTTCAACTGAAGCATTTTTTTTGTGTAATTTGAATCAATAGAAGGTAAAATAAAAGAAGTAATTCCTTCTGAGATTGAACGTTTTATAACGTCATTGACATCATGTGCAAACTGCTCTACATATAAGTGAGTATGAGTATCTATAAACATATCTTAAAAATAGATAATGAAGCTTATATTTGAAGATAGTGAAAAAAATTACTAATCTATTGTTAAAGAATGGTTACTCAATTGTAAAATTGAAAAAAGTGAGAACAGGACATTTTATTTGTAAAGTATTGGTGAATGAAATAAATGGAAAATTTATTTTAGATACGGGTGCATCTCATACATGTATTGGACTGGAATATGAGAAGTATTTTTGTTTATTAAGTGAAAGTTCCGATGAACTTGCGGCTTCTGCTAGTGATGAAAATATACAGACAAAGCAAAGTTCAGAAAATTTTTTTGAGATTGGTTCAATCAAAAAAAAACAAAATTTTGTTCTTATTTCACTACAAACTGTAAATTCAGCATTATCAAAGCAAAAGGTGAAACCTGTTCACGGGATAATTGGATCAGATTTTCTTGAAAAAACAAAAGCTGTTATAGACTATGAAAAAAAAATATTGTTCTTAAAGCTCTAACGCTTTTTTTGCATTACCATCCATTAGTAAATCGACTGGCGACTCAAGTGATTCTTTAATCGCTAATAAAAATCCTACACTTTCCTTGCCGTCAATAATTCTGTGGTCATATGATAACGCCAAATACATCATTGGACGAATTTCAACCTTACCGTTAACAGCAATGGGTCTTTGTATAATATTATGCATTCCAAGGATTGCAGATTGTGGTGGATTAATTATGGGAGTGGATAACATCGAACCAAAAACACCCCCATTTGAAATTGTAAAAGTACCTCCAGACATTTCATCAACTGTTATTTCGCCTTCTCTGGCTCTGACAGCAAGTCTTTTTATTTCACTTTCTATCTCTCTAAAATTTAATTTTTCTGCACTTCTTACAACTGGAACCATAAGACCTTTTGGTCCAGAAACAGCTATACTTATATCACAATAATTGTAAAATATTTGATCGCTTCCATCAATTACTGAATTAACATCAGGAAAATCTTGTAATGCTCTAACGACGGCCTTGGTAAAAAAGCTCATAAAACCTAAACTAACACCAAATTTTTTACTAAATTTTTCTTTAAAATCAGATCTCAAAGAAAAGATTGAAGACATATCAACTTCATTAAAAGTTGTTAGCATTGCTGTTTCATTTTTAACATTCACCAGTCTTTCAGAAACTTTTCTTCTCAGAAGCGAAAGTTTTCTTCTTGAAATACTTCTATCTTGATTGTTATTTTGAGAAGCAAATGTTTTGATAACATCTTCTTTTAATATTCTCCCCCCTTTTCCAGTTCCTTTGACTGATTCCAAATCAATCCCATTTTCGTCAATTATTTTTTTTGCAGAAGGAGAAGGGAAACCATTTGCATAATTAATTTCTTGAACAGGTTTTTCTGATTTAGTGATTGATTTAGCTAAATTTGAAGGTTTTTCTGAATCTTTTTTTGTCACAGAATTTGTATCAATATGGCCAATTACTTCTCCTACCTTGATTGTTTCACCTACTTCAACATTTATGCTAATTATACCACTTTCTTCAGCCGGTATTTCAAGAGTCGCCTTATCTGAATCCATCTCAGCAATTGGTTGATCTTTTTCAACAAAATCCCCGTCTTTAACAAGCCAATCTGCGATTTCAACTTCAGAAATGGACTCTCCTGGTGATGGAACTTTAATATCTAACTTCATTGTTGCAAATAATTAAGGGATTTAAAGTGAGTTTAAAATTTTTTTAAAAATTAATTTTGATTTTATAGGTTTCCAAATTTTTGTAATTATACTATTTTTAGTCCCCTGATAGGCTTGATTATTCTCGGTATCAATTAATACCCATTTTTCTGGAAATCTAGTAATAATCTTTAATTCAAAATCTTTATCCGCCTCCACAAATTCTCCAAAAACATTAGATTTTCTATGCATAATCATTTCAATCTTTTACAAATATAATCCAAACTAAATTCAGTTCTATCGCATATTATTTTTTGAAATATCAAAAACATATTCAATAATTTCTTTGTGCCTTCTTTTAAATCTTGTAATACTTCCTGCAGCTGGTGAACCATAAAATCTTCTAGATGCAACTCTAAATTCCCTAGCTGTTTTTAAATGCAAAAGCAAGTGAGAATAAACTCCCATGTTTCTTGGTTCTTCTTGGGCCCAAATTAGTTCAGCATTTGAATATTTCTGTATGACTTGTTTGATTTCATTTTTAGGTAATGGAAACAACTGTTCAATTCTAATTATTGCTACATCAAAACTGTTTTTTGCTTGCCTTGCTTGAATTAAATCATAATAAAACTTTCCAGAACAAAACACAACAGACTTAACTTTTTTAGTGTTTACAAAATTATCGTCAATTAGAGGAAGAAATTTACCAGAACTGAGTTCTTCTTTTGTAGCATAAACATCAGAATGTCTTAACAAACTTTTTGGAGTAAATACAATCAGTGGTTTTCGGTAATCTGACTTTAATTGTCTTCTCAAGAGATGAAATAAGTTTGCCGGAGTAGTAACATTTGTTACAAACATATTGTCTTTTGCACACAATTGTAAATAACGTTCAATTCTAGCTGATGAATGTTCAGCACCTTGACCTTCATATCCGTGAGGGAGAAATAAAACTAGCCCATTTTGCATTTTCCATTTATCCTCAGCAGAAGATAAATACTGATCTATCATGATTTGGGCTCCATTACTAAAATCACCAAATTGTGCTTCCCATATAGTAAGTGATTGAGGGGATGCGAGAGAATATCCATAATCAAAACCCATAACACCATACTCTGACAATAAAGAATTGAAAATTTTAAACTTTCCCTGTTTACTGTTCATGGTATTTAAGAGAATAAGCTCCTCCTCAGAGTCTTCAACCTTAACTACTGCGTGACGATGTGAAAAAGTTCCTCTTTCCACATCCTGTCCAGAAATCCGGACATCATTTCCCTCGAATAAAAGTGACCCATAAGCTAAAAGCTCAACTAAACCCCAATCAAGTTTATTTTTTTTAAAATACATCTGTTTTCTTTCATCTACCAACCGTAATGTTTTTCTTAAAAACTTTTTGTCGCTAGGTAAATTGGTTATACATTCCGCTATTTTATTTAAATGGGAAATTTTAAAAGTTGTATCAATCTCCTCTATCATTTTTTTTGTTTTAGCTCTAGAAAAACCTTTCCACTCATCCTGCATGAAAGGAGTGATTATTGTGTTTGATGCCTTTTTAGCATCCAAAAGATCGTCTTCAAGACTTTCTTTGTATTCAGACTCCATTTTTAAAATGTCGTCTTTTGTTATAACACCTTGCTTAAGGAGCTTTTCAGAATAAATATCTCTTGGATTTTTATGCTTGGCTATAGCTTTGTAAAGTTTGGGTTGAGTAAATCTTGGTTCGTCACCCTCATTATGTCCATATTTCCTGTAACCCAATAGATCAACAAAAACATCTCTTGAAAATTTGTTTCTATATTCAAGGGCAAATTGGATTGAGTGCACAACGGATTCAACATCATCAGCATTGACATGTAATACTGGAGATAAAGTAACCTTCCCCACATCTGTACAATAAGTGCTCGATCTTCCATCAAGATAATTTGTTGTGAATCCGATTTGATTATTGACAATGATATGTATTGTACCACCAGTTTTATACCCATCCAACTGAGCCATTTGAACTACTTCATAAATTACACCCTGACCTGCAATCGCAGCATCACCATGAATTAAAATTGGCATAACCTTTTTTGTATTTCCATTAAAATTTTTCTCTTGTTTTGCTCTAGCAATTCCTGCAACAACTGCATTTACTGCTTCCAGATGAGATGGGTTAGGAGCAATATTCATATTAATTTGATGTCCTGCGTCTGTTGTTCTTTTAGAAGTCCATCCCAAATGATACTTAACATCGCCGTCAAAAACTTCTTCTTCATAATCCTTGCCGTCAAATTCACTAAAAATATCCTGAGCAGGTTTACCGAAAATATTGGTCAATGTATTTAATCTACCCCTGTGAGCCATCCCTACAACAAACTCTTCAACTCCATCTTTTGCCGACTCCTCAATTAATGCATCTAAAGCAGGGATCAGAGATTCTCCCCCTTCTAAAGAAAAACGCTTTTGGCCAACATATTTTTTATGTAAAAAACTTTCAAATGTAACAGCTTCATTCAATTTCTTCAGTATATGCTTCTTCTGTTCATTGGTAAAACTTGGATGATTTCCATTCCTATTAATCCACTTTTGAATCCAATTTACTCGGTTGGGATGTCGAATATACATGTATTCAATTCCAATAGACTCGCAATAGATTCTCTCTAAATGTATTATTATGTCTGACAGCTTTGCCGGTCCAATACCAATTATTTCACCAGCAGAAAATACAGAATGTAAGTCTTCGTGGGATAAATCAAAATTTTCTATTGCAAGTGTTGGCCTGTACTTACGTCGCTCTCTAACAGGGTTTGTTCTAGTAAATAAATGACCACTTCCTCGATAGCCATCAATCAATCTTACAACAGCAAACTCTTTTAAGACATTTTCAGGAATTTCAATTTCACTATTTTTGGCTCCTTTCTCAATTCCAAAATCAAACCCCTGAAAAAAGGCACGCCAACTTGGCTCTACACTATCTGGATTGATGAGATAATCGTCGTAGAGTTTTGCAAAATGTGCCGTATGAGCAGCATTCAGAAAAGAGTATTTGTCCATCTAAACTATTCTCTAAACAAATTTACTGTATTTGTATTTAGCACTGTCACTTTAGTTAAAAAAAATGTAGATTTGATTATGTTTGCGTTAGTCGATTGTAACAACTTTTACGCTTCCTGTGAGCGAATATTCCAGCCCTCATTAAATGACAAGCCTATCGCTATTCTGTCTAACAATGATGGTTGTGTTATCGCAAGAAGCAATGAAGTTAAAAGGTTAGGACTTCCGATGGGTGCACCAGCACATAAATTTTCTTCTTTTTTCAGACAATATGATGTTAAGGTTTTTTCATCCAATTATCCCCTTTATGGTGATATGAGTAATCGTGTAATGGATGTATTAAGGCAATTTACTCCTGAAGTAGAAGTTTACAGCATTGACGAAGCTTTTTTACATTTTCAAGGGTTTGAAAATTACAACATGGAACAATATGCGCGTGAAATGCAAAAACGCGTTTTGAAATGGACGGGGATGCCTGTCAGCATTGGGGTAGGTCCAACAAAAGCACTATCTAAGGTTGCCAACAGAGTAGCAAAAAAATTTAATCATAAAACAAACAATGTATATGTCATAAACTCGAACTTTAAACGTATAAAAGCACTAAAATGGCTACCTATCTCCAGCGTTTGGGGTATCGGAAGACAACATGCTAGAAGACTTGCATTCAAACAAATTGAAACAGCTCATGATTTTACTCAATTAAGCGATGAATGGGTGCGTAAAGAAATGAGTGTTGTAGGTCTAAGACTGAAAAAAGAACTAGAAGGAATTTCAACGATTCCTTTAGAGCTAAAGCGTTCTCCAAAAAAAGCTATTGCAACTACAAGAAGTTTTGAATCGCTAATTGAATCCTACGAGGAAATGCGTGAACGTGTATCTACTTTTGCAAGCCTTTGTGCAGAAAAACTGCGTGCTCAAAGTAGTGATTGTAATGCAGTCTATGTTTTTGTCAGAAGCAATCCTTTTTCAGCCAAACATCCTCAATACAGGAATAGTACGTTAATAGGCATGCCTTTTGCCACTCGTTCAACTTTAACAATTACTAAATATGCTCTGAGAGGACTTGAACAAATTTTTAGAAAAAATATAAAATATAAAAAAGCAGGTGTTATTGTAACTGGAATAGTTCCGAGTAAATCTAAACAAATGACATTATTTGATAGAGAAGATTACAGACATAATTTACTAATGAGTAGTATTGATAAGATACACCAAAGGTATGGTCCACACAAAATAAAACTAGCAAACCAAGACATTAACAGAACTTTTAAAATGAAACAAACTCAATTATCACCTCGTTACACCACAGATGTAAGACATATTATTAAAGTAAAATGAAAAAATCAATCAATCTTGAGTTCTACAGTCCAGAAGTAAATAATAAATTAAATGTATGGCTATCTGAAGAAGGTGTCTCAGCAGGATTTCCTTCACCGGCAAACGATTTCAAAGAGTTAAGAATTAGTCTTGATAAAGTAGTTGTTAAAAATGAGGCCGCAACCTTCTACGCGCGAGTTGTTGGACAATCAATGATTGATGCAGGTATTGATGATGGAGACTTGATTGTGATTGATAAAAGCTTAGAACCAAAAGATGGAAAGATTGCGGTTTGCTTTATTGATGGTGAATTTACTGTTAAAAGACTAAAAGTAAGAAAAGGTGTGGTGTGGTTAGTCCCTGAAAACAAAAATTATAAGCCTTTAAAAATCAGCGATGAAAGTGAACTAATAATTTGGGGGATTGTAACACACGTTTTGAAATCTTTTTAGACTTGTTTTCAAACCAATGAAATACATAATAAATGAATCCTATATATTTGCTAATCTTAAATTTTTTATGAGCATTATTAACTTAAAAGAATTCTTTTTAACAATATTTCTTGTTGTAAGCGTAAATAAAATATACTCTCAACAAACAATGAGCCCTGTTGATGAAGATTTTGAAGGAAATGTTCAGCTAACAACGAGTGATGTATCTAACTCCGATTTTATTAATGGGATTCGTTGGGTATCCTGCGTCGGTGATGAAGCTTCAACTATTTCTGTAGTATCCGACCCTTATGACTCGTCTGTTTCCAATAATGTATTAAAATATGAGGATAGTGGTGGATATTACTCTCAAATCAGATACGAAACTGAAAAAAAAATGGATTTAAGTTCACTAAACAAATTTATCGTTAAGGTTTACATTCCTTCTGAAACAAGTGTTGGAACTTCGAGCGGTGGAAGAGATTATCCTTCATTATCTTTCAGGTTGCAAAACAGAGACCTAGGAGATCCATGGAACTATGAAAAAGCTATCCATAAGAATCTTGAGTATGATAAATGGCAATGGGTAGAGTTTGATTTCAAACAAGAGTTTGGTACAAGTGTAACAGGAAATACTGATTTTGATAGAATTGTGATTCAATTTAATTACGAGGCTAATAATGATTCTGTAATTGGATATTTGGATGATTTAATAGCATCTGAGGGGGGTGATTTTCAAACACCTGAGAGCATGGAGCCCTTAGGTGACGATTTTGAAGGAGATGTTAATGTAAATGGAAGTGACGACAGTGGCACTTGGAGTCATACAGGGAATGATAAAGATTCAACATTCTATCCCTCTAACGAAGGAATTAGATACATGCCTGGGGGTGGATCGGATAATGAGCTTGTAAAGTTAAATGTAGTTACTGACCCCACAGACTCATCCAATAAGGTTTTACTTTACGAAGATACTGGTAATTATTATGCTCAAATGAGATATCAAACCTCAAAAAAAATGAATCTTAGCACAAAAAATAAGTTTACAGTTAGAGCTTATGTACCTTCAGCTTTATCTTCAGGTTCATCATCTGGTGGAAAGACATATCCAGTATTATCTTTTAGATTGCAAAATAGAGACATTGGATCCCCATGGAATTCTGAGAAAGCCATACATAAAGAAATTGAATTTGACCAGTGGAATACAGTTGAATTTGACTTTGAAATGCAGTTTGGAGAAGGGATAACCACAAACTACGATTTTAATCAGATTGTAATTCAATTTAACATGGAAGCTAATAGCGATTCAGTTGTTGGTTATCTGGATGATATCACTGTTAGTGAAGGTAGTAATGCAATCCCAAGTCAGCCATCAACACAGGCGCCTAATCCGGGCTACTCCCCTTCCGATGTTCTTTCTGTATGGTCATCAAGATATCAAGATGGTTATGCTTTTGATAACTTTTCGTTTGGTCAGTCATCATCAAATGGAAATACATTTAATCCAAATTGGAATCAATCATCAACAACTCTGTCAAAATTTGATGGAGTCAATGAAGATTTAATGAGATTCACAAATTTAACTTATCAAGGCCACAACTTTTCACCATCCCTAGATATTACTGAATTTGATTATATACATTTAGATATTTGGGCAAAAGAAAATGGGTCATTAGAGTTTTATCTTCTTGACGATACAAGCCCAGAGCTTAAACAAAAAATTGATGTGATAGGACAGCAATGGAACACTATTAAATTAAAATTATGTGACTTTGATATATACGATAAATCTTTAAATAAATCAGCTGTAAGAGAGTTCAAGTGGGAAAACAGCGGTGGTACAATTCCACCATCCATTTTTTATGTTGCAAATGTAATATTTTATAAAGACTCTTCAATCGTATGTACAGGAACACAGGCTGATCAAGAACCTAATGTTCTTGCTGATAACCCATCAATCAGCAGTGATAATGTAGTTTCAATTTTTGGAGATTCCTACGAGAGTCTAGACTGGTCTGGGGCTTTCAATACGTTTTCATGGAATTCAGGTTCAATCATAATCCCCTATAATTTAAGCGACAATAGCGGAAATCAATTGATAAAATTTAAAGATATAAACTATGGTGCAGTTGCTCTTGAAGCTACATCTCAAAATAATGGAACCAATCAGAACTTTACAGGAATGACACACATGGTTATGGATATTTGGTCAAAGAATGGAGACTCTTTTCAATTTGTGTTTTTTGACAATGATACATCTGGAAGTGAGCAAACTTCAGTTTTATCGGTTGGTGAATCTGAAACTTGGAAAAGGATAATTGTACCTTTAAGTAATTTTCACTCATCACCTTTGGAACGAGAACTTAGTCTAGGGACTGTTAGCGGTTTTAAATTTGAAAGGGTAAGTACAAATTCAAATATCGAGTTGATGTATATTGACAACTGGTTTTTAACAAATGACTCAACATTAGGTCTAAATTCTCTTGAAACTTTCAAATTTTCCATATACCCAAATCCAGTAAATGAAATAATGACTTTAGAAAATGCAAATTGTAGTGAAGTTGAGATTTATAATCTTATTGGTAAAAAAATAAAATCTGTTACTGTTGTTAATAATAATATTAATCTAGGGGAATTAAATAAGGGAATTTATTTTATTAAAGCAGGCGACAATGTTCTGAAATTTTTAAAAAAATAAAAGGGATTGAAACAATTTAAATTTTTCTTCTATATTCTTATTTGTTCAACGTATAGTTTATCACAAAGTCAACTAGTTTCTGGAGAAATTGTAGATGAAATTGGAGTGCCTCTTCCGGGTGTTACAGTTATTGAATCAGGTACAAAAAATGGAACAACATCTGATTTAGATGGTAAGTACGTTCTAAATGTTTCAAGTTCAAACTCAGAAATTATTTTTTCATACTTAGGTTTTGAGTCTGTAACTAAAAAATTAGAAGGTCAGAGATATTTAAATATTATTCTAAAAACAAGTGTTGAAGAGCTAGAAGATGTTCAGGTTGTAGCATTTCAAAAACAAAAGAAAAATAGTGTAATTGGTTCAATAACCACAATAAAACCTTCGGAATTAAAACAACCAACTACAAATCTTACAACAAGCCTTGCTGGAAGACTTGCTGGAGTTATTTCATACCAAAGGTCAGGGGAACCTGGGCAAGACAATGCAGAATTTTTTATCAGAGGTGTAACGACTTTCGGGTATAAAAATAATCCATTGATATTAATTGATGGTTTGGAAGTTAACACAAATGATTTAGCAAGAATGGAGCCCGATAATATCGCAAGTTTTTCAATCATGAAAGACGCAACTGCTACCTCGCTGTATGGGTCAAGAGGTGCAAATGGCGTAATTCTTGTAACTACAAAGGAGGGAGTTAAAGGGAAGGCAAAGGTATCATTAAGAGTTGAAAATGCTTTTTCCATGCCTTCCAAAACAAATAAATTTTTAGATGGAGTATCATATATGAATCTTTATAATGAAGCATTACGTTTAAGAGACGAATCGTCTCCACTAACATATTCACGCTACAAAATTGATGGAACAATCAATCAAATTGATGCTAACCTGTTTCCAAATGTAAACTGGTATAATGATTTGTTTAAAGACTATACATCAAACAAAAAAATAAATTTAAATGTTAATGGTGGTGGAGAAGTAGCTCAGTATTATTTGTCGGTATCTCACACAAATGAAAGTGGATTGTTAAAAGTGGATCCTTTAAACAATTTTAATAATAATATTGATATAAATAGATCAAACTTGAGAGCAAATATTAATATTGATTTAACAAAAACAACTGAGCTTGCAGTAAAATTTTCTTCCCTGTTCGAAAGATATAATGGTCCGGTTTCCTCTGCAACTGATATTTACAGAAGCGTCATGAATGCCAACCCAGTAAATTTTCCTGCATATTTTAGTGATTTTCAAGGCCAAGAACTTTTTAATCATACTCTTTTTGGGAATAAAGGACTAGGTGGTTTTCCTAATCCCTACGCGGATATGGTAAAAGGTTATCAAGATTACTTTCAAAGTACAATTTTATCCCAAGCACAGCTCAGGCAAAACTTAGACTTCATTACTGATGGTTTAGAGCTGAGAGCTATGGCTTCAATCAAAAGTTACTCAAGAAATTCAAGTAGCAGACAGTTCACCCCATTTTATTACGGAATTGCTGAAATTGATTCTGATGAAGGTGTGAATTATTCAATTTATCAAATTCAAGAAGGAACCGAATATTTAGAGACACCTTCTGTGAACACTGAAAGTAATAATAATACTTATTTTGAGCTTGTAACTGAATACAATAGAACTTTTAATGAAAAACACGGATTGGGTGGACTTTTTGTTTTTTACAGAAGTGAATCACTCAACACGTTAAATAATGAAAATGCTTATTCAACACTTCCAAGGAGAAATATGGGAGTCTCCGGAAGACTTTCATATAATTTTAACGAAAAATATTTTGGTGAATTTAATTTTGGCTACAATGGTTCTGAGAGATTCGCAAATAAAGAACGTTTTGGTTTTTTCCCTTCTGTTGGAATAGGGTGGATAATTTCGAATGAAAATTTTTTTGAAAATTTAAATTCTACAATTACTCTACTTAAGCTGAGATATTCATACGGTCTTGTTGGAAATGATGGTATTTCGAGTGATCAAGATAGATTTTTCTACCTATCTGATGTTACTTTTAGTAATGGAAATACTGGATATACTTTTGGTAGTGACTTTGGTAATTGGTATACTGGATATAATATCAATAGATATGCTAACCCAGGAGTTACGTGGGAAGTTTCTAAAAAAACCAATTATGGATTGGAGCTTGAGCTTAATAACAATTTTTCAATGCAATTTGAATATTTTAAGGAGAATAGGGAAAAAATTTACCAGCCGTGGCAGTACATTCCTGATACTATGGGCCTTACAACTCAAGTTAGCAGTAATATTGGAGAGGTAGATTCTTATGGCATTGATGTTTCTATGGATTATAACAAAGCCTTTTCTTCAGGACTTGTAATTACTGGTAGAGGGAATTTCACCTACTCTAAAAATGAAGTAAAAGTTAATGGAGAACCGGATTATTTATATGAAAACTTAAGTAGAATTGGTTATCCAATTAACCAAGAATGGGGATTAATTGCTGAAAGATTATTTATTGATATCTCAGATATTAATAATTCTCCAGAACAATTTAACGGTCTGTCTTCTAGTAGCTCTACATATTTACCAGGTGATATAAAATATAAGGACATAAATGGAGATGGAATTATTAATGAAAATGATTTTGTTCCAATAGGTAAGCCATTCGTACCAGAAATAATTTACGGATTTGGATTGTCAGCTAGTTATAAAAGTTTTGATTTTTCTGTTTTTTTCCAAGGCTCAGCTAATTCATCATTTACCATTAGAAAATTTGGTGCCAATGAAGATATTGCTCCATTTGTTGGAGAAAGAAATTCATTAGATTATATAGCTGATAATCATTGGTCTGTAAATAATCCTAATATCTACAGTTTCTGGCCAAGATTATCAACAGAAAGTATTCCCAATAATGATAAAAAATCTACATGGTGGTTAAGAGACGGAGATTTCTTGAGACTTAAAAATATAGAACTAGGATATAGTTTTTCTCCGAAAAAAGGCATGTTTGAAGGTTTAAATACTAGACTATATTTTACTGGAGTTAATCTACTCTATTTTAGCAAATTTAAATTATGGGATCCAGAAATGGGTGACAATGGATTAGGTTATCCTAATCAAAAAGTTTTGAATATGGGATTGCAATTAAGTTTATAATTATGAAAAAAATATTATTGATTTTTATCGGTTTTTCAATTATGTCATGTGATGACTATCTTGATATTGTCCCTGACAAAACACAAGAATTATCTCTTCTTTTCGAAAGAAAAGAAGCAGCTTATACTGCACTTGTAACATGTTACAGCTATATGCCTCAGAATGATGGTATATATTCAACATATGTCCTAGCAAGTGATGAATTGACTACTCCTTTTGCAAAAGATACACCAGCAATTGAATTGATGAAGGGAGAACAAAATGCAGACAACCCGATAATGGGTTATTGGTCTGGCTATTCAGCATTGGGTAGAGGTCAAGAAAGTTTATTTAAAGGGATTCGTGCATGTAATACTTTAATTCAAAATATTGATAACGTGTTAGATATGACTCCAGAAGAAAAATTAAATTGGAAATCTGAGGCTATTTTTTTAAAAGCATATTACCATTTTCTTTTGTTAATTCACTACGGACCAATACCTATAGTTGATGTTAATTTGCCAATTTCATCTAGTGTTGATGATGTAAAAGTCAGAAGAGAATTGGTTGATGATGTTTTTCAATACATTTTTAGTACTGTTGACCTGTCAATAGATGGTTTGATTGAAAGAAATTTAACTACAAATTCGTTTGGTAGAATTGATAAAGTAATTGCAAAATCTTTTAAATCTCGAGTATCAATTTACTATGCGTCTCCTATGTTTAACGGTAATACAGAAATTTTTTCATCTTTTACAAACGAAAATGGTGAACATTATTTCAATCAAATTTATGATGAAAGCAAGTGGAATCTTGCTGCTGAATATACGTCTGAAGCAATTCAGGCTTGTTTAGATAATGGATTGTCATTGTATGAATATAATGGTCAACCAGCGGCATATGATTACACTTCGTATAGCAATTCGAATTTTATTCAGAAGTTGTATGACTTAAGATACTTGATTACAGATAAGTGGAATTCAGAACTAATATGGGGTAATTCAAAACCGGTAGGTTCAAATGACGAGTGGTGGAACTTACAGGCAGGTGCATTAATGAAGGACCCATCTGCATCAAGAGTTGAAGCAGCTTGGCAATGGGTAGCTCCAACAATGAGAATGGCAGAGCTATACTACACTAAAAATGGACTACCTATCGACGAGGACATACAATTTAATTTTAATAACAGATATAGTACAACGTATGTCGGAAGTAACCAAATGGAAGAGGCTCAAAGAGGCCAACAAACAGCAATTTTAAATCTTAATCGTGAACCAAGATTTTATTCAAATATTGGATTTGACAGAGGTTTTTATAGGGGTTGGGGTGAGTTTTGGAGATTAAGAATGAAAAAGGGAGAAAGTCATGGTAGAATTGCTAACAGTAGCGATTATCTAACTACAGGGTACTCTTTGAAAAAAATTGTTCATCCAGACTCTGAAGGCGATAGCTATGGAAAGCTTGTTGATTATCCCTGGCCATTGATTAGATTAGCTGAATTATATTTGAGTTATGCTGAAGCATTAAATGAAATAAGTGGGCCAAGCCAAGAAGTTTTTGATGCAATTAACAAAGTGAGAGCAAGAGCTGGTATCCCAATGATTGATGAAATATGGTCAAATCCATCTTTTGCAAAAACACCTGGGAAACATACCTCAAAAGATGGTTTAAGAGAAATAATTCAACAAGAAAGAATGATTGAGCTTGCTTTTGAAGGGCATAGATATTATGATTTAAGAAGATGGTTAAAAGCGCACGAATATTTTAACACTCCAGTATTCGGTTGGTCTGTGGATGAAAGTGAAAGAGATAGTTATTATCAAAAAATTTTGGTGGGGCAAAGAACCTTTTTGAAAGAAAGGGATTATCTTCACCCAATTAAAACTACAGAACTCACAAGAAATTCAAATTTAATACAAAACCCAAATTGGTAACTATTATGACTAAATTTCTTAAAATATTAGTATTAATTGTAATGATTTTTGGATGCAAGAATGAAAATTCCTCTGAGGTTTCAACAATTGAAATTGTTGAGGTTATTCCTAATAATGGTGGAGGAACTATTTATTATAATTTACCAATAGGTGATATTTTATATGTCGAGGCTAGTTATATAAACTCACGAGGAGAAAATGTAAAAAGAAATTCAAGCAGTTACAATAATTATATTGAAGTTGACGGTTTTGTTGGAGACTCTGAAGTAGAAGTTGAGCTTAGAGCAGTAAATTCAAATGATGAGTCCTCTGAGCCAATCCTTGTTCGTTTTGTGCCTTTAACTTCATTTGTATATCTAGTTCAAGACAGCATTGAAATTAGCCCTGATTTGGGAGGAGTTAAATTGACGTGGAACAACCCATCTAATAAAACTGTTTATGTTTATCTTAAAATAAATAACGGCAGTGACTCTGAAACTAGAATTTTATCTTCTAAAAGTATAAATCCAAATATTTTTGTTAGAGGTTTACAAGCAATCTCCACAGATTTTTCATCAAGAGTAGAGGACGTTGAAGGAAATACAACTGGCGAAAAAAATTTGGGAACCTACACCCCTTTATTTGAACAAAAAATTGAAAAAAATTCGTGGAGATTAGTTTCTAATTTATCAATAGACGGTAACGCTTGGGAAGGTAGAACTACAAATTTTTGGGACGATATTATTGACACGGCTGAAACTAACAATGACAACAGCTATTTCATAATTTGGAGAGATAGAAATAGTGGTACTTTGCAATGGCCACTTGATATTGTGGTTGATATGAATAAAAAGGCAAGAATTAACAGATTTGTGGTTTGGCAAAGAGCATACTGGTATGGTGGACAGGCTGGAGTACCATATTATTATCAAGCCGAAAACTTAAAATCATTTGATTTATTCGTAAGCAATGATGCTTTAAATTGGGATTTGCTTGGTTCGTTTGACTTAGGTAATCCCGCCGTTGACGGTGTAATTCCAGAACAAAGTTTGGAGGAAGCAGCTAATGGACATGAATTTAGTTTAGAAGAGGTTACTGGAGAATTTAGATATTTTAAGTTTTCTATTACATCCAACTTTGGAAGCGATACATATGTACATGGTTCTGAGATTAGCCTCTATGGAATAGATAACCTCTAAATCCACATGATGAAATATATTCCAAAAAAAATAATATTTGGTTTTCTTATTTCGCTTATTCTTTTTACTAAAATTGATGCCCAATATTTAAAAAGATCTGGAAAAGATATTGTTAACGACCAGGGTGAAAAAATAATTCTTAGAGCAATGGGTATTGGAAATTGGATGCTTCAAGAACCATACATGATAAATGCTGTTGGTGCATATTCAGGTCAATGGGAATTCAAGGAAAAAATTGAAACTCTTATTGGGGAAGAAAGAACAGAAAATTTTTATGAAAATTGGCTCAATAATTTTGTCATAAAAGAAGACATTGATTCTTTATCATCGTGGGGGTTTAATAGTGTTCGTCTAGCACTACACTACAATTTATTTACTCTTCCTATTGAAGAAGAACCTGTTAATGGAGAGAATACATGGTTAACCAAAGGATTTGAACTTATTGACAATGTAGTTTCGTGGTGTGAGAGTAATGAAATTTATGTAATATTAGATTTACATGCAGCGCCTGGAGGTCAAGGAAGAGATTCAAATATTTCGGACAGAAATCCATCAAAACCTAATTTATGGGAGAGTGATTTAAATAAAAGTAAAACCGTAGCACTCTGGGGAAAAATTGCCGAGAGATATAAAGATACACCATGGATGGGTGGGTATGATCTCATAAATGAAACTCATTGGGATTTACCAAATAATAATCAAGCATTAAGAGACCTCTACATAAGTATAACTAATGCAATAAGAGCGCATGACAGCAAAAGAATTCTATTTATTGAAGGAAATGGATATGCCAATGATTTTAATGGGTTAACACCCGCTTGGGATAATAACATGGCTTATAGTTTTCATAAGTATAAAACATATAATAATATTGCTTCACTTGAATTTGTCCTATCTATACAAAATGAATTTGGATACCCATTATGGATGGGTGAAGGTGGTGAAAATTCTAATGCTTGGAACACTGATGCTGTAAGGCTATTTGAAGAACTAGAGATAGGTTGGGCAAAATGGACTTATAAAAGAGTTGAAAGTATAAGGAGCCCAATGTCAATAAATTCAAATAACAACTATCAAAACTTGATTAAATATTTAAAAGGAGAAGCTGAGCCTCCAACTGTAGAAAATGCTTATCAAGGATTATTAGATTTAGCTGAAAGTACTAAAATATCAAATTCTGTTTACAGAAAAGATTACGTTGACGCCTTAATTAGACAACCACATACCAACGAAACAATTCCATTCACATCTAATAATTCAGTGCCTGGGATAATTTATGCATCTAATTTTGATTTAGGTAACAATCTTATGGCTTATTATGATGTTAATAGCTATGATTATGAGTACAGTACTGGTGAATATCAACCCACCAATTCTTTTGTTTATAGAAACGATGGTGCTGAGGTAAATACTACAAGCTATAGTGAAGGAAATGGATACTGTTTAGAGTTTATTAGCAAAGACGAATGGGCAATATATTCAATAGATGTATTTGAAGACGGTTTTTACGATATTGACATATTTTACTCCTCAGAAGTAAGCAGTGGAAAAATTGGACTTGAAATAAATGAGTTTCCAATCTCAAGCCAAATTTCACTGACCAGCACTGGTAGTTATGATACATTTAATGGTAAAAAAATTGAAAAAGTCTACATGAAAAAAGGTATTCAAAAATTTAAATTTATTGCTCAAGAAACTGCATTCGATTTGAGTCATTTTGTTTTTACCAAAAGCGCCAATCAAAATTTTTCAAATTTTAATATTGTTGAATCAAAAACTGGTGATGATTTTAAATCAATTAATATTTATTTAAATCAACCTGTTTCTGCAGAAAATATTGATGAAAACTCTTTTCAAGTTTTTAAAAATATTGGTTATGTAAACGTGAATAGCATTGATTATAGTGGTAATAATCAAATTTTAAATTTGAAATTAGATAATACAATTGTTCCAACCGACAACATAAGGGTAACATATAACTTAAACAACATTTCATCCGAAAATGGACAACAACTTGAGCAATTTAACTTATTTGTTGTAGAGAATAATTCTATTAGTAGCGATTATTATTTCAATATTCAATCAAGGATTGAAGCGGAGGATTTTCATGAAAATGCCGGGCAATGTGTAGCTGGAAATAGAGGATGCGGATTCAGGACAGAAAACTGCTCTGATTTTGGTGGTGGATTAAATTTAGCTTATGCTGACATAGGCGATGCTGTAGCTTACAAAGTTTTGGTAGAAAAATCGGGAAGATATAAAGTCGATTTTAGAATTGCATCTAACTACTCTGAGGGTAAATTAAGACTTGGGTTTAAGAAAATAAAGGAAAATACAGACCTTACTAATCTTTCGAATAATAAATTAATGATTACAACTCCTTATACCAATGGTTGGCAGAACTGGGAGACTGTTTCTGAAGAAATTATTTTAGATGCGGGTTATTATCAATTTGATTTAACTGTAATAAAGCCGGAGTTTAATATTAATTGGATAGAATTTTCATTAGAGGAAGAATTTTTAAGCAATGAAGATGTTAATGAAACACCCATAAGACTTTATCCAAATCCATCAAGTAGTCATGTATTCATTGATTCGAAATATTCAATTTATAATTTAAAATTATATGATATTTCAGGTAAATTGATTGTTTCATATGACGTGGATGCATTAAATAAAACAAAAATTTATACCGATAATTTGAAAAAAGGTATTTATATCCTAGAAATTAATTCAAGTATAAATAAAGAATTGGTTAAGCTAATCAAAAATTAAAAAAGTATACAACGTAGTCTAATTATCGAACTTATTACTGCAAGATTTAAAGAAATTAAGAGATTTTACAGTCCGCTTAAAAGCGATATAAAAAGCGCCTTGTTAAGTTTTACTTTTTTAATTTTACATTATTACAAATTTAATTAACCAATGAAACATATATTTAAACTGTCAGCGGCATTATTATTTACTGCAACAACAGTTGCCCAAGTGGGTATTAATACAGAAACCCCAGATGCTTCTGCGGCTTTGGATATTACTTCTACTACGGGTGGGTTACTTGTACCTCGTATGACAGCATCCCAGCGTGATGCAATTACTTCAGCTACTCAAGGCCTAATTATTTTTTGTACTGAGTGCACTTGGTGAAGGCGAACTTCAGATTAAACTCACATCCAGTTGGAAAAACATAACAGGTGGTGATGTTGACGACCCAGTTAGTGTTGGTGATTTTTACGGTGGCGGCGTTGTTTTTTACATATTTGTAGATGGAGATACAGGTTGTGTTGCGGGAGAGACCCACGGATTAATTGCTGCAGTAGAAGACCAGAGTTCTAATAAACGATGGTATAATGGTAGTTACGTTACAACAGGAGCAACAGGCACAGCTATAGGCACAGGAGCTACCAATACAGCTACAATTATAAGTGTACAAGGTGGAACAGAAACATCTTATGCAGCAGGAAAGGCAAGTGCATATACTGGAGGTGGATATACCGATTGGTTTTTACCCTCAAAAGAAGAGCTAAATAAAATGTTCGAAAATAAAGGGACGATTAACTCTACAGCATCAGCAAATGGTGGTAGTAATTTATTAACTGAGATTTACTGGAGTTCTTCAGAGTACAATAACATTTACGCGTGGGCTCAGACATTTTCCGGTGGTTATCAGCCCGGCCAGGAAAAGGACAACACAAGTAATGTGCGTGCTGTTCGGACTTTCTAGTTATTTATCAATTTAATTAGTGACGCGTAAGCGGCCAAGTAAAAAAATATATCCCCAAGAATAAATTATTATTCTTGGGGATAATTTGTACCTCGGGTGGGAATCGAACCCACACGATGTTGCCATCACTGGATTTTGAATCCAGCGCGTCTACCAGTTCCGCCACCGAGGCATTGGGCAATCAAATTTATATATTTATTTCATTGTCAGAGGCATTGTCCCATTTTTTGCTCAGTCAAATAAATTCCTAAATTTGCAACCCTTACAACTACTAATGGCAAAAACACGAATTAAATCAAAAATTTTTGCATGTACTCAAAGTGCAGTTTTGGCAGGGAGTATTGCAAAATATTACGGGGTAGAAGTTGGTAATGTTATTTTTTCACGCTACAGCGATGGTGAATTTCAACCCTCATTTGAAGAATCTGTACGTGGTAATAGAATTTTTATAATTGGTTCGACACATCCTACATCTGAAAACTTAATGGAAATGTTACTAATGCTTGATGCAGCAAAAAGAGCTTCAGCCAGGCATATTACCGCAGTTATTCCTTATTTTGGATGGGCTCGTCAAGATAGAAAAGATAAACCCAGAGTACCAATAGGTGCAAAGTTAATTGCTAAATTATTGGAAGCTGCTGGAGCAACAAGAATTATTACTATGGATTTACATGCCGACCAAATCCAAGGATTTTTTGAAAAGCCAGTTGATCATTTATTTGCTTCATCTCTTTTCATCCCATACATAAGCGCATTAAATCTTGAAAATTTAACAATTGCATCACCAGATATGGGTGGATCGAAAAGAGCTTATGCATATTCTAAGTTTTTAGAGAGTGATGTTGTTATTTGCTACAAACAAAGAAAAAAAGCAAATGTTATTGAATCAATGGAACTTATTGGATCTGTTGATGGAAAAAATGTTGTTCTTGTTGATGATTTGGTTGATACAGCAGGAACATTAACAAAAGCTGCCGATTTAATGATAAGTAGAGGAGCCAAAAGTGTTAGAGCGGTTTGTACTCATCCTATTTTATCAGCGGACGCTTATGAAAAAGTTGAAAAATCTAAATTGCTTGAACTTATTGTCTCTGATAGCATTCCAGTGAAGAAAAAAAGTAAAAAAATTAAAGTATTGAGCTGTGCTCAATTATTTGCTGAGGTTATGTATAATGTACATCACAATAAATCAATCTCTAGTAAATTTATAATGTAAATTAAAATAATAATGAAATCAATTACCATAAAAGGATCAAAAAGAGAAAGCGTAGGGAAGTCTGCTACAAAAGCCTTACGTAATGCTGGAATGGTTCCTTGCGTGTTATACGGAGGGGATGAACCAGTTCATTTTGCAGCAGAAGAATTAGCTTTTACAAAACTTGTATATACTCCAAATGCACACACCGTTGCTTTAGAAATTGGAGAAAAAATGAAATTTAATGCCATACTTCAGGACATACAGTTTCACCCTTTAACAGATAAAATTCTTCACATAGATTTTTATCAATTGTTTGATGATAAAGTAGTTTCAATGGATATTCCAGTCAAAATTCTTGGTGCTGCTCCAGGAGTTTTAAATTCAGGAGGTGTTTTATCTAGGAATAAAAGAAAACTTAGAGTTAGAGCTTTGCCAGCTAATCTCCCTGATTTTATTGAAGCTGATATTTCTAAACTTGAACTTGGAAGTAAGCTCTATGTCACTGAGCTTGAAAACGAAAATTATAGATTTTTACATCCTGATAATACTGTAGTTTGTCAAGTTAGAACCTCTAGAACATCATTACAAGTTGAAACGGATGAACAAATTGATGAAGTTGAAGCTGAAACAAAGGATGAGACTTCGGGTGATAACAAGTCTGCCGGTTAACCTAAATCTGAACAGTAATAGTTAATTACAATTAGAAAACTAAAACTTTGTAAAACGCTTTTTTTAATTTTACAACGTTAATGAAACTTTCTATCCCCTTTTTGTCATTCAAAAAAGAAAATAAGAAAAATATGAAGTCATATTTAGTGGTTGGGCTAGGAAATATAGGTTCTAAATTTGAAAAAACTAGACATAACATTGGTTTTGATATTGTTGAATGTATTGCCAAACAAAAAAAAATTAGTTTCGAAAAGTTAAGGTACGGTGAACTGTGTAATTTCAATTTAAAAGGAAAAACATGCTACATTTTAAAACCAAATACTTTTATGAACTTAAGTGGAAAATCTGTATTATTCTGGATAAAAAAGAAGAAAATTCCGTTAAATAATGTATTAATAATAACTGATGATATTCATCTTGAATTTGGTGTTATAAGAATTAGAAAAAGTGGTTCTTCAGGTGGTCATAACGGGATTAAAGATATCATAGATAAATTAAACACGGAAAAATTTCCTAGAATGAGATTTGGTATTGGTGCGAATTATAAAAAAGGTGAAAAAGTTGATTATGTTTTGGATAAATGGAATAAAAAAGAGTCAAATATTATATCTAGAGCAATTGAAAAGTCTGCAGAAGCAATATTATATTTTTTAGAAAATGGAGTTGAGAAATCAATGAATCATTTTAACGGAAATGCCTTAAGGTGATGACATATATTATAAGAAATCCAAAACTTCTAAATCTCAATAAGAAATATTTTATAACAGTAGGAACATTTGATGGTGTCCATTTAGGGCATCAAAAGATTATTAATCAATTGGTTAAAAAGGCGAAACAAAAAGACTGTGGAACATTATTGCTAACATTTGACCCGCATCCTCGAAAAGTTGTTCAACCGAGCAACGCTCCTTTACTCCTACAAACTATAGATGAAAGGTCTGAAATACTTTCAAAACTTGGCTTAGAAATAATTTTTGTTCAGCCTTTTACCAAAGCATTTTCGAAATTAAATGCGGAAGAATATGTCAAAGACATATTGGTTAATCAATTAAATGTTGAACATCTTTTAGTTGGTTATAATCACAGATTTGGGAAAAATAGAACCGCAAATATTTTTGATTTAATGAAATTTGGAAAAAAATATAAATTTTCTGTTGGTGAAATTCAACCACACATCGTGAACAAAATTACTGTGAGTTCTACTAAAATAAGAAATGCTATCAATAATGGAAACGTTAAATATGCTAATTCACTATTAGGTCACACATATAAACTAAATGGAATTGTTATGAAGGGAAGGCAAAATGGCAAGAAAATTGGTTTCCCAACCGCAAATGTTAAAATTAAAGAAAGAGAAAAAATACTCCCAAAAAATGGTGTGTATGCAGTGAAGGTAAATTTCAATGAAATTACTCATTTGGGAATGATGAACATAGGCACAAATCCAACATTTAGTGGAAATTATATTTCTAACGAAGTTCACATAATAAATTGGGATGGGAATTTATATAAGAAGGAAATTGAAATTTTTTTCATTGAAAGAATTAGAGATGAGAAAAAATTTAATTCAATTCAAGATTTAAGCATACAACTTCAAAATGATAAAAATTATGTTTTGGAAAAATTTAAAAATTTAAATTTGTAAAAGCAACTATGATTTCTATACCACATCTTCGTGAAAATTATGATGAAATTTTAATAGCTTTTAAAAAAAGAAATTTTGATGCCAAAAATGTTATTGATACTTTATTAAATGAAGATAAAGACAGAAGGGAAATACAAGTTAAACTCGATAATAAACTTTCTGAATCTAATCAACTTGCAAAAGAAATTGGAAAGTTATACAAAGATGGTAAAACAAGTGAAGCCATTAAAAAAAAGAGCTTAAGCTTAAAAATTAAAAATGAATCCAAAAATTTAGTTGAAAAACTTTCTAATTGTGAGCAGAATATAAAAGAATTACAATATAAAATTCCTAATATTCCTAACAATAGAGTGCCTAATGGGAAATCATCAGCTGATAATAAAATAATATTTGAAAGCAATAAGAAAAATAAAAGTTCAGCTGGGCTTACACATTGGGAATTAGCAAAAAAATATAATCTCATCAGTTTTGACTTAGGTTCAAAAATTTCAGGCTCTGGTTTTCCTGTTTACATTGGAAAAGGAGCAAAATTACAAAGAGCTCTTATTAATTATTTTATTGATTTTAATACCAAAAAGGGTTATGAAGAAATACAAGTACCTCTTTTAGTCAATTCTAAATCTGCAACTTCTACAGGTCAGCTTCCAGATAAAGACGATCAAATGTATCATATTGCTAAGGATAATTTATATTTAATACCGACTTCAGAAGTCCCTGTCACTAACATATATAGAAACACATTATTAAATCTCAAACAACTTCCAATCAAAATGACATCATATACTCCATGTTTTAGAAGAGAAGCGGGTAGTTACGGGTCAGATGTAAGAGGTCTAAACCGTTTGCACCAATTTGATAAAGTTGAAATTGTTCGAATTGAGAATCCTGAGTGCTCTTATGATGCTCTTAATAAAATGTTAAACCATGTAAAAAAACTATTGTATTCTTTAGAGTTACCCTATAGAATATTAAATTTATGTGGAGGTGATTTAGGATTTACATCAGCTAATACTTATGATTTTGAAATTTTTTCTTCTGCTCAAAATAAATGGCTAGAAGTTAGCTCTGTTTCTAACTTCGAAACTTTCCAATCAATCAGACTAAAATTAAAGTATAAAGATATTAATGGTAAAAATCAATTTGCACACACACTAAATGGAAGTTCACTAGCGTTACCCAGAATTATGGCGGGAATTTTAGAAAATAACCAGACTAATGATTCTATAAAAATTCCAAAGGTTTTAATTCCTTACACAGATTTTAAATTAATTAATTAATGCAGATTTACAATATTACTTTTATTGTAGAGTCTGTAATTGAACAAGAATGGGCAACATATGTTGACAAAGAATTACTCCCGAAAATTTCAAAAAATATACATCAGATTGATTTATTAAAAGTTGAATATATTGAAGGAATTCAAGCTGTTAAAGGCTCAACATTTAGCATGCAGTTTTATTGTGTCAAGTCTGAACATTTGGAATGGATAAAAAATATTGGTCACCAACTTGTCATGCAAAAAATAATTCGAAAATTTCCAAAAGATTGGGTAGCCTTTGCAACTAAATTAGAATTTTTAAAGTCTTATTAATGCATGTTAGGCCTAAAAAATATCTTGGACAACACTTTTTAATTGACGCCAATGTAGCTAAAAATATTTCCGATGCTCTCTCTTTAAAAGGATATCATCAAGTTCTAGAAGTTGGTCCAGGAACTGGAAAATTAACATCCCAATTAATCAATAAAAACTTAGATTTAAAAGTTGTTGAAATTGATTCTGAATCTGTAATATATTTAGATGAAAATTTTTCTAATTTAAAAAATAAAATTATTGAAAAAGATTTTTTAAAACTTGACTTAAAAAAAATTTTCAGCGGACAATTTGCAATAATTGGTAATTTCCCATATAATATTTCAAGTCAAATTCTATTTAAAATTATTGATAATAGAGATTTAATAGTTGAATCTGTGGGAATGTTTCAACAGGAAGTAGCAAAAAGAATCTGTGAAAGTCCTGGAAAAAAATCATATGGAATTTTATCTGTACTAATTCAGGCCTTTTACAAAGCTGAATATTTATTTAATGTTTCTAATCATGTATTTCAGCCACCACCAAAAGTTGCTTCAGGAGTAATTAGATTAAAAAGAAAAAAAAAATTTAAATTAAATTGTGATGAAAAATTATTTTTTTTAATTGTAAAAACCTCATTTCAACAACGCAGAAAAATATTAAGAAACAGTCTCAAATCATTTGGAATTAGCTTGATTACAAAAGAAGATAGTATCTTTGAAAAGCGCCCGGAGCAACTAAATGTTTCTGATTTTGTAGAACTAACAAGTATAATATCTAATGACACCTTTTCAAATTAGTGAGGAATTAATAAATGAGTTCAAAGTTGATATTGAATCTCATAATATTAACTCTTTAAAAAAAAGAACAGGTGAATATCATTATGCAGATATAGCTGAAATTGTTGATGAATTAACCACTGAGGAAGGTCTTTATTTAATTAAACTTCTTGATTCTGAAAAAACCTCTGATGTTTTAACTGAGGTAGATGATGATACTAGGGATAATATTCTTGAGTTACTTTCGGTTAAAGAAATTGTAGGTGAAATTGACGAGCTGGACACTGACGACGCTGTAGACATCATTTCTGAGCTACCAACTGAAAGGCAAGAGCAAGTTTTTGCCCAGATGGGAGATGAAGAACGTATTCAGAATATTAAAGAGCTTTTAAATTATGATGAAAATTCTGCTGGTGGTTTGATGGCAAAGGAACTTGTTAAAGTTAATGAGAATTGGACTGTTACTAAATGTGTAAAAGAGATGCGTCAACAAGCAAGTGAAGTTACACGAGTTCATTCAATTTATGTTATAAATGATAATGAGGAATTAATTGGAAGATTGTCACTTAAAGATTTATTGACAGCTGACAATAAATCAAAAATCAAATCAGTTTACATCCCAAAAGTTGATTACGTTTTTGTAACTGATAAAGCTGATGAAGTAGCTAAACTTATGACTAAGTATGACTTAGAAGCTGTCCCAGTTGTAGATGGTAATAAAATCCTTTTGGGTAGAATAACAATTGATGATATTGTTGACTTTATCAAAGACGAAGCTGAAAAAGATTATCAACTTGCTGCAGGTGTAACCTCTGATGTTGAGGCGGATGACAATATTTTTGAACTTACAAAAGCTAGATTACCTTGGCTTTTTTTAGGCTTACTTGGTGGATTGGGTAGTGTTTTTATTCTAGAGGGTTTTGAAAAAATTATGATGGATCCTTCATACAGAATCCTGTTTTTTTTCACTCCTCTAATTGCCGCTATGGCTGGGAATGTAGGTGTACAGTCTTCTGCAATAATTGTTCAAGGTTTGGCCAATAAAAGTTTGAAAGGAAGTTTACTAAATCGGCTTTTAAAGGAGATAGGATTAAGTATTATTAATGGAATAGCTCTTGGAATAGTAATCGTAATTTTTGGACTGATAACAAGTTTGAACTTATCAATGAGTTTGACAATTGCTCTATCTATGTTGTGCGTAATTGTAGTTTCTGCGCTTGTAGGGACCTTTGTTCCAATAGTATTAGATAAAAATAATATTGACCCTGCTATTGCAACTGGACCATTTATAACAACATGTAATGATATTTTTGGGATTTTTCTATTTTTTTATATAGCTAAATTGGTTCTGGGTTTTTAACCTACGAAATCTAAACTACATTAAAAAAATAATTTAAAAATAAGGTTTCATAACAAGCTGAACTGTCTTATCTGTCCTTTGCTCAATAATCAATGCTCCCTTTTTTGTAATATCATTTACAGATTTATTATTAAAATGTCTTATTGTGTACAAAACAATACCAGAAGTATGATTTACATCAAATTTATTTCGCAAACACTTTAATAATTCTTCCATTTTTTTATACTTATCATTTACGCAAACTGAAAAGCTTATTGCAGAATTTTGAATTAAATCTACACTCATTTTATACTTATCTAATAATTTAAAAATATAGCTTATATTTTCTTCGACTATAAATGAAAAGTCCCTAGATGACAGTTGTATTAATGATAAATTCTTTTTTTGAATAAAACATGGAACTTTAGGTTCTAACTTTTTTCCTTTACCAACAACAGTCCCAATTATATCTGGATTTATAAATGATTTGATATGTAGTGGGATTTCCTTTTTCTGTAATGGTTGTAAAGTTTTTGGATGTATAACTGAAGCTCCATAAAATGCAAGTTCAATAGTTTCTTGATATGAAATTTTTTTAATTAATTGAGTTTCTCGGAAAACTTTTGGATCTCCGTTCATTAACCCGGGAACGTCTTTCCAAATTGTAATATCATGGGCATCAATACAATATGCAATGATTGCAGCAGAATAATCTGATCCTTCTCTTCCAAGAGTTGTTGTAAAATTATTATCATCACTACCAATAAATCCTTGAGTTACAATAAGTCTTTCATTAACAAAATAATTTTTAATTTTTCTGGATGATATATCCCAGTTTAAAACTGCACCTCTATAATAGCTATTCGTCTTTATAAAATTTCTCGCATCTAACCATTTATTTTTGATTCCTTTTGTTGTTAAATATTCCGAAACAATAATTGTTGAAAGAAGTTCTCCAAAACTCACTACCTGATCGTATACATATGATTTTTTTGGTGAAGGATTATTTTTAAGGAATAATTTACAATCAGAAAATATATTTTTAACTATTTCTGTAACTTTTTTACTATTAGTAAATAATTTGTTAATTATTTCAAAATGAAAAAATTCAACTTCTGCTAAATTTTCTAAATATTGGTCATCTTTATATAGATATTTTTGTACTACTTTTTCAAGAAGATTTGTGGTCTTTCCCATCGCAGACACAACAACAACCAAATTATCTTGTTGGTATTGGTTTAAAATTTTTACAACTTGTATAACACCATCAGCATTTTTTACTGATGCACCTCCAAACTTAAAAACTTTTGTCATTGATTATTTATAAAAGTGTTTATTGCTTTGTCATCCATTTGAGTTATTCTCCAATTATCAAATGTACTGGCCCCGAATTTTTTGTAAAAATTAATTGCTTCTAAATTCCAGTCTAATACAACCCATTGGATTCGTCTAACATTGGTACTATTGGCAAACTCAATAAATTTTTTCAATAATGAAAACCCTATGCCAAGACCTCTAAATGATTTTGTAACAATCAAATCCTCTAAATGCCAAGAGGCTCCTTTCCAAGAAGAATAACAAGGGTAAAACAGTGCAATACCTACTATATTTTTTTTAGATTCTGCAACGAAGCATTTAAATTTAGGCTTCATTCCAAATCCATCATTCGCGAGTTCTTCTACTGTTAAACTAACCTCATCTGGCTCTTTTTCAAAAGCAGCGAGTTCCTTGATTAAATTTAGAATTGATTCGGAATCTTTTTCTACTGCCTCTCTAATTTTAAATTTTTTCATGGACGACAAATTTAATAAGTATAGACGCAATTAATAAAAAAAATAGTAATCATTTAATAAACTATTATTCAACTTTGTATTTTTAAAAGAAAATTTTTGAAAAAGCTCATTAAATTTTATTCTAGTTCCAAAAAATTTCAATGCATAAATGAAGATTTAAAAGAAAAAAATCAAATTTATGTTTCAGGACTAATAGGTTCTAAGAAAAGTTTTTTTGTAAACTCAATTTTTGAAGCAAACAAGGGTTCAACCATATATGTTTTGGATAATAGAGAAAAAGCTGCTTATCATCTTAACGATTTACAAAAAATTTCAAAAAAATTGCCGCTTTTTTTACCCACAAGTTTTAGAAAAGGCTTTGATATAGATTTGCTAGACAACAACAGCGTAATGCTTAGATGTGACGTTTTAAATAAACTTAATTTAAACAACAAGGAAATAATTGTAACATACAGTGATGCATTAGTTGAAAAAGTTTTAAATAAAAAAAATATTAGTTCTAAAACATTTTTATTAAAGAAAAATGATAATATAAGCTTAGACTTTGTAAATGAAACTCTTTTTGAATTAAATTTTAAAAGAGTTGACTATGTTTCTGATCCTGGTGAATTTGCACTAAGAGGAGGCTTAATTGATGTTTTTTCATATTCTAATGATAAGCCATACAGAATTGAATTTTTTGGAAACAAAATTGATAGTATTAGAACATTTGATGTTGTTAATCAATGTTCAATTGAATATTTAAATGAAGTTTCCATTCTGGCAAATATTCAAGACAAAAGTGATATTAATTTAAGGCAGCCAATTTTATCTTTTATAAATAAAGATTGTGTTTTTTTATTTGAAAATATTGATTCGACTATTGAATCGTTTGAAAAAGCTAATAAAAAATTTTTTGAAAAAAATGATAGCCTTAAAAACAACTTTAATGATAATATTTTTACTGATGCAAGGAAATTTGAATTAGAATTAAAAAAATTTAAGTGTATTTATTTAAATAAAATGAATAAAAATTCCATTGATTTCAATAGTTTACCACAACCTAATTTTAAAAAAGATTTTAAATTATTCGTAAATCATTTGAATGATAATCATGCCAGTGAAATAAGGAATTACATCTTCTGCTCTTCAAATTCTCAAAAAGAAAGACTAACTAAAATTATAAATGAGCTATCGGATAACACAAAATTCGAATGTATTGTAAACCCATTATACCAGGGTTTTATAGATAACGACGAAAATTTATCTTGTTATACTGACCACCAATTGTTTGAGAGATATCATAAGTTTAGATTAAAAAACGGTTATTCAAACAAACAAGCTATATCAATTAAGGTTTTGTCTCAATTATCAGTAGGTGATTATATCACACATTTCGATCATGGCATAGGTGTCTTTGGTGGATTACAAACAATCGAAATAAATAAAAAAAAACATGAAGCGCTGAAAATTTTATATGGAGAAAGAGACTTACTTTACGTTAGTATTCATTCTCTTCACAAAATTTCAAAATTTAACGGCAAAGATGGAAGTAAACCTAAAATATATAAACTAGGATCTAATTCTTGGAATAAAATAAAAGAAAAAGTTAAAAGCAAAGTAAAAGAAGTAGCCTTTAACCTTATAAAGACATATGCTAAAAGAAAGATGAAAAAAGGTTTCGCATGTGAATCCGACAGTTATCTTCAAGATGAACTTGAAGCTTCATTTATGTTTGAAGACACTCCCGATCAAAAAACGGCAACAATTGAAGTTAAAAAAGATATGGAGAAGAATATTCCTATGGACAGACTTATATGTGGTGATGTAGGTTTTGGTAAAACTGAAGTTGCAATAAGGGCTGCATTTAAAGCAGCTGATAATGGCATGCAAGTTGTTGTGCTAGTGCCAACTACGATTTTAGCTTTTCAACATTACAATACCTTCAAAAATAGATTAAAAAACTTCCCTATCAATATAAACTATATAAATAGATTCAAATCCAAAAAAGAAAAAATAAAAATTTTAAACGATTTGAAAAATGGTAAAATAGATGTAATAATTGGAACACATCAGATTGTAAGTAGTGATATAGATTTTAAAAAACTAGGTTTACTAATAGTTGACGAAGAACAAAAATTTGGAGTTGGTGTAAAAGAAAAGCTTCGATCGATTAAAGAAGAAATTGATGTCTTGACATTGACTGCCACTCCAATTCCAAGAACTTTACAGTTCAGTCTAATGGCCGCTCGGGATTTATCTATTATCAATACACCACCTCCAAATAGATATCCAATTGATAGTCAAGTTATAAAGTGGAATGAATCCTTAATAAGTGATGCCATAAACTATGAACTTAATAGAGAAGGTCAGATTTTTTTCGTACACAATAGAGTTGACAATATATCAGAAATTGCTTTTTTTTTACAGAAAATAGCACCAAGTGCTAAAATTGGTATTGCACATGGAAAACTTAGTGGTAACAGACTTGAAGAAGTTATGCTAAATTTCATGAGTGCTAAATTTGATATTCTGGTAGCTACATCAATTATTGAAAATGGATTAGATGTTCCCAACGCCAACACAATTTTTATTAATAATTCACAAAATTTTGGATTAAGTGATTTACATCAAATGAGAGGAAGAGTTGGAAGAAGTAATAAAAAAGCATTTTGTTTTTTTATTATTCCAGGATTTACCAGCCTTACCAAAGATGCAAGTAAAAGAATGGAAGCGGTAAGTCAATACACAGCATTAGGTTCAGGGTTTCAAATTGCAATGAGAGATTTAGAGATTAGGGGGGCAGGTGATATTTTAGGTGGTGAACAAAGTGGATTTATTAATGAAATTGGTTTTGATACTTATCAAAAAATATTAAATGAAGCTGTTGACGAATTAAAAGAAAATGAATTCAATGAGCTCTATAAAACAGCTGAAAGAAAAAAATATGAAATTATTTTTGAGACTGATTTGGAGGTATATTTTCCATCAAGTTATATAAATAATATTTCAGAAAGATTGAGTTTATATCAACAATTATCAAAAATTAATAATCATAATAAGCTTGAAAAATTTTCAAAAATATTAATTGATAGATTTGGGCCACTTCCCAATGAAACGATTGAATTATTTAAAAGTGTAAAACTGAAATGGCTGGCATCTTCCTTAGGTTTTAAAAAAATAATTTTAAAAAAGAGTAAGTGTATTTCAATATTTAATGAGGATTACATCAAAAATATTACTGAACTTGCACTTGCAAATCTTTTAAAAAGAATTGGAAAAATAAAGGGATTGGCCATTAAAGAAAAAAATAATAAAAATGGTAAAAAATTTATGGTGATTATTGACAATGTGGATTCTGTTTCAAAAGCCACAAAACTTTTAAAAGAAATTTTAATTAATCTAGATGAGTAAAAGATATACTGTTACTGCTGCACTGCCATACGCAAATGGCCCAATACACATAGGCCATCTAGCCGGAGCATATATTCCAGCAGATATTTATGTAAGGTATCTCAGATTAAAAGGGAACGATGTGGTGTTTATTTGTGGCAGTGATGAGCATGGTGTTGCTATTTCAATTAAAGCAAAAAAGGAAGGTATAACACCAGACGAAGTAATAAATAAATATCATGACATTATAAAAAAATCTTTTGAAAAGTTTGATATATCATTTGATCATTATTCAAGAACATCCTCCAAAATACATAAAACTACCGCACAAGATTTTTTTAAAAAAATGTCTCAAAAAAAGTGTTTTATGGTTAAAGACACCATTCAATATTTTGATGAAGAACACAGTCAATTTTTACCTGACAGATTTGTTACTGGTGAGTGTCCAAAATGCGGTTATGAAAATGCTTATGGAGATCAATGTGAAGCGTGTGGAAGTTCATTAAATGTTGAAGATTTAATAAACCCAAAATCTACCTTATCAGGAAATGAACCAACTAAAAAATCAACAAGTCATTGGTTTTTAAAACTTGACGAAAGTGAAAAATTCTTGAAGGAGTGGATGGATAGTAAAAAAAATAAAAATTGGAAATCTAATGTTTTGGGGCAAGTTAAATCATGGTTAGATGAAGGTTTAAAGCCAAGAGCAGTTACAAGAGATTTAAATTGGGGTATTCCAGTTCCTTTAAAGGGGGGTGAAAATAAGGTATTATACGTTTGGTTTGATGCACCAATTGGCTATATCTCAGCCACAAAAGAATGGGCTAATTTAAATAATAAAGAATGGGACTCTTATTGGAAGGAAAAAGAAACAAAACTTATTCATTTCATTGGAAAAGATAATATTGTTTTTCATTGTATCATATTTCCAGCCATACTTAAATCAATGGGTGATTTCATTTTGCCTACCAATGTTCCAGCTAATGAATTTCTAAATTTAGAAGGTAAAAAGCTTTCTACTTCAAAAAATTGGGCAATTTGGTTAGATGATTTCATGAGAGAATTTCCTGGTAAGCAAGATGTACTTCGTTATGTTTTAACTGTGAACGCTCCTGAAACCAAGGATAATGATTTTACATGGAATGACTTTCAATTAAAAAACAACAGTGAATTGGTTGCTATTTATGGAAACTTTGTAAATAGGGTAACCGTATTAATTCATAAATATTATAAGGGTGTTGTACCAAGTAAAAATGAATTAACTGATGATGATAATTATATTTTCGATCAACTTACAAAAGCTCCAATTAAAATTGGAAGCTTAATTAATGAATTTAAGTTTAGAGAAGGATGTAAAGAAATGATGAATTTAGCTAGGATAGGAAATAAGTATTTAGCTGATGAAGAACCATGGAAAAAAATTAAAAATCATACAAAACGAGTAGAAACCATTATGTATAATGCAGTTCAAATAGCAGTATCATTGGCTTTTCTAAGCGCACCCTTTATACCAGAAACATCAAAAAAACTTCTTAAGATTTTGAACATTAAAAATTATCCGACTTGGAGCCATATTTTACCTAACAAAATTATTAAAAGTGGCCATGAAATAGGTACTCCAAAGCTGTTATTTGATAAAATTGAAGACGAGCAAATTTCTATTCAAAAAGAAAAACTGATTAATCGCTAATTTGAGTTTCTGTTTTTTGTATTTCATTAACAAAAACATTCCAACTAATATTTATTTGCTTGATTAAATTTAATTGTTCATTATTAGTTATTCCCAATTTGTTTTGACTATTTAGAAAACTAACATTAGTGAAGAACACATTATATCTAACCTTAATAGAATTAGAATTAATTTTTGTTGGCCATGTCATTTTTGAAATTTTTAATGCTTCTTGTCTAATATTTTCAATTAAAATATCTCTTTGACTTGACGGTATCTTGTTTAGTGATTCTAAAAGTTGTGTAATGTTATCAAAATCATTGCTGGAAATTTTTTGAAATTTTAAATTAAAATCTATAACCTCAATATTTGATGAATTATTTGTTTTATCCAAGTCTTTTTCATTAGAAATAGTACAGGAGGAAAGAAGTAAAACAGATAATAATAAAAAATATATAACGGGCATTTTAAAAAATTAATCTTAGTTAACTAGTTCAAATTCCTGAAAATCTGAAGTATCAGAACTCCCACCAACAAAAACTTGAAAATCACCTAACTCTGCTTCCCATTTATTATTATAGCTGTAAAATTCTAAAAGTTTAGCATTAATTTCAAAATTTACAACTTTTGATTCTCCTGGATTAAGTTCAACAACCTTAAAGCCTTTTAACTCTCTCATTGGTCTTGCAATACTTCCAACTACATCTCTTATATACATTTGTGCAATTTCAGTACCCTTTACTTTTCCAATGTTTTTTATTTTGAATGAAAGAGTGATTTTTGATTTTAATGTTAACTCGGTTTTATCCAATAAAACATCTGTATAAGAAAACTTAGTGTAGCTGAGTCCATGTCCAAAAGGATAAAGCGCACTATTTTCAACGTCAGCATATCCAGAATTAGTTACCTGCTCAATTGATGTGCTTGGCCTCCCTGTATTTTTAAAATTATAATAAATTGGAACTTGACCAACATTTCTTGGGAATGACATTGTTAACTTACCAGATGGATTGTAATCGCCATACAAAACTTTAGCAATTGCCTCGCCTGACCTTGAGCCTAATTGCCAAGCTTGAACGATTGTAGGAATATTTTCATCCTCCCAACTTAAGTCTAGTGGTCTTCCACTATTTACAACTAAAACTATATTTTTATTTATTTCATAAATTTCTTTTAAAAGTTCCAATTGAAGTCCAGGTAATTTTATATTTGTTCTACTTCTGCCCTCACCTGATTGGTATCCTTCTTCTCCTAAAACCATCACAACTATATCTGCTTTTTCTGCAACAGTTTTTGCTTTATTAAACTCAGACCTGTCATTAAAATTTAAATTAACCCTATTATGAAAATCAGTGTTGTTGTAATACAAATCAACTCCCTTTTCGTAAAACAACTTATTACCAGAATAATTTGCCATTGCCTCAAGAACAGATGTAGCTGAATTTGATATAGCTTGTGATCTCCAATTCCCAAGTGAACTATTTTTATCACTCGCTAAAGGCCCTATTAATGCTATGGTTTGATTGTTTTTATTAAGAGGAAGTAATTCGCTTTCATTTTTAAGTAACACAATTGATTTCATAGCTACTTCCAGAGCAAGGTTCATGTTTTTTTCAGACATAAGTTCTTTTTCGGACCTCTTTTTATCGCAATATTTATAAGGGTTCTCAAAAAGTCCTAAATCATACTTAACATTTAGAATCCTTCTAACAGCATCATCAATTAAGGATATACCAATTTTTCCATTTTCAACAAGTTTTACTAGTTCGTTTACATACAAACTTGACTCCATATCCATATCAGACCCAGCTAGAATTGCAAGCTCGGCTGCATGATTTCCATCGCGAGCAAAACCATGCGGAATCATTTGATCAATTGAGCCCCAATCTGAAACAATAAATCCATCAAAAGCCCATTCTTTTTTTAAAATATCTCTCTGTAGGATTTTATGTCCAGTAGCTGGAATTTCATCTATAGTATTAAAAGCATTCATAAATGTTTTTACTCCTGCATCATTTGCAGCCTTAAATGGAGGAAGAATTGTATTGTGAAGAGTATAGTGGTTAAAATCAGCAGTATTATAATCTCTTCCAGCTTCTGAAAAACCATATCCAGCGTAATGTTTTGCACATGCCGCAATTGTACTTATATCAGATAAATTATTGCCTTGGAAACCCTCAACTCTAGCCTTCGCGATTAAACTTCCTAAAAAAGGGTCTTCTCCAGCTCCCTCCATTACCCTTCCCCATCTTGCATCTCTTGAAATATCAACCATTGGTGCAAAAGTCCAATTTAATCCATCTGCACTTGCCTCACGCGCAGCAGTTCTTGCTGTTTTTTTAATCAAATCAATATCCCATGTACAGGACTCAGCTAACGGAATTGGGAAAATAGTTTTATATCCATGAATGACGTCGTGACCAAAAATCAATGGGATTCCTAGCCTAGTTTCTTCAACAGCAATTCTTTGAAATGCTTTTATTTCATCAACCCCAATAACATTTAGCATAGACCCTACTTGTCCATTTTTTAACTCATTGTATCTTTTTGTTTGGTAGTCTCCTTCAGGCATTTCACCAGTTGCATCAAAAAAACCATTGTATTGATTCATTTGTCCTGCTTTTTCAACAAGTGTCATTTTTGAAATCAAATCATCAATAAATTTTTCTTTTTCTGTTTTTTGAGATAAACAAAAACTTACATAAGAAATTAATAAGGCTATTAAATAATTTTTCATAATTAGTTATTGATAAATTCTAACATAATCAAGTTCCATTGTTGAAGAGTTAAAATTTGTAGGAATTTCTCCTCCTAAATTTCCGCCCATAGCAATATTAAGTAATATATAATGCAAATTATTGTAAGGCATTCCAGCAACAATATCAACTTCAAAAAAAGGTTGATTATTAAAAAGAATCTTAATACTACTTTCAGTCCAAATTAGAGAATATAAATTGAACTCAGATGATCCATTTTGTATTTGGATGTTATTTCCATTATTTCCGTAATCCCCTGTATTTGTATCTCCCCAATGAATATGACCGATCAAATTATTTTTATTCCAACCATTTTGCTCCATTATGTCGATTTCACCACAAAGTGGCCAACCAACATTTCCATAAGTTGAACCAAAATAATTCCCTATCTCATTAATGTTAGCTCCCAATGTCCAAAAGGCTGGCCATGTACCTTGTTCAGATGGGAGTTTTGCTCGAATATCAACACGTCCATATTTAAATGCATACTTAGAGTTTAATCTTGCCGAAGTATAGTTTTTTGTTATACCTCTAAATATGTATTGTTCTTTTTTTGCAACAATTTTTAATGTCCCATCGCTAACATAGGAGTTATCTAAACGATCCGTGTAATGTTGCTGCTCACCATTCGCCCAATTTTCTCCAAAAATTGGTATCACTTGGTGATGCCATTTTGAGCTATCAAGTATTCCATCATAATTAAATTCGTCAGACCATACCAAATCTCTTCCATCAACAGATGGTGGAGAAACTCTTATTAAAATAGGCTTAGATGTACTATCATAATCATTTGTAGGTGAATATGCCAATACTGTGACTAAATATTGATTTAAACCAGTTTCAGTAAAAGTATACGTTAAATTACCATCTTGACTGTTGAATGAATCTCCATTTTCAAAACGAAAATTATAATACGAAGCATTATCAGCAGATGCAGTGATATAAACAATACCTGATCCATCTCCATGGGGATTTTCTTGCTGACCTTTTAACGTTATATCTAAAGTGAGATTTGTTGGGATAACAGAAGAACTCCCTGGATCTGAGGGTTGGGAAGTATTACCCGACATTCCTCCGCTATCTTTAGTACAGCCTAAATAAATTATTATTAAAATAAAAAAATAAAAAAACTTTCTCATAAATAATTAATTTACGTAAACACGAACATAATCAATTTCTAATACATCCTGCACGAAATTAGCTGCAACAGGCCCAGCTCCACCATTACCGCCAAGCGCAAAATTGAGAATAATAAAAAAGTTTTCATCAAAAGGCATTGAATTGTTAGTAGACATAACAAAAATTTGATTTCCATCTAAAAAACTTCTTATAGTTCCTGGTTGCCACTCAAGAGAATAAATATGAAAAGAGGTAGGATCTGAAATATTTTTTTGCTGTCCATATTGAGCTCTACTTCCATTTGCATTTTGCCAATGTAGCGTTGTTTGTACGTAACTTTTGTCAACAAACTGTTCCATCAAATCAATCTCTCCACAAAGAGGCCATGTATTTGTTTGATATGATGAACCCAACAACCATAGTGCAGGCCAAGAACCCTGCGCACTAGGAAGTTTAGCTTTTATTTCAACTCTACCATATTTAAAATCGAGTTTGTTGTGAGTCATTATTCTCCCAGAAGTATATTGCATACCTCCATACTCTTCTTTTTTTGCAATAATTTTTAAAGTTCCATTAGAAACGTCTAGATTTTCGGTTCTGTTTGTATAAAATTGAAGTTCATTATTTCCCCAACCCCATTCACCAGTTCCTGTTTCAATATTCCATTTGTTGTCATCTGGAAGTCCATTGTAATTAAATTCATCGCACCACACCAAATTGGACTCATCTGGACAACTATAATCATCGTTAGAAACCACAGAAATTGTAATTGTTTCTTCGCCAGAAATAAAATCATTTGTAAAAGAATATGCCAATACACGAACTGTAAATTCGTTGGTACCAGTTTGTGTAAAAGTATAATTTATTTGTCCTGTCGTACTATCAAAGCTATCACCAGTTCCAAAATTGAAATTATATTTTACAGCATCCGTTGCGGTAGCTTTTACTGAAATTTGTCCAGATCCATCTCCATAAGGGTTTTGAGTAGTTGATCCAATAATTTCTATTTCTATTTGAAGATTTGATGGGTATATATTTTCAGGACTATCAATATCATCAATTGATTCACCACTACCAGAACCTGAGCAGGATATAAGTAGTGCTAAAATTGAAAAAAGAAAAAATCTTTTAGACATAGAAATCTGATGTAGATTTTAATAACCCAATATATTTAAATTAATCTGCCTTAACAAGTCTGAAATACCAAGTGTTTTCTCCGTTGTACTGAATATTTAACTCTAAAATGTTCGAATCTTCGGACAAAATATAATTGTATGAAATATTTGAAACAGCCTGACTAGGTGAATTAATTTCTCCTGCATTATGAACTTTAGGTAAACCCAAGAAAGCACCAGTTCCATTTAAAATGATTAGGTTCCTTGTAATTGAATATGTTAAAGAGCCAGAACCGTCATGTGGAGCAACAGGACTTCCGCATTGATCGTCAGCAACTCCCTGCCAAGACTCAAGCCAAGTTACATCCCCTAAGTCATTTTGAAATGTTCCGTTTTCATTAAATATGAATAAATCATCATAAAAACATGCCCTTTCATCGGCTGTATCATCTCCAGAAGACCACCAAGACAAATTGGACGGAGTCGGACCAACAGCCATTGAGCCAGCACTTGGATCTATTCTCCATGCACCATAAAACTCATCTGGAGGTGAGAATATTACGCTAACTTGTGACTCTAATGACACACTAGATGTAGTACCAGCGACTCCAATTGCAATCCCAGTAATAATGTATTTCTCGGTCCCAAGCTTTGTTAAAGTTGTAGTCAAAACGCCACTTGGTGACATAATTACACTTCCATCAATTGAAAACTTGTAAGAAATTGCATTATCTGCAGTCATTGTTATTGTAATACCTCCAGAGCCATCTCCAAACGGATTGGAATCATCTTGACCAAATATTTCAACAGTAAGGTTTAAGTTTGATGGAGTATTTATATCTCCAAACTCAAAAGATTGTTCTTCACACGCATTAAATAAAAATGCAAGTGAAATAAATAAATAACTAATAAAGGTTTTATTTCTCATAATGAATTATTTAATCAAATTATTTTTCAAATTTATAATACCACACGCCCCATCCTAAGTCAACATGTACCTCAAGTGTATTGTTGTCATTTGACAAAGACATCTGGTAGGTTATGCTACTTGGAGCATCATTTGGAGTCGACAACTCACCGGTATCTGTAACTTTTGGAATTCCTAAATATGCCCCAACTCCATTTAAAGTAACAGTCGTATCAGTACTTGACCATGTAGCTTGAGCAGAGCCATCGTGAGGAGTAATTGGTGAACCGCAACCATCAGGGCTAGCTCCCTGCCAACCTTCAACCCAAGTATCGGAACCAAGAATGTTTTGAAAAGTACCATCTGCATTAAATACATACAAATCATCATCAATACAAGGACGGCCACCTCCAACACTGTAATTCCACCAGCTTAAATCTGAAAGGTTAGGTCCAACACCTAGCGCTAAACCATTTGTTGCTAACTTCCATGAACCTACAAGTGGGCTAACTCCTGCTGGCTTTTTCCAAAAATATACGTTATCGACAAAAATTGTACCGTCAACTCCATTACCTGCAAAAAATTTAGAGGATTCTAGTTTTATTTGGAAAATATCATTAATAGTAAAATTATTTTGAGAGGTAAATTCTGCAATTGGAATATCTATACTTGTCCAACTGTCTTGTGTCAATTGAGTTTCAACAGCCCTCTCACCATTGGATTGACTTATTAATGAAATTCTAAGATTTGCAACCTCAGCTGTATATACATCTAAGTGAATATATTCCATAGATGAGACATTTTGTGGGTTTGAGGACCAGTCCATTCCTTGGTAACTTAAATTTGCATATTGGAGCATGTTATCTTCATTTAGCTGAAATTCAGACCATGAGCTACCTTGATTTCCCTGACCCCAGTCAGGAAAGTAATTTGCTCCATCAATATTTGTGTATTTGTCACTAAAAATAGATATAACATTAGTTTCATTTTGAGGTGGATTTGGTGCAGAGTTTGTTGGTTGTACAAGCACTACAGCTTCAAAATCGACAGTATATTCAGCGGTTGCGATTGCAGGTCCTTTAGCTACAACTCTAATGAAATATGTCCCAGCCTCAGAATAAACATACGAAGCAACTTCACCAATATTTGCAGTTACAGGACTATCATTTCCCTGCTCGCCAAAATAAACTTCAAAATTAATTGCGTAATCTGCTGTTGCAATAACATTAACCTTTTTAGAAACCACAGGATCGTTTTCTATGGTAACCGTGAGATTTACAGGTGCTTTAAATGTAACATCTAAATTGAAACTAGCAGTTGAATTTAAATCATTTAGCCCCCTAGCTGTTAATATAACTACGAAAGACCCTTCTGTAAATATATGTTCAACTGAATTTCCAACAGAAATGTCAGTAACACCTTCACTTCCGTCACCAAAATCAATATCAAAAGAGCTTGCGCCCTCAGCAGACGGAGTTAATTTTACATTTCCTGAATTATCAGAACTTACATCAAACAACATTGCCAAGTTTGATGGTGCTACAATAGAATCTGTAAAGTCAACAAACTTGTCGTCTTGCTCACATCCAATAGTATAAGCTAACAAAAAAATTGCTGATAGTAAAAGCGATAGTTTTCTCATATTTATAAATTTTAGTATCCTGGGTTTTGTGTTAATCCTGAGATATCAATTTCGGTTTGCGGAATCGGAAATAATTCATGCTTACCAGAAATAAATCCTTCTAGTTCTGATGATGCTTGACCTGTACGTACCAAATCAAAAAAACGATGACCTTCCATTGCTAGCTCCAGTCTTCTTTCATCCAAAATTGCTTTTACAAGACCATCTTGACTAACAAAAACTAAGTTATTATCTGAATTGCCAAATGCTCTTTCTCTAACTTGATTTAAATAATTAGTTGCTTTTGAAAAATCAGGAGAAGATTTTAGTGCATTTGCCTCAGCTGCCATCAATAGAACATCAGCATATCTAATGGCCCTATAATTCGTTAAATAATTAAGCTCTGGTTGAGCATCTGTTTCGCCAGCTCTAGGAATATATTTATTATTAAAATATCCAGTATGTTCATATCCTGTTGTGTAAGAAGCTCCATTGTCATTAGAAAAAGACTCTATATCTAGTATTGTATCATCTTTCCTATTATCCCCGACTAGATACGCATCAACCAAGTCTTGAGTTGGTACATTAAAACTCCAGCCTTGAGCATATACTGGGCCACTATATCCTCTTATTCCGTGATGTATAATCATAAAATTTCCTTCTGTTCCGGGTGGTACAAATCCCCAGTCATACCAATTAGAAGTATTGGTGTGCTGAATTTCAAAGATTGATTCCACTCCATTTTCGCCTTGTCTTAAAAACTGTGAACCAAAATCGTCAACCAATCCAAAAACTCCAACCACTTGCTCTAGAGAACTTGCTGCTTCATCATATTTTTGTTGGTACAATTGGACTTTACCTAGTAATGATTGGGCAGCTGACCTTGTTGCTCTACCCCTCTCACTTTGCGCAGATGGTAAAGCTAAAACAGCTGAATTTAAATCATTTTCAATTTGATTATATACTTCAGCAACAGATGTTCTTTTAAGGGTACCCGAGTCAGAAGCGGTTAATCTTCTATCAATAAAAAGAGGTACATCACCAAAGAACTTGACCAACTCAAAATAAAAGTATGCTCTTAAGAAATAAACTTCACCATACAAAGATTCTTTACGTTCAGAGTCTAACTTGTCTATATTTTCAACGAGATAATTGGCTCTGTTTATACCCTCGTACATGTATCTCCAAATTCGGTCCAATTGATCATTATCAGCTATGGTTAAGAAATCATCAATTCTCTGTAAGCCAATTACATCAGTCGCACTTTCTCCACCACACAAAGAATTATCAGATGCAATATCCCCAATCATTACATTATATGTGGTCCATTGCAAAACATCGTAAACACCAATTAGAGCGGCCTCAAAATCAGATTCTGAAGCAAAATAGTCTTCGGCTACAACCTGATAATCTTCTTTTGCATCGTAGTCAACATAATCATCACAAGAAATAAAACTAAATATTATAAAAAGCGTTAAAAAAAGTTTGATTGTTTTCATAATTAAATAATTAAAAAGTTATATTAAAACCAAGCGAAACAGTTCTTGGTAATGGATAGGTACCTCTATCAATTCCGGTATCAAATACACCATTTGAAATCTCAGGATCATATCCAGAGTATTCAGCAAAAGTTGCTAAATTTTTTGCTTGAGCATAAATCCTTACTTTCTCAATTCCTATTGTATCAAAAGATGACTTGGGTAATGAATAACCTAACTCAAGATTTCTTATTCTAAAATAGCTTCCATCCTCAACATACCTATCGGATTGGCGTAAATTATTATTTGAATCAATAAATGTTGCTCTTGGCTCCGTATTGCTAGTTCCAGGACCTCTCCATCTGTCAAGGGAAGATGCAAACCGGTTGGTATAATTTAAGTTTCTTTCATATGCACGATAAATATCGTTGCCTATACTTGCATAAGTAGTTAATAAGAAATCAAAGCCCTGATATTCCAAATTAAAATTGAATCCAATTGTATATTCAGCAAAAGGATCTCCAATTTTTTTCCTGTCAAAGTCATCAATTACTCCATCCCCATTCAAATCCTTGAAGCGAATATCACCTGGAGCAGCATTGGGCTGATTTGCATGATTATCAATTTCAGATTGGCTTTGGAAAATTCCATCTGTAACATATCCAAAAAAATATCCCGGAGATTCCCCTTCTTCAAATCTTGTTAAATTTTTGTAGGGTATTCCATAGCCTGAAAGCCATATATATTTTTCTCCATTATTAATAGCTGTAACCTTGCTGTCAAATGTTGAAAAAGTTGCAGATGCACTAATTGAAAGTCCATTTTTAAAAATATTGTTGTAAGAAATAGACGCGTCAATACCCTGCGTTTCAGTTGAACCAATGTTTGCGATGGGATATTGAGGAATTCCTAAATACCCAGATAGAGTAGGGTTAAATAATAAATCATCAACTGACTTTATGTAATAATCAGTTGAGAGAGAAAATTTATCTTCAAAAAATCTTAAATCAATGCCATAATTCTGTTGAATTTGATTTTCCCAAGAAAGTGCATTGTTTGGAATTGTAAGTAATGTTGAACCAGTATTTATAGACCCATTAAAAACATATTTAGGAAATGTTGATATTCTTGAATATTGAGGATATGCAGTATCATTTCCAACAGTTCCATAACTAGCTCTAATTTTTAAAAAGCTAACATCTTTCAAATTAAAAAAATCCTCGCTACTAGCTATCCAACCAACAGAAGCAGAAGGGAAATATCCAAATTTATTTTCATTTCCAAAGTTTTTTGATCCATCTCTTCTTATGGTAAATGCAGCGAGATATTTTTCATTGTAATCGTAATCAATTCTAGCTATATATGAAAGGTTTCTGCTTTCATATTGATAATTTCCAATCCTTGCTTGTTCTTGAGTTCCAGTCGCAGCTGTTATATCTGCAAATTCCCATGAATTTTCAAGTATGTCCTCTTGTGTCGCTGAAACACCAGATCCTGCAGCTTTGTAAATAGAATATCCCAAAACAACATCAAAATTATTTAGTTCATTTATTTGAAAATTATAATTTCCAAATATTTCATAAGTTGCCTGCCAGTAATTATTTTTAGACTCTGTTACACTGTTGTGATACAACTGCGTTACTTCACCAGTTTCAGGATCTGTCGAAAATATTGGGGTTAAGTCTGCATTAGCAGTTGTTTGATTGTGCCCCACTCCGTAAAATCTAAGAGGTGTAAAACTTTTATTAAAAACATCAGCATAAGTATATCCTAATCTTGAAGTAACTTTTAACCCATCTATCAGCTCGTATTGTATTTCAAACTTACCGTTAAATTTATTTGTATTGTCTTTGTTGTAGGTATCATTTAACTGAGCAAGTGGATTGATAATTTCTTGTGTTATTGTATTACTAATTCCAAATTGATTATTATCAAGCAGAGGTACAGTAGGATCGAAATTTAAAGCGTTGTTAAGAGGGTTAACATTACTGCCTTTGATATTGGTGTATGTAGTATTAAAAACAGCTGTTAATTTGTCATTTATTTTACTTGTAAAATTTCCTGTCAAGTTAAGCCTATCAAAATAAGACTTAGCTCCACCCGCAACAACTCCTTCTGTTCCCGAAAAAGCACCAGACAGATAATACTTACTTGAATCTGTGCCACCAGAAATTGATAAATTTTGATTTGATAAAGGAGCGTCGTTAATAACAGAGTCTTGCCAATCAGTTCCCTCACCAAGGCCACTAAGATTGGGGTAAATTAAACTCCCGCCAGAAGCAACACTTGCCTCATTTAGAATCGATGCATATTCTGTTGCATTTAAAACATCAATTGTTTTTAATACTTGTTGCATCCCATATGATGAATTGAATGTAAATTTTACTGGCTGATTAAAAAACCCTGATTTTGTAGTTACTAAAATAACTCCATTACCTCCTCTCGATCCGTATAGAGCTGCTGTAGAAGCATCTTTAAGAATATCTATCTTGGAAATATCTGAAGGAGGTAAAGCATTCAAATCACTTAGAGATTGTGGAACACCATCTATTACAACTAGTGGAGCATTTCCACTATTTGACGATATGCCTCTTATAATTACGGTTGCACCAGCTCCAGGGTTTGGGTTTGTAATAATGTTTACGCCTGAAGCAGAGCCCTGAAGTGCATCTTCGATTCTAGTAGGTTGTAATTTACTGATGGATTCGGCACTAACTGAGCTAACAGCTCCTGAAACTTTTTTTGAATTTTGTACTCCGTATCCCAAAACAACAATTTCATCCAACGCATTAGCTTCAGAAACTAGTGACACCTGGACAACATTTTGGCTTACTACTTCAACAATTTTTGATTTGTATCCTAAATATGAAACTACGATCATTGAATTCATACCACCATTTGGGAGTACAAAATTTCCATCAAAGTCAGTATTAGTGCCTACATCTGTTCCTTTCACAACTACTGTTGCACCGGGAAGTGGAGAACCAGTTTCAGAGTCAAAAACAATTCCAGAAATTTGTTGTGAAAAAGCAATCCCTGAAAATAAAATTGTAAAGAACAAATAGTTTATTAATTTCTTCATTATTAAGTTGTGTTTTGTACATGCATAACGATTTATTATGCATGCATATAAATTTTTTATAAATATACTTCTAAAATATTATTAATTCATTAATTTTTTTTAAAATTAATTGTTAAAATCTAATTCATATTAATTATAAATAATTCAATAATTCTAATTCCTATCTTTATTAAAATGAAAAAGATGAAAAAAAGAAGAGATTTTTTAAAAGAGGTTTGCCCAACAGTTGCTTTTGCTTTTTTTGGTATAAGTTTTTTGGAAGCTTGTAGTAGCGGTAGCAGTGCTAGCGATGATGATGTTGACTCGACTCTCCCTGGTGACGTAACCGATCCTGGAGATGGCTCAGGAGATGGAGACGGTTCTGGAGATGGAGGTGGTTCTAGCGACAACGGATTTTCACAAAGTGGAAATGTTTATACAATCAATATCTCTAACAGTAATTTTAGCTCTATACAAACAGTCGGAGGATGGATGAACGCGAAAAGCCTAGGTATTCCCGTCTTACTCCTACGACTCTCTCAAACTGAAGTTGGTGCATACACAAATGTTTGTCCTCATGCAGGGGCAAATGACGAATGGGAGCTAAGAAATGGAAATATTTTTAGATGTAACAGGCATGGTAATAGCTATTCAACAAATTGTAATTCTGGACTAACCTGCTATTCAACAACATCCATTCAAGACGATAGCTTTACATTTACACTAAGTTAGTAGCCTCGCTAGGAATCGAACCTAGATCTAAAGTTTAGGAAACTTCTATTCTATCCGTTGAACTACGAGGCCGAATCTGCTATTATAAAAATTGAGAAAAATAAAAAATGAACCAAAACAAGGTGAATTGAGAAAGTATTTTCTTTTTTCTCTACCATTTTTTGATAAACTAATTGAATTGGAAATGCTATTAAAAACCATGACAAATAGTTAAAAACAGGGACTTTATTTTCCGAAAATACCCAGTAGTCAAATTTTGGTGCAACAGGCTCAATTACAATATCTAAGATGACCATTAGAACAGAACCCAACAATGCTGATAGATAAACTGAATTTTTAAAAATCAATGAACTTATTGAACCAGTTATAAAAGTCAAAACAATCCAATTAATTCCTATTAAAAATGGAACACCAAAAATTTTGAAGCCTAAATTTTCACCATATTCATAATCCCCGAAAAGAATTCCAAAATTAACACCAATTGTTTCAGCAATCATTCCAACGACAAAAGCTGTAGTAAGAGCAATTATTACCTTTTTATTAACCTCTTCTAAATTGAAAAAAAGTAAAATAAACGTCATTGACAAATTAAATGGGGTTGTTTGTAGGAAAAGCTCTCTATCGATATAAAGTATGCCTATCAAACCACATGTATGAAATAACCATATGAGAAAAACAGAAATTTTCGATAGGTTAGTTTTTGGAATTAATATATTTTTCATGCTTTAGGGATAATTTCTGATACTATCTTAGCAGACATTAAACAAAGGGGAATTCCTCCTCCTGGGTGTACACTTCCTCCACAAAAATAAAGGTTTGAAATATTTTTTGAAAAATTTGGATGTCTTAAAAAAGCAGAAATTTTACTATTTGAAGAAGTCCCATAAAGTGCCCCTAAGTAAGACTTGGTTTTTTGCTCAATTTCACTTGGTGTAATTGTCATTTCTTCTTCAATTAAGTCTTCTAATTTTACTTTTAATAATTTATTAAGTTTCTTAATAACATTTTTTCGAATTCTATTAGAAATTACCTTCCAGTCTTGTCCATTATTGAATGGGGTGTTTACCATAACATACCAATTTTCGCAACCATCAGGTGCATCCGTTGGGTTGTCCTTAGAAGTAACGTTAACGTAAACGGTTAAATCTTCGCCGACAGTAAACTTTTCAAAAATATTTTCAAACTCCTGCTTATAGTCGTTTGAAAAAAAGATGTTGTGTAAATCAAGCTCTGGAAACTTTTTTTTAATTCCCCAATAAAAAATCACGGCTGAACTTGAACGTTCTTGTTCTAAAATTTTTGTGGGTTGTTTATGTTTCTTCAAAAGGTGCCTGTAAGTCGGATAAATATCCATATTAGAAATAACTAAATCTGATGGGTGGAATTTATTTTTAACCATGACACCCTGTGCTTTTTTATCTTTTACCTCAATCTTTTCAACTTTTGAGTTTAGGTGTATTTTCACTGAGTGCTTTATACAAAGTTCTTTCAATGACTCGCTAATATTTCCCATCCCATTTTTTGCAACAAAAGTTCCATAATGATTTTCCAAATGTTGAATCATTGACATTATTCCCGGTGTTTGATATGGATTTGAGCCATTGTATGTTGCATATCTATTGTACAGCTGGACTAGGTGTGGTTCCTGTATTTGCTTCTCGTTAATTTCAGCCAAGGTTTTGTTAATTTCCAAATAATTTAAATTTAAGAGTCCTATAATCGTTTCTTTGTTGAAGAAGTTTTTAAGTTTGTGTAAAGAATTTTCTAAAAAAATTTTCTTTGTTAGTTCATATTTCCTTTTTGATTTTTGAAGATATTTTTTCAAATCCTTAGTTGATATTTTTAAAACTTCTTCTATTTCATTGAAAAATTTTTTCTTGTTAGAATAAGCTTTAAGTTTAATTCCATCGTCCCAAAAGTACTTACATGATATTTCTTTTTTTTTGTATATAAATTTATCGCCGGGTAGCTCTCCACACAACTCAAACAATTCATCAATGTAATGAGGCATTGTGAGTAATTGTGGACCAAAATTAAACTTATAAGACCCCAAATTAAATGATGATAATTTTCCCCCTACATAAGGATTTGCTTCAAAAACTTCAACATCATATCCCTTACAAGAAAGCCTTATTGCAGTAGCCAAACCTGCGATTCCCGAACCAATAATTATTGCCTTAGCCATCTTGGTTTATTATTATTTTTCTTACTGCAAAACGTGTAAACATATCTTCACTATACCAATTTCTTTTTCTAGTTTTTTTTACTATTGATGAATGGTCGATATTTTTATATGCAAAATTCTTCACATCATCCAAACTTTTCCAAATACTAAAGGTTGCCTGTTGTATTAAAGGCCATTCACCTATGCCCTTATACCAAATAACTCCTTTAGCCTTTTGTATTGCCTTTGATGCTTTCGGAACAGCACGCCAAAATTCAAGCAGCCTGCTTGGATGAATTGTTGCCCGAGTAATAATCCCAATTAATTCATCTTCTGCTAAATTACGTTTAACAGCCTTAAAAGGATTGGTTTTTCCCCATAAACCATGGGTTTGAAGAGTGTGCAAAGAAAAATGTTGCTGCGATGCTGAACGTGAAATGAATTTTTTCATTAGTTTACTGTTTTTTAAAAAATCAATGGCCTTGGATTCATCTTCCCAAACTGTTAATATAGCATAGGTCGAAAAGTCAGGCCACAAACTAAATCCCGAGCTAGATCCTGTACCTAAAGTTTTGAAAAATTTGATTCCCGAGCAATCTGATAATTTAGGAATGGCGCGTTGCATTTGGGTAAACGCCCAAAATCTATTTTGATTGTATGAAAAAAAACTTAAAACAACATTGTTTCCCACATTCTAAATATAGAACAATGGAATAAAATTTAACAAATAATTTTCAAGATTAATTTTTTAACTATTTCAAAATATCTTAACCATTAATTAACATTGAGTTTCAGTTTAAATAATATTTCATTTATAACATTGAAAAGTCAAATATTTCCAATGAAACAACTTAACTACATTAAAACTATTTTATTACTAACATTATTTTCTAGCAATGTCTTTGCTCAAGAAGAGCAGCCCGATACATTAATGCTTCAAGAGGTAATTGTCAGCGGCTACTTTGAGGGATTATCAAAAGCACTAGATCAAAAGAAGAACAATGTTAATATAACCAATGTCGTCACCGCAGACCAAG
>MDTB01129242.1_pt1 | contig 56134 bp, 56 predicted proteins | sample 811161 | NCBI WGS metagenome assembly MDTB01 (sample SAMN05326650, study PRJNA326480) | marine metagenome | isolation source: seawater | place: Mediterranean Sea | collected 2009 | reverse complement strand
TTTTTTGAAGTCCATACAGTGTAAAATAGATTACTCATTAGAGTAAACATATTTACTGTTTTCTTTGGAATTATTTTTTTTAACTATTATATTTTTTCTTTTATGTATAAAATATTGGGTGGTAGTCGAAATAGGACATTTAGGGTATTGTGGATGTTGGAGGAAATAGGCGAGGACTATCAATTTATATCTCTAAAGCCCCATTCTTCAGAATTACTTAAATACAATGTTGGAGGAAAAGTTCCTGTTTTATTTGATGAAAAAGTTCCAATCTGTGAATCTGTAGCGATCATAACTTACCTGGCTGACAAACATAATAAATTAACTCATCCATCTGGTACTTTAAAGAGAGCATTTCAAGATTCAATAACCTTAAACATACTGGACGATATCGAGTCTGTTTTATGGGTAGCAGCTAAAAATAGTTTTGTATTTCCATTAAACAAGAGAACTCCTGAAATAATAGAGAATCTCAAGTGGGAATTCGCAAAAAATTTAAAATTATTTACAAAGAGAATGAAAAATACTCCTTGGATTTTAGGGGACAATTTCTCACTGACAGATATATTACTTACTCATTGTTTGAATTGGGCTGAACAAATTGGTTTTCTTACTGATGAGACAAAAATAAAAAATTATTTAGTGAAAACCCGAAAAAGAAAATCTTATTTGCAAGTTATGAAAATTAAAAATTAATTATTTATTATTTTTACTTACTAGTCATTACCCAAATACCCTTCCACTGCTTAGGAGGATTTGCAATCAAGTATTTACACCTTTCAATATACATTTCGGAAAGTTTGTCATTCGAGTGTACTTTATACGCCTCATTAAATGATTCAATTGCTCTTTTCCATAAACCTTTACGATAATTATCAACCCCTGTTTTGAAATGACCCAAAACTTCCATCACATCTGGAAATTCCTCATCATTATAAAAATCTAAAACTTCATAAACACCAACAGGTTCAGTCTTTCCCTTAACAATAACTAAGTCAATATCTCTAATCCTATAAATCCCTTTAAGTTTTTTATATGTAAACTCAGAGATGAGTAATTTAGCAGCATATTGTTTACAAGCAGATTCTAATCTAGCTGCCAAATTAACTCCATCTCCAATCATAGTAAAGTCCATTCTTTTTAAAGAACCAATATTACCTGAGACAACTCTTCCTGTATTAAGTCCAATTCCTACTTCAATTGGTGACAAATTTTTTAATTTCCGTTCGGTATTCCATTTTTTTAACTCCTCGAGCATCAAAATTGCACATTTTACAGCTTTGTCTGGGTCATCATCACTAGCAATTGGGACTCCGAAACCAGCCATAATTGCATCACCAATAAACTTATCGAGCATTCCACCAAATTTATTTAGACATTCCACCATGATAGTGAAATAGTCATTTAATAATTTGACTGTCCCTTGAGCACCAAGTTTTTCCGAAATTGTTGTAAATGACCTCACATCTGAAAATAATAGAGTGGCCTCAATGTCTTGTCCTCCGAGAAGCTCGGCTCCATCTCCCATAAGTTGATCAGCCAAACTAGGGTCCATATAGCGAGACATAGTTGATTTCATTCGTTTTTCAGAGCTAATGTCTTCTAACATCATCATTAGACCAAGACTTTCGCTTTCCTCATCTTTTAAAGGCAAGATGGTAAAGTTTACCGAAACACTCCCTCTTTCAAATTTTAGTTCCTGATCTAAAACTGACTCAGGGGTTTTTGTTTCGTTTGTTCTATTTATTCTCTCAATTATCCAACTATTAGTTTCTCCAAAAAAATCTTTTGCTGACTTTCCGATAAGATTTTTTAGTTTGGTCTGTAAAATTCTCTCACAAGCAAAGTTACAAGTAACTATATTATTTTCAACATCGAGTGTTATAACACCATTTGACATACTTTGAAGCATTGAATCATTGTAGTTTTTCATTTTCTGAACATCAGAAAATAGCTTAGCATTCTCAAGTGCTATACAAATCTGAGCAGTGAATGCCTTTAATCTTTGCTCATCCTGTTCATTAAAAGGACCACCTTTTTTATTTAGGGCTTGAGTTACACCTATAGTTTTACCTTGTTTATTAACAACAGGCACACACAAAATTGAACGTGTAAAGTAGCCTGTTTTTTTATCAAATGCTGGGTTAAATCTCAGGTCAGCATATGCATGAGGAATATTTATTGATTTTTTACTTTGAAAAACGGTACCAGCAATCCCCACATTATTTGGCAATCTAATCTCGGTAGTTCCAAGACCCTGACCAACCTGAGACCATAACTCTTTGGTTTTTTCATCATTCAAAAATAAGGTAGATCTATCGGCTTTTAAAATTTTTGTAGCTTCATCCATGACTTTTCTAAGAAGGGTATCAATTTTAATTTCACCAGTGATATCTGATATAATATTTGTAAATTTCATTTCTTCTTCATGTGCTTTTTGAACTTTTTTAACATACAATGTGCTCTGGAGGGCTACAGCAGCCTGAGATGTTATTGATTCAAGAAAAGACATATCAGCATTTGTAAAAAAACCTTTTTTTTTATTTAGCACTTGAGTACATCCAATTATTTCACCTTTAACAGTTTTGATAGGTGTACAGAGTATGGACTTGGTTTTAAAACCAGTACTCTCGTCTATTGAACTATCAAATCTCGAGTCAGAGTATGCATTTTTAATAATAAGGCCATTTCCTGATTGGAAAACATTTCCGACTATTCCAGAGTTATTCATGATTCTAATTTCTCTTTTCTGCATACCCATAGCAATATGAGAATATAACTCATTAGTAGATGCATCATTTAAAAAAAGTGACCCTCTTTCAGCATTCATTTCTACAGTTGCAATTTCAACTAATGTTTCTAAAATATCATCGACAGTCTCAAGAGCTGAAACCTTTCTTGAGATAGACAGAAGTGATTCTGCTCGCTGAAGTTTTAAGTTAAGAGTATTTAGAATTTGTTTCTCTTTGATTGAAACATTACTAGTTTTAATTGTTTTTTTTTCTTTCTTTTTTAATTTGGAGCTACTAGATTTACGAATTACCATATTGTTTCCTAACTGTTACCATGACTTTCCCCCAATTTTTCTCTAGTTACAACTAAACTTGATTTTAAATTTTCAATTTCTTGGGTTAATGATGCCTTTTGTTGTTGTAATAATTTTTCTTTTTCATATTTAACCTCTTCTATAATTTCTCTCAAAGAGGAGATCGTGAGTTTTAATTGATATATTTCAGATTCTCTATCAGATATTGCACTTTGAACCTCTTCATCTTTTTTTATGGCAAGAGATTCTAATTCATTTCTTAATGAAATTATGGTGGATTTTAATAAATTAATTTCACTAGCTGAATCTGAGACTGCTTGTTGAACAGACACTTTCATTTTAACTTGAAGGGTCTCTAATTCTTTTCTTATTGAAAACACAGCATCTTTCAGATAAGCAATATCATGATTGTTTTCAACTCTTGCTGCCTGTAGTAACTTTTTTTTTAAAAAAACTTCATTTTCCAGCTCTTCTCGAAGTTTAATTATGGAATCTTTTAACTGATTATGTTCTCCAAACCAATGTGCAGCTTCATCCTGAACACGATTATCGATATTAAGTTGTAATTTTTGTAATTTGTTTTTAAGACTTTGATAATTTTTCATTTTAAAGTTTGCTATACAATTCACTAAAGAAATAATTTATTATTTTAGGATATAGTAAGGTTTTGCAAAACACATTACAAAACAAAAAAATATTTATAAAATTTTTATTTTTAATATAGAGTGAGACACCATCCAGAACCAAATAGAGCATTTGGATATATTAAAAAAAAAATAAAAAAAGTTAAGGATATCTAAATCTTTATGTCTGAGAACGAAAATGTAACTTCAAAAATAATAAAAAAAAACAAAGAATTGAGTTTTTGGAAAACTTTAATTTTGATAATTAGTTTTTTTATTTTAACCATTTTATTAATATCTCTATTATCAATGTTTTTAACTGGATTTAGATAAGTTATTAAAAAAAATGAACAAAATAATTTTTTATTCAATAATTATTCTTTTTTTAGTGTCATGTACCTCTTCAAAAAAAATTAGTTTTGATCAGTTTTCTTCAAAGAGAGTCTTTACTAGTGTTCTTGAAGATCAAATCGAGATCAATTTTGATGAGAGTGGTAAATTTGACAGTTTGCAGATTACAGTTTCAGAAAGAGTAAAAATAGATTTACCGGGTGCAAAAGATCTTGCAGTATCTAGATCCTTGGAAAAATCTAAGAAACAAATACTTTGGCTTATAAAATCTAGTTCTGACGCTTACTTTATAAATTCAATTTCTAGAACGCTTGAGATTTCCGGAAATATGAATATGATAGAAAGTAAAAATATTGCCAATAATTTGAGCAAAAACCTTAAGAAGAAGCGCGATTATATTCTTGATTCTATTTACATCGATAGGGAAACCTATTATAGAGAAAATAAAAGTGTAACAATTGTTGTCAAAACCAGTTCGAAAATACAGAAAACAGTTAAAAAGATTGAAAAAATGTTTGAATGAAAATAATACTTTAGCCTAGATTAATAAAATTATATTTTTCCATCTAACCCCATTTGATAATATTTGTGAACGATTTTTTCTTGATTTTCCAGTAACCAATCAATACTGGGTTCGTTTTTCATAGCTTTATGTATAGCATTGGAAGTTGCTTTTCTGTGTATATCAAACAAAATTTTATGATCTAAATTTTCATCATTTATCACGCTTGGGTTTAACCAAACTGAAACAATTATTCCTAAATCATTAGCTTTATTTTTGGGTATATCACCATTCCTCACTGAATCTAAAACTCCATTTGCTATTGCACCTTGTACTGATCCCATAAGAATATTAGTATATTTTGCATTATTAACAGTGACTTTACTTACCATAAGTGTTGCAGGTTTTACCATAATATCAGTATTCATTATTGCCAATACTTTTGAATGACCTTTAACCTGATTTCCCATCAACATGGCAAATGCAGTACCAAACGGCCCATCTAATTCACCAATTACAATTTCTGGCTCTGCAGCGGTGCCTGCAGGGCCACCACCAACAAGGGACTCGCTAATTCTCATTTTTATTTTTTCAGTCACTTTATTTACCTCTATGAAATTTTAAATACAATCATAGAATACATTAAGTTTAGTAAATGTTTAAGTCAAAAAAAGTTCTATTTACTATTAAAAAATAAAATCATCATTTAAAAAAATGAAATTTGTTAGTAGATTTTTTTTAATTCCACTTTTTATTTAAAGTAAATAAATTTAGTTATTTTTTTATGAAATTTTCTACAAAATTATCTCTAGCATTAATCATTTCTGGTTTCATTTTGTCATTTCATTATGTTTGGATTAATAGATTGAAATTATCACATACGAAAAAAGTGATTCAGTTTTTTACATAATAAACAAATGGACAGGCAATACATGTGCAGTAATGTTCAACGCAGATCACGCACCTGTTTTTAAAAACAAAATGTTTGAATTTTGTCCATCAGGCGAACCTAAAAAAATAATTTTGACTTAGTTAAAAATAATTTCTTACATTTCACTATGAACCATTCTTTTGTCAATTTCAGAAATTTTACTATAACCACATAAACCAATTGTGAGTTCTAGTTCTTTCTGCATAATTTCGAGAACTCTAATTACTCCTTTTTCACCTCCAGCACCCAAACCATATAAATAACTTTTTCCTATCATAGTTCCTTTAGCACCAATTGCAATAGCTTTGGCTATGTCCTGTCCAGATTCAATTCCACCATCAAGCCATAATTCAGTATCAGACTTCAAAATATTAACTATGTTAGACAAGGCTGAAATGGAACTAATTGTTTGATCAAGTTGACGGCCACCATGGTTAGAAACAACAATTGCATCTACTCCTAATTTTTCTGCAGCTAATGCATCTTCAGGATCTAAAATACCTTTAATAATCAACTTTCCGTTCCACAAATCTCTTATCCTAGCTACATCATCCCAGTTGAGTCTAAGATCGAATTGTTCATCAATCCACGCTGACAACTTTGTATTATCAGAGACTCCGTCAACATGACCAACAATATTACCAAAATTTTTTCTAGTTGTTCTCAACATACCCAGTGACCAAAATGGTTTTGAAAACATATTAAATAAATTTTTAATAGTTAACTTAGGTGGACTTGATAAACCATTTTTAATGTCACAGTGTCTTTGTCCAAGTAATTGTAGGTCAACTGTCAACACAAGTGCTGAACAATTTGCAGATTTAGCTCTTTGAATAAGTTTTTTTGAAAAATCATGATTTTTCATTACATATAGTTGAAACCAAAATTGACTAGAAATATTTTCAGCTAAGTCCTCAATCGATGTTATTGACATAGTCGATAGAGTATAAGGAACACCAAACTTTTCAGCGGCTTTAGCTGCGTGGATCTCACCATCTGGATAAATCATTCCTGATAATCCACATGGGGCTAAAGCCAATGGAAGTGACACATCCTTTCCTAAAAGCTTAGTGTGTGTTGAACGGTCGGAGATGTCTCTTACAACTCTTTGCCGAAATTTTATTTTCTTTAAATCGTTTTGGTTGGAGTACAAAGTTGATCCTGTCCAAGATCCTGCGGTTATGTATTCAAAAAACATCTTAGGAACTCTTTTTTTTGCAAGTCTTTTAATTTCACTTATTGTTAATAAATCTTTCATTTTATTTTTCATTTTTATTAAACGTAAAACCAACAGTTCCTTCTCTCCTCGGATCTGCTGCACCCTGAATTTGATATCCGGATCCCTTTTTAGTAATTTTTATTCCATGTAAACCACTAAATTGTTTTTTTATTTTTATAGAATGTCCTATTTTCTTTAATTCTTCAGCATAGTTGACTATAAACGTATTTTTTTCCAATACAACATTGTTCCTAGAAGCTAAAAATCTAGGATAATTTATTGAATCTTGAATAGACTGATTTAAATCTATCAAACCAATAACAGTTTGAGTGACATAACTAATAATAGATTTTCCTCCAGGTGAACCAAGTAATGCAAACAATTTACCATTGGAATCAAAAATTATGGTTGGTGTCATTGAAGAAAGGGGCCTTTTATTAGGGGCAACTGCATTTGCTACACGCTTTCCATCTTTATCTTTACTCCTAAAAGAAAAATCTGTGAGTTGATTATTTAACATCATGCCACTTGACATTATTCTTGAACCAAATGCAGATTCTACTGAACTAGTCATTGATAAAGCATTACCGTATTGATCTAAAATTACAAAATGAGTTGTTGAGTGAGAATTAATACTAACGTTTAAAGATTTCTTTGAGACACCCTCAAAATTTCCTGCAGATACATTTTTCATTTTTGAATTTAGATTTATTAGTGAAGACCGTTGTTTTAGATACTCTTTGCCAATAAGTTTTTTAATTGGAACATTTACGTAGTCCGGGTCAGCAATGAAGTACGATCTATCTTTCATCGCAAGTCTTGTTGCTTCAATAAATAAATGAACTTTATGCAAATTATTTTTAAATAATTTTGGATCAAAATTTTCCAAAATACCTAATATTTGCAGCATTGTAATTCCTCCCGAACTGGGTGGGCCCATTGAACATATTTTGAATTTTCTATAATTTCCACAGACAGGTTTTCTCTGAATTGATTTATAGTTTAAAAAATCATCTTTTTTGAGCAAAGCTTTTTTATTAACTTTTCTTAAATCGGCTATTATTTGGCTACTAATTTTTCCTGAGTAAAAACTCTTTCCACCAAATTCAGATAATTCTTTAAGGGTTGAAGCATATTCTAAATTCCTGAGTGTTTTTCCAACCGGTTTTGGAGCTATTTTATCTTCTATATTAAGATAAAAGTAGGACATTGCCTCAGGGTGATTTTTTAAAAAGGGGTCTCTTTTAACTAAAGCATAAAATCTTGGGGTTATTTGAAAACCATTTTCGGCTAACTCAATCGGATAAGTAAATAACTCTTTCCAAGGCAACCTTCCATATCTGTTGTGAACCTTCTCTAGTAAAGCAGGGATTCCTGGAACTCCAACTGAATCAGTACTGGTTACAGCCTGGTAAAAACCTTTTCTAGACCTATTATAATTTTTGAAAACATCTGTTCTAATATCTTCGGGTGCTTTTTCTCGACCGTCAAAACTACTTAATTTGTTATGCTTTTTTGAATAGTATAAAAGAAAACCACCACCTGCTAAGCCAGATGATTGAGGTTCTACCAGCCCCAAAACAAGCTGAACCGATATTGCAGCGTCAATAGAAGTACCTCCTTTTTCAAGAATCAACATTCCAGCTTTTGTAGCCAAAGGATGAGCGGATGCAACAATACCAGTTTTAGTTCTAGTATCACTGTAAGAGTATTGGATCAACAAAAAGTTTAAAAGCACAAAAAAACTTAAGAATTTTCTAAATTGCACACAAATAAGTTTCAATTTTTTAACCACTCGAGAAAAATAAGATTTAATATTTGATTTTAAAATAATTCTTAATTTTATATGAATGAAATTTTTTTTATGAACCAAGCCATTTTAGAGGCAAAAAAAGCTGCGAGTAAAAATGAAGTTCCAGTTGGTGCCGTGATTGTTAAAAATAATGAAGTTTTAGCATCTGGCCATAATCAGGTTATAGGTTTATCAGATCCCACAGCACATGCTGAAATTATTACCATCCGAAAAGCTTCAAAAAAAATAAATAACTATCGACTACTTGACTGTCATTTGTATGTAACACTTGAACCATGTTTAATGTGTTTAGGTACGATAATTAATGCCAGGATTTCATGTGTAACATTTGCACTTTTTGATCCCAAATCAGGAGTAATAAATAGTAATACTAATGTTTTTACTAACAATAGGCTAAATCATCATACTTCATCCAAAGTTGGTCCCTTTGGAGAAGAATCTGCTAAGCTTTTGAAAGACTTTTTTTTACTTCGTAGAGAATTGAAAAAAACTAATTTAAAATAAAAAACAACTATCACCCAATGTCAAATTTTCATATAGTGGTTGAAATTAATATACAGACTTTGTATGTCTATCAGAAAAATCAAAAAAGTTGGTTCAACAGTGAAGAAAGATGGAAAGAAAAAATTAATTCAAAGCCAATTTTTACATCACTAATTTCAACTTCTGCAAATGGAGTTGGTCAACAAAATAATAGTTTTAAAACACCTTTAGGGAGACACAAAATTAGGGCAAAAATTGGAAGAGCTATGCCAATTAACTCTGTTTTTGTTGGAAGAAGACCAACAGGAGAAATTTGGAATAAGAATTTATCCTTAAATTTTCCTCAAAGAGACTGGATTCTTACAAGAATACTTTGGTTAAGTGGCTTGGATAAAGGTCATAATAGATTTGGCGAAGTAGACACAATGAAAAGATTCATTTACATCCATGGAAGCCCTCCCGGGGTAACCATGGGTAGAATAGGCTCAAAAGGATGCATAAGGATGACGGCAGAGGATGTTATTTACCTATTTAATTTGATTCCTAGCGGAACTACCATCGACATCAAGCTTTAGTTCTTGAGGAGATATGGCTTGTAAAGATAGGGCGTGAATTTTTTTTGGTATGTAACCGTCAAGTAAATCATAAACCAACTTGTGCCTTTGGATTCTGTTTAATTCCACAAATTTCTTAGATACAACCCTTAAAAAAAAATGACTGCCACCATCTTTTGCACCAACATGACCAACGTGTTCAGAACTCTCATCCCACAAATCGAATTCATCAGGATCCAAGCCATCTCTAAGTTTTTTTTCTATTTCATCTATTAGTCTCATTATAGTTACTCATAGTTTTCTTATTTGTCTTTTTGTTCTTGATATTTGCTAAGCCAGAAAGCTTGTATAAAAGTAAAAACTATAGTCAAACCAAGCATACCAAATAATTTAAATTCAACCCAAAAATCAGTAGGAAAATTTTCAGCTACCCAAAAATTTAGTACAGCTAAAAACCCAAAAAAACACCCCCACATTATGTTCAATTTATTCCATGCATTATTAGGCAAATTTAAGTGTTTTTCCATTAAAACTTTAATTAAAATCTTTCCAAAAAATTGAGGAATAATTAACCCAAGACAGAATACTAAATAAAGAATTGAAGGCTTTAATTTAATAAATTGCTCATCTTGCAGTATGATTGTCGCACCTCCAAAAACAACTATTAATATTAAACTTACCCACTGAATTTTTTCTATTTTTTGCCGAAAAATTTTCATTAAGCCCATCATTATTACAGTAGTAATGATAGCTAGTCCAGTTGCCCACATAATATCGATTAATTTGTAAGAAATGAAAAAAACAACTATAGGAGTCCAATCGGCAAGTAATTTCAAAATTTACTCCTGAATACTTTTAGAAATAAAAGACAATGAAGCTGAATTCACACAGTATCTTAGGCCAGTAGGCTTTGGTCCATCATTAAATACATGACCTAAATGTGAATTACAATTTTTGCATATAATTTCAACCCTGGTCATTCCAAAATTACTATCAACCTCTTCAATTATTAAAGAACTTTGAATTGGTTTAGAATAACTTGGCCATCCGCTTCCAGAATCATATTTGTCATCGGAATTAAAGAGTTTTATTTTGCAGCATTTACATATGTATATTCCTGACTCATGATGATCCCAAAAACATCCTGAAAAAGCAGGTTCTGTTCCTTTTTTTCTGGTTACAAAATACTCTAGTTCAGTTAAAGACTTTTTATAATCGTCATCAGATTTCAAAATGGTGTTCCTTATATACTGTATATCTTTAAGCTCGGGATAATTTATTTTGAAATTTCATTAGACTCCAGAACCGTATAAGGTAAATCTAATAAATCCAGTTTTACTCCAGCAGTTGAACCAAGCCTAAATTTATATGTAGTTTTATCTGATGGCAATTCATTTACCTTACACTGGAAAAGTAAAAGGAATTTCAAATGTCCGGTTGTTTTATCACTGGTAGTACTGGTGAAATCCACCACCTCACCAATTTCAGATAAGGAATTATCAGAATAGTTCTCCAAATAAACTTTTTCTCCAATAATAATGTTCATTTTATTTTCGTTATTGTATTCCACTTGGCTTAATAAAACTCTTTTTTTGACTTTACCTAAATAATGAGTTCTAGCTACTACCTCTTGTCCTGGATAACACCCTTTAGAGAAACTTATAGAACCGTTTAAATCTAAATTTAATGTCTGAGGTATAAAGGATTCGGAATGGTTTTTTCCGATCCAAACATTACCTGACCAAAACTCTGATTCTTTTAAAGTTAGGCTGTTAATCGAATTATTTGAATTCGTATAAGACTTTTCGAATTCTTCAATAATTTTTTTTTCACATATTATTAGTGCTCTTGGACCATAGGTTGGACAATCAGAATCACGAATGATAGTTAAGTCATTAATCATAGCAATTTTTCCGACTCCAATCTCTATTTCTTTACCCCATATGGCAGTAATCTGTAATTTTTTGTTTGAACTAGTAATAAATATTTTTGATCTTAGTTTGAATATATTTAATCGTTTAGAGACGAGTTCGATGATATCTTTAGGCATTATCAAAACATATGAATTCTTAGAAATTTTCAATAGTTTTATAAGTACTATTACTCTACCTTTTGGATTACAGTAACTAGTAAGCTGATGATCGATATCTCCTTTTTCAAGCTCTAGTAGGTCATTTGTGAATTGGCTCTGTAAAAAATTCAAAGAGTCCTCACCTCTAATTTCAATAAAATCAAGTTTTGTTTTTGAATCAATTAAGCTAATTTCGATTTCTTTTAGATTATTCATGTTTCCCATGTTCTTATCTTCTGCAGATTAGATATAATTAATTATCGAACAAAAAAGGTAAAAATAATTGCGTTTTTTAATTAAATTTTTAATTTCAATTTTATTTTTAATTATAATTACAGCCTTCACCATTTATTGGTGGATGCATAAGCCAATTTTTGAGGAAGACTTATTTTTAGAAGATTCACTTGAGCTTGTTGTACCAGTTGGTGCTTCGGCCATGGTTGTTGGTAAAAAGCTAAATGAGTTAGGCGCCTCAACAGGCCCAGAACTATTTTCTCTTGCCAGCAGGTTAGCTGGGTTACATAAAAAATTAAAAGCTGGAGTTTACTCACTCAACTCATCTACATCACTTGCTTCAATATTAGGCAGAATTTCATCTGGGGATAGTCTTCATGCCTCAATTACTCTCTTGGAGGGTTGGACATTTTTACAAGTGATTAAAGAAATAAATAAACATCCAAATGTTTCTAAAACTTTATCAATTGAGGATGTTTCTCAACTTTCAAGGAAATTAGCCTCAGAGTTTGGCCTAGAAACAACGAGTATGGAAGGCTGGATCTACCCAGACACATATTTTTTCCAATATGGAGCCAGCGACCAACAGTTATTAAGAAGAGCTGTGTGGCTTCAAAAAAAATCATTAAATGATGCTTGGAAAGTAAGAAGCGCCTATTCAAAATTAACTACTCCTGTGGATGCATTAAACCTTGCATCGATAATCGAGAAAGAAACGCAGTATGACCCTGACAGGAGAATGGTTTCTGGTGTCTTTCACAATAGACTTTCGATGAATATGCGTTTGCAATCCGATCCAACTATTATTTACGGACTGGGTAGCAAATTTGATGGGAATCTAAAACGTAAGCATTTAAAAACTGACTCATCTTACAATAGCTATATGCGTTTTGGGCTTCCACCAACCCCAATTTCCAATCCAGGAAAGATGGCATTAATGGCTGCTGTAAATCCAGCCAATACAAAAGCTCTCTACTTTGTTGCAAAAGGGGATGGAACCTCATTTTTTAGTCAAAACTTTCAACAACACAAAAGAGCTGTAAACTTTTATCAACGTGGAATAGGATCACCTCCTGGACAAAAAGTGAGATTTGAATAATCAAATTTTTGATGGTGCTATTAAAATGGGAAAATTTATTGTTTTTGAGGGTATTGACGGTTCAGGAAAGTCTACTCAAATTGATCTTCTCGGAGAGTATCTCAATAGTAAAGGTATTGATTTTGTTCAAACCAGAGAACCTGGCGGGACTGAGTTGGCGGAAAATTTGAGAAAAATTATGCTAGAAGAAAAAATTGATGGAATGACTGAAATGCTAGTTGTACTGGCTGCAAGGAATGATCATATACAAAAATTTATAAAGCCCAATTTGAGTAGCGGCAAGTGGGTAATTTGTGATAGATTTACTGACTCTACAATAGCTTATCAAGGATTTGCGCGTGGAATATCCATGAATTTAATTGAAAAACTTTCTTCCTTGATTGAAAATCAAATCATCATTAATAAAATTATTTTTTTGGACATAGATCCTGAAGTTGCAATAGAAAGGATAAGAAGTAGAAATAAAACTTTTGATAAATTTGATTCAGAAAATATTAATTTTTTTCAATTAGTTAGAGAAGGTTTTAAATATGCTTCGTTAAGTAGAAAAGAGAATTCTTTGTGGGTTGATGGGTCAAAACCATCAAACAAAATTTTTGAATTAATCAAAAATTCTCTTTTTAATAATTAAGAAAACAAGACTTAAGTTGATAAACAATATGTTTTCTAAATGGCCAGACAAATGGGTAGAATACATAGAAAAAAATCTACCTGATATCCCCCCAGCAACACTCATATTAGCTGCTAATAGTAGCAATTTAGAAGGGTTTGTTAAGGAAATTTCAAGGATTTGGCTTTGTCAAAATTCTAGAAGTTTTAAAGAATTTGTTTGTAAAAACTGTAAATCTTGTACTTGGTGTTTTAACGACTCACATCCTGATCTTAAATTGATAGTCCCCCCTAACACAAATAATTCAACTTCAAGTAAAATTACATCTAAGGGAGAGATAAGAATTGATCAAATTAAAGAATTAAATAATTTTTTTAATCTTACATCTCATCAAAATGGATTTCGCATAACTTGCATTGGTCCTGCAAATAAACTAAATTATCCAGCTGCAAATGCTCTTTTGAAAATACTTGAGGAGCCCCAGATAAAACTTCGTTTTATTCTTTTTTCAGATTCGTTAAGAGGAATTCCTCCAACATTACTCTCAAGGTGCAGAAAGTTAGTTCTACCAACTGAACGTTCAATCTTTGACAGAAATTTATATGCTGCGGACGAGAATATTGTATGGCTTTTGCCTCTATTAAGAGAGAGTTTTGCTAAGATTGATCCTGTACAATGGTCAATAGTAGCTGGAAAAACAAAACCAATTCAAGTACTTAACATACTGCTAATGTGGATGCTTGATGTTGCAAGGGTCAACTTAGGTATAAAGTCTGTTTGTTTTCCTAAAGAAATGGATGCTCTTCTAAGTACTAGTAATAGTTTAAAAAGTTTAACAAATTGGGTTGAATCAATGTTTAAAATACAGGATATGATCAGATATGCTGACCATACCCTTAATATAACTCTTTTTTATGAATCAATATTTTATGAGTACTTAGATGGATTTAATTGAATACGCAGACTCACATTGTCACTTGAACTATGAGGGGCTAAAGGATAAAACACAAGAAGTTCTTCTGAGGATGAGAGAATCTAATGTTCTTCATGCCTTGAATGTTTGCACAACTCTTGAAGAATCACATGATGTTTTACAACTGGCAACACAACACGATTTCTTATATGCTTCCGTTGGTGTTCATCCTGATTATGAAAAAAGTACAGAGCCACTGGTTGATGACTTAATTTCTCGTGGTAATCACGAAAAAATAGTAGCAATTGGAGAGACCGGGCTAGATTATTATAGGTTGAAGGGGGATTTATCATGGCAACGTCAAAGGTTCCGTAATCATATTAAGGCAGCAAGGGAACTAAGAAAACCGTTAATAATTCATACCAGGAATGCTCCTTTTGACACTATTAAAATATTAAAAGAAGAGAATGCAGAAGATGTGGGTGGGGTGATGCACTGCTTCACAGAAAACCTAGAAATTGCTAAAAAGGCAATTGACATGAATTTTTTAATTTCCATTTCCGGAATTGTTACTTTTAAGAAAGCTGACCAAGTTCAACATGTTGCTAAACATGTGAACCTTAAAAATATGATGATAGAGACTGATGCACCTTTTTTAGCTCCAGTTCCATTCAGGGGTAAAGTAAATGAACCTTCGTTTGTAATACATGTAGCAAAAAAAATAGCAGAACTAAAAGATATTTCATTGGAAGAGGTTGCTAAATGTACGTCCCAAAATTTTAAATCTTTTATAAAAAAACAAAAATGATATTTTTATAACGTCGTATAATATATATTATGTCAACTTTACGTGGTAAAAGGATTGGAAAAAGGTTTAAGGAATTTTTATCATTTTATTTGTTAGATCACGGGTTTGTTAGAGCTATCTATCCAAACTTTTACGCGATAGATGATAAAATGTATAGATCTAGTCAACCCAGTCCAAGACAATTAAAAAACCTAAAAAAAAAATACGGTTTAAAAACAATTATTAATTTAAGAGGCGAAAACGGTTTAGCAGGTTACGGCCTCGAAAAAGAAGCTTGTAAAAATTTAGAGCTAAAATTAATTGATTTTCGAGCTTATTCAAGAAATCCACCTGAGTATGAAGATATAAAAAAACTTATTGAAATTTTTAATCATATCGATTACCCAGCTTTAATGCACTGCAAGTCTGGATCTGATAGAACTGGTATAGTAGCAACTCTGTATAGAATTCTTCACTTAAAACAATCAGTTGAATATGCTCGTTATAAAGAATTACACTGGATATACGGCCATATAAAGAAATCAAATACAGGAGTTCTAGATTATTTTTTTGATGAATATTTGTCAGTAAATCAAAATGATCCTCAGTCTTTTTTAGATTGGGCGAAAAATTATGATCATATTTCACTAAAAAATAAGTTCAGAAGTGCAAGTTGGTCAACATTTTTAGTTGATAAAATTTTAAGGCGAGAGTGAAATTTAGTAACAAAGAATTATTAATTCGATTGATGGATTATATTTTGCCTTATAAATTGGCAATCTGCGTTTCATTATTCTCAATGATCGTAGTAGCTGTTCTTGAACCTATGGTTCCTGCTTTACTTACTCCTCTAATTGATGAAAACTTGATAAAAAATAGCTCTGAAAGTGCATGGAAAATTCCTCTTTTTTTAATTACAGTTTTTATATTCAAAGGTATTGCTGAATATTTCGCTAATGTTTCAAGTCAATGGATAGCAAATAAAGCAATTTCTGAGATTAGACAGGACGTATTTAAACAGCAAATGTTGTTACCTTTGTCTATTCATCGTAAAGAGAGCCAAGGTAGAATAACCTCAAGATTTTTATACGACATTCCACAAATCTCATCATCTATATCAAGTGCTTGGATAATTATAATAAGAGATTCTTTAGTATTAATTACACTAACATGTTACTTGTTTTATGTTTCATGGCAACTTGCTCTTATAATGCTTTTGGTTGCTCCACCAATTGCGTATCTGATAAATAAAGTTGGTACTAAAATGAAAAGCTCTAATATTGAAATTCAAGAGGCAACTGGTAGATTAGCTAAAGCAATAGACCAATCAGTAAACGGCATTAAAGAGATAAAGCTATATGGAAATGAATCAAATCAGAATTATTTATTCAAAAAAGTTTCCGAGCATATAAGAAAAAAAACTATGCAGGTTGTCAAGTTATCTGCAGCTAACGTCCCTACTGTTCAAGTTCTTGCCGCAATAGCTGTAACAGTAGTGATCTATGTCGCTACAGTATTATCTAAACAAAATGAATTAACACCTGGTCAATTTGTATCATTCATTGCTGCGATGTCACTACTTTTTGAACCGATTCGAAGATTAACTAGTGTAAACTCAGTAATTCAAAAAGGTTTAGCTGCATCTAAAAGTATCTTTTCACTAATGAGCCTAGAAATAGAAAAAATAAATTCAAAGGCCGGATTGAAATATAAAGAAAATATTTTTATTTCATTAAAAAAGTCTCTCCCACTAATTTCTTTTGATAATGTTAGCTTTTCTTATGAAGATAATCATAAACTTGCACTTAGAAATGTATCTTTCGAAATCTTTCAAAATGAGTCAATAGGAATAGTTGGAGCATCTGGATCTGGTAAAACAACAATAATAAATCTATTGAATAAATTCTACTCTGTTACAAATGGCAATATAAAAATAAATTCAATAAATATTAATGAGATACCGCTTCCCATTTTAAGAGAAAATTTATCGTGGGTTGGTCAACCAGTAGTCTTATTTGACGATACTATTAAAGAAAATATCTTAGTTGGTAATCCAAAGGCTACACAGGAACAAATTGACAAGGCACTGGAAATTTCAAATTCTTTAGAGTTTGTGCAAAAACTTGAAAAAAAATCTAACTTTGTGATCGGTCCTAATGGTACCTTTTTATCAGGTGGACAATGCCAAAGACTTGCCATCGCTAGAGCAATTTTAAGAAATGCTCCTATTTTTTTATTTGATGAGGCGACATCTGCTCTCGATTCACAATCAGAAAACGCAATTCAAAATTCGATCGAAAAAATTAAAAAAAATAGAACTGTCATTACAATTGCTCACAGAATATCAACTATAAAAAATTGTGACAGAATATTTGTTTTCGATTCAGGCTCTTTGTTTCAAATTGGCAAACATAACGAACTTTTAAAAATTGAAGGATTATATAAAAAATTGGTTGATATAAAAAAAAATTAAATCTGACGATTGATCAATTTTTCATATATTTTAATATTTCCTTTTGTCATTGAATTTATAGAAAATTCTTGCTCAATAATTTCTTTGCCTCTTTTTCCTAGAAAAATTCTTAATTCGGATGATTTCATGATTTTTATTATCGCCTCAGTTATCATCCTTTCATTATTAGGTGAGACCAAAAAACCATTTTCTCCGTGCCTAACTATTTCAGGAATACCACCAACATTATTTGCTATAACAGGCACTTTAGCTGATGATGCTTGAAGAAGTGATACTCCCAAACCTTCTTTTTCTGCAGGATGAACTACTAAGTCAAGGGCACCAATCTGTTTTTCAAGGTCACTTACGAACCCCATAAATTTAATATAATTTTCTAGGCCTAAATCTTTAACTAATTTCTTTGTTGGTTCATATAAAGGTCCTTGGCCATAAAACAAAATCTTAATATTCTTATTTTTTTCAAGTAATTTTCTAAGAACTTTTATTAAAAATTTATGACCTTTTCTTGGAATAAATTGAGCAATCATCCCTATTAAAAAAGTATCACTATCAAAATTTAATCTTTTTCTAAATTCTTTTTTATCTATCGGTTGTGAGTATAAAGCACTATCTACAGCACTCTTAACACAAGACAATTTGTGTGAACTTACTCCTTGTTTGAGAAGGACATTTCTGATTGCATCAGATATAGTGATAACCTTTCCATAAAGTAAGTATTTAATCTTTGTTATTAGGTACCCTTCTTTATTGTCAACCCTCCTTGTTAAAATAACTGGTAGATTACAAAACTTAGAGGCCAATCCACCTAAAATCTCAGCAATTCTTCTACTGTGTAAATGTACTAAATCAGGTTTTTCTTTTTTTAAAATTTTTATTATTTGAAAAAGTAAAATAAAATCAATATCACTTTTCATATCTAATCCAATTACCTTAGAATAGGGTGCTGCTTTAGCTACTAAATCAGATGATTTTGGGCAAACTAAAACATTGTTGATTGTATGTTTACTTAATTCTCTTATTAAGTAATATACTTGTAATGCTCCACCATAAACATTTTTTCCGCCTTCAATATGTAAAATTTTAGTGTTTGCTTTTGTCAATTTTTTCTATTTCTTTAATAATTAATTCTGGATGAATTCCGTTTAAACAGGTATAAACTTCATTATTTTCAGGTAGAAGTTTGCATGGTGAACAACTTTTATTTACCCACATAACTTTTGAATTTTGATTTATAGGGTCTAAGTAAGGACACGTATTACCAAATAATGCGATGGTTGCCTTGTTTAATGAAATGCTCATGTGAGTTAATCCAGTATCTACACCAACTACAAAGCGCGATAAATTTATTATTCCTGCAGCCTCAATTAATGAAGTTTGCCCAGTTAAATTGATAACCTTGTCTTCTAAAATTTCAATTAATTTCTCTTGATATGTGTTAAGTTCGCCTCCAAGAACGATACATTTTATTTGATATTTTTTAATTAATAATTCAACTAATTCATTCCAATGTAGGTTTGACCAATGCTTTTTGTTTCTAGTTGTAAAAGGATTTATGGTAAAAAAATTACTTGAGATTTTATTTAAAAATGAGAATTTATCGTAAACCAACTTTTCATTATCCTTTGGAAGAATAAATCGTGGCTCGAATTCTTCATATTTAAACTTCATATGTTTAGCTAAGGCTAAATATTCGGAACTTATTCTTTTGGATTTATGATCTCTTGGAAATATTTCATTACAAAATAAAAATCCACAAAACTCAGAACCTAATGATATTCTTTTTTTTGAATTTGCTAAGCGTGTAAAAATATTTGTTCTTAATAGTCCTTGTAGGTCGATAACTAGGTCGTATTCAATATTTCTTAATAATTTAATAAATCTTATTATCGAAGTAATTAATAAAAGGATCTTCTTTGTTTTAAACAAATTACTCCAATCCTCTCTTGGCCAACATATTATATGATCAATACAGTTGTCGTTTTTTAAAATTGAAGAATATTTTTTTTCAACAAACCATGTTATCTCAGCCTGGGGAAAAGATTTTTTTATAGAACAAACAAATGGTAGGCTAAAAATTATATCGCCAATCGAAGAAGTTCTTATTAAAAGAATTTTAATTTGATGTATCCTTGTGTAGTTGAAATCAATTGTATACTCCTTTGAAAAAAAATATATCAATTTTTTTTGTAGCATCACCGCTTCAAATTTTAGCATCTAAAAAAATTGCAGAAACGTTTGATGTGAATAGAGAATCCATACTTGTTTGTTATAAGAAAAATCTTATTAACTTAGTTGATCAAAATTATTGGAATACATCAGTTTATCTTCCATGGCCTCGCCATGATCCATTGCCTGGAACTTTAGGTGTGCAAAGAAGATTGTCACAGAATCTTCAACTTATTGATAGACTTGTAATTAATTGTGATTCTTTATTTATACACAGTGCTGTTTATGACTCAGAAGTTATAAATTACTTTATTAATTTTTTTAAAGTGAAGTTAGGTGCTAAAAACTTTTGTGCAAGAATCATCCCTGACGGGATCATAAGTACAAGAAAGCATCCAGTGTCTTTAATAAACAGAATACTAAAAAAAACAAGAAATTTCAGACAACTTCTTAACCGAAATTTAGTTTACACACATATTAAAGGTGATCGAATAGGGTCTGATGCAGAATTTATAGATTTAATTTATGTAATAGATGGATTTCCACATGAATATATCAAAGCAAAAACAAAAATTTTGCCTCCTTTATTTGATAGGAATTGTGAAAGTTTTGAAAAGAAAATTACAGAAAATGCTTTAGTTATAGGACAACCACTAAAGGGCTTTCGTATAATGAGCGATTTAAATATTCAATTAACTACAGATTGTATTTTTAAATGGCTAAATTCTAAAAAAATTGTAAATGTTTTCTATAAGAGGCACCCTAAAGACAAGGTGAATACATTAAGCCATAAAAATTACACCGAATTAAAGATAGACATTCCATTAGAAATCCATTTGTCAAAAATTCACTACGATTATGTAATTAGCGTCAATTCAACAGGTCTTTTAACCGCTAAACAGATATACTTGGACAGCTCAAAAGTAATATCTTTTGCAATCAACCAGGTAAACTTTAAGAACGAGTCTGAAAAAAATATTACGGTAAATCTTTTTAATAAATTAAATATTCAAATGAAAAAAATTTGAAATAATTCGATGGTGGTAAATTAATATTTATTTATTACATAACTATATAATTAATTTGCTTTAAATTAATTCAATACTCACTAATATTTTTTTAAATTTCCAAATGGAAATAGTAATTATATTTTTTCAAAAAAAAAATAAGCATTGATAGTACTTACAGGAAGAATATAAAGATTAGTATTACTTGTGTTATAAATCATTTGTGAAGTTAAATTAATTTTTGACAGCAAGAGTAAAAAAATTAGATTTGTCCATATCAAAATCCAAAACCGAATAACCACACCAATCCAACATTTTATTTATTAAAGTTTGATTAAAAACATGATGATGAAGACCCCGAATTTTATAGTTATTCTTCGCTCTCTTAATAAAGTTTTCTTTTGATCCTGATTTTTTATCCAAATTAAAATCGTGAAACGTGATTATTTCCTCAAGGTGAGTAAGGTCAGTTTCAGAAACTTTATTATTATAGTCATCTAAAATATGCTCAAAATTTGTAAATTTCCTATTTCTATCAAAATTAGCTTCTTTATTTGGTAGAACAAGGATCAAATATCCATTTTTTTTGACAACCCTATTCCATTCTATTAATGCTTTAAGAGGATTCGCAATGTGCTCTAAGCAATGAGAAGATATAAGAAAATCGTATCTTTGATCAACGATATTATCCAGAGATGTAGCTTCCCTGATAAATTGAATACCTTTTTTTCCCATAAAGTAATTAAATTCACCATTGTTTGTTAGATTATTCTCCCACAATGTATTTTTACAAAAATTTACTCCATCTATTGAAAGTGCAAAATGGTATATAGGAATAATTTTTTTGAAAATCCTGCTGGGGCCACCAATCTCTATACCTTTTTTTTTAATTACTGCTCTTTTATATAAATCAAATCCTTTTATTTTCTTGTTTCTATGATGAAAAAAATATAATTTTTCATAGATGTGAAAAAAAGTCATGTTTAATATTCACTAACTTTAAAAACTAGATTCAAAATCAATTATTAATTCTTTTGTAGTATTTATTGGATCATATGTATATCTAATTTCATCCATTACGATATGTATGTTTTTTTTATTATGTGCAGTATCGATAGCTAGATTAAGTTGTTCTTCCCAGTCTGATACATTGTATGCAATATTTCTTGCACTCATAGGGGATTGGATATAATCGGGATTTGGCGAACAAACTGTTTTTATACCGAAAAAACCAGCTTCAATAATTTTTATAGCAGATTTGGCATTATTGAAAACTGTATCTTCTAGTGGAGCAAGGTTGACAAAAGAACTAGAAAAAACTGTATGATATTTTTTAAAATGAATTTTTTTTTCTTTTATTGACATATTTGCAATCTTTTTCTCAATATTACCTTTACCATAAAATTTGAACTTTAAATTCTTATGTTTTTTCATTACATTAAACAATGAATCAGTAATCATTAATAAATCCAAATCGTGAGTTCTGGTACCACTAAAATATGTCAAATAAAATACGTCTTTGTTTGGTTTGTTATTTTTTGAATCATTATTAAATATATTTTTATTTAATTTATCTTTCCATGACAAATGCCAACTATTTTTCATAATAATACATTTTTTTTTGAGGTGTTGAATATCTAGGATATGTTTTTTTAAAAAAGGATTTGAAACAATTACTCCGTCGATACACTCTATAGCTTTCAAATGATTTTTTATCCTTAATAGTGATTGATTAATGGTCTCGGTTCCATTTTTAACTGATGGTCTTTCTGAAGCGTGATGAATCGAAAAAATTAAGTCATCAAAATCACCATAAATTGGAATTCCGTTTCGCATCAGAATATCAGTTGCTCGATAAAAAACTGAATTAAAACTGGGACGATGAATAATCGCAACATCCCATTTTTTTGAGAAAAAGGGATTACTCAAATCCTTTAAATGATAAATTCCGACCTTATGACCTAATTTCATAGCAGAAACAGCAGGATTATGAAGTCTATATATGAAAGAAGGATCACGAAATGGGTCAATCTTAAATCTCAAGTACCCTCTTGCTCCAGATAAAAAGAGTAGTTTCATTTATTTTTTTGTTGACGAAAAAAGAAAAGATTCTCTCTGTGAGTAAATCGAAATAAAATAAATAAATACCATGCTAGTATTTGACCTCCATAAATAACTTTCTACCAAACAAATTGACAAAAATCCTACAACTAAAGCTTTACCTCTCGAATCAGAAAATTTAAATGATAGAAAAAACATTAAAAATAAAATAATTAATCCAAATAGTCCTAAAGTACTACCGGTCATTAAAAATTGATTATGTGGATTATTTGGAACCACTAGATTTTCATAACCGGCTCTTATGATATTTTTGTATTCATCCTTAAGATCACCGGTTCCAACTCCAAAAACTGGATTTTCCTTGAATAAATCGAAAGAATGAATGGCAAAAACATATCTCAAGCCAACTGACGAATTAGGGTTTTCAGAAAAAGTTTGAACATCTTTAATTCCTTCATCAACTCTATTTTTTACACTATCCGATAGAAAATACACAGATATAATTCCTAATGGAATTAGGACAAGTAATTTTAGAGTTGCTATTCTAAGATTTCGACTGTGTTCAACAACTAAAGCAATAATTAGAGCAATCAACATTAAAAAACCTGCTCTACCAGTAGAAAAAATTAAATTGGAAAAAAGTAAAATTGTTAACAAAGACTTAATTATTAACTCTTTAATATTTGAAATATTCTTTAGTAATGACCATAAAAGAAAGTATATTCCTAAAGAAAGAATAGGAGCATAATTCAAGTGGCTGAGAAATGGAGACGTTTCGGCACCGTTTCTCTTGCCAGAAACAATTCCCTCAATAAGATAATCAGGATAATTTGAATGTAATAAATTGTAATGTGCTAATAAAGAACATGAAACTAAACCTAGTATGAATGCAACCATATACTGATCTCGTTTTTCATATTTTGCTGCCAACCAGAGATAACCAAACAATAAAAAAGGGATTGCTCTATTTACATTCGCTAGTCCCTCCTGAAGATTTGTAGTCCAAATTAGACCTATTAGATGAATGAAAAAGAAAAGAACAAATGATAAAACCAGAGGCGATGAAAGCATGGTTTTTTGCCTTTGTATAAAGTTTTTACTAAAAATTTCACTCAATATTACTGACAAGAAAAAAGGATAGACAAATGTCATGTGAAAGGGAAGAAAAAAAGCAATTCCAATCATACTCAGTTGTTGAATCGAATGCACAACCCTTGACATAAATTATCTCTCCTTGATCGCTTTTAACTCCCAAACAATATGTGATCTTCTTCTTTTAATAATATCTCGAAATAATTCTAGTTTTTTTTTAAAATTCTTTTTTTTGAATGGGTATTCACCTCTTGGTTTCCACTTGGAAATATTAACAACCTCAAATTGACCGGCAAAACCATAAATTTTGGCAAGAGGTAAATCACCACAAAAGTATTTATGTGTTTTATCAGTTATAAAATTAATGTGAGTTGGATCAACAAATACCTCTGGATTTGGATAAAAAGGAGTACTTGCTAAAAAAAATCCATCGGGTTTAAGAACCCTCCATATTTCAAACATAAGTTCAATGAAAGCAAACCTTATTTCATAGGAATTACTATGAGTAATGACTCTAGGAACATGCTCAAGAAAGTCATATGCTGAGACTGAATCAAAAAAATTGGTCTCAAAGGGAATATTTTCAGAAAATAAGTTTGCAGATTTAAAATTAGAGGAATTTTCACTGGCAAGTGATATGTCAACCCCATAAATTTCTAATCTATTGTATGGATTACGAGGTTTGCTTCCACAACCAATATCAAGATGACTACTCATAATTAATTATTCTTAAAAAGGATAATTTCTATAATAACTCGTATATTGTAGCTATACCTTGACCTCCACCAATACACATAGTGGCTAAACCATACTTTCCATTAGTTCTTCTTAGTTCATGTAATAGTTTTGTGGCAAGTATTGCTCCTGTTGCACCAACAGGATGCCCTAAAGCAATTGCTCCTCCATTGACATTAGTTATATTTTTATCTAGTCTTAACCCTTTGTTAACTGCTATCGCTTGAGCAGCAAAAGCCTCGTTTGATTCAATAAGATCTATTTTATCAAGCGATAATCCAGCTTTATCTAAAGCTATTTTTGTTGCAGGTATAGGCCCTTCACCCATAATTTCGTTAGAAACACCAGCTAAACCATAAGAAACTAGTCTCGCAACTGGTTTTAATCCATTTTTTTCAGCCGCTTTCGATTCCGCGAGAACAAGAAAACTAGCTCCATCATTTATTCCAGAGGAATTACCAGCAGTTACACTACCGTCTTTACTAAACGCAGGTCTCATTTTTGATAACTTTTCTAAAGAAATATCACGCTTGGGGTATTCATCTTTATCGAATACAACTTCTTTCTTTCTGTTTTTTATGGTGATGGGGACAATTTGCTTATCAAATTTTCCATTATCTAGGGCGGCGACAGCTTTTGCTTGGGATTCTAAGGCGAAATTATCTTGATCTTCTCTGCTGATTTCCCATTTTGTCGCCAAATTCTCAGCTGTAATTCCCATGTGACCTACTCCAAATGGATCAGTTAGAGTGGCAACCATCATATCAATCAATTTTGAATCACCCATTCTAGCGCCAGCACGCATAGCTGGACTTAAATACCCACCTTTAGACATAACTTCAACACCACCACCAATACCAAACTCACAGTCACCAAGCATAATACTTTGTGATGTTGATACTATTCCTTGCATTGCTGAACCACAAAGTCTGTTTACAGTAACTGCAACGGACTGCATCGATAATCCACCATTTATCGAGGCTACCCTAGCTAAATATGGAGACCGGGATTCAGTTGGCACACAATTGCCAATTGAACTTAAAGTGATTTTTTCAGGATCGATTTTAGACCTATTAATTGCCTCTTTAATTACTATAGAAGCTAAATCTGATGGTTCAATACTTGACAAAGCTCCGTTAAAACTGCCAATTGGAGATCGCACAGCACTAAGAACAACAACCTCATTCATTACTCAAGCTCCTTATAGAAAATATTATGTTCAAATAAAGATAATATAAAGTGTAGTATTAATGCACTAATTAAATATTACTGTTCGCTATTTCTTCTCTTTTTTTTCCTTAGTTGACTTTGGATCAGTGCCTTGGCCAAACATTGAACGAGTATTCATCTGCATTTGTTTTTCCATTCGAGAGAAAGCATCTTTTGTCTGATCAAGATAATTAGTCATGAAATTTTGCAGATTTGGTGGTTGATTAGACATAATCTTTGTCCATGCTTCAGGTGAAACAAATGGATTTAAATTATTATTGTTACTTTTGGAGTATTCGTTGAACTTATTTTGAGTCTCTGTGAAAATTTGGATATTTTTTTCCAAGTAATTACCCATCATACCTTGCATTGAATGCCCATAAAACCTGATAATTTGAGCAAGCATTGTTTCTGTAAAAATTGGTAAATTTCCTGCTTCCTCCTCTAAAATTATTTGAAGCAAGATACTTCTAGTAATATTTTTTGAACTTTTAGTGTCAGAAACTATAAATTCTTCTCCACTAATTACCAACTCTTTTATATCTGACAAGGTAACGTAAGAGCTTGTTTGAGTGTCATATAGCCTTCTATTAGGATATTTTTTTATTAATCTTGGTTTATTTTTTGTTGCCATGAGCCGAATTGTATCCAGGGATTTAAGTTTGTGTGAGATTATTCTAACCCATATGAAGACCACCATTTAAGGAAAAATCAGCACCAGTTGAAAACCCACCATCCTCCGAGGCTAACCAAGCAACAATTGAAGCAATTTCATCTGATTCTCCAAGTCTCTTGACTGGGATCGTTGAAATTATTTTTTCTAAAACATCCTCTCTGATTGCTTTTACCATTTCAGTACCAATGTATCCTGGAGAAACAGTGTTTACTGTAATACCCTTTGAAGCAAGTTCTTGAGCAAGTGACATTGTAAAACCATGGATTCCAGCTTTTGCTGTTGAATAGTTTGTTTGACCAAACTGCCCTTTTTGACCATTAACTGATGAAATATTAATTATTCTTCCCCATCCAAAACTTATCATTCCTTCAATAACCTGTTTAGTAACATTAAACAAACTGTTTAAGTTCGTATTAATTACGGCGTTCCATTGATCCAAAGACATTTTCTTAAAAACTGTATCTCTAGTAATACCTGCATTATTTACTAAAATAGTTGGACTTCCATGAACTTCTATTACCTTGTTAAAAGCATCTTGGGTTGAATCCCAATCAGCAACATTTCCAACGGAAGCGTAAAATTGGTAGCCGTCTTCTTTTTGAATTGAAAGCCATTTTTCAAAATCTCTACTTGGACCACACCCAGCAATAACTTTATGTCCGGAGTCATGTAGCTTTCTACATATTGAGGTTCCAATTCCCCCCATTCCACCAGTAACATAAGCTATTTTTTCGGTATTCATAAATATCTCCAAATCTATTATTATTTAATTAATTAACTTGCTATTTCAGTAACATACCTCCCTGGTGCAGGCTCAATAGATGGATATTTTTTGGAACCTAATGTTAATTTTGCTTTTATTTTTTTTCCTTGGTATTTTTTTATCCATATGTTCCAATCGTTCCACCAGCTACCACTATTCTCCTTAGCTTTTGATAACCATGTATTAGAATCTGGCATCATTTTTTGACACGTCCAATATGATCTTCTATTTTTTGAAGCTGGATTTATACATCCAGCGATATGCCCACTTGCACCTAAAACAAATCTAGTTTTACCTGTAAATAAACTTGCTGAGTCATATGCAGATTTCCATGGGACTATGTGGTCTTCCATTGCTCCCATTGCATAAACAGGAATATCTATTTTAGAGAGATTAATTGATTGACCACAAAGTTTAATTTTTCCAGGTACTCTCAAATTATTTTCTAAGTACATATTTCTTAAGTACCAGGCAAAAAAGGGACCAGGTAAATTACTTGGATCAGAATTCCAAAACAATAAATCGAAAGCTACTGGTTTATTGCCTTTTAAATAATTATTAACAACATAATTCCAAACTAGATCCCTGGACCTTAAGAAAGAAAAAGTAGAAGAAAGTTCAGATCCTGACATGAGACCTCTTTTCCCTATTGATTTTTCTCTAGAGGAGACATTATTTTCGTCAATGAATACATCTAAAATTCCAGCATCATTAAAGTCCAATAAACTAGCCATTAATGTTAAAGAATTTACACAATCTGATTTACGGCCTTTTAGAACAGAAATTGCAGTTGCTAGCAAAGTGCCTCCAATACAAAACCCCAATGTATTAATTTTAACTTTTCTGGTAATAGATAAAATCACATTTATTGTGTCTATCAAACCTGTTTCAACGTAATCTTCCCATGTTAGATGAGCTTCTTTTTTGCTAGCGTTTTTCCATGATATTAGAAAAACTGTGTTGCCTTGATCAATGGCAAACTTCACCATTGAGCTTTCAGGTTGCAAATCCATGATGTAATATTTGTTAATACAAGGTGGTACTATTAATAATGGAATTGACGAAACGTCTTTTGTAGTAGGTTCATATTGTATTAGTTGAATAATTTCATTTTCAAAAACCACTGAACCACTAGTAATAGCTAAATCTTGTCCAACTTTAAATGCTGATTCATCAGTTTGTGAAATTTTCCCTTTGTGTAAATCACCTGCTAAATTTTCTAAACCATTTAAAAAACTTTCCCCACCGGTATCAAAGAATTTTTTTTGAGCTTCTGGATTTGTTGCTAAAAAATTTGAAGGTGAAACAGATTCAAGCCATTGTTCAACCATAAATTGAACTTTTTTCTTTTCCTTTCCGTTAAGAGTTAAATTATTTGTAATTTCCATCATAGCCTTACTATTAATGGAGTAAAAGGCAGCAACTGACGCAAACGGTGTGGATTGTAACCATTCAGTTGAAGAAAACCTTCTGTCAATTTTTAGAGTTTCAGAAACCTTACTAGGGTTTGAGAAAACCTCCATTAATTCGGCAAAATACTGACTTTGAATTTCAGAGAGCTTATCTGGATTTATAAGTTTTAATAATTGATTTTTATCATTTTCCATAGTGGTATGTTTATCTGATTTTTAAGGTTTTACTATTTTCTGAACAAAATTAAAATTTATAAAAAAGATCTAAAGATTAATCCTTCTAGAGATAATTGAAGCCATTCTTCCTGTAATACCATCTCTACGAAACGAAAAAAATAACTTTTGATTTTTAAAAGTACATCTATCATCAATTCTTATTTCATAAGTGTAGTTAACCTTTTTTTCGAAAAATTTTCTTGTTTTCACTAAAGCGATTTCTTTTAAGTCACAATACCACCTATTTTCACTTTTTAGTTCAAAGTATTTATCAATTTGTGAGGAAAAATTCAAAAATCTTACTTTCACATCAAATCCAACCTCAAAACATAGTCTACAAATTGATGGCCCAAACCATATATAAATTGAATTTATTAATGGACAATTATTTTTATGGTAAAAATGGGAATAAATAACCTTGCTGTAAAAATTTTCTAATATTCCAGAGGATAATCCTCGCCATCCAACGTGTAAAGCTCCAATTACTCTACCATCTCCAGTAGAAAGAAGTATTGGGAGACAATCAGCTGTCAAAACAGCACAGCCACAATTATATTCAATAGTTATTATTCCATCTGCTTCAACAGTCTTTGAAAAACTACCAACTTGTTGAACCGAGTTAGTGTGTTTTTGATACATCCAGACCAAATTTTTTTCTAACAAGTTTGTTAATAGTAATTGATTCTTTTTCACATTCTCTTGTGAATCTCCAACATGTAATCCTAAATTAAATGATGAATAAAAATTATTAGAAAATCCACCAACTCTAGATGTAGTGAAAGCGACAATATCCTCAGGGAAAAAACCCTCAATATATTCTATTCCTCTCATTTTATACCAGCTATCAATAACAAATTATTAAAATCATCTGGTAATTCAGAATGAAATTGAACTTTAATATTTGTTTCTGGATGTGAAAAGGAAAGGCATCTTGCATGAAGAGCTTGTCTTTCAATGGATTTCCCTTGAAAGAACGGAGCTCTCTTTTTATATGTCTGATCACCAATTATAGGTAATTTCAAATGTTCAAGATGAACTCGAATTTGATGTGTTCTTCCGGTTTTAAGCTTACATTCTATTAAAGAAACTGTGTAATTTTCAATATTGCCTTGAGCCATTGGTATAAAATGTGTTTCAGCGTACTTAGCAAAAGAGGAATTCGAAACAGAAAATCTTTTTCTATCATTTCTATTTCGTGCAATGGCTTGAATTAATTTTTTTTCGCACATCAGCCTACCCCAAGTTACTGCATAGTAAATTCTTTGTACACTTCTGTGTTGTAACTGTAATACTAAATTTTGATAAGACTCAATTGTTTTAGCTATTAAAATAAGTCCGGATGTATCTTTATCTAGTCTGTGTACAAGTCCCGCTCTGGGTATACTTTTTAAAATTGGAAAATGAAATATTAATGCATTAAGCAAAGTACCGTTAGTATTGCCAGCACCTGGATGAACAACCAATGAGGAAGGTTTATTAATTATAATTATTGAAGAATCCTCGTGGACAACATCTAAGGGAATATTCTCACTTTCCCAACTACTTTCTTTTTGAGGAGGTGGATTAACTTCTACAATTTGACCAATTTTTACAATAGTGCTGGACTTGACTTTACACCCGTTCAATCTAACCGCCCCCAAAAGGATCCAATTTTGAATTTTTGAACGAGATATTATTCCGTAAATTGAAGTCAAGACTAAATCTAATCTTTTAGCCTCATGACGCTCATCAATTAGTAATACTAATTTTTCAGAGTTATAATCATTAACTGTATTACAACCATTAATTATGAAGTTTTTTCCGTTTAGACCAAGATCATCATTCATTAATATATGTTTCAAAATTATCCAGTGCAATTTTCCAAGATTATAGCTTATATAGTTTTATGTTTTCTCATTATCTCTTGCTCCTCGACCACTGATAACACTCAAGATTGGAATGCTGATAGATTATACAATGAAGCAAAATCTGAGTTAAATGTTGGTAATTACGAAGCTGCATTATCTCTCTATCAAAAACTAGAGACAAGATATCCATTTGGGATATATGCCCAACAAGCACAGATTGAGACTGCATATACTTATTGGAGAAACGGGGACTCTGGGTCAGCAATTGCTGCATTAAATAGATATAAAAAACTTTATCCTAATCAAATTGGTATCGCTTATGCTTTATATTTGGAGGGTTTAATAAATTTTAATGACAAAAGAACACTATTCAGTAGTATCACTGGAGAAGATATGGCTGAAAGAGATGCTGTTGCTGGTAGACAAGCATTTCAGAGTTTCAAAAAACTCGTAATCAACTATCCTAATAGTATTTATGCTGAGGATGCACTAAAAAGAATGAGATTTTTACTCACAGTTTTAGCCGAAAATGAAATTTATGTTGCTCGATATTATTTACGTCGTGGAGCATTAGTAGCTTCTATTAACCGTTGTAAGACTGTATTAGAAAAATACCAAGAGACTCCAGCAGTAGAAGAAGCTTTGGCAATTATGATTACCTCTTACAAAAAGCTTGGATTGACAGAACCAGCAAAAAACTCTTTGAGAGTTTTGGAACTAAATTTTCCAAAAAGCCCCTATATTAAAAATGAGTATAACCCTCGCATTAAAGGTGGACTTCCTAAAAATCTGAGAGAGCAAATTGATACAACATGGAAAGAAAAGGGGTTGTTCAATAGAATTAAGAATCTCTTTCAGGAAGCATTTAATTAACTTTTGTAAAATTTTTCCAGGTTAATATTTATTTCGTTTTTTAATTCTATTTTCTCTTTTTTGTTTTCTCAGGTTGGATTCAAAATATCTCACATTTCTGAGTATGTTTTGTTTCTTTAAATCAAACTCTCTGATTTGTGTATCATGTTTAACAATAAGTCTTTCCAAACACGGTCCTGAGAGAAACAACTTTAAACATTTATCTTCCTCATCACTGATATAAACAAGAAAATTTTTTCTCTCACTATTTAATTCATTTATTAATAATTTACCTTCATCAGGACTTATCGGCTCTTTGGAAGAAGCGTTAACATAATTAAAAAGAGATAAAGTTAAGTAAATAAATAAAACTGGGTTATAACAAAACTTTGAACTAGACATAATCTATTTTTAATGCAAAAAAAATTGATGGGATCACTAAAAATCACTTTGCATTTCTATTAACCTACTAACAGTTCTCTCAGATTCTTGTTCCATCAATTTACACTTATACAGTTCATCAGGAGAGACTTCAGCACTGACTACAAATCTAATTTTTTGATCATACAAGACATCTACTAACCAAGTAAATCGCTTTGCAGATGAAATCTTCTCATCATTTAGTAATGGAACATTGCTTACCATAATAGTACTAAAAACTTCGCAAAGTGAAAGATAATCATTATGAGACCGAAAATCTGAACATAAATCTTTAAAATCTATCCATATCAACTTTTTTGACTTGGCAATATAATTTAGTTCGCGACCATTAATAGAAATTTTTTCATTTGAATTGTGTAGTCCATCTGTATAAATATTAAAAAATCTTTGCATAGCGAGATTAGAATCACTATTTAGGGGATATTGATAATGACTATTTATTCTTGAGCGATTTTTTGTTAAATGTATAAAATCCTCGTCGCTTCTATTCCTTCTGTGATCAACTCCTTGTGGAATTCTTTTTACTTCCGATATTTTCTTAATTAACTGTATTGCTGGTAGTAACTCGTTACGATGAAGGCCATCAGGGTATAGGTCGTCGGGGGAATAATTCGATGTCATGACAAACCCTACATTGTAGTTGTGTAAGCCTTTTAAAAGCCTGTCTAAAATCATAGCATCGGCAATATCTGAAACATGAAATTCATCAAAACAGATCAGATTGTACTTTTTGGCAATTTTTTTTGAAATAAATAAAAGTGGATTTACCTGATCTTTCAATTGATACATTTCAGAGTGAATCTTTTTCATGAATTCGTGGAAGTGTATCCTAATTTTTTTTTTTACAGGAATAAAACTAAAAAAAACATCCATTAAAAAAGTTTTGCCTCTACCTACTCCTCCCCATATATATACACCACGCGGTGTTGGTAACTTACTTTTTAACAGAGGAAAAATTTCATCCTGTTGTTTTTGCCATTGTGTCCAAAAATCAATTGATTGATCAAGGTAACCAATTACATTTCTTTGGCCCTTATCAATGAGATATTTTCGTTTATTAATCTCAGATTCGTAATATTCTAAAAATTTTGAACTAATCAAAGTAATGAAGTTTGTGTGACTAAAAAGTTTAAATAATACTATATTGAACTTTAACGACTTTTTAAAGGTAATACCTTTCTTGGCTTCGAACCAACAAATAATTGTCTGGGCCGACCTATTCTGTACTCTGAATCATTAATCATTTCTTTCCATTGTGCAACCCAACCAATTGTTCTTGCTAATGCAAAAATGGATGTGAACATCTCTGAAGGTAAACCAAGAGCCTTGAGGGTTATGCCTGAATAAAAATCAACATTTGGATAGAGTTTTCGTTCAACAAAGTATTCATCTTCCAGTGCTATCTTTTCTAAAGCTGAAGCTAACTTGAATAATGGATCATTTTCTAATCCCAACTCAGCTAAAACTTCTTTACAAGTTTCTTGCATAATTTTTGCTCTTGGATCAAAGTTTTTATAGACTCTATGGCCAAAACCCATAAGTCTCTCACCAGAATCTTTATCTTTGACCCTTTCCATGAAATCTCCAACTTTGGCAACTCCACCTTGCAAATGTAACCTTTCTAACATTTCCAAACAAGCTTGATTAGCACCTCCGTGGGCTGGTCCCCATAAACAAGCAACTCCACTTGCTACAGCTGCAAATGGACTTGTTCCAGATGAACCGCATAATCGAACAGTAGATGTTGAGGCATTTTGTTCATGATCCGCATGCAGAATGAAGATTCTATCAAGTGCTCTGACTAAGATATTTTTAATTGCATATTCATCAGAGGGAGAACCAAACATCATTCGCATGAAGTTTGCTGTATAAGACAATTCCTTTTTTGGATAAAGGTATGGTTGTCCCATAGAATATCTATGAGACATTGCTACTAAAGTTGGCATCTGAGATACCAAACGAATTAGGCTTAAATCTTGTTGCTCTGTAGAGTTAATTTTAAGACTGTCAGGGTAAAATGCAGCCATACCACCTATTAAACCAGTCAAAATAGCCATTGGATGTGCATTTCTGGGAAATCCATTCATAAAAAGAGCCATGGACTCGTGAACCATAGAATGACTTTTTACCAAATTATCAAAATCATTCTTTTCAGACTCAGAAGGGAGCTCCCCATAGTGAAGTAGGTAACAAACTTCCAAAAAATCACTAGATCTAGCCAGTTCTTCAATAGGGTATCCTCGATACAAGAGAATACCTTTGTCACCATCGATAAAAGTTATATTTGATTTACATGATGCAGTCGATAGAAAGCCTGGATCATAGGTAAACTTGCCTGTCTCAGTATAAAGTTTTCTAATGTCAATAACATCTGAACCCATTGAGCCTTGGAAAATTGGAAATTCTGATGACTTACTACCGTCAGAAAATGAAATTGTAGCTGTTCCGTGATTTGCCATTTTAACCCCAAAAGAATATTTCAAACATCTCTAAGTTTGTTGAGAACATTTCTAACGTGAGGAAGATCAACACTACCACTCAAGTTTGTCTTTCTCAAAAATAAATCTAATAAATCGTTATCATTCAATCCAAGTAGGAGTTTTAAGCCATCCATATCTTCAGATGAGAGCGAATTTCCATATATATTAAAAAATTTCTCCAATATCAAATCATTTTCTAATAAACCACGCCTAGACTTCCATTTTAGAACATCTAACGAAATCTCAGGATATTTATTTTTGAGACTAATTTTGTACCTCTGATACAAGAAAATATTAATGTATTATAGTACAAACAATTTGAACAACATTATGAATAATTAAATAGATCTTTTTAACATTAAATCTTTTATTTTGCCTATAGCTTTGGTAGGATTTAAGCCCTTTGGACAGACATCAACGCAATTCATAATTGTATGACATCTAAATAACCTGTACGGTTCATTAAGATTGTCAAGTCTTTCGGATGTTGCGTGATCTCTACTGTCAGCAATAAATCTATAAGCTTGAAGAAGACCTGCTGGACCGACAAATTTATCAGGATTCCACCAAAACGATGGACAACTGGTGGAACAACACGCACAGAGAATACATTCATATAAACCATCTAATTCCTCACGCTCTTCAGGAGTTTGAAGTCTTTCTTTTTCAGGCGGTGAATCATTATTAGTTAAATATGGTTTTATAGATTCGTATTGTTTAAAAAACTGTGTCATATCAACAATTAAATCTCTGATGACTGGTAAACCAGGTAGAGGTTTTAATACTATTGGTTGAGAAAGGTCATTTAAATTAGTAATACATGCAAGTCCATTTTTTCCGTTAATGTTCATTGCGTCGGAGCCACAAACACCCTCTCTGCAAGACCTTCTGATCGCAAGTGAATCATCAACAGTTGATTTGATTTTAATTAATGCATCCAAAAGCATACGATCATTTTCACCCAATTTGACTGATAGATCTTGCATATATGGCTTTTTATCTATGTCTGGATTATAACGATAAATATTAAATTTTACATTTCTCTCAGACATTATTTATCCTATAGAATAATTATTTAAAAAGTACGTTTCTTTGGTTTAAATGATTCAACAGATGAGGGTTTAAGAATGACTGGTTTGTAGTCAAGCCTATTGTTTTCAGAAAACCACAAAGTATGTTTCATCCAGTTTTCGTCATTGCGATCAGAATAATCATTATGTGAGTGTGCTCCTCTACTTTCTTTTCTGGCCTCAGCAGATATCATTGTGGCCTTAGCAGCCTCAATCAAATTACCAACCTCTAGGGCTTCGACGCGAGCAGTATTGAAAATTTTTGACTTATCAGAAAAATATATGGAAGAAACTTTTTCTTCTAATAACTTTAAAGCATCAACGCCCTCTTTCATGAGTTTGGAACTTCTAAACACACCGCAATTTTTCTGGGTTGTTTCTCTAATCTCGTCAGCTACCCCTTGAACACTCTCACCCGATTTTGCAGAATCAAGTCGGGACAATCTCTCAAGAGAAATGTCACCAGCATCAGAAGGAATTTTTTTGAAACTTTCATTTCTAATATTTTTAGAAACTAAAAAACGACCAGTTGCTCGACCAAAAACAACCAAGTCCAACAGAGAATTTGTACCTAATCTGTTTGCACCATGGACTGAAACACAGGCGCATTCTCCAATAGCATATAATCCGTCGACTAGTCTATGATTGCCTGTCATTCCATTTTTGCCACTAGGAACAACAACCTGACCGTTGACGTCTGTTGGAATTCCACCCATTTGATAATGAATAGTGGGTACTACTGGAATTGGTTCTTTAATAGGGTCAACATTAGCAAACTTTATGGCTATTTCTCTAATTGAGGGTAGTTTTTTTAGTATTTTATCTGAGCCAAGGTGATCAAGTTTAAGTAAAACATGATCTTTATTTGGACCGCAACCTCTACCTTCATTAATTTCTTGCCCCATTGAACGAGATACAAAATCTCTTGGTGCAAGATCCTTATATGTCGGAGCATACCTCTCCATGAACCTTTCTCCGTCACAATTAAGAAGTATACCACCCTCACCTCTAACTCCTTCTGTAATGAGAACACCAGCCCCAGCAACACCAGTTGGATGAAACTGCCAAAATTCCATGTCTTGAAGTGGAACTCCAGCTCTAGCAGCCATCCCCACACCGTCACCTGTATTTATAAAAGCATTTGTGGAAGCGGCCCAGATTCTTCCAGCTCCTCCAGTTGCCAAGACTGTAGCTTTAGATTCAAAAAACATTAATTCACCAGTTTCCATCTCAAGTGCTATAACACCAGCACAATTTCCATCATTAGTCATTACAATGTCCAAAGCCATCCATTCGATAAAAAATTTTGTTTTGGATTGAACATTTTGTTGATATAAAGTGTGTAAAAGAGCATGTCCAGTTCTGTCAGCAGCAGCACATGCTCTTTGAACAGGTTTTTCTCCTAAGTTTGAAGTATGTCCTCCAAATGGTCTTTGATAAATCGTTCCATCAGAATTTCTATCAAATGGCATACCAAAATGTTCCAGCTCATAAACTGCACTAGGAGCTTCTTTGCACATAAATTCAATCGCATCTTGATCTCCAAGATAATCCGAGCCTTTGACAGTATCAAACATGTGCCAGTACCAATTATCTTCACTCATATTCCCCAGAGAAGCACCAATTCCTCCTTGAGCTGCAACAGTGTGTGATCGCGTTGGAAAAACTTTTGAGAGAACAGCAACGTTAACATCGTTTGCTGCAAGCTGCAGAGAACACCTCATGCCAGCACCACCAGCACCAATAATTACTGTATCGAACCTCCTTCTTGGCATGCCAAGAATATTGTGCGACAAAATTTCAGCCATAAATCAAACCTTCCAAAGAATAGATACTGCCCAAAAACCACAACCAATAAGCCATAAAATGGAAAAACCTTGTAAAAAAAGTCTAATTCGAGCAGGTTTAATATAGTCCATCCAAATGTCTCTTATTCCTACCCAAGCATGGTAGCAAAGTGCTAATGTAGCCAGAATACTAATACTCTTCATCCAAAAATTACTAAACAAATCAGACCATCCAAAGTAGCCATCGTTCCTCAAAATAATGATTGCAGTTGTAAAAATTACTGTGTAGATAGCTAAAATTACGGCCGAAACTCGTTGAGCTATCCAGTCATATAATCCAAAATGTCCTATATCGACAGTCTTTCTTTTGGGTAATTCGTGCTCATTTTGCTTCATGACGAATAAGTTGAAGGTTATTTAAAAACCATTTCGAAAAGTCCCAACCATGAAATTGCTGATAACGTAAGAGACCCGCTTATTATTATTATCCCCCAACCAGATGCGCTCTTGTTAGATAAGCCAATATGTAAATCTAACACCAAATGCCTTATTCCAGCGAAAAAGTGATGAATAATAGCCCAAATAACTCCCGAAATAATAAGGAAAATTATTGGGTTTGACATTAAGATGGGTATATTTTGAAAGTCATTTTTTGAATGCAAACTCAGCTGAAGTAAGTAAATTAGAAGAGGCAAGACTAAAAACAGCCCAGCACCACTTATTCTGTGAAGGATCGACATAATACCAGCTGCTGGCAACCGGTATGTAAGAATCTGATCAATCCTAATGTTTCTATATTGTTTTCTTTTAACTTTATTTTCAGTTAAGTTTACTGTCATAATAGTTTCCAAATAACTCACGTAATTCATAATTTTTGAAGGTTGAAAGTAATGTTTCAATTATTGAAGCAGGAAAATTGACTCACTACTAAAAAAAACCATATTACTCTAACATTTTTAATCAAAATGTGTACCACGCAACATAATATACTATTCTTTAATGGGAGAATTTAATTGATAAAATCTTATGATAATCAAAATAAGCCTGTAAAAATATCAATTACTGGTGCAGCAGGGCAAATTGGTTATAGTATTATTTTCAGAATTCTTACTGGAGAAATGTTAGGAAAGAACACGAAAATATGCCTCCAACTTATTGAAATTGATAATGAAAAATCTCAAAAATCTTTATCTGGTGTTGTAATGGAAATTGAGGATTGTGCTTTTCCACTTTTGTCTGAAGTATCTGCTCACAATAACCCCATGTCAGGTTTTAAAGATGCAGATATTGCGATATTAATTGGGGCGAGTCCTAGAGGTCCTGGTATGGAGAGGAAAGATCTTCTAATGGCTAATGCAAATATTTTCAAGATACAAGGCAATGCTATAAATGAGGTTGCGAGCAGGTCAGTTAAGGTGCTGGTAGTTGGAAACCCAGCAAATACAAATGCTTATATAGCAATGAAATCAGCACCGAATATTTCCCAAGAAAATTTTACAGCAATGATGAGACTGGATCATAATAGGGCCCTTGTTCAATTATCAAAAAAAGTAAGCTGTTCTGTCAAAGACGTAAAAAATTTATGTGTTTGGGGAAATCATTCTCCAACTATGTATGCAGATACAAGATTTGCAAATGTTTTTGGAGCTCCACTAGAAAAGTTAATTAATGACGACTTATGGATCAAAGAATATCTCCTACCCACTGTTGGAAAGAGAGGTGGGGCAATTATTCAAGCGCGCGGTCTTTCTTCGGCTGCTTCTGCAGCTAATGCGGCAGTCGATCATATGAGAGACTGGATAAATGGCACTGATGGTGATTGGGTTACAATGGGAGTGCCTTCTCGAGGTGAATATGGTATTCCAGAAGACTTAATCTTCGGGATGCCAGTCACTTGTTCTCAAATGAAATACGAAATAATTAAAGATTTACCTATGAATGAATTTGCAAAATCAAAATTTACTACAACCCTAAATGAATTACTTGAAGAACAGAATAATATAATTAGCTTATTAAATTAAGTTATTGATATAATTAATTAAAATTAATTTCAGTCACTATTCAAAAAAATTTTGTAAATTTTAGTAAATTATCGTTAACAACTTTGTAATTACATTTTCAACACATTAAAATAAAAAAAAAATTAAAATCAGTATAAACGTCATTCAAAAACAATCAGATTAATTAATTTCTAACATGAGCTACTATACAGAATACTTAGACGAAATAAAAAAAAGAAAAGAAATTGGACTAAATCCAAAACCTATTGATAGTTTTGAACTTATTAAAGAAATTATTTCTCATATAGTTGATTTGAATAGCATATTCAGAAAAGAATGCCTTGATTTATTTATCTATAATACTCTCCCAGGGACAACTGGCGCAGCAGGAGAAAAAGCAAAGTTTTTAAAAGATATCATCACTGGTGATATAAAAGTAAAAGAGATTTCTTCCGTTTTCGCATTTGAGCTTCTTTCACATATGAAAGGTGGTCCCTCAATAAGTGTATTGCTAGATCTTGCATTGGAGTTTGATGGTTCTTTAGCAAATAAAGCTTCTGAAATACTCAAAACTCAAGTTTTTTTATATGAAGCAGACACCGAAAGATTAAAAATCGAATTCGAAAAAGGCAATCCATTTGCCAAAGAAATTCTTGAAAGTTACGCTAATGCTGAATTTTTCACAAATCTTGCTGAAATTGAAGAAGAAATAAAAATTGTAACTTATATCGCTGCAGAAGGGGATATTTCCACTGATTTACTTTCACCAGGCAATCAAGCTCACTCGAGGTCTGACAGAGAGCTTCATGGTAGGTGTATGATTTCATCTGATGCTCAAATTGAAATTCAAAAGCTACAAAAAAAATATCCTGACAAGAGAATAATGTTGATTGCTGAAAAAGGCACCATGGGAGTAGGATCTTCCAGAATGTCAGGTGTCAATAATGTTGCTCTATGGACTGGCAAACAAGCAAGTCCTTACATTCCATATGTAAACATATCTCCAATCGTAGCTGGAACAAATGGTATTTCTCCGATATTCATGACTACTGTTGGTGTTACTGGTGGAATTGGTATTGACTTAAAAAATTGGGTAAAAAAATTAGACTCTAGTGGTAACCCTGTATTAGACAACAATGGCAACCCAGTCCTCGAACAGCTTTATTCTGTTAAAACTGGAACCTCTCTTATAATTAATACTAAGGATAAAAAGTTATATGATGAAAATGGTATAGTTGAACTCGCTGATATTAGTTCTGCTCTCACACCTCAAAGTATTGAATTTATAAAAGCTGGGGGATCCTATGCAATTGTTTTCGGTAAGAAACTTCAAAGTTTTGCATCTGAAACTCTTAATATTGAGCTAAGGTCAGTTTACGCATCAGCAAAAGAGATTTCTCATAGAAGACAAGGTTTCACAGCTGTAGAGAAGATTTTCAACGAAAATGCTGTTGGAGTTTCTCCTAATATTTTTTTGCATGCTGGTTCTGATGTAAGGGTAAAGATTAATATTGTTGGCTCTCAAGATACTACCGGTCTTATGACTTCTCAAGAGTTAGAGTCAATGGCTGCAAGAGTTATTTCACCAAAAGTCGACGGAGCATATCAATCAGGTTGTCATACTGCTTCCGTGTGGGATTTAAAAGCTCAAGCCAACACTCCTAAATTGATGGACTTTATGAATAAATTTGGCCTGATAACTGCAAGAGACCCTAGAGGCAAGTATCCTCCCTTAACAGATGTAATACATAAAGTTTTGAATGACTTAACTGTTGATGACTGGGCAATTGTTATTGGAGGTGACTCTCACACCAGAATGTCAAAAGGAGTTGCTTTTGGTGCCGACTCCGGAACAGTTGCACTAGCACTTGCTACAGGTGAAACCACAATGGTAATACCTGACTCAGTAAAAGTTACTTTTAAAGGTTCCATGAAAAATCACATGGACTTTCGTGATGTAGTACATGCAACACAAGCGCAAATGTTGAAGAAATTTGGTGAAAATGTTTTTCAGGGAAGAGTAATTGAGGTGCATATTGGAACCCTACTTTCTGATCAAGCCTTCACCTTTACAGATTGGACTGCAGAAATGAAAGCTAAGGCATCAATTTGTATCACCAAAGATAAAGTCCTTGTTGAGTCACTTAAGATCTCCCAGGATAGGATTAAAACGTTGATAAAAAAGGGCATGGATAACGAAAGCCAAATGCTACAGAATTTAATTGACATCGCCAATATTAGAATTGATGAAATCAATACCGGTACTAAACCTGCTCTGACTCCAGATGAGAATGCAAAATATTTTGCAGAAGTGGTTGTTGATTTAGATCTAATTGATGAACCAATGATCGCAGACCCAGACGTCAATAATGATGATGTTTCAAAACGCTACACGCATGATACTATTAGGCCTATTTCATTTTATAAAGCTGAGAAAAAAGTTGATTTAGGTTTTATAGGCTCATGCATGGTTCATAAAGGAGACATGAAAATTCTTGCTCAAATGTTAAAAAATCATGAAAAAAAATTCGGAAGTGTTCAATTTAAAGCTCCTTTAGTTGTAGCTCCACCTACTTACAACATAATCGATGAATTAAAAGATGAAGGTGACTGGGCTGTTTTACAAAAATATTCAGGTTTTGAATTTGATGATAACGCTCCCAAAAAATTAGCAAGAGTTGATTATGAAAATATATTGTACTTAGAAAGACCAGGGTGCAACCTTTGCATGGGAAATCAAGAAAAAGCCACAAAAGGTGATACGGTATTGGCTACTTCAACAAGACTTTTTAAGGGTCGAGTTGTAGAGGATTCTAGAAGTAAGAAAGGTGAATCACTGCTTGCGTCAACTCCAGTCGTCGTTTTATCCTCAATACTTGGAAGAACACCTGCAATCGATGAATATAAAGACGCTGTTAAAGGTATTGACCTTACTAAATTTTCCCCTCCCCTTAAAAATCAAACTGGTAATACACCAATAAATTTTTAAAACTTAACTAAGTAGTCTATTGTTTTAATGAGAATATTTTTTAGTACTTAAACAAAAATATGAAAAGTTCACCTTCATCCCGTCGCGGTCGTGCTTCAAGAGAAGTTGATCTTTTAGTAGAACTCGCCGAGGGTCTAGCTCATTCTGGCAGTAGAGTTGAAGATATTTTTTGGAAAAAAAAATTAGATACTGAAATCCAAAAGAATTTGATAGAATCGAACGAGGCCTCTTTAAATGCTGCTCTTAACAGACTTGCTGACAGAGAATCGCGTGCATATGAAGAACTAGCTGATGCAATTGAAGGAAATGTTGAACATCAATGTATTAATAGTAATTCTGGAGAAAAGGATTTATTGCTTTTTGCAGTACCAATTTTAGCCTGGTCAAGAATAACCCTTCCAACAAAAAATTTATCGAAGTCCCAGCTTGAAAGGATACGACAAAAATTAGTTGAAAATATTTTTAACGAAAAATCTCAGATTGCATTAGCAGATTTCTTCTTTTCTCCTGATCAACTACCTGAAACTTTTGGAGAAACAAAAGAACTTATGTTAAAACTTTCAAACTCGCTTCCAGATAAGTCTCTGAAGGTTGACTCTTCCAAACTTAATAAAACTACTAAATTTTTAGCAGACCAAAGATATGTTTTAGGTGTTGTATCGGTTCAAATTGGTAATTCAATATTTAGATGGCAAGATGGACATGTGACAAGAGATGAAGTTTTGAGTGCATGGAAAAAAGTCAGTAAAAATTTATTAAATGATATTTTGCCAGCTTGTGCTTATGAATTAATTCTTCCTAGAGCATACTACGTAGCTTGCAGGGATGCTGACAAATCAGCAAGAAAATTTTCTATTACTGCCTCTGTAGCATATTTATCTACTACATTATCGACTACTGCAACCATGCTTTCTGTGATCATTGGGGGGTGTTACAACAGACAATTAGAAGAATATAGAATAAGTTTTTTTTCTGATTCTTCAGATGTAATCCACGGAGTAACTTGGCCACTTTTGGGAGCAGAGGACGAAATGAGCGATGTTATAGACGAAATTGAACATTCACTAAAAGAGGCTGGGATAGAAAGATTTGTGACTCTTACCCAGCGTCTTCCATTGGAATATTGTGAAGAATGCGGTACTCCACTATATCCCAACACTGAAGGTGAAATGACTCACACTGAATTTCCCGAGCCTGAGGAGGGGTCAAGTCAAAAGCTACATTGATACTTAGGTTTATTCATTATAAGAAACACCAAAATATATACTTGATGGTGAAGTGATATAACCATTAGCTAGTTGATAATTTTCATTAGTAATGTTTTCACCCTTTACAAAAAGCGACAGCTTTTTATTAAATTTAAATTCACCTCTGACAGAAAAAACAAGATAATCATCTAATCTAACATTAGAATAATCGCTGTCGAACCTTGCAGAGCTGTAAACACTTTTTACCCCAAGCTCGTAACTTTCACGTATAAAATCCCACGAAACCGATCCAAAGGATCTTGCTCTTCTAGCACTTTGAACATTTTTACTTGTGTCAAATCCGAAGGGTGTTTCTGGGTCCTGCAGTGTCCACGATAATTTAACTAAATTATCTTGGAAATTTAACACACTTGTAACCTCTAAACCATTATTTTTAAAAGATTTAAAATTCTTTGCTTTGTATGAATCTGAAGGATCAAATGTTATTGGATTGTTGGTTTCAGTATCGAAGTAAACAATCCTAAAATTGTATTTGTTATGATTATAAGTAATTCCTATTTCTGAACTATTGTGGTTTTCAGGTAATAAATTAGTGTTTGTTGAAATTGCATAAGCTGTTGGTATACCATAAGCAGTGGATTTGTTAATAAAAAAATTCTTATTTTCGTTTAATCTGTACGATCCACCAACAAACCAAGTCGTCTCTCCATTAAACTTATCATATTCATCATTTCTAATGTTTAATTGAAATGTATATTTTTTAAATTTTGCCAAATAACCTGCAAATAAAGATCCAGTATCTCGAGAGGATAGACCGGAAGAAATAGGATTTCTTTGCTCGTTTCTGCTTTCGTATCCAAATACGAAAGAATGAATTTCATTGAGAGAAAAATTACTAGAGAACCTTAACTGTGATTGTCTAGTTTTTATTTTTTCACCATAGTTATACTTTAATGAAATAACAGATTCGTCATAATCTATTCTAGAATTCATATTTTTTAAAAAATTTTCTTCAAAAAATATGTTGTAAATCTCATGTTCAGCCCTTTGCTGCGGGTTTTTACCATAAAAACTATTATCAAACGAAGTGTTGGCATCAGTGTAATAAACTTTTCCACCAATTAAAAACTGACTGAACTTCTTATTTAAGGACATGTTTAAAGAAGAATTTCTATACTTGTCATCATCATAGTCACTCTCATCTGAACTACCAGTAATTTTAGGATTAGTAGCAGAAAATCCATCTGTTTTTAGGTGTTGAGCTTGTAATGAGAAACTAGAAAGTTTTTTATTTCTTTTAAAAATACCAAAACTAGTATCAAATGTATTATGACTTCCATATTCTGCAGAAATATTTTTAAAGACTTCTAATTTAGAATTTAAATCATCAAACTCGGGTTTAGTAAAAATATTAATTACACCGCCAACTGCACCATCACCATAGAGTGAGGAGACATTACCCCTAACAATTTCAATCTTATTAATCAAGGATAATGGAATATTTTCTGCGAGTGATGACTGTGTAATTGAGTCCCTTACTCTTACTCCATCAATCAAAACTAATGCATTTCTACTGTCAGCTCCACGGAGAAAAAAAGATGTGACTGAACCAAGCCCTCCACTTTGTCCTATTTCAACTCCTGATGTTCCTTTTAATAGATCACCAACATTTTTGGCACCGGATCTTCTTATTTCTTCTTTATCAATAATGCTGACGGAAGATATGCTATCAAGCAAATTTTGACGCTGACGAGAGCCACTTACAATAATTGGGTTTAATTTATTTTGTAAAACAGGTGTTGACTTTATTTCCTCAGACAAAGCATTTTGTATAAAAAAAATGTGCACAATAGTACACAACACAACAATGTTGAATATTTTCATTATATCTCCATACCATCCAATCCCCAAGATGGTTAAAAGTTAAATCTTTGGCCGGTATCCAGGCTTAAATTGTGAAAGCAATAAGGCTCTCTCTAGCCAATTCTCCTTCCCAACCGAAATCAGTGAAGATTTGACGAATATTCGCTTGACTATTTCAATTACTACTGTTTTGGGGAAAGCATTGGCATCTAACCAATTTCCCGTTTAACTTTGTAGGCACCAAAAATTTGTTAATAATATTATTAACATTCAAATAATACCTTAAAAAGAAAATGATTATTTAATATATAAGATGTATCTTAAACCTTGAATTAATGAATAATCTTCAAAATTAAATACTTTGTAATTTTTGACAATTTTTTAAATTTCAGATAAAAAAACTAAACTTTTTCACAGAGAAAATATCCTTAAACTTTGTACTATAAAAACTGTCTTAATAGTATTAACTTGTATGATTATTTTAATTTTGCTCGTTCCCACTTGATATTAAATAGTGTATTTTTGACATAAAGATTATTCGAAATTTAAATATGTTCGCTTTCCTGATTTCAAGCTTTATTCTACTTTTAGCCCTTTTTGTTTTTTTAATAAAAATATGGGCTATTTCATCCAAAATTGTTTTCTTAATTCCTTCACTCATAATTTCTTTAACAAGCATAATTTATTACCTCATTGGTACTCCAAGTCCAAATGCTATGCAAATAGTTACATCCTCAGACAATGCAAAACTAACTGAAAACCTACTTATTAGCCAAGAGTTGCCGGAACCTGTTTTGTCAAAATCTGAGTTAAAGATATTGATAAAAAGATTGGAAAGTAGACTTGAAATTAATCCCAATAATATCAACGGGTGGATTCTTTTAGCTAGAACTTATATTAATCAACAAGATTTTTCAAAGGGTATTGTTGTTTTAAAGAAATCCTTAAAATTGTTACCAGAAAAGCCTGATCTCATGGCTGAGCTCGCCGACGCAATGATGTCAAGAGGCAGTAATGAAACTATTCATGATAAGCCTTTAGGATTACTCAAAAGATCACTTGAGATAGATCCCAATCATCAAAAATCCTTGGCATTAATGGCTACCTACTTAATGAGTTCAAAACAAAATGAAAAATCAATCATATATTGGACTAAACTTAAGGAAAATTTGCCAGACAACTCAGAAGATTATGATTTAATTACTAAAATTATTTCTAACCTTTCTAAACCTAATTTATTAAGTAAAAACAATAATTACCAGGAATTTCAAATTAATGGCGTTGTGGTTTTTGAAAAAGATGTGCTCAAGGATTTTAAAAAAAATCTTCCTCATGATAAAGCTGTCGTTTTTATTATTGCAAAGGATCCAAATGACAAAAAAATACCGATTGCAGTTAAAAAAATTAGAGTTTTAAAGATTACAAATAATATTTTAAAAGAGGGAAAGTTTATGTTCACTATTTCAGATAGTAACTCCATGTTGCCGAATAGAAAATTAAGCAATTTTAAAAAAATACAATTTGAAGCTAGACTATCTCATGAAGGAACTCCAGAAAAAATGGATACAGATTTCTCGAGCCAAAAAATAATATTTGAGGAAAAGTCTGAGGGATTAAGACTATTTTTTTCTAATTCTCAAATAAAATAATTATGCTTAATGTAGAAAATTTAACTATTAAAAAATCCAAAAATGTTTTATGCAGAGATTTAAGTTTTTGTTTACGAAAATCCCAAGTTTTAGAATTAAACGGTAGTAATGGTTCTGGAAAAACTAGTCTTCTTCGAGTTATTGCAGGTATATCGCCACAATTTTCAGGAATTCACAATTCCAAAAATTTTAATAAAATGTATATTCCTTCTTTTGGTGGGATGAGAGAGGAACTTACAACAATTGAAGTAACAAAATCATTTTTAGATTGTGACTATAGTAAGGCGGTGGAAGCACTAAGTAGATTAGGCCTAGAACATAAATTGAATAGTCCAATATACGCTTTGTCTGAGGGACAAAGAAGAAGAGTTATGATTGCAAGAATTCGCTATTCACCAATTAATCTTTTGCTCATAGACGAGCCATTCAATGCACTAGATTCGAGTGGGAAAAAAGAGTTTTTTGGCGCATTACACATATTTTGTGAGAAGGGAGGAATAGCAATAATAGCCACTCATATTTCTGTGAAAGCTGCACTTCAAGTTGTTCCAATTTCAAATGACACAATAAATTATTGCTTGCCGTCTATAATTATTAGCTTAGGCGAAAACTCAATTAAGAAATATAAATTAATTTATTCGCAGGAACTAATTGATAAAAAAGTATCAAAAAATGAGAATCTAAGAAACAATACCCTCGTCAACTATAACAATGAAAAAAATAAATTAAAACCAATATTACTTAATAAAACAATTAATTTTCTGATTCGAGAAAAACAACTAGTTTTCTACAAACCAGGTGATTTTGTTTGGCCGATCGTTTTTTTATGGATGCTTATAAGCATCATTCCTCTTGCAATTGGGTATGATACAAGTACTTTAAAAAAAATTGCACCAGGTGTTTTTTATACAAATATTTTTTTAGTCATGGCAATTTCTAGTTCTAGACTATTTGAGCCTGAAAGGGACAGCGGTTCACTTGAGCAAATATTTATGTCTAATGAAAATCTTACCAAATTTTCACTAGCAAAAGGAATATCAAATTGGATTTTAGTAGGTATACCCTTGTCTCTTTTTAGTATATTACTTGCAAGCCAATATTCGATGGAAAGTCTTTCTATTTTAACTCTAACCTTAAGTCTAATTGTTTCAACTTTAAGTCTGTCTATGATGTTGACGCTTTTTTCTGCGCTTGGTTTGATGGCACGTCAGGCACAGATCCTTGTTGCACTTCTGGCCTTTCCAAGCATTGTACCAATCTTAGTTTTTGGTACTGCTTGTGTTAATGTTTTCAATGATGGCCAAAACCCAATTTACCTTTTTTTTATACTATTGGGTATAGCCATGATTACATTGTTTGTTTTCCCAAAAATTTGTTCAAACCTCTTAAAAATTTCAATCGAATAAAATTTCATGTTTAAAAGTTTTTTGTCAATATCCTCACCACCAGTTTTTTATTCATTAGCTTCAAGGGCATACCCTATCACTGGTTATATAGGTATAACGTTAATTTCCATTAGTTTGATTTATGGAATTTTTATCACTCCTCCTGATGCACAACAAGGAGAAGTTTATAAAGTTATTTATTTGCATGTTCCTGCAGCTTGGATGTCAATGTTCCTTTATTTAATTGCCTGTGGTTATGCTGTAATTTTTTGGATTTGGAGAACAGATGTTTCTGCAGTTATGATGAGAGCTGTGCTTCCGACAGGTGCTTGGATGACCGTAATTGCATTAATTACAGGATCATTATGGGGTAAACCAACATGGGGAACATATTGGGTTTGGGATGCAAGACTGACTACAGAACTTTTACTGTTATTTATCTATTTAGGTCTAATTGCTGTTGGAAATTTAATTGAAGATGAAAGAAAGACAGATAAGACTTTATCAATTATGACCGTTTTAGGTATTTTCAATATCCCTTTGATTTATTTCTCAGTAGTTTTCTGGAATACACTTCACCAAGGGTTTTCTGTTGGAGTTACACAAGCAACTATGGCTAGTGATATAAAAGTAGTTTTATTTATTACTTCGGTAGGATTTTGGTTTATTTGTTTGTCAATAACTCTTTTAAGGGCAAAAGGTTTGCTCATTGCTAGACAAACGGAAACTCACTGGCCATTGAAATACCTAAAATTGGATTAAAAGTGAACCACCAAACCACAATTTTTGTTTGCATTATTCTTACATTTATTTTTTTACTTTTGGACTTTTTGTTCGCACTAAAGAATACTAAAAGACGGGAACATGAAGCAACAAATGAGATCAAAGAAAATAATTACAGCGAAAATGAGTAGTTTATGTTATTTAATATACCTCGATATAAAAGACTTTTATGGATTTCAAGTTTATTCTTTATATCAACCGTTACAGTTTATGCAGTGATAAAGGCGTTTGAAGAAAATTTAGTGTTTTTTTACACTGCCACCCAAATACTCGACGGTGAAGCTCCAGATGATAGAGCTATAAGACTTGGAGGTATGGTCAAGGTAGGTTCATTAAAAAGAAAAGTTGACACATTAGATATAGAATTTAAGGTTATTGATGAAAACAACAATGTAATCCCTGTTACCTATAAGGGTGTTGTTCCTGACCTTTTTAAAGAAGGTAAGGGAGTGGTAGCTCAGGGAATGATAGTTAATGGTGTATTCAAATCGACTGAGATACTTGCAAAACATGATGAAGATTATATGCCACCTAAGTTGGGTATCGTTAATGATAATTACTAAAAGATTCAGAGGTAGTTAATGACTGCCGAATTAGCTCAAATACTTTTGATATTTTGTTTAATTACTACCTTTTTTTATGGCTCAAAAGGTATTTTTTTGGTTACACGTATAAGTAAACCTTCTACTCTTGCATCCCTGCGTAACGCTTTGTCCCAAACGGCATTGCTAGTTATGATAATTACTCTCACCTGCTTTTTATTGTTGATGCAACTATTTATTGTTAGTGATTTTTCGGTTCTAAACGTTGCTCAAAATTCTAATGCTTTACTCCCATTGCAATACAAAGTTGCAGCAACTTGGGGATCTCATGAAGGATCATTCTTATTGTGGGTATTAATGCTCTCTTTTTGGACAGCGGGAGTTGCTATTTTTTCTAAACCTTTAGAGGACAAATTTCAAATAAGAGTTGTATCAGTCCTTTTCATACTTCAAGGTATATTTTTGCTTTATTTGATTTTTGCTTCAAATCCTTTTGAAAGAATTTTGCCCTCTCCAATTTCAGGCAGGGATTTGAATCCATTATTACAAGATCCATTTATGGTAATCCACCCTCCTATGCTTTACATGGGTTATGTTGGCTTTTCAGTATGCTTTGCTCTTGCTTTGGCAGCTTTGATGGAAGGAAAAATTGACTCTGTTTGGGCAAAATGGTGCAGACCATGGGCCAATGCAGCATGGTCATTTCTGACTTTAGGTATTTTACTCGGAAGCTGGTGGGCTTACAGAGAACTCGGATGGGGGGGGTGGTGGTTTTGGGATCCAGTTGAAAATGCCTCTCTTATGCCTTGGTTTGCAGGAACTGCATTAATGCACTCATTAGCTGTTACAGATAAGAGAAACGCACTCAAAAGCTGGACTGTGCTATTAGCTATAACTGCTTTTGGTTTTTCACTTTTAGGCACATTTCTTGTTCGATCTGGAGTGTTGACTTCAGTTCACTCTTTTGCAAGCGACCCTACTAGAGGTGTTTTTATTCTCATAATGATGGCCTTAATTTTGGGATATGCATTCATACTTTATGGCCTAAGAACTAAAAATCTGGGTATGGGTGAAAATTTTTCTTCCATTTCGAAAGAGAGTCTGCTTTTAATCAATAATATTCTTATGATTAGCGCTTTAGCAGCAGTAATGCTTGGTACTCTTTATCCTTTACTAGCAGAAGTTTTTACCGGTAGAAAAATGTCTGTCGGACCTCCATACTTTAATGCTGTCATCACACCCTTACTTCTCCCAGCTGTATTCTTCATGAGTTTCGCTCCTTGGATAATATGGAAAGATTCAAATTTATTGCCTGCTATTAAGACTCTTTTTATACCTTCCTTTTTTTCACTACTAGTTGCCCTTTTGTTTCTTTTCTTGATGAATAAGACTTCAATTGCAACTGCACTTGGAATCATTGCATCCCTTACACTATTTTTTGGAACCATTTATTCTGCAATTGATAGGTTAAAAAACTTAAAAAAAATTGCCATATCCACTAAAAATATTGAAGGAGTAGAGTTTTTAAAAAGAGTAAAAAAACTTGGTTCGTCTTATTGGGGAATGATAACTGCACACTTAGGAGTTGCGATTTTCTCTATTGGTGTGGCTTTTGTAATGACATATCAAGTGGAAAAAGATTTAGTAATGAAACCGGGACAGACTGAGTTAATTGGTGAACACAACATAACATTTTTAGGAGTCAAGCCGATCAAAGGACAAAACTTTACGGGTGTTGAAGGGGTTTTTGAACTAGAAAAAAAAGGTGAAGATAAAATACATGTTCTAAAACCTCAAAAAAGAAAATATGTGAAAAGTGAAGACCCTATGACTGAAGCAGCTATTCATTATGGATTTATAGGTGATTTTTACGTTTCTTTAGGTGAACCAACAAACATTGAAAAATCCATTGATAATGAATCTCTATGGACAATAAGAGCTAGTTTTAAACCATTGATGGTATGGGTTTGGTTTGGATGTCTTATGATGGCTTTAGGTGGTGCTTTTGCCATAACTGACAAACGTTACAAATCCAATTTAATTAAAAGGAAGAAATTATTAGAAAGAGAACATCTAACATTTAAAAAGAACAAATCTGAAAACAGTACGTCAGTTTCATAACACAATTCTAATGACAAATTTCAAAGTTTGGATTCCCTTAATATTATTACTTTTAATAATTCTATTGTTTTTTTTCGGGCTCAAATATGATCCTAATCACATTCCATCAGTGAAATTAAATAAGAAAGCTCCTGAATTTATATTATCCTCGTTAAAAGACAAGCTTAATCAAACTGGAAATAAAGTTTATACTTCAGAATCATGGAAGGGAAAAACTTGGATTTTAAACGTATTTGCATCTTGGTGTGCTGCCTGCAATACTGAGCACCCTGTACTTATGAAATTAGCGAGAGACAACCCTGAAATTCAAGTTATTGGCCTTGCTTACAAAGACAAACCATTAGCCACGCAAGAGTGGTTATTAAAAAATGGAAATCCTTATAATGTAGTTTTAATTGATCAAAATGGAAAAGTTGGCATAGACTACGGAGTCTACGGGGTCCCAGAAACTTTTGTAATTGACTCAATTGGATTCATTAGACACCGTCATGTGGGTCCAATAAATTCAACTTTTTATCAAGATTATATTTCCCCTTATATAAACTTAAATTTCAAAATTCAAAAGTGAAAACACATATTTATATTTCAGACCATTCTTTGCAAGTCAAAGATACAACTACAACACTTTTGTATGCTCAACTTAATGATAATGAGACTTCAAACAACAATACTATAGAAATTAATAAATCAGTTCTTGACGACGCAAGGTATAAAAATCTAGTAAACGAACTTCGTTGTCTTGTTTGTCAAAATCAAACTATAGCCGATTCAAATGCAAGCTTGGCTATAGATCTAAGAGAGCAAGTAGCCGAGCAAATTATTGAGGGTAAAAGTAATGATGAAATACTAAGTTATATGGAAGATAGATATGGAGAGTTTGTTTTGTATAAACCACAAATATCTTTCGAAAACTCACTTCTGTGGTTAGGGCCTTTTATAATATTAGCACTTGCGGCGAGCATCGCATTAAGTACAATAAGAAAATATTCAAAAAAGAAATAAAAATACTTAATTGTTATTAAAAGGTAAACCTTTCCCTCGTAAATCATTGTGTAGATAAAGTTGGAGTAAAAGTGACTCAAATACAGGTTTTATAATTCCAGCACTACCATCAAGCATTTTTTTTAATGCTTCAGCAGATATTTCCATGCAAACAACTCTGCCAATTGCCCTTGCAGATACACTTCTAACACCCCCAGATAAAATAGCTTGTTCCCCAAATGATGCCCCAGACTCTAAAACAGCAAGAACTTTGTTATATTCAGGGTCAAAAAGTTCGACTTCTCCAGATTTCAAGACATAAAAAGTTGTAGCTTTGTCTTTTTTTCTAAATAAAAAAGTTCCATCAGAATACTTAACATCATTCATTGGTTTTTCCACAAGTATTTATATTATTAATCATTTCATGTAATTAGGAATAACGACACCTGAACCTAAAATTCTCTGTAATGTCATTCTACATATTCCTTTCAATCCTGTGTTGGTTAACTGTAGTTCTCTCATTGCTTTTGAAATAGGTATTATTTTACAGTTCACCAATTCTTTAGCTTTAAATTCATACCTGCTTTTTTCTTCACAAAGACCCTCAGCTAAACCAATAACCGAACCTGTTCCTAAGTGATATTGAATTCCTCCATCAGTAGCCAGAACTTCACCTAAGGTAATAACAAAAGCAACATCCGGAACTTCATTTTTTTTTTGTATTATTTTACCTTCTTCAAATACTCCGAGTTTGAGCAAATCATCTGCCCAAACTTTAAAAAAAAGCCTTTGCTGACTATTCAAATTATTTTTTTCAAAAAAATCATTAGCACTCTTTAACTTTGCTTCGGTAATACTTAGCTCATCAAAAGTTCTACGGTCAATAGAGAATTTTCCAATTTTCATATACGATCAATAAGTAACATTTAATTTTACTCTTAAAGATATTAGTAAAGTTTTAAAACAAAATTAAAAAAAGTTTACTTTATTAATAATTTTACATTAAGTGAATTATTTTTAGGTTATATATAATTAAGTTCCTAAAAGATTATTTAAGGTTGTTGTAAAAATTTAAAATGTTTAGAACGAGATTTTGGGGTGTAAGGGGTACTATAGCCTGTCCAAATTTCAACTTTTTGAAATTTGGTGGGAATACGTCTTGTGTAACGATTGAATGTGACTCAGATTTATTAATCTTTGACGCTGGCACTGGTATTCGATCTTTAGGAAATCAAATGATAAAAGAAAAAAAAAACGAAGCTTCACTTTTTTTCTCTCACACTCACTGGGACCACATAAATGGGTTTCCTTTTTTTAAACCAGCATACATTAATGGTGTTAAATTAGATATTTTTTGTGGGAATTTAAAGGCGCACAATACTGAAATTTTCGAAGTTCTTTCAAGCCAAATGCAAAACCCTACCTTTCCTGTTCCAATTGATGTTATGGAAGCCTCCATGAATTACAAAGATTTCGATGCGGGTGTATCTTTTCAATTAAAAGAGAACATACAGATAGTTACGGCGCCTTTGAATCATCCAAAAGGTGCAACTGGTTACAGAGTCAATTATAATAACTTTTCTGTGTGTTATGTTACAGACACCGAGCACCACATAGGCGAGCGAGACCAAAATATTTTGAAACTTATTGAAAACTCCGATTTAGTTATTTATGATTCAACATACACTGACGAAGAATATCCGAAATATAAAGGTTGGGGTCATTCTACCTGGCAAGAAGGTGTACGGTTATGTACCGAGGCAAACGTTAAAAAATTCGCAATCTTTCATCATGATCCAAGCCACGATGACGAAATAATGACTAAAATAAAAAAACAAGCAAAAGAAATGTGGGATGGGACTTTTATTGCTACAGAAGGTGTTGAAGTAAATTTAAAATATAACTTAATGGGGAACAGAGTTTTAGAATTTAGCAGATTCAATAGTGCTTGTTAATTATTGTTGTATATTTTTGGAAACAATAAATAAATTTTCATGAAAGAATATATTAATTTCAGCTTTAAAATCTTCTTTTAGAAAATTGATACTTTTCCTCTGAAAAATATCAATTTTGTATACTTCTATCGACAATATAAATTATTTTAAAATGCGCAAATACATATATTTAAAATTTTCATTTAGACCATTTTTAAACTTTTTAAAATTAAACATTTTTTCATTAATAATAGGTATTTCATCCCTTTGTGCCGAAGGGTTGAAAGATCCCATTTTAAGATCAGGCTCAGCTTCTTTTGATTTTACCAACACAGCAAAACCTGTAATTACTCAAAATTCTAAGAAAGCAATAATAGATTGGAGACAGTTTTCTGTTGACCAAAATTCCGAAGTTAGCTTCGTTCAACCAAATACTAGTTCCATCACATTAAATAGGGTTGTGGGGGGAAACCCTTCAATTATTCATGGGTCAATTCACTCGAATGGACAAGTTTGGTTGCTAAATAATAGTGGTATTTTGATCGGTAAATCTGGAAAGATAAATTCTCATGGTTTTTTAGCTACTACTCAATATATTACAAATGAGAACTTTTTAAATGGAAAATATAACTTTGAATCAACAAACAACAACTCATCTAATATTGTAAATAATGGTTCAATTTTTGTTCAACATGGTTATGCTGTTTTATCTGGTAGAAGGATTGAAAATACAGGAGTAATTAATGCTACTTTAGGCCAAATTGTTCTTGGTTCAGCTAAAACTTACACTATTGATATTGTTGGTGACCGTTTGTTGAGTTTTGCTGTAAGAGAACCTTTTAATTTAAATGATGATATTTCACAAATAAATTCCTCTGGAGAGTTGAATGCTGTAGGCGGTTCAATTTTACTAACTGCAAAAGTTGCTAAAGAACTTATTAATACTGTTATTAATACTAAAGGTGTTGTAGAAGCTAGCAGTGTAAAAATTGAAAACGAAAGAGTGATTTTTTCGAGTAATAAAATTTTACCTCAGAGTATAAGAAGTGCTTCTGAACATGGTGAAGAATTTGATGATGGAGGTAATCAAGGAGGAGGTGACCAAAGCGAAGGTAATCAAGGAGGAGGTGACCAAAGCGAAGGTAATCAAGGAGGA
>MDTB01027840.1_pt1 | contig 56148 bp, 46 predicted proteins | sample 811161 | NCBI WGS metagenome assembly MDTB01 (sample SAMN05326650, study PRJNA326480) | marine metagenome | isolation source: seawater | place: Mediterranean Sea | collected 2009 | reverse complement strand
GTCTCCATTAATAACACCACATTGATCAGTACATGTTGAGTTGTCTCCGTTAACAACACCACATTGATCAGTACATGTTGAGTTATCATTTGAAGAATCATTATCACAAACCCCACACTCATCATAAACTGAATCACCACCAAAAACACCTGTACAATCTGCCTCACAGTCATTTGTAGGGTCATTATCACACGTTCCACAATTATCTAAAGTTGAAGAACCAAACATCATCCCAGCACAATCTAAACAAGATGTATACTCGCAAGAACCATTATCATCTGTTGCTTGCATATTATAATTACATGCTGTATCATTTGTACATCCATCTAGCTCAAATTCATCACAAACACCATCACCATCATTATCATTAATACATGTAACAACACCATTTTCATCCGGGCAATTATAAAATTCAGTAGCATAAGTACATGAGCCATTATCTTCCGTTGCTGCATAATTATAATTACACGCAACACCACCGTTAGTTAATGGATCATTGTCAGTACAGCCTGGTGTGCTACTGCAATTCTGATTCCAAAGAGGATTAAAAAAAGAGCCATTATCATAAGTTCCTGCTAACCAAATCTCATTAGATGAATCAACACCAACCCATACCTGAGCTGATGTTGGAGGTAACAATGATTGTAGTGTATTACCATATGGACCAACATTACAATCTGAAATTCCAACATAAGTAGCAGAACCTAATTGATAACAGTAAGGAACTTGACAGTCACCACAGTCATCTACTATACCACAAGTACCATCATCAATGGAAGCCAATGGGTCATAATTACAAGCTGAAGAATCAGTGCAACCATATGGATCTATAATTCCACCACAAATAAATACATGAGTACCTAAGCCATTCCAATCATTATTTTCTTCTGAGACAAACCATTCTGAATCGAAATAATCTGTTCCTGCTGAAGAAGACCAATCTGTATTTCCTTGTGTAACACCACATTTCCTAAGTACTGTATGGTTCTCCGAAGCTCCCTGAACACCCGCAATATTAAAATCATTTCCACTTAAAGATATATCACCAAACAAATCAATTAATGTGTTTGTAGGTGTGTACAATAAACCTTGTGCATCATCTCCATTAAAATATAAGGTTGTTAGTTCATTACATAATGTTTGATCTCCCGCAAAAGACGGGTGACAAACTGTATAAGTTGATCCTGGAGCAATAGTTGCGCCATCGGCAAAATTTGTATAATATTCCCAATCATCACAAGCATTTGCACAATTTATATATTGATAGTTAGATAAGTCAACATTCTCATCAGTTGGGTTGTAAATTTCTAAATATTTATTGCTTGACGTACCTTCAGCATACTCAGAGAAAAATAATGGCGCCGCACCACAAGTAGAATTATCTCCATTACATACTCCACAACCATCTATTTGAGCTGCACCTCCGCATTCGCCTAAACAATCTAAATACAAACAAGAACCATCATCTGCACCCGCATCTGCATTATAGTTACAAGCATCATCATCCATACAACCTACAATTGCAGGACACTCAAATAAATGAACACCTAAGTCATCCCAATAATTTTGTTCATACACAACCCATTCTGAATCTTCTGCAGTTGTCCCTGCTGAAGAAATCCAATCCGTATTACCTTGTATAATACCACATTTTCTAACAAGAGTATGATCTTTTGTCGCATCAGCATCCCCAGCTACTTCCCAGCCATTTCCTGGATCAGCACCAATTTGACCAAATAAGTCTAGTAATGTATTTGTTGGTGTATGAATTAAACCTTGAGCATCATCACCAGTATGGTATAAGGTTCTAAATTCATTACAAGCAGATGCAAATAATAAATCATCGCTTAATGAACTATGACAAACAGTATATACTGAACCTGGAGCAATTGTTGCGCCATCAGTAAAATTGTTAGTATATTCCCAATCATCACATCCATTTGAACAATTTATAAATTGGTAGTAAGATAAATCAACAGTCTCATCTGTTGGATTATAAATCTCAAAATATTTATTGGTTGAAGAACCCTCTGCGTGTTCTGAGAAAAATAATGGTTCTGGTCCACACGTTGTATTGTCACCATTACATACTCCACAACCATCTAATTGAGCAGCTCCACCACAAATTCCCGCACAGTCTTGCCCTCCGATATCATTTCCATCACAATCTGTACATGAATCACTAGGATAAGTACAAGAACCGTCATCATTAGTCGCTGCTGGATCGAAGTTACAAGCTATACCACCATTTGTTGCTACATCATTATCAGTACACCCATCAACTGGGTCGTTAGTAGTTGTAGAACAGTCAGAACAATCAGTACCAAGATCACACAAAGCATATGAGGAGTTTGGGCCCCCATCATCACATACACCATCATTGGCATATTGACAAGTATCATCACATAATGGCTCTTCCTGAGCACACGATTCATGCGAACCTAAATATTCCCATGTATTATTTGGATAAACAGTCCATTCACATGTTTCAATAGCGGACGAAATAGACCAATCTGGATTTCCTTGAACTGTATCGCAATTTCTAACAATTGTGTTATCTTTTGTGTCTCCATCACATACACTAAATGCTGAACCAGGATCAGCTCCATCTTGACCTACTGCATCAATAAGAAAACCGTCTTTTGCAAGACCAATAGCATCATCACCATTAAAGTTTGCTTGCGACCATGTCTCGTCACACTGAGCTAAAATAGCATCGTCAGACGATCCATTACAGATAACATAGACCTCTCCATCGGCTAGAGTACCAGATAAAGCAAGTGTGCTCTCTGGCCAATCTCCTCCATTGGATATTTTCCACATTTCATAAGAACTAAGATCAACATCTGAGCCTGTGCCATTATAAATTTCTACGTATTTGTTATTACTTGATCCTTCTGCGTACTCAGAAATAAATAAATCTTGAGCAAAAGAAAAGCTACAAAATAAAAGTAATAGGGTAATTAATTTTTTCATTTTTATAAAAAATAAGTTAATAAATAGGGTTAACTAAAGAGTGACTCAAATATAACAATTATTTATCTTTTTTCTTGGCTACTCAATCACTAAAGTTATCAACTGTTTGTCAGAAAATTGTTAATTAATTGTTAATCCTTAATTAAAAACCTGTTTGTTACTTATCAGGTGCTTTTGTATATCTTTTTTTGCTTATTTTTATAGCCGGAAAATGACTTGGGGATTATTTTACTAACTTTGTTATTAAAAGAGAATGCATCTTAACTCTTTAGTAGCCCCAAATTGTATACATTAAATAAAAAAATATGAAAGGATCTTTCAAATATATTGCCTTGTTCTGCTTCTTTGCTTTAACTAATTCAATTTACTCTCAAGACTGTGATGATTGCACATCATTATATAACGCAGCTTTAGGTTGTATTGCAAATGGAGTATGCGATGACCCAAGCGCATCAAACTATTGTCCCGCAGACGCATACTTTAATTCTGGGCCAGAGTTATGTCAATATAATAGCGGTTGCTTTTGTGAAGGCGCTTTAAACTTTGGATCTGACGATGACTGTATATTTGAAGAGGGTTGCACCTCTGATCCTTTAGCTGCAAATTATATAGACTGTTCTAATAGTACTGTTCTGACAGAAGTTTGTTTGTCTGGTGGCTGTACCTGCCCCCTATCTTTTAATTATGACCCTAGTGCAGATGTAGATGATGGATCTTGTATTATTGTTAGTGGAGGATGTTCAGACTCTGAAGCTGTTAATTATTCTGGAGATGAATGTGCAAACTCTAATTTTATCGCTGAAGATTGTCAATACGAAAATGTCTCTTATGATGATTTAGTTTGGGAGTTTACAAATACTGGCTCAAACGCTACCATTGCCTTTAGCAACCCTGCAATATCCTTTAATGGAGATGTTATGCCAGATGGGGCATTACTTGGAGTTTTTTTTACAGATGATAATGACAACTATGCTTGTGGGGGATATCAAATTATTGATAATAGTGAAGGAAATCAAGCAATTGCCGCATGGGGAACTGAAACGGGTCTTGATAACGGCTTTGCAATAGGCGAAGAGTACACTTTGTTTGTTCAAATTTATGGCCAAACATTTATTGCCGATGCTGTAACATGGAACACAACTGCACCATTCACCAATTCATATTCATTAAATGCTTTTGGACAAATAGTCTCTGCAACTTTTAGTGGTGAAATCACTGGCACACCTGGTTGCACAGACCCTACTGCAGCAAACTATAATTCAGAAGCCACTTTAGACGACGGCTCTTGTTATAACTTAATTTGGGAGTTTACAAATACTGGCTCAAACGCAACTATTGTTATCAACTCGCCAGAAAACATAACCATTAACGGTGATCCTTTACCACTATGTGCCACTATAGGCGTTTTCTTTGTTAATGACTCTAATCAATATACATGTGGTGGCTACACAGAATGGACTGGTGAAACGACATCTCTTGCCGCTTGGGGAACAGAAACAGGTCTAGATAATGGCTTTGCAGATGGAGAAAATTACACCTGGTTTTTACAAATTGGGGATCAAAGTTTTTCCGTTGATGAAAATGGAGCAAGCATGAACACAACCCCTCCTTTTTCGGATTCATATGCTTTAAATGGTTTTGGAGAACTTTTATCTGCAAATTTTATAGGACAATTTGATGATCTTATTTACGGCTGTAACGACAATAGCGCATGCAATTATAATTCAACCGCCAACTGTAATGATGGTTCTTGTACTTATCCTGAAACAGTATACGACTGTAATGGTGACTGTAACAATGATGTTGATGGTGATGAAATATGTGACGAGCTAGAAATTGAGGGTTGCACAGACTCAACTGCCTGTAATTATAATCCTGATGCAACTGATGAAGGAGATTGTTATTTCCCTCCGCAATATTATGACTGTACGGGAACCTGTATAAATGATATAAATGAAAATGGGATTTGTGACGAATTAGATGATCCAGGCTGTACAGACTCAACTGCTTGTAATTACGATGATAATGCTTCCGCTGATGATGGCTCATGTGTCTATCAAACTACTTGGTATTTTGATACGGACGGAGATGGACTAGGAGACTCAAATGGTTTTTCTATGGAGGCTTGCTCCGATCCCTCAGGTGCATTTGGAACTTTTGCTGACAATAATAATGACCCTTGCCCAAATGATATAGAAAATGATGCTGATGGTGATGGTGTTTGTGAAAGTGATGAAGTAGCAGGTTGTGAAGATGAAAACGCCTGTAATTATAATTTTTTAGCAACAGAAGATGACGGAACATGTACTTATCCAACAGAAACCTTTCTTGATTGTAGTGGATTCTGTTTAAATGACAGTGATGGAGATCAGATTTGTGATGAACTAGAATTACCTGGCTTTACTGATTCTTCAGCTTGTAACTTTGATATAAATTATACAGATGATGATGGCTCATGTTATTACATATCTATATGGTACGAGGATGTCGACGGGGATGGTTTGGGTGACAATGAATATCCTGCTGAGTCTTGTGATCAACCGGAAGGATTTGTTTTAGACAATACCGACAATTGCCCAAATGATGTAGATAATGATATAGATAATGATGGGGTATGTGAAAGTGATGAAATATTTGGATGTACAGATGAATTTGCATGTAATTATAACAACGATGCCACTGAAGAAGATAATTCTTGTACATATTTAATCACAAATTGTGATTCTTGCGAAAATGGCATCGTAATTAATAATGATATAGATAATGATGGCATATGTAATGATGATGAAATACCTGGATGTACTGACATTTCTTATGTTGAATTCAACCCTGAAGCCACAGACGATGATGGTTCATGCTCTATATTATCTTCTTCGGGTTGTACAGATGAAGAAGCTTGTAACTATAGTCCAGCAGCTACGGAGGATGACGACTCATGTACATACCCAGAAGAAACTTACTTAGATTGTAATGGCAATTGTAGTAATGATACTGATGATGATGGTGTTTGTGATGAGATAGAAGTTTTAGGTTGTCAAGATTCTACTGCTTGTAACTATAATGAGAATGCTACTGATGATGATGGTTCATGTTTTTATCCATCAGAAACATGCTTAGATTGTCAAGGGAATTGTTTAAATGACACTGATAATGATAGTGTTTGCGATGAAATAGAATTTGTAGATTGCACAGACCCTTTAGCATGTAATTTTAACAATGACCCAACTACAGATACTAACAACTCTCTTTGTATTTACCCTGATGAAACATACGTAGATTGTAATGGTAATTGTTTAAACGACTCCGACGAAGATGGTGTATGTAACGAAATAGAAATCGAAGGATGTACTGACTCTCTGGCTTGTAATTTCGAAAATAACAGTACGGATGATGATGGCTCATGTGTCTACCCAATAGAAGATTACTTAACCTGCGATGGTAATTGCATTAACGATACTGATGAAGATGGAGTTTGTAACGAAGTAGAAATTGCGGGATGTACAGACCCTCTAGCTTGTAATTTCGAAGAAAACAATACAGATGATGATGGGTCATGCGTTTATCCAATAGAAAATTACTTAACCTGCGATGGTGATTGTATTAACGATGTTGACGAAGATGGAGTTTGTGACGAGGCTGAAATCGTTGGCTGTCAAGATGCTACAGCGTGTAATTATAATATAAATGCAACTGATGACGGAGAATGTTCTTACTTAGAGAATTTATGTGATGAATGTGAAGATGGCAGTATCGTAGACTATGATACAGATAATGATGGAATTTGTGATTATAATGAAATTGGTGGCTGTCAAGATACAGAAGCTTGTAATTATGATACAACTGCCACTGACGATAATGGGTCCTGTTTTTATCCTGAACAATACTACTTAAATTGTGATGGGAACTGTCTAAATGACACTGATGGTGACGGAGTATGTGATGAAATAGAAGTTTATGGTTGTACAGATCCGACTGCATGCAACTATAATCCAGACTTAGGTTGTACAGAAGATGATAATAGTTGTACGTACCCTTCTGAAGATTACTTAGATTGTTTTGGAAACTGTATTAATGATTCAGATAACGATCAAGTTTGTGATGAAATAGAAGTGATAGGTTGCCAAGACCCACAAGCTTGTAATTACGACTCTCTTGCTACTGACCCTGGTGAATGTTTCTACTTAGAAATGGATGTTTCTTATATTACTCAGGATGTTTCTGTATGTGCAGCGGATAACGATGGTCTTGTTGAAATTACAGTTAGTGGAGGAACCCCTGAATATACAATTACTTTAGATGGCGATCAAGAAATAACACAAAATGGAGGTGTTTTTCTATTTGAAAACTTAGGGGCAGGGGCATATGAAATTCAAATCACAGATTTAAATGGATGTTTAATTACTGAAACAATTTATATTGATTCACCTGGGCCAATTGAAATTAACCCAAATATAATTAACCCTCTTTGTATTGGTGATAGTAATGGGTCTGCAACCCCTACTATTAACGGAGGAACACCGCCATATGAAACGTCATGGTCAGGTACCATCGACGGACAAAACTTATCTGCCGGATTCTATGACTTTTTGGTCACTGATGCGGCTGGTTGTGTAGAAGTATTTACAATCCCAATTATTGACCCTCCTTCAATTTCAGTTTCATTAAACACTACAGATGTTGTCTGTTTTGGTGAAAATGACGGACAAGTAGAATATATTGTAAATGGAGGTACGCCCCCTTATTCTTTTGATTGGAATGGGGCAAATCCTAATTCATTAGAATTTGGATCTTACTCAGTTATAATCACAGACAGCAACGGGTGTTCCATTACAGAAAGTTTTGATATAGATTCAAATTCCGAAAATGTAGTAAATATTAATCCTGATTTATTTGAAATATGTGAAGGAAGTGTTGCTATTATTGAGGCTCCAAGTGGATTCGAAAATTATTTATGGTCTAATGGCTTTGAAGGAAATCCACTAGAAACAGACAACCCAGGTTATTATAGCGTGACTGCAACTGATGAAAATGGATGTGAAATCACATCTAATTTTGTTTACGTAGAAGAACTACCATCCCCTTCACTAAATGATGTTTTAGGAAATACTGATGTTGGAATTTTTGATACACTTGTTTATTACACTCAACCAAATTCAAATTCTTCATTTAATTGGCTCATAGAAAATAATTCGGGTGAGATTATAAGCGGGCAAGGAACAAATAGTATTGAAGTAATGTGGGAAAATGAGGGAATTGCCGTTGTTTACGTAACGGAAACTAGTGCTGACGGATGTGAGAATACCAATTCATTAACTGTAGAAGTAAATAATTATACTTCATTAGATGAACACAGCAATAATGATTTTATTATTTTCCCAAATCCTAGCTCACAAAAATCAAGTATTTATATCAATAAAAAACATGACGAAAGCTATAATGTGACAATACTAGACTTAAATGGAAAAGTAATAAAGTCTTTTTCGAATATAGATGATAAAATATTTAATATTTCATGCGAAAAATTTGCTAAAGGTGCTTACTTTGCTCAGATAACTAGTGATACAAAAAATGTTAAGAAATTGATTGTGATAAAATAATTTATTTTGCATCGTTCTAAGAAAGTCATCCTCATTGTTATTTGTGTTAGTTTGGGGTTTCTCCTATCCAAAATTATTCCAAATTATAATCAAGTTAAATATGCCTCTATTGTCACTGGTCACCCTGAAGCAACAAAAATTGGAGAATATATATTAAATAAAGGTGGAAATGCTGTTGACGCTTCTATTGCTACTCAATTAGCTTTAGCAGTTTGCTTTCCAAGAGCAGGAAATATTGGCGGAGGGGGTTTTATGATTTACAGAACTAAAGATGGAGATTCTTATTCGCTAGATTTTAGAGAAAAAGCTCCTAAAAAATCTACTAAAAATATGTACTTGGATCCTATTGGAAATGTAATTGATAGTTTAAGTACACATGGCACTTTATCAATTGGTATTCCAGGTACTATTAGTGGTATTTTTGATGCCCACGAAAAATTTGGCACAATGAGTATTAAAGAATTATTTGATCCGGCTATTGAGTTAGCTGAAAATGGTTTTTTAATTAATGAGCGCCAAGCTAATTTATTAAACTCCTACAAAAAAGATTTTATAAAATTTAATCCTAATAATAAATACTTTATTAAAAATTCCAATTGGAAAAAAGGTGACACTTTAATACAAACAGATTTAGCTAATACCTTAAGAATAATTAGAGATGAAAAACGCGAAAGTTTTTATAATGGAATAATCACAAAAAAAATAATTAAAAGCTTAGGAGATAACGCCATTTTAACAGAGTTTGATTTTCAAAACTATCATTCAATTTGGAGAGATCCTATAAAAACTAAAATAAATAATTATAATATTATTAGCATGCCACCTCCCTCTAGTGGGGGTATTGCCTTATCACAACTTTTATTGATGTTTTTTGACCTAGATTTAAACTTAAAACATAACGAGGTTAAATATATTCATCTACTAACAGAAATTGAAAAATTAGTATATGCTGATCGTTCAAAATATTTAGGAGACAATGATTTTTTTTATGTTCCTACTAACTCACTAATTGACAAAAAATATCTAACTAACCGCGTTAAAAAAATTAATTTTTCTAAACCAACCCCATCCGCTAATATTAATCCGGGAGAATTAAATTATACTGAAAGTGAAGAAACAACTCATTTTTCAATTGTTGATTCATATGGTAATTCTGCCTCAGTTACAACTACTTTAAATACTAACTTTGGGTCTAAAGTTTTTGTTGATGGATTAGGATTCTTATTAAACAATGAAATGGATGACTTTAGTATAAAGCCAGGCACTCCTAACACATACGGGCTAGTGGGTTCTGAAGCGAATTCTATAGAGCCAGAAAAAAGAATGTTAAGTTCTATGACACCTACTATAATAGAAAAAAACAATGAACTATTTATGGTGCTTGGCTCGCCTGGTGGATCAACTATAATCACGTCAGTGTTTCAAACTATATTAAATGTAATATTATTTAATATGGATATTCAAAACGCCGTAAATGCACCTAGATTTCATCATCAATGGATTCCTAATTTAATCTACATGGAAAAAAATTCCTTCTCCACAAAAACAATTGATTCACTTAAATTACTTGGTCATAAAATTAAAGAAAGAGAAACAATGGGACATGTTAATGCAATTCATATAAGTGATAAAATGTATGTCGGGGCAGATAATAGAGGGTCTAACTCTGCTTCAATATTGTTTAATAAATAATTTATTTTTTTAAGAAATCTTTATACAAATAACTTGGCTGAATACCTCTATTTGCTTGATATTTTCCACTTTTATATTCTTCATAATCTCCATCAATAGTATGAAAATATATTTGACATATTTCAACATTTGGATAAATGACTAAAGGTTGAACAACAAATATCTCTAGCGTCCAGAATCCTTCAAAACCTACATCTCCAAATCCTGCAGTAATATGTACAAACATTCCTAATCTCCCTATACTACTTCTTCCTTCCAACATGGGCACAAATTTTTTAGTTTTTGTATACTCTAATGTTCTACCTAAATATAATTTACCTGGCTCTAAAAGAAGGCCCTTTTCAGGTATTATTATTTTTGTTGTTTGATTTTCTAACTTCATATCTAAAGGAGTTTTATTATAGATAAGTAACTCGTCATGAAGTTTTAAGTTGTAACTATTTGGATTTAACTGTTTTTCATTATAAGGTTCAATAATGATGTCATTATTAATGTGTTCCGCTATTTTTTTTCCACTTAAAATCATTAATTAATAGATTAAAAAACCAAATCATATTAAATATATAAATATTTTTAAGAAAGTTTTTTGTTTATATCAAAATAAAGTATAGATTTGCCCCCGATTTATACATATTTAGTATAACAAAATGGGGTATTTTCAAAGAGAGGACAGTACATCCTCTCAATATAAAAAGCCATCTTAAAAGATGGCTTTTCTCTTTTTACTATAAAGACAAAAAATAAATTATTGTTGGAATAAATAACAAAATGCAGAGCACTGAAAATGGCTTGGGCCAATTTTCTTGTGAATGCCATAAAGCAATTAAAATTAAAGGTATTTGAAAAAAAAGTCTAACTAACGTCTTTGATTTCTCTACATTTAAAATTTCTGGAAATTGATGCAAATATATATTGGCAGGAAAAACAGCTATTAATAATACTACTAAACCTAAGCTCGAAATTCTTCTATATTTTTTAAATAATAAAAAGCCACCAAATAAAATTTCAAAAAACCCACTTATGTAAACTAATTCTAAATGAAATGGAAGATATGGGGGCATGATTAAAAGGAAAAAGTCTGGATCTAAAAAGTGTTTTAGTCCTATAGCAATATATAAAATTGACATAATAACTATTGTACAATTTTTAATTATTTTAATAATATCTTTTTCCTTAATCACTAATCAATTTTTTCGCAATAAAACACTAAAGTCCCAGACCAATTTTCTTTTGCCCCAAATTTATATGATTGTATGTTTTTAAACCCCGTATTTAACAAATTAGATTCCCACATGTCAATGGAAAGTGTTTGAAGTCCTAGTTCTAAGTCTTTTCCCCAACTCAGTGAATCTTTATTTTCTAAATAATGATCTATTCCGAAAAGCATACATCCCCCTTTCTTTAAAATATTTTTATAGATGTAATTAAGCACATAAATTGGGTCTTTGAAATAATAAAAAACCTCCATACTAAAAACTATATCAAACTGATCTTTATAATCCATTTTTTCAATATCTAATTGATAATAATGAGATTGTTTATCTCTTTTAATTGCTTTTTCAATCATTTTTTCTGCACCATCAATACCAACTGATTTAGTACAGTTTATATAATCTCTCATCTTTTTGACTACCCAACCATTACCACAACCTATATCTATAAAAGAAAAATCATCGGAGAGTATCTTAGGCGGTATTAGCTCTAGCATTTTATTCACTGAATAAGAATGGTTTTTTTCCATGCCCTTATCCTTATTTTTATGAGCCCAATTATTAAATGTTTCAATAGCAGTTTTCATTTTGAAAAAATAATTTGATGTTTTTCAATTTAAATAAATAAAATCAACTTAAAGATTATTTTCAAGTTTAACTATAACATTTTTAAAAAAGCATCAACACTTTCTATAAGGTCAATTTTCATTTCCTTAGTACAAATGTCCTTTAATTTATGATTTGCAACAACATAATTTTTACTTTTTGGAAAATATTTATTTATTGAGTCTGCTGTTGTTGAAATGTTTAATTTAGAAAAATTAGAAACAACAAAAAATAACGTGAAATCAATCTTAGTATTTTTTGCAATTTCATTTAATGCAAGTAATGGAACATTTGATCCTAAATATACTACATTATATCCGTGATTATGAAGTAAGTACCTAGTAAACAGAAGACCCATTTCATGATGTTCATTCGGAGGAAGGAATAGTAGCCAGCTTTTGGAATCCTTATTTTTATATGTAGACTCGTCATCTATTTGCTTATACATTTTTTGTTTGAACATTTCCGATAAAAAATGTTCTTGAGCTGGGTTCATCTTGTTAGTCAACCAAAACAATCCAATTTTAGAAAAAGTGGGCAACATGATTTTCTTATATAAATCAATTGTTGTATACTTTTTCGTGGCTTCTGAATATGTTTTATTAAAAGTGTCTGTATCAAATTTTAAAGCAGATTTAATAAAAGTATTTACACAATATTCATTAAAAGCATCCTTCTTTTTATAGCTAATAAGCTCAGAAAGTAAAATGTCAATTTCATCGTCATTTTTCTGAGATATTGAAGAGATTTTGTGACCGTTATCAATTAACAGTTTAGCATTAAGGGCCTTTATTAATAATTCATCAGAATAAAATCTTATTTTCGACGAAGTCCTCTCTGCAATTAAGAAATTATACCTGTTCTCCCAAGTCCGCAATAATAATTTATTTATTCCTGTTATTTTTGAAAATTGATCAATGTTATAGCTCATATAAAAAGTTTCTAATAATTAACGCAAGCTGCTTTAAATTATAATTTGTTAATAAATATTTATCAAATTTAAAAAAAAATATGTTTTGTATAGTTTTTTTAAAAAATAATTATACATTTAGGGAAATTATTTGTATAATATAAAGCTCTTAAAGCTATACAAAACATTAACTTAAAAGATATAAATATGAAAAAAACTTTACTTAATATAATGACAATTTTTCTATGTCAGATTTTGATTAGTCAAACAAATCACACAATAAATGCGGGTAGTTTTTACTATTCTCCGTCATCACTAACAATAAATCAAGGTGATATTGTCAGTTGGATTAATGATGGAGGTTTACACGACGTTAATGGAGCTATTAACTCATTAAATGATGAACCTTACAATAATCCCGAATCATTTGACTCTCCATCAACTAATGAGGTGGGAGCTGTGATATATACTCATACATTTGAAATCCCAGGAGAATATAATTATGATTGTTCAGTAGGTCTACACGCTCAAAATGGAATGGTTGGTCAAATAACTGTTTTACCAGCAACCAACACAGTAGTTGATATTATTGTAGGATCTGAAGACCATAATACATTAGAAACAGCAGTTATTGCAGCAGGCCTAGTTGATGCATTAAGCGGTGAGGGTCCTTTTACTGTATTTGCCCCTACTGATGATGCTTTTGATGCTCTACCTGAGGGTACTTTAGATGCTGTACTTGCTGACATGGACTTATTAACATCTATTCTAACTCATCACGTTGCTTCTGGATCAGTAATGTCAACAGATTTATCAGATGGAATGATGGTAACCACCTTAAATGGAACAGAATTAATGGTTTCTATTAATGATAACGGCGTAATGATTGATAACGCAATGGTTACTGTAGCTAATATAATGGCTGATAATGGTGTTGTTCACGTAATTGATGCTGTATTAATTCCTGAAACATCTTCTACACTTGAAAATCAAAATTTCAATGAAGACAAGATTTTATATTATGTAGACTATTTAGGAAGAAAAACTAATTCTAATGGTGGATTATTAATTGAAATATATGAATCAGGTAAAACTATAAAAAAATACTTAACTAAATAACAATAACTTAATCTAGGCCTCACAATAAATTTTTCAAAATGGGGTATTCGTTAAATGGTTTCTGTAACCAAATGTGAGGCTTAGATTAAATATATCTTCAATTATGAAAATTTTTGAAAAAAGTATCATCTTAATATTACTAGCTTTTTTAATTACAGCTAGCTCCTTCTCTCAAATTGTCATTCCAAATAAATTAGAAAATCCAAATGATAAAGTTTTGAAAAAAACAGAAAGATCTAAAATTTGGATAACCGGCGAGTGGGTTGAACAAAACAAAAAATATATATGGAAAAATGGTTGCTGGGCAAACAAGCGACCAGGTTTTATTTTTTTACCTGGATATTGGAAGAAATTAAGTTCTGGCTGGACATGGATATCTGGATTTTGGAAAGAAATAAATATTGAAACATGGAATAAACTATACTCATGATTTATTTAAATGAGTAGTGTATTAATCAATATTATTTTAAATTCAATTTTATTGGGGATAATTTTATTAACCCAATTCGTTAATTACCCTTTGTTCAAAAAAATCAATAATGATTTCGTTTTCTACCACGCTGACTATACTAATAGAATGAGTTATGTTGTGGCCCCGATTATGACCTTTGAGCTTTTAACGGTAACTATAATTTTTTTCAACAATCCTATCACCAACTTAACATTAATAATTTTACTAACGACAATTTTAATTTGGGCAAGTACATTCTTCATTCAAGTGCCAATCCATAATAAAATAGGATATAAAAAGGATATACATAAAATCAACAGATTAATTAAATCTAATTTAATTAGAACCTCTTTGTGGTCTGTTAAATTAATTTTTTCAATATTACTTTTTTTATAATGATTATAAACACAACGCACTTAGATAATGAAAAAAAAATTCTCATACAGAGTTTAGTTGGAGATAGTATTTCTATATGGGAGAGTTTGTTTATTAAAAGAAAAGGGTCCCATAGAATGATTATAAATACTCTAAGTAAAAATTTTAATAACTATTTTAAAAAATATAACGACTTACTTTATGCCAACATTGAACTAAGGGAAAAGGGTGTTATAATTAGAATATCTGCCAACCTTGAAACTGTTTCATGGATTATACCTTTCTATAAACTAACTATTTTTAATAGTAATTATTTTAGTATATACTCCAATGATAATTTTATAAAATTTAAAAAAGATAAATACTATTCAATAAATAAAAAATTCATCGAATCCTTGATGAACGAAAAAGCCTTCTATATAAATAAATTTAGCGCCAATTGAAAAGAGTTTGGAACATATCTAATACAGCAATTTATAGTTTAATTTCTTTTGACAAAAACGACGCTCCTAATATTAATATATGTTCGTATGTAAGCGTTGTTAGCTTAAAGCCCAAATTGTATTTAGTAGCAATTGAAAAAACCAGCAAGACTCATGAAAATCTTTCTGAAAACAGTTTTTGTGTATTACAAATACTTAGTTCTGATAATATTTCAATTGTGAAATTCGTTGGCAAAAAAAGCGGGCGAAAAACTGATAAAATAAATTACTTGAAAAAAAGAAATTTACTAACATTATGGCAAAATAAAGAAATACTCAAAAAGTCATCTGGTATTATTTTCCTAAATAAAATAGACACATTAGAAACAATCGGTGACCACACGCTATTTATTTTTGAAATCCAAAAGTCAAAAACAATTAATGAATACAATATTTTAACTTTTAACAAGTTGATTGAAAATAAAGTAATTTTATGAAAACAAATTATCAGGAGATTATTAAAATTATAAGTGACCTTGACATTAAAAATTATCATCAAAACCGCAACTACGCTGATGGTAGTATTACTAAAATTTCGCCATATATTTCAAGGGGTATTATTTCCACAAAGTTTGTTTTAGAGTCTTTAAAAAAAAAAAATGCTAATTTGTCTTTAATTGAAAAGTTCTTACAAGAATTGGCCTGGAGGGATTATTGGCAAATAGTTTGGCAAAAAAAAAATATTAATGTTGACTTAAAGCATGTGCAAAAAAATGTTGTCAACTTTGGGGTTCCTAAAAACATTTTAACCCGATCTACAGGAATAAATATAATAGATAAAGCCTTGGATGATTTATTTTCTCTTGGTTACATACATAACCATCTAAGAATGTACATTGCAAGTATTGTGTGCAATATTGGAAAATGCCATTGGCACATTCCTGCAAAGTGGTTTTATTATCATCTAATAGATGGTGATTGGGGTAGTAATGCTCTTAGCTGGCAATGGGTCTGTGGAACAAATAGCTCCAAAAAATATATTGCAAGCCAAGAAAATATCAATAAGTTTTTTTATGATAAACAAAAAAATACATTTTTAGATAAATCTTATAATGATTTGTCAAATTGCAAAATTCCAAATATTCTTGCAGATGTTAAACAACCTAATTTAAAAACTGAAATTCCTCATGTAAATCACAAATCTATTGATAAAGAGAAGCCTATTTTAATATATAATTATTATAATATTGATCCATTATGGAGAAAAAATTTTAATGCTAATAGAATATTATTATTGGAACCAAGTATTTTTGAGAAATATCCGATTAGTAAAAAAGTATTTAAAACATTTTTGAAGTTATCTAAAAACATTAAAGGTCTAAAAATTATAAAATCTGAATTCGAAAGTTTTACTAAAGATTATAGCAACTCAAAAATATATTATAAAGAACATCCATTAAACACACACTACAAAGGTATTTGTGATCAACGTGACTGGATGTTTAAAAACCATTCATTCTATCCTTCATTTTATAAATTTTGGAATGCCTCAAAAAATGAAATTGGGCTTTAAAATATTTTAAAACTCTACTATCAATCCTATAGAAGGTAAGAATTGACCTTGAGTATTGTCAATATATTTGGGTATATAAAATCCTGGATTATTTGGGTCTTGTATAGGGTCTCCATTGTTATCTCTTTCCACAGTTAAAAATGGAGATAAATAAGCCACTTTATTATATATATTTTCTAAATCTAAATACAAATTCAAAGTCCAATTTTTAAAATAATATTTTTTATCTATTCTAATATCTAAGTGATGGAAGGGGCTATTTCTTTGAGTATTTAATAATTCATAATCAAGTAATCCCTGACCAAAAATATCCCAATAATTTTGACTCATTGAGCTAAATTCATCATAAGGAGTAAATGGATTTGCTGATGTGTATCTCCACTTAAATCCTAGTTCCCAGTTTCTTTTAAACCTCTTTGCTGCACAAATATTTACTATGTGTCTTTGATCCCAAGATGAAGGTATATGTTCGAAATTTTTGTCTTCAAATTGACTCCAAGAAAGTGTATAAGAAATTAAGCCATAAATACCATCTGTTAATTTTCTTTGGGTAAAAAACTCCATTCCAAATGCTCGACCTTTAGATGATGAAACTACCTCCTCATCGCCTATTACACCAAAGTCAGCTCCTAAATTAGCAAGGGAAATAGAATCTCTAACCAAAAATGGATAATTATTATAGTGTTTGTAAAATCCCTCTAAAGTAATTTTAGTGTTGGATTTAGTAATATACTCCAGACCTGTTACAATTTGCTTAGACTGAATATATGTAACATCATTTTTTTTATTAATTAGAACATTGTTTTGGTCTCTGTAACCTAAAACCGTATACGGTGGTAATTGATAGTAAATACCAGAGTTTACACTGTACTTCAAATTGGAATTTAAATAATATCCAATGGATAGTCTTGGGGCAAATTGTGATAACGGATTCATGTTATTTTGTGAATAGCTATTAAAATCTGTTCTTAAACCAAAAGATGTAACTAGCCTTTCATTTAAAAATTCATTTGTTAACTGAGAAAATATACTATATTTTAAAAAATTCAACTCTGAGCTATAATTATATGGTAAAACTATACCATCAGGTAATGGAATCGGCTTATAAGTATCATTAGTATATTGTGAATGCTCAAGCCCTAAACCCACATTAATTTCATATTTTTTATCTCCAAAAGTATATTCATATCTTAGTTTATTTTCAACTTCCTCAGATAAATAATCTAATATGAGATTTTCCGGAATTTCTATATTATCTGAATATTTTACTGCATTATTATTTAAATGATTTCTACTTAAAACAAAAGTATGAAATCCTTTGTCTGAAAAATATCTATAATTAGCTCCAATTGTATAATTCCATTGTTTTTGAACAGGAATATAATCCAAAATATATTGATTTCTTTCAATAGTTGCTAAATCTTCAACTCCTTCATTAGCTTCTCGATTTATGGAAAAATCATCTATGGCACCGAGTCCTATTATTGTTAATTCACTTTTATCACTTAACTTATTAACATACTTAAACTGTATATCATTATACTCTGGCAAAAAAGGCAACTGCAAAGCTTTAAACAAAAACTGTAAGTAAGATTTTCTTGCGGAAAAAATTAGGCCTGAATTTTTTGAAATTGGAGCATCGATCAAAAGCGCTAAATCACTAGAACCTAAAGTTAAGCTTGTGTTAACTTTCTCTTTATTAGGTCTTTTTTGTGAAAACTCAAAAACAGAACTTAAAACATTTCCTCTATTAGCTGGGAAAGCCGCAGAAATAAAATCTACATTTTCTATTAAATCTACATTAATCAAGCCTACTGGGCCACCTGATGATCCTTGAGTGGAAAAATGATTTATATTTGGGACCTCTATGCCATCTAAATAAAATCCATTTTCATTAGGAGAGCCTCCCCTTATAATAATGTCATTTCTAAAACTAATACTTGTTGCTACTCCCGGGAAAGTCTGCATTACTTTAGAAATATCTCTATTACCACCTGGGTTTCTTTTTATTTCTGAAACACCAATAGCTTTAAATGAAACTGGAGTTTCGTCTGGTGAAAATTCTCTTGCTGAAATATCAACTTCTTCTAAATAATTACTTCCTGACTCAAGAAATATTTTTTTATAAACTTCCCTTGAATTCGTTAATTCTATTTCATATAAAATTTTGGTTTTGTAACCAATAAAAGATGCCTGTAAATTATATATCCCAGGTGAAAGACTGGTTATTTCAAAAAACCCTGATTCATCTGTAACTGTACCCTTGTTTTCCCCAACAAGAGATATATTTACAAAGGGTAACGGGTTGTTATTTAATTTTTCAAGAACAACACCAGAAATCTTTAAATCCTGACTTAAACAAGTAGCAACAATAAAAAAGAAAACTATTATTTTTTTCATTTTTTTGAAACCAAATTTATAACTAGTTTTAATTAAACAAAATTAATTTTGAAAAAACATACTGTACTAATTGTTGGCGGAAGTGGATTGATAGGTCAAAGACTTAAATATCATTTTGGAAAAATGAATTATGAAGTTAGAATTTTAAGTAGGAAAAAAAAATCAAAATACTATTGGGATCCAGTTAAAAAAATAATTGATCGTGAAGCTTTATATGATGTTAACTATGTTATTAATCTATGTGGAAGTTCTATTGACAGAAGATGGACTAAAAAAAGAAAGAAAGAAATTTATCTAAGTAGAGTTAATGCAACCCGTTTTTTAATTGATAAAATAAACTCTCATAATCAAAAAATAGAAAAGTACATCGGTGTTTCTGCAATTGGGTACTACAAGTATGACCATTTATTAAAAAATGAGAAGTCTGAGAAAGGTAATCACTTCTTAGCTCATGTTTGTTGTGACTGGGAGGCGCCAATATCCAAACAGACTAAAATCCCTTTTTGTATACTCCGACTAGGTGTTGTTTTATCTAACCAAGGTGGGATGTTAAAAAAGTTATTGTTGCCATTTTCTTTAAATTTAGGATCAGCTATTGGTTCCGGTCAGCAAAAGATCTCTTGGATTCACATAGACGATGTTTGTCAAATGATGATACACTGTATTAAAAAGGAAGAAAACCAAATATTTAACTGTGTTAGCCCCAACCCTATTTCAAATGAATATTTTTCAAAGACACTGGCAAAAGTTTTAAGAAAAAAAATGTGGAAAAAGAACATACCTGCATTGATTTTGAAAATTATATTTGGCGAAATGTCATCAATGATTTTAGAAAACTTAACAGTTTCAAGTAAAAAAATAGAAGCCACAGGATTTGTATTTAAATTTCCGGATATCGAAAAAGCATTAAAAGATTTAATAAATTAATACGACATTATTTTTTTATAATTATTAAAATCAGGTTCTGTAGGTTGTAATATTAAATTTATTTTCTTCATTTTACCGTCAGTTGTTAAAACAAGTTGATTAGATTTATCTTCTGTTTTATTTTTATAAAAATCTTTAATTAAAACACAGTTTTCGAAATTCTTACCATAACCATCAACAAAACATAATTCTTGTTTTACTATTCCTTTATGATAAAATATTTTTATAACTGCATTTATTCTTTGCCCTATTTTGAAACATCTTTTTGTTTCAATTATCAAATTTTCTCCTAATACTTCAAAGATATCATAGTCTATAAATGACACTTTAACTGGTCTCTCATAAGCCTGACCAAACATTACGTTTTTCGCATTCTCTTTGTATGACATTACATCAGGGAAATGTATAGGTGACACATTCCTAGATCTAAAAATAGATAATAAATATTTATCAATAAGTATATTTTCAACATCATTCTTGCTCATGAATTTTATTTTTTTAGATCGAGAGTCGATTTGAGCCTGTTTTCTTGCTTCTATAAGTTCTTTTTTTAAAGAAGCTACATCTACTGTATCTAAAATAGCTCCGTAATCTTTTACTTGACTAGTTAATTTTTTATATATCCATCGTTTTTCTCCTGAGGGCAACTCAACTTGGACCCATTTTTTTGTACTTGCGTTACTTAAAAATATTTGTCCAAATTCTGCTTGAGCCACTTTTTCTGAATTTGAATCTGCATCAAATCTAATATTAACTAAATCTTTTTCAATTTGAATAAAATTTTGTGCAAAAAGAAACACGGGAGTTATTAATAAATAGAATAAATTTTTCATAATATCAAATATAATTAAAAGGCTAATATTACATCATAATTTTTAAATATTAATATTTCTGTATAGTTTTTATAAAAAAAAGTTATACAGCTTGGTGTTTTATATCTAATTTTTTATATCTTTGAATTCCCGATATTTTCTATTAGTAGAAATATGTTGAAACTAAAACTCTTAAACTATGAAATTAAAATTACTATTACTGATTTTTTCTATTGCCTCTTTCAGTTGGAGTCAATGTAACATAACTGATGCAACTGACTGTGAGTGTATGGAGCCAGGACAAACTGACTGTGACCTTCTTCCAGATATTCAAGCATCTTGGTATGGAATACTAAATTATTCTGATGGACCAAGTGAATACCCACAAACAGGAGCGGGAGATAATAATGGTAGATTAAGAATTAGTGTTTCTACTCCTAACACTGGTTATGGTCCATTAACTGTTAGAGGTGTTGATGATAATGGTTATGCATACTTTTTATGTAACAATGATACCATTGCTGTTCAAACAGGTGGTTCTATTGGAGGGTATTATTGCGATGACTCTGACGAACCAGCTAAACATTTAGCTATACAAAGAATTTACCACAGAAACTCTGATGGCTCTATGAGCTATTACGATAGGTTCGCAGGAACAATGACATACCATCCTACACATGGACATATGCACTCAGATGAATGGGGTGTTTTCACTTTAAGAGTTCAAGATCCTGATGATCCAAATCCCTTGAATTGGCCAATTGTTAGTAATGGGGCAAAAATGGGATTCTGCTTAATGGATTATAACGACTGTGGAGATAATGCAGCTTACGGACATTGTAGGGATGAAAATAGATACTCTGATCAATACTTAGAAGATTATCCAGAAATTGCTCAACAGGGCTTTAATGGAGGTGAAATATTAACAGAAAATAATCAATTTCCAAATAACGGTTTAGGTGGACAAAATTATGGCTGCAGTGTTATAGAACAAGGAATTACTGTAGGATGGACCGATATTTATAGCGAATACCTAGACGATCAATGGATCGATATTGATCCTGGCTTATGCAACGGGGAATATTGGATAGTAGGGGAAATCGATAGAAATAACTTTTACTTGGAATCAAATAAAGATAATAATTGGACAGCAGTGCCTGTAACCCTAACTCAACAGTTAGATTCTCAAAACTTTGAAGTAGAAATATTAACGGATAGTGAACCTATTTTATGTGAGGGCGAATCTATAACACTTTCTTCTTCAATTAACAATGCAAGTATGAATTACACTTGGTCAAATGGTATGACAGGGTCAAGTATTGAGGTATCAGAAGCTGGCTCTTATTTTGTTGAAGTAACTAGTGAGTGTGGAAGTAATACATCAGAATCTATTTTAGTAACATCTACATCAGTAGCTTCACCAGGAGTAACCGATGTTACTATTGAAGAAGGTAGCTCAACGATTCTTTACGCCTCAGGTTCTGGAAATATTTACTGGACAAACAACAATGGTGAAATAATAGGAGAGGGAGAGTCACTAACTACACCCGCTTTATTTGAAGATACATCTTATTTTGTTTTCCAAGAAGAGGAAATTATACCTGCTCCAGAATTTTTAAGTACTGGAGAAATTGATCATTTATGTGACGGTGGAGGAAACTGTGATTATAGCGGTACAGTTTATAATGGTGGATTAAGATTTGAAGCATTAGATGATTTTACACTAAACTCAGTTAAAGTATACGCTGGACTTGAAGGTCAAAGAACTTTTGAACTCAGAAGCGCTGACCTTAGCATAGTGTACGAATCAACGACAATGGACGTTCCAGAAAGTGAAGAAAACGGATATTTAGTTAATTTAAATTGGACTATTCCTGCTGGAGAATACATTATTACAACTGACTCTAACTTAAACAATTCTGTTTTTGGGGATAATAATCCAATGTTAAAAAGAACTACTGGCGGGTTAGCATCCTTTCCACATGTGATTAATAATATCATAAGTATTAATGACGGATATTATAACAACGAAGGTAATGATGCCGGAGGAGCTGGATTTAATACAGCATACTACTATTATTTCTATGACTGGAAAATTAATAACGAATGGGGAATTGGTGAAGTCACTTGTTCTAGTGATTTAACAGAAATAGAAGTTTTTGTTAATGTTGACAATTCTAACTTAGATGAAACAAGCTCAATTGACTTTGGCCTATTTCCTAACCCAGCCTTTAAACAAGTAAGTATTGAACCTGGGTCGAGCTTAAATGAAGACGTTATTATATATATAATAAATGAATTAGGCGAAGAAGTTGAAAAAATTAAAATTAATAATTTTAATGAGCCCCTAAATTTAAATATTGAAGAATATTCTAGTGGCATGTACTTTATAAAAATAAAGTCTCCATTAGGATTTAAGACTAAACCAATTATGTTCAAATAAATAAAAAGCCCTCTTTATTGAGGGCTTTTTTTATAGTGAAATATGCATTTAATAATATTTTTATTTATTTCTTTTAAAGTTTTTTCACAAGTGAACTGGATAAACTTCAACACTGAAAATTCCAATATACCATACGATAAGGTAAATTCTATAGAATTTGGAAGTTCGGAAAACTCAAACGGAATTATATTTGTTGGCACAGCATTCGGGCTTGGGGTTTTAGATATTGACAATGCTAATTTCCCAAATAACATATGGTACTCATTCTATGAACAAGAAAATCCTAACGAAGGGTTGATGGGTAATGATATAATAAACATTCAAAAAAATACAAATGAGGATATATGGATTTGTACTACAAATGGAATTTCAGTTTTAGAATATGACTATTCAATGGGTGGAATTAATAATGAAATATGGTCTTATCTAAACACTGAAAACTCAGACATCACTAGTAATATGGTAAGAACAATTTTATTTGACAATGAGAATACATGGCTAGGAACCACCTCTGGACTTTGTAAAATAGAAAATGAAAATTGGGAATTATATGATTTTGAAACACAAAATATTTTTTCAAATAATATCAAAAAAATTATTCAAAATCCTGAAACAAATAATATATATATTGGAACTGTAAATGGAGGCTATCAAATATATAACAACACGACTTTTGAAGCATTCAATAGCTCAAATTCAGGGTTATTAGATAATACAATTAATGATTTTGTGTTTGATGATGCTAATAACCTAATAATCACAAGTCCTTCCGCAGGCCTAGAAATATTAACTTCTTTAGGTAATTGGTTAGTTTTTAATTCTGAGACTAATCCTGAATTACCTTTTTATATAAACAGTCTAAATAAAATTATTATTGATAATAATAATAATCTTTGGATCAGTACATTTGAAAATGGCTTAATTAGATATTCAAATAATACTTGGACATTTTATAATGAAGAAAATTCTGGATTACCTGATAATAAAATTAACTGCTTAAAATATGATGAAGTGCTAAACTATTTATGGATTGGCACTGACACTATGGGTATTGTTCTATTAGATCTAAACAATCTCAATAACGAAGAAAATTTAGACCAAAATACTTTTAATCCATATTTTGAGGAACATCATTTAACACTAAATTGTTCCAAAAACGGGTTAATTACAATTTATGACACTTCTGGTAAAATGATTAATAAATTTGTACTTAATCAAAGCACCCAAAAGATTCTTCTTGATAAATTAGAAATAGGTTTTTATATAATCAACTATCAAACAAATGAAAAAAACATAAGTAAAATGATAAGTAAAACTATATAACAAAGCCAATCACATAGAGTAAATTAAACTATTTATTCCGATTTACTGGATCATAATTCAGTTCTCTTTTTTTTAGATAATCATCATTTTGATCTAACCCGCTCTCTTTTTTGGTGTTTTTTTTCCTCTTTTTAGTTTTCTTTTTTTCTAAAGTAACTTGTTTTTGAGCTGTTTCTTCCTGATTCTCATCTTCCAAACTTAACTCTTCTACTTTATTTTTATCAGTATCAATTGACACCTCTACCTCTACTTCGCTATTACTAAATACCCACATTAATAATCCCGCCAAACAAAGTAAAATAAATAATCTTTTTGGACTCATAGTTGAACTTTCTTTTGCCATAATAAAATTTTATTTGTTTAAAAATAAATAAATTTTATCTATATCTTATTAGAATCATAATACAATATTTCTATTACTTGAGTTACGGAATTGTTTTTTATAAAATAAAAACTCTTCTTTCCTTCTTTATTAGATTTAATTATTCCTATTTTCTTTAAAATAGCTAAATGTAATGAAATAACTGGCTGGGGTATATTTAGTAAATCTTGAATAGCCCCAACAGATAATGTTTGATGTTCATATATCTTTCTTATGATTTCTACTCTAATAGGATGACCTATAGCTTTTAAGACATTGGCTGTATATTGTAATTTATTATTCATTTATTCGTAATTTTTTTTCTTAACCTAGCTACTGGGAAATTCATTTGCTCTCTATATTTAGCCACAGTTCTTCTTGCTATATTATAACCTTTAGATTTTAATGTCTCCGTTATTTTTTGATCATTTATTGGCTTATTTGAATCTTCACTATTAATTATTTCTTTTATTAAAGTTTTAACCTCCTTAGCTGAAATACTTTCACCATCATTTTTGGTCATTGATTCTGAAAAAAATTGTTTTAAGGAAAATACACCAAATAATGTCTCAACATACTTACTATTAATTACTCTAGAAACAGTAGATATGTCCATATTAATTTCTGATGCTATATCTTTCAAAATCATTGGCTTTAAATCTTTTTCATCACCTGATATTAAATATGCCTTTTGTTTTTTAACAATTGCTGACATGGTTAGAATAAGTGTTTTTTGTCTTTGTTGAATTGCGTTAATAAACCATCTTGCTGAATCTAATTTTTGTTTAGCAAATAATAATGCTTGTTGATTCTCTTTTCCAATATCTCCTTTTTTTTCTCTATTTAGATGAATTAAATTTTGAAAATCTCTACTAATTTTCAAAGAGGGTGCGTTTCTTGAATTTAAAGTAAATGTAACATTATCTTCTTCATCTACCTGAACAGAAAAATCCGGTATTATACTTTGAATATGAGTGGAAGAGTTTAAGCCTACAGCAGGTTTAGGATTTAATTTTTCTATTTCTAATATAGCTAACTTTAAATTATCAATGTTAGTATTTAACTTATTACATAGTTTGTCATAATGCTTGTTTACAAATTGATCAAAACACGTTTCTAGAATCAAAATTGCTAGAGAAATTTCTGGTTTATTTTTTTTTCTTTGTAATTGTATAATTAAAGATTCTTTTAAATCTCTTCCTGCTATTCCTGGTGGATCAAAAGATTGTACTATTTTCAACATTTCTAAAACCTCTTTTTCTGAACAAATTAAATTTTTTGAAAAAATCAAATCTTCAGATATTTGTTGAAGACTTCGTTTTAAATATCCATCATCATTAATACAACCAATAATATAAGTGCCAATCTCATAATATTTTTCACTTATTTTATGCTCTCTTAACTGATCTGACAAAATTTCAAATAAGTTTTGACCAGAGCTTAAAATTAACTCTCGCTCTTCTTCATTATAATTACTTTGAGTGTATAGTTTATAGTTTGGTATTTCATCATCACTCATATATTGATCAAGATTCATTTCTTTATCTTGAAATTCTAAACTATTATCTTCTTCTTCAAAAGAATGGTCCTCTTCAGTAGAAAGCTTACCATCTTCCAGAGCAGGGTTTTCACTCAATTCTTCATCAACACGATTTTCTAATTCAATAGTAGACAATTGAAATAATTTCATCAATTTAATTTGCTGTGGAGATAACTTCTGAAGTAATTTCTGATGTAACGACTGCTTTGGCATATTAAAATTCAATGTTTTTTGGAGTTCGTGGAAAAGGAATCACGTCTCTTATATTATGCATGCCTGTTATAAACTGAACTAATCTTTCTAGACCTAGGCCAAATCCACCATGAGGAACAGTTCCAAATCTCCTGGTTTCTAAATACCACCATAACTCTTTACTTGAAATGTTCATCTCGTTCATTCGTTTTTGTAACAAATCTAATCTCTCTTCTCTTTGAGATCCACCTATAACCTCACCAATACCAGGCATTAAAATATCCATTGCAGCCACTGTTTTTTTATCATCATTTTGACGCATGTAAAAAGCTTTAATTTGCTTTGGATAATTAATTATCACAAGCGGTTTTTTAAATTTTTTTTCAACTAAAAACTTTTCATGTTCTGATTGGAAATCCATTCCCCATTCCGAAACTAAAAATTTGAATTTTCCTTTTTTATTAGGTTTTGAATTTTTTAATATTTCAAATGCTTCAGTATACTCAATGATTTTAAATTCTTCATTTTTAACAAAATTCAATTTTTCAACCAATGACTTATCATCTCTATCTTCTTTTTTTAATTGAGACTGTTCTTTTAATAGCCTATCATTTAAAAATTGAATATCTGTAATATAATTATCTAAGATAAATTTAATTACATATTTTATCATACTAACTCCCAAGTCAATCACATCATGTAAATTGGCAAATGCTATTTCTGGCTCAATCATCCAAAACTCTGCTAGATGCCTAGATGTATTTGAATTCTCTGCCCTAAAAGTAGGGCCAAATGTATATACTTTACCTAAACCTAAAGCCCCTAGTTCTGCTTCTAACTGACCGGATACAGTTAAATAAGTTTCCTTTCCGAAAAAATCTTCAGTGAAATTAGTAGAATTATTTTCAAGAGTAGTAACCCTAAACATTTCACCCGCACCTTCAGCATCAGATGTAGTTATTATAGGAGAATGTAAATAATAAAAGTTTTTTTGATGAAAAAATTGATGAATAGCAAAACTAATTGCATGCCTGATTCTAAAAACAGAGCTAAAAGTTTTTGTTCTAAATCTTAAATGTCCTTTTTCTCTTAAAAACTCAAATGAATGTACCTTAGGTTGAATTGGATAGTCTTCAGGATCAGCTTCTCCAATTAACTCTATTTTATCAGCGATTAAGTCAAATTTTTGACCTTGTCCTTTAGATTCATTTAACTTACCTAAAATCTTTACACTAGAACCAGTATTAACTCCTTTTAATTCAACATCCAACTCTGATACTACTTGAATATTTTCAAAACATGAACCATCATTAATAGATAAAAATGTTATTTGGTTATTACCTCTTTTTGTTCTAACCCAGCCAAAAATAGTATACGTTTTATTGATTTGACCATCATTTATTAAGTTCTTTATAGAAACCCTCATCATCTAAAAAAATTTTTTATTTAATAACAAATTTAATTTATTAAAAAGAAAGTATTGTCTTTTAATAATTCTATTTTTGTATTAATATTTTTAACATATGAGAAATTTACTTTCTAAAATTTCAAATCCTGCAGATTTAAAAAAATTAAAAAAATCTGATTTAAATAAATTAGCTGAAGAACTTCGCCAATTCATAATAGATGTTGTTTCAGTAAATGGGGGTCACTTTGGAGCTAGTCTTGGTGTAGTAGAATTAACTATTGCAATTCATTATGTGTTCAATACTCCTAAAGACTTGTTAGTTTGGGACGTTGGTCACCAAGCGTATGGACATAAAATATTAACTGGAAGAAGAGATAATTTTTTTACAAATAGAAAATGGAAAGGACTAAGTGGTTTTCCTAAACGAAAAGAAAGTATCTATGACACATTTGGAGTTGGACACTCATCAACTTCAATTAGTGCTGCCCTTGGCATGGCAGTTGGATCTAAAATATTAAAAAGAAAAAAAAATCATATTGCTGTAATTGGAGACGGTGCAATGACCGCTGGCCTAGCATTTGAAGGGCTCAATCATGCTGGTATTGAAAATTCCAATATTCTTGTCATTTTAAATGATAATTGTATGTCAATCGATCCAAATGTAGGGGCTCTAAAAGAATACTTGCTAAAAATTAGTACATCGAAAATTTATAATGACACCAAAAATGAAATTTGGTCCTTACTAGGAAAACTAAGTAAATTTGGTTCGAGTGCTAAAGATATTGTTAGTAGGACTGAAAAAGCAATAAAATCAAGTTTATTAAAAAATAGCAACCTATTTGAGTCATTAAACTTTCGATATTTTGGGCCTATTGATGGTCATGATATTAAAGGTTTAATTTCTACTCTTGAGAAATTAAAAAAAATACCTGGCCCTAAAATTTTACATTGTATAACTACAAAAGGAAAAGGTTATAAAATAGCTGAAGACAATCAAACTAAATGGCATGCTCCAGGAATTTTTGATAAAGATACTGGGATAATCACTAAAAAAAGTAACAATAATGAACCCGAAAAATATCAAGATGTTTTTGGGAAAACTATAATTGAATTAGCAAAAAAAAATAAAAAAATTGTTGGAATTACACCTGCAATGCCATCTGGGTCATCACTAAAATTTATGATGGAGAAAATTCCAACTAGAGCCTTTGATGTTGGCATTGCAGAACAACACGCTGTAACATTTTCAGCTGGTTTATCTACTGAAGGAATAATTCCATTTTGTAATATTTACTCTACTTTTCTTCAAAGGGCATATGATCAAGTAATTCATGATGTAGCAATTCAAAATCTACAAGTTATTTTTTGTATTGACCGAGGGGGATTAGTAGGAGCTGATGGCGAAACTCATCAGGGAGTATTTGATATCGCTTATTTAAGATGTATTCCAAATTTAATTGTTTCTTCCCCTATAAATGAAGAAGAATTAAGGAATCTAATGTACACAGCACAAAGTAAAAATTTTGGTCCTTTTTGTATTAGGTACCCGAGAGGTCAGGGTGTAATGAAAAAAATCACCACAAAATTTAAAAAAATTAAAATAGGAACTGGAACAGAAATTTTAAAAGGTAAAATTGTCGCATGTATAACATTTGGCCCAATTGGCAACGATGTTTATGAAGTGGCGAAAAATTTAAGCAAAAAAGGCATTCATATTGGAGTTTATAATTTAAGGTTTGTAAAACCTTTAGATGAAAAATTATTACATAATATTTTTTCATTATATAATTGTATAATTACAATTGAAGACGGGTGTGTGCAAGGTGGAATGGGATCTGCAATTTTAGAATTTAGTGCTTTAAACAATTATTTCAAAAAAATAAAATTACTTGGTGTGCCTGACAAATTTATTCCACATGGTGACCCAAATAAGCAAAAAAAATATTGCGGAATTGACAAAAAAAGTATCTCTCAAAATATTGAAAAACTCTACCAAAAGTTTAATACTTAAAATCTTCTATAAATTTAGTTGTATAAATTCCCTTACAAAAATTTTTATCGTGCATAAGTTTTAAATGAAATGGGATAGTTGTTTTGATACCTTCAATTACAAATTCATCTAATGCCCTTCTCATTTTAAAAATTGCCTCTTCTCTTGTTTGAGCTACAGTAATTAGTTTGGCAATCATTGAATCATAAAATGGTGAAATTGTATACCCACTATAAACATGAGTGTCTGTTCTTATTCCATGCCCCCCAGGAACATGAAAATTTGTTATTTTACCCGGACTTGGCATGAAGTCCTTACTAGTATCTTCAGCATTAATTCGACATTCTATAGCATGTAACTCTGGTTCATAATTATTACCTGAAACACTTATCCCGGCGGCAACTTTAATTTGTTCTCTTATTAAATCATAATTTATTACTTCTTCTGTTACAGGGTGCTCTACTTGAATTCTTGTATTCATTTCCATAAAATAAAAATTTCTATCTTTATCTACTAAGAATTCAACTGTTCCAACACCCTCATATTTAACTGCTTTAGCAGCTAAAATAGCCGCTTCGCCCATTTTTTTTCTTAACTGTGGGGTCATAAAAGGTGAAGGTGATTCTTCTACTAATTTCTGATGTCTTCTTTGTATTGAACAGTCTCTTTCAGATAAATGACACACTCTACCTTTTGAATCGCCAATTATTTGTATTTCAATATGCCTAGGCTCTAGTACTAACTTTTCCATATACATGCCGTCATTAGCAAATGAAGCTTTAGCTTCATTCCTTGCGCTTTCCCATGAACTTTGTAAATCAGATGCCTTGTAAACAGCTCTCATTCCTTTTCCACCTCCACCGGCTGTAGCCTTAAGCATTACTGGGTAACCAATTTTATCTGCAATTTTCTTTGCATTTTTTATGTCTTTAATTATTCCATCAGATCCAGGAATAACTGGCACACCCGCTTTTAACATCGTTTCTCTCGCTTTAGCCTTATCTCCCATTTGACTAATCATTTTTGGATCTGCACCAATAAACTTAATATCATTTTCAGTACAAATTTTTGAAAATTGTGGATTTTCAGATAAGAATCCATAACCTGGATGTATAGCGTCAGAATTTGTTATTTCTGCAGCTGAAATAATATTGGGAATATTTAAATACGACTGAGAACTTGTAGCAGGCCCTATACAAACGGCTTCATCTGCAAAACTTACAGGTAAACTATCTTTATCAGCTTTTGAATATACAGCAACAGTCTTTATACCCATTTCCTTACAAGTTCTAATCACTCTTAATGCAATTTCTCCTCTATTGGCAATTAAAATTTTCTTAAACATATTAACTATTTTATGATGGATCTACTAAAAATAATGGTTGATCATATTCAACAGGAGACATGTCATCTACTAAAACCTTAATTATTGTTCCTGAAAATTCAGATTCAATTTCATTAAATAACTTCATAGCCTCAATTATACAAAGTGCCTGACCTTCTTCTATCTTGTCACCTACATTAACAAATGGGTCTTTATCTGGACTTGATCTTCTATAAAAGGTACCTATAATAGGTGCTTTAATTGTTACATATTTTGAATCATCAACAGTACTTTCAATACTTTCTTCATTTTTAGAAACCTCCGTTTTATGTTCTTTTACAATATTTGTATTAACCGGAGCAGAAGGTACTGGATTGTTTTGTTGAGGAATTACAGGTTGTACTATCTGTTGTTGCGGGATTGGAATAACTTGCTGAGACATCTGTGGTAATTCATTATTTGAAACTGGAAACTTGCCCTTTGGTGGTGATTTTATTGATAGTTTAACATCCCCTATTTCAATATCAACCTCAGTTGCACCTGATTTTGCAACAAATTTTATTAATTCCTGTATTTGTCTTAGGTTCATTTTTAATTTAATTTTTTCATAAAAAAACACATTTTGAGCAAAAAAAACAACTTTTTATTAAAAAATAACAAATAATTACTGGAAAAATATAATTTTTTAACTATTTAAGCTTAATTTTAAATAAAAACTCCCATTTTAAACTAAAAAGATTCTTTTTTTTATTAAAAAATTAATTTAATGAATATAAATTTATTGTTTTTAACAACAAAAAAACCTATTCTTAAAATGAAATCGTAAAATTAAACTTAATTAGCATTTTATCGGTTTTTTGTTAAAATACAGTGTTTTTTGTTAAAATACAGTGTTTTTTGTTAAAATACAGTGTTTTTTGTTAAAAAAACAGATTGTTTTTTATAAAATATTGAGTTTTTTGATTAAAAAGTTTATTTTTTTGATTAAAATACTGGATTTAATTATGAATTATAAGCCCATTTTAAGTAAATAGCTCCCCAGGTGAACCCACCCCCAAAAGCAGCTAAAATTATATTATCTCCTTTTTTTAGCCTTTTTTCCCACTCCCATAAACAAAGTGGAATTGTTGCCGCAGTAGTGTTTCCATATTTTTGAATATTAATCATAATCTTTTTATTGTCTAACCCCATACGTCTAGCTGTAGCGTCTATTATTCTTAAATTAGCTTGGTGCGGAACAAGCCAAGAAATATCTTCAGGTTTTAATTTGTTTTTCTGCATGATTTCTGCTGCAACATCAGCCATTTTACTGACTGCAAACTTAAATACTGTTTTACCATCTTGAAAAATATAATGTTCTTTATTATCTACAGTTTTATGAGAAGAGGGGTTTAAGGACCCTCCTGCAATTTGTTTTAAATATTGCTTTCCAGAGCCATCGACCTTCAATATAGAATCCTGAATTCCCAAAGATTCTTTCGTTGGCTCTAAAAGAACTGCACCCGCACCATCTCCAAAAATAATGCATGTTTGACGATCCGAATAATCTACTATGGAAGACATTTTATCTGAACCAACTACAATAACCTTTTGACATGAGCCACTTTCTATATACGAAGCTCCCGTTTTTAATGCGAATAAAAATCCAGAACACGCTGCCGACAAATCAAAGCCAAACGAATTTGTAGCCCCAATTGAATCAATAATGATTGATGCGGTTGAAGGGAAAAGCATGTCCGGAGTTACAGTAGCGCAAATTATTAAATCGATTTCATTTGCTTTAATATTTCTTTTAGATAATAGCCTTTCAATAGCCCTTGAAGACATGTGCGCAGTGGCCTTATCTGAGTCTTTTAAAATTCTTCGTTCCTTAATGCCAGTTCTTGTAGTTATCCATTCATCTGAAGTGTCGACCATATTGGCCAAATCTTCATTTGTTAATTTGGTATCTGGAACCCAGCCTGCAACTGCGGTAATAGCACAAGATAAATTTTTCGACATAAATTATAAATTTATTTTATGTCTTTAAAGTTAAAATTAAAGTGGTATGAAAAAAATTATTCTGAAAATAATTTTCCTTTATAATAAATCTTCCCTTCGTGAGTATAAGCTCTGTGATAAACATGAGCCTCACCTGTTTCTTTACAAATAGATACAACCTCACTTTTTGCTTTATAGTGAGTTCTTCTTTTATTTTTTCGAGTTTTAGAAACTCTTCTTTTAGGATGTGCCATTTTACTATTTTTTTAATTTTTTCTTTAAATGATCTGATAAAGTATTCTTACTATTGCCCTTTTGATAAAACTCTAATTTCTCTATTGCTTCAGGGTTACATTCATTGGTTTTATGCTTTTTAGTTCTTGGAATAAGAAAAAAAATAGCCTCCTTTATAACACCTTCCAAATTTACTGGTTCTGCCGTATGATTTAAATAAATTATATTTTGAGATTGAGAGTTGTCATCTATTTCTTTTTTTAAAAAATATGTTTCTAATCCATGTAAACTCAAAACTAATGGATCTCCGCACCTATCACAATAAGTTTTAACAGATCCACTTAATGCTAAATCTAACTGCCAGAAAGCATTTTTTTTCTCTATCTCAACAGTACAATTAATCAAATAACTGTCTATCAAAAAGTATTCAGAAAATTCAAAGAACTTACTATCTAATTCAAAATTTGCGAGCATCTTTTTTCCAAAAAGACTAGGGAGATTTACTTCAAAATTAGAACTTCCCATAAATCAAATTTAAAATTGGAAGGCTAATATAATACTTTTCTACTTCTTTACACTAATCTAGATTTATAAATTTTATTCGCGAAAAATATTGAGTTTAAAAATGATTCGCTATTTACATGCTCTGTTCCTACAATATCGAAAGCTGGACCATGATCAGGTGATGTGCGAATATAATTCATGCCCGCTGTAAAATTTACACCCTTATTAAATGATTCCATTTTAAAAGGAATAAGACCTTGGTCATGATACATCGCAAGAACAGCATCATAATTTTTATACAACAATTTTCCAAAGAAAGCATCAGACGAAAAGGGCCCAGAAACATTAAACCCCTGATGATCAAATTTTTCAATAACTGGTTTTATTATATTTATCTCTTCCTTTCCTATTAACCCTCCATCTCCCATATGAGGATTTAATCCTAAAACTGCAATTTTAGGATTATTTATTGAAAAGTCATTTTCTAAACTACTAATGAGTAGCTTTAATTTTAAAGTCACTAATTTTTTAGTGATCTGTTTTGAAATTTTAGCAATAGGCACGTGATTTGTGACAGTTGCTACTTTGAAACCTTTTGTTATTAAAATCATTAAAGTTTCATATGCATTTGATCTATCTCTTAAATACTCAGTATGACCTATAAACTTATATCCATTTTCAAAATGCATATTTGACTTACTTACGGGCATTGTAACTAAAGCATCTATTTTATTTAAGATTAAATAATCCGAAGCAACCACTAATGATTTTGCAGCAGCAAGACCGGCGGCTCGTGTGACTTTACCAGGTTGAATATTTAATTTTGATGAAAAACATTCAATTATATTTATAGTTTCATTTTGAGCATCTTCTACATTTTGTATCAACGTACACCTTAAGCCGTTGATTTTTAGTAATTTTAAATAAAAATCCAATAAACATTTAGATGCAAATAAAATTACTTTTACATCTTTATTTTTAACAAAAATACTATTAAAAGACTGTATTAAAACCTGCAACCCAACTCCATTAGGATCTCCACATGTAACGCCTATCTTGGTTATTTTTTCCATTTAATCTATATAGTTAAATACTAACTGGTTTTTTAATTTATTCTGGAAAACCGTTTTTAGCAATAAATTGCAAAAATCTACATATTAGCCTTACACCAGAGCCCGTGCCACCCTTTGGATGTAAAAAATATTCAGACTGAAGAAAAGCAGAGCCAGCAATATCTAAATGAATCCAAGGATAGCATTTTTTTCCTGCATCTTTAGTGAAGTGCTCTAGAAATTTACCTGCTGTTATATGACCCGCTTCAGCCGATCCTATATTTTTTAAGTCCGCTATATTAGACTCTAGCTCTTGGGAATATTCATCCCAAAAAGGCTGAAAAGCAACTCTTTCAGACATTTCATGTCCTGATTTTTCAATAATATCACAGATTTTTTTACTCGCATTTCCCATAGCTACTATTCCATATTTACCTACCGCCCTTGCCGCAGAACCAGTTAATGTAGCAACATCTAACACTAATTTAGGATCAAATCCTTTTGCATAATGTAAAGCATCTGCCAATATCATTCGACCCTCCGCATCAGTGTTAAGTACCTCTACACTACTACCATCCATCATGGTTACCACATCCCCGGGAACATATGCGTTTCCGCCAGGCCTATTTTCAACTGCTGGGATTAGACCAATTACATTAACATTTAACTTCATTTTAGATATTGCGTATATTGCTCCGATAACTGCTGCCGCACCCCCCATATCACTTTTCATACAGTCCATGGAATTTGGAGTAGGCTTTAAGCTTAAGCCACCCGTGTCATAAACCACCCCTTTTCCAACTAATATAATTGGTTTTTGATTATTTTTTTTTGGTAAATAACTAAGTATATTAAATGTAGGGGGATTTACTGAACCTCTATTAACACTTAGAACGCCCCCCATTCCCAAAGATTGTATTTGTTTTTGACCTAAAACTTTTAAATTAAATTTTGCATTTTTAGAAGCTTTTTTAATTTCCTTAGATAATTGTGTTGCTGTTAAAAATGATAATGGCTCATTTACTAAATCTCTAGCCAAAAAAACACCCTCTACTATCTCTTTTTTAAAAAGACTATTATTTTTAAATGAAATATTAAATCTATTTTTTTTTAGTTTTTGATATTTATCAAACCTGTAATTCAATAAAAAAATACTTTCCAAAAAAACCGCTGCACCTTGCTCATTTTTTGATTGATTAATTATGTCCACGCCCAATGAATATTTTTGATCATAAAGTTTTTGTATATGCCTTTGCTCAATGGCCTTAAGCCATTTATAAATTTTTACTGCCTCTTTTCTAATTTCAAGAAATGAATTAGGTAAACAAATGTATTCTTTGTGCGTTTCTGGTTTTAAATTAGATTTTTTATCTAATAAATATATTTTTATCATAATCTTATTAGTAAATTTAAATAACTAAAGTAATTATTTATTATTAATAAACAAGCTAATTGTATGTTCTCTGGAATAATCGAAAATATTGGTGAAATAATGAAAGTTGAGAACAATATCTCAAATTATAATATTTATATAAAATCAAGTTTCACGAATGAACTAGCAATAGGTGAAAGTGTAGCTCATAACGGAGTTTGTTTAACTGTAACGCACATTGGTCCAAAATTTTATAAAGTGACCTGCGTAAAAGAAACTCTTCTTAAAACAAATTTAGGAACCTTAAAAGTGGGAGATAAAATTAACTTAGAGAGAAGTTTAAAAATGTCCTCTAGAATAAGTGGTCATTTTGTACAGGGTCACGTAGATTGTCTTGGAAACTGTTCCTTTATTAATAAGGAAGACGGTAATGTTTTTTTTATATTTCAATATCCAAAAAAATTCCAAAATTTAATATTTGAAAAAGGGTCAATCTGTATTAACGGTGTTAGTCTAACTGTTTCAAAAATTAAAGACTCAGAAATGTCGTTTGAAGTCTGGATAATCCCACATACTCTTAAAGAAACAACTTTTCAGTTTATAAAGAAAAATGATAAAGTTAATCTAGAATTTGATATGATTTCAAAACAAATTGACAGGACGGCTAGTCTTTTAAAATTGTAAGGTGGCCCGTATAATATTCTTTTTGATTTTGAGCTTGATTAAATACATCCAAAACATAATAGTAAACACCATCATTTACCAGTTGTTTCTCAGAACTTTCCGAATAATCTCTAATATAACTATCCAAGACAACTTCTCCATCCCACCAAACATCATTTAAACCATAATCACTTTCAATATATACAACACCTCCCCATCTGTTAAAAACAGTAAATAAGCTGTTAGTGTAGATGGTAGGATCTAAACCATCAATAATAAACTCATCATTAATGCCATCATTATTAGGAGTAATAACATTCGGTAATACTAGTTCGCACGAAAACCCTACCTCAATATATGTATCTATATTACATGCTGTATATTGAAACATATAAATACCATAGTCTGGTACAGTAACCTGAACTTCTGGAGACCATTGGTCAGAAAAAACAACTCCGCTTGGCCCAAAAATTTGTGTCCAAGGCCCACCATTTTCAGCCTCTGTATAAGCTACCAAATCTGCATATAAAATACAATCTTGGTGCTGCGGCCCAACAACAGTCGGTTCATCAGGTGCAAAAGTAACAGGAATAACATCATATGAATCACATGCTTCAAACATAAATTGATAAGTTCCATATTGATCTACTGTTACATTTGTACTTAAATCGTTCGGTGAAGAAAAAGTGACATTTGAGCCATTAGGGCTAGAAAAAAGTGACCACCCATTTATATTTTCAATATAATTAACTTCTAGCTCAGTCTGAAAGTCACAATAAACAGTCTCTTCATTAATTATTTGTGGTGTTTCAGTAACAAATTCAACCGAAACTGTTTGAGTACCTGCACAGCCCATAAAATTAAACGTATACAGACCATATTGATCAACAGTTACATTTGTTGACAAATCATTCGGTGAAGAAAAATTAATATTTCCAGGGCCCGAACCCGACCACACCATCACATCTCCTTGTACACTTGCATTTAAACTTGTGTTTAACAAACAAGTCACCGGACTTAATGGCTCCGAAATCACGGGGTTTCCATCTAATACAGTAATTGTAACTTGATCAGTATTTGTCCCACAATCATTTGTAACGCTCCATTGAAAAACATTCTCCCCAATCGATAGTCCAGTAACATTAGAAGATGGATTATCAATATCGCTTATGATGCCACTTCCTGATATTAACTCCCATTGTACAACATTATCTTGTGCCTGAGTACTATTTGCCGACAGAGTTGTTAAAGTTGAACATATTTCTTGGTCATCCCCTGCCAAAGCCTCCTCTGGCATTACGCCATCCATTTCAACTGAGATTGTTTCTTCATCAAAACAACCTAATTGAGTGGATACACTTAAAATATAATTTCCTGGTGGAATATTATTTAAAATGTCTGTGTTTTGTGCTATTGTTTCTTGAACTACTTCACCATTTTCATTAGTCCAGATAAAATCAAATGGACCTGTTCCCACTGGGCTAGAAATTATTTGTCCATCTGGATTATTTTCCCAGCCGCAAGAAGCTGTGGTAGTCTCATAATCAATTGAAATTTCTTCAAAAAATATACTTACCTCGTCTTCAACTGTTCCTCCTCCATTTCCAGAACACCCCCCTCCCTCACAAAGTTGCGCCTGAGCATAGTATGTGGTTGATTCAGTTGGATTAACAGTTAAAGTGTTACCTGAACCAACAATATTTCCATCAACATCTAACCATGTAACTGTATTGCCAGTAATTACAGGTTGGTAAGGAATTTGTTCTATTATATAATCATTTGGGCCATTTGGCGTAAATCTATATCCATCTTGTAACGCTGTCCATTGATTAGGAAAATTTCTTACTATACCATCAGGCCCTGTAACTACATTAGCTATAGTCCCCGTGTTATTATGTAAAGCATGTATAGCTGCCCCATCATTCCATGTTGCACATAATGGCTTTTCAGATATATGAGTTTCAATAATATTACTTGTTTCAAATAATTTTATTTGACTAGTATAACATATATCAGTACATGAGAACATGGGTATTGCGCAAAAAGTAACTGTAAATACTCTATTAGGAGCATCACCTGATAAACTATACTGAATATTTCCACCTATCCCTGGATTTATATCTTGCCAAGGGCACAATATTGCATTCATTGGAGCGTCAAAATTATTAGGCACAGCTGCACCAATATTCCAACCAGAATAACCACCAGCATTTGCAGCATTAAATGACAAATAATTATTTGAAGAAATAACACATTGGTTATAAGTATCCCCATAAAAATCAAAATTAAAACCTAAATTAACTAATCCTCCAAAAGTGTCATCACTAGAAATACCAGAGTCAGTTCCAGAAGTTCCATTAGCAGTGGCTTGTAAAGTTATCTCTGTAGGCTCACACAAATAGACATCTTCAGAAGCTACAATTTGAGCAGTTAATAAATCGGTAGATATTAACATACAAAAAATCATAATTGTTTTTAAAAATTGCTGCATCATTTAGTTTTAATTTGAGTGTTGATATAACAAATATAGTTATAATAAAGAAATATTTTTTAACATAGGATTAAATATAGAATTAAAAAAGTAGATTTGTAATCTTTATTATTAATCATGCCTGATAAACAAAATTTTATTCGAAATTTCTGTATTATCGCCCATATTGACCATGGGAAAAGTACTCTTGCTGACAGATTGCTTGAATTTACTAAAACAGTTGAAAAGAAAAATCTTCAAAATCAATTATTAGACAATATGGATTTGGAAAGAGAGCGAGGAATTACAATTAAAAGCCACGCTATTCAAATGCAAACAATGTTTAATAATGAAAATTATTGTTTAAACCTAATTGACACCCCTGGGCATGTTGATTTTTCTTACGAAGTATCAAGATCCATTGCAGCTTGTGAAGGGGCTTTATTGGTTGTAGATGCTGCACAAGGAATTCAAGCTCAGACCATTTCTAATCTTTATTTAGCCTTAGAAAATGATCTTGAAATTATACCAGTACTAAATAAGGTAGATTTAGACAGCGCTAACCCCGAAGAGGTTTCTGATCAAATTATTGATTTAATCGGTTGTAAAAGAGAAGATATAATTTGGACATCTGGAAAAACTGGACTAGGGGTCGAAGTCTTAATAAAAAATATTATTGAAAAAATACCATCTCCATCTGGTAACAGAAAACTGCCATTACAAGCATTAATTTTTGACTCTGTATATAATCCATTTAGGGGTATAGAAGCTTATTTTAAAGTTGTTAATGGAACTATTTCTAAAGGAGATAAAGTAAAGTTCTTTGCAACAGGCAAATCATATATTGCCGAAGAAGTTGGGATATTAAAATTTAAACAAGAAAAATGTGAATCAATTTCTACTGGAAATGTAGGATATATAATTTCTGGAATTAAAGATGCTAATGAAGTAAAGGTCGGAGACACCATAACTTCTATCGAAACCCCTTGTGATAAACCAATTGAAGGATTTGAAGATGTAAAACCAATGGTTTTTGCCGGAATCTATCCAGTGGACACAGATGATTATGAAGAATTAAGAAATTCAATGGAAAAATTAAAACTAAATGATGCATCCTTAACTTTTGAACCTGAATCATCTATGGCTCTAGGGTTTGGATTTCGTTGCGGATTTTTGGGCATGTTGCATATGGAAATTATTCAAGAACGTTTAGATAGAGAATTCAATATGAATGTTATAACCACTGTTCCTAACGTTTCTTATTATGCGTACACAAAGAAAGGAGAAATTATACAAGTTAACAATCCCTCTGACTTACCTGAATCAAACCATCTAGAGCGTGTTGAAGAACCTTTTATTAAAGCCCAAATAATTACAGATAGTCAATTTATTGGACCCATTATGAATCTTTGTATAGAAAAAAGAGGAATATTAAAAAATCAAGTATATATCACAACTAATAGAGTAGAAATCTCTCTTGAAATGCCTTTATCGGAAATTGTATTTGATTTCTATGACAGATTAAAAAGTATCTCCAAGGGTTATGCATCATTTGATTATCAGCCCTTAAATATGCAAATAACTCATTTAACAAAAGTAGACATCTTATTAAACGGTGAACAAGTAGATGCTTTATCTTCCCTTATTCACAGAGATAATGCATTTAACATTGGAAAAAAAATGTGCGTTAAACTAAAAACATTAATTCCAAGACAACAATTTGATATTGCTATTCAAGGAGCTATCGGCTCTAAAATAATTGCTAGAGAAACAGTTAAAGCTTTAAGAAAAGATGTGACTGCAAAATGTTATGGTGGAGATATAACAAGAAAGCGAAAATTACTAGAAAAACAAAAGAAAGGGAAAAAGAAAATGAAACAACTTGGAAATGTTGAAATTCCACAATCTGCTTTTCTAGCAGTTTTAAAATTAAATGAATAGTTTTATTATATTTGTTGACTAATTAAAAAACCCGAAAAAATGGCAGCGAAAAGAAAACCAGCTAAAAAAACAGCAAGAAAAAAAGCAAAACCAATTGTTGAGCCTCAAATTGAAACCAGCTCAAATGGGCGTAGAATTGCAATTTTAGTAATTATTGTACTAGGCATATTAATACTTATGGGAAGGGGTGATGAGCAAACTACAAAAACTAAAAAAGTAAAAAATACAAAAGAAAAAGTAAAAGTAAAAAAGGAGAGGGCAAATAAAAATTCTGAAAACGAAGATGCTGAATATATTCCTCAGTCCACTAAAAATAACAATAATAGTTATTTAAATAAAAGAAATGGAACTGATGATTATTTAGATAAAAGACAATAAAATGGCTGGCCATAGTAAATGGGCAAACATCAAACACAGAAAGGGAGCGCAAGATAAAAAAAGAGGAAAGTTATTTACACGCTGTATAAAAGATATTTATGTAGCAGTAAAAGAAGGTGGTGATGATGTTTCTTCTAATCCTAAATTAAAAACTTCGATACAAAACGCCAAAGGTGTAAATATGCCCAAAGACACAATTGAAAGGGCAATTAAAAAAGCATCTTCAAAAGATTCTGACTCTTATGTTGAAACTACTTACGAAGGATATGGTCCAGGAGGCGTAGCGTTCTTTATAGAATGCACAACAGATAATATCAACAGAACTGTAGCTAATATAAGGGCCATATTTAATAAATTTAATGGAGAATTAGGTAAAAATGGTTCTTTAGAATTTTTATTCAATCGAATCGGCGTTTTTGAATTAGATAAAAATATTGGGAATTTTTCTGAAGAAGAGCTAGAAATGTCCTTAATAGACGGAGGGCTAGAAGAATTTGAAACCATGAGTGATGCTTATTTTTTATCTACTAACTTTGAAAACTTTGGACTAATGCAAAAAAAACTTGAAGAATTAAAAATAGTTCCTAAAAATGCACGACTTGAAAGACTAGCCCTTGAAACAAAAAAAATTAGCAAGGATCACGCGAACACCATTTTAAATATGATAGAAAAATTTGAAGAAGACGATGATGTTCAAGACGTTTTTCATTCATTAGAAATTATTGAAGATTAAATACTATGAATATTTTATTACTTGGATCAGGGGGAAGAGAACATGCTATTGCTTGGAAATTATCTACTAGTAAAAAATTAAAAAAATTATTTATTGCACCAGGAAATGCCGGGACTAATAACTTAGGGACCAACATTAATTTAAATACTAAAAAATTTAGTAGTATCGGGAGTTTTATTTTAAAAGAAAAAATAAATATCTTAATTGTCGGGCCAGAAAATATTATTGTAGAGGGAATATATGATTATCTAAAGCCTAAATTTCCAAATTTAACTATTATTGCTCCCTCAAAAAAAGCCAGTTTACTTGAAGGAAGCAAGCGATTTGCAAAAGAGTTCATGGAAAAATATAAAATACCTACAGCTAAGTATGCATCATTTAAAAAAAATCAATTTAAACAAGCTGTTAATTATTTGAAATCAATTAAAGCCCCATATGTTTTAAAAGCAAATGGATTAGCAGCAGGAAAGGGAGTTGTTATTTTACAAAATAAATTAGAGGCTGAAAAGGAGTTAAAAGAGATGCTAATCGATAATAAATTTGGTGCGGCAAGTGATGAGGTTTTAATTGAGGAGTTTTTATCTGGAATTGAATTATCTGTTTTTGTTCTAACTAATGGTATTGATTATAAAATTTTACCTACAGCTAAAGACTATAAAAGAATTGGTGAAGGAGATACTGGATTAAATACTGGGGGGATGGGCTCTGTTTCCCCAGTTCCATTTGCAAATAAAGCATTCATGCAAAAAATAGAAAACTTAATTATTAAACCAACAATTGAAGGTTTAAAAAAAGAAAACATAAAATATTATGGTTTTATTTTTTTAGGCCTTATCAAAGTTAATAATGAGCCAAAAGTTATTGAGTACAATGTACGTTTAGGTGATCCGGAAACACAAGTTGTTTTGCCAAGAATTAAGTCTGATCTTGTTAATTTATTCTCGAAGATAGAAGATAAACATGCATTTAAATTAGAAAAATTAGAAATTAGTGCTAAATGTTGCAGTACTGTAATTTTAAGCTCTAAAGGGTACCCTGAGAAATATACTACCGGACAATCAATATCTGGATTAAATATATCAGAAGCCCAAAATATTATTTTTCATGCCGGAACAAAAAAAGAAAATAATAAAATCATAACAAATGGGGGAAGAGTACTAGCTGTAAGTAGTTTAGGTAAAAGTATCAAACAGGCTACTCAAAATTCTTATAAAAGAATTAAAGCAATCCATTTTGATGGGGTCTATTATAGAAAAGATATTGGTTTAGATTTAATACCTAAATAAATTTTTTGGCCGAAATTACAAATGCTACGCAAGCTAGAAAAATAAAAAAATAATTTGCATAATTCCCCAAAAAAGGAAGTAACTCAAAAGATTTTTCGAAAATATTTGCTAGAGAATTAAAAAAATCTGTCATAAAAATTAAATTTTATAATACAAAAATAGTTTTTTTATAAATATCTGCAACCAAAAAATTGTTTTACTAAAAATCTATTTTAACTTCATAAAAATATTTAATTTAAAAAAATGAAATTTGGCGTAGTAGTTTTTCCTGGTTCTAATTGTGATCACGATATGTATTATAATCTAAAAACTAAACTAAAACAAGACGTGGAGTTTTTGTGGCACAAAGAAACTAGTTTGAAAAAATGTGATTTTATTATTCTGCCTGGTGGATTTTCATATGGAGATTATCTTAGATCTGGAGCAATTGCTCAATTCTCTCCAATTATGAAATCTGTTATTGAGCATGCACGAAAAGGTAAATATGTGTTAGGCGTTTGCAATGGTTTTCAAATTTTATGTGAATGCAATTTGTTGCCTGGCACCTTGCTTAGGAATATAAATCAAAAATTTATATGTAAAAATTTATATATTAAATCAAGTAACTCTTGTTTAATTACAAAAAAAATTAACTCAAAAACCCCCCTTAAGATTCCTATAGCACATGCAGAGGGAAGATACTATACAGACCAGAAAACATTAAAATCGCTTGTTTCTAATAAACAAATAATATTTAAATATTGTGATGCTAATGGAGAAGTTAATATGGAGTTCAACCCAAATGGCTCAATGAAAAATATTGCGGGAATTTGTAATAAAGCGAAAAATGTTTTTGGAATGATGCCGCACCCAGAAAGAGCATGTGATGAAAACTTAAATAATATAGATGGCAAACTTATTTTTGAATCTATTATTGAAAACATTTAAAAGGAAAGCAGAATATATATAAATTTAGTAGCACCTAATTTAATTATATATATTCTGCCTTCACACCCCAATACTATCTGCTGAAATATTATACAACAATCGTGCCAAAATTAATATAGATTATTTTTTTTAATAAAATCATAAACGTTGGGGGGCAGATATCTTGTTATAATATCTTTTTTATTAGCAATTCCCTCTCTAATACTAGAAGATGAAATTTTGATTATGGGAAAATCTAAATAATTAATCTTTCTAGAATTCTTGTTTTTAATTTGAGCCCCCTCTCTTGGATAAACATATATACTATACTTTTCTTGTATCTCTTGACTGTTTCTCCAACTATTTATTTTAATATAATTATCAGAACCCATAATAATTGCAAAAATTTTTTTTGAGAATTTATTACTTAAATAAGATAACGTATCAATAGTATAATTCGGCGGATTAAATTTAAATTCAACGTCACTTATTACAACATTATCATAATTTTTAAATGTAATATTTAACATTTCTAATCGCGCTTCCTTATTTATTAAATTAAATTTTTTATGTGGGCTCCTAGGAGATAGGATAATCCATATTTGATTAAATATTTTTTTATTTAACAATTGGGTAACAATTTCGACATGACCATTGTGAACTGGGTTAAACGTTCCAAAAAACAAACCTACTTTCATTATTTATTTTTTAAATAATCTTTAACCTCTATTAATATGTCTTTTTTTAATTTGTCTAAATCTAGATTAATCATAATAGCATCAAACTTATTTTTATAAACCTGCTCTTTTTTTATTTTTTGAATTCTTTTTAAAATTTCCTGTTCCTTTTCAGTGCCTCTATTCCTTAATCGCTTTTCAATAGTTTTAAAAGGAACATCAATGTAAATGGAAAATGCATTTTTTTTAAAAAAATTTTTCAATGTTATAGCACCTTTTACATCAATGTCAAAAATTATATTCTTGCCTGACTGTATCATCGATTGAACCTCATTTTTTAAAGTGCCATAAAATGTATTTTGATATACCTCTTCCCACTCTAAAAAGTCTTCATCTTGTATTCCCTTTTTAAAACGATTTACATCTAAAAAATAATAGTCCACCCCGTTTCTTTCATGTTCTCTTTTTTTCCTACTTGTAGCAGAAACTGAAAAATGTAAATTAAAATCTTGAGCTAACAGAAATTTAGTAATAGTGGTTTTCCCCGATCCACTTGGGGCAGAAATAATGATAACTTTTCCTCTTTTAAAGTACATTTTGAATTTGCTCTTTGATGTTTTCTAATTTTTCTTTTATTTCCACAACACTTTTCTGTAATTCAAAATCATTTGATTTTGAGCCAATTGTATTAGTTTCTCTCAACATTTCCTGTGTCAAAAAATTAATTTTTTTACCTAATTCTTTGTTGCTATTCATGATTTGTAAAAAAAATTTTATATGGTGTTTTAATCTAGCTATCTCTTCAGAGATATCCATTTTTTCCAAATAATAAATCACCTCCTCCTCTAGTCTTATTTTATCATATGTTTTAATGATACTTTTAAATTTTGTTTTTATTTTTGCTCTTTTATTCTCTATTCTTTTCTTATCTCTTCTTATTATTTTTGACAATTGGGTTGAAATTTGATTTACATAATTAATTAATTCTTTTTTTAAAGATTCACCCTCATTAGCTCTATAACTTACCACTTCTTTTATTACACTAATTACTAATTTTAAAAACTTTTGTTGATAATTTCTTGATATTCTATGAGATCTCTGTTGATTACTTTTTGGTATTAATAATGAAAGTTCAAGTAGTTTTTCATTTGAACTTTTGGGACTTATTTTTTTTAAATACGCCATTTTTTTATTTATTTCCAATAAATCTAATTTTTCTGAAGACTGACTATTATTCGACTTTTTAATTTTTATTTCTACTTTCCCTCTTTTTAAGTTTTTTTTTGCAAGTTTTTTTATTTGATTCTCTAATAAAAAAAATACTTCTGGGCATTTTAAACTAAAGTCGAACATTTTACTATTTAAACATCTAATCTCAATAGTTACTGTATCTTTCAAAATTTCTTGCGATTTCACCGCATAACCTGTCATTGAATAAATCATAAAAATATATTTAAGTCGCAATATACAAAAGTGTATTTTTGCATTATAAAAAAATACTATATCATTAAATAAATCTAATGTCTAAACTTTTGCAAAAATGTAATTAATAACATAAATTCGATTCACTAGTTTGTATATACAATATAAGATTAATTAAAATGAAATTTGGAACAAAAATAATTCATTCTGGATTACAACCAGACCAAAAACCTACTGGAGCTGTTATTACGCCTATATATCAAACATCTACATATATTCAAAAAAGTCCGGGAAAAAATCTCGGATATGAATACTCTAGAAGTTCAAACCCAACAAGAAAGGCACTTGAGCAAAACGTAAGTAGTTTAGAAAACGGAAAATATGGTTATTGCTTTGCTAGTGGAATGGCTGCAATAGATTGTATATTAAGATTATTAAAGCCTGGTGATGAAATTATTTGTTCAAATGATATCTACGGTGGAACCTTTAGACTTTTTAATCAAATATATACTAGACAAAATTTTAAATTTATTTTTTCCGATTTGCAATCTACCAAAGAATTAAAAAATTTATGCACTAAGAAGACTAAAATGATCTGGATAGAAACCCCATCTAATCCTATGATGAATATAATTGACATTAAAAAAATAACTGATTTTTCACAAAAACACAAAATATTAACTGTGGTTGATAACACATTTGCAAGCCCTTATTTACAAACACCCCTTGACTTGGGTGCCGATATTGTTACTCACTCTGCAACAAAATATTTGGGAGGGCATTCTGATTTAGTACTAGGCGCCGCAATAACAAATAAAAAATATTTATCTGACAAGTTATACTTAATTCAAAAAAGTTGTGGGGGGATACCTGGGCCTATGGATTGTTTTTTGACACTTAGGGGTATCAAAACACTGCATCTAAGGATGGAAAAACATTGCTTTAATGCCAAAAAAATCGCATTATTTTTATCTTCTCATAAAATGGTAAAAGAAGTTTTTTGGCCTGGTTTAAAAACTCATCCAAATCACAGAGTGGCAAAAAAACAAATGAAAGGTTTTGGCGGAATGGTATCATTCAAGTTAAAAAAGAACAACTTCGGTATTGTGAAAAAATTTCTATCTAATCTAAAAATATTTACACTAGCGGAATCTTTAGGTGGAGTGGAATCTTTAATTTCTCACCCATCTTCAATGACACATGCTAGCTTATCTGCTGAATTAAAATTAAAAAATAAAATTACAGATTCCTTAGTTAGAATTAGTGTTGGGATAGAAAATCATGAAGATTTGATAAATGATTTATCAAAATCTTTTAATAAATTGAAATAAATCTAAAATATGAAAAACAAGTTTGCAATAATTGGACTAGGTCAATTTGGAATGGCAATAGCCAAAACTTTATCAAAGAAAGGAGCTGAAGTAATTGCTATTGATAAGGATATAAATAAAATAGAACATGTTAAAGAGTTTGTGTCATATGCAGTTTCAATAGACGCAACAGATAAACAAGCTTTAATAAATCAAAATATAGAAGAAATGGATGCGGTAATTATTGCCATCGGGGAAGATTTTAAATCCATGATATTATGTGCAAATATTTTAACTGAACTATCTATTAAAAGAATTGTTAGTAGAGTAATGGGAGAAAATGAAAGATTGATTCTGAAAAAACTAGGAATCACCGAAATCCTTTCCCCTGAAGATGAAATTGGTAGAAGCATTACTACTAGCTTATTAAATCCTAACATTTTATTTAGCCTTGAACTTCCAGATAACTACTTGATAGCTGAAATTAAAGCTCCTGAAAAATTATTAGGTGATAAATTAGGTGAAATTAAATTACGTGAAGACTTTGGGCTCAATCTAATAACTATATTGAGGGGGTCTAAAACTAAAAATGATGAAATTAGCCACAATATATTTGGCATACCATCTGCTGAAACTATAATAGATGAAAATGACATCTTAATTTTATTTGGATCCACACAGGATATTAAAAAATTCGTGGAAATTAACACTTAATTCGACATTTAAACTACTAAAATTTACATTTTTCTGATATTTTTCTATTTCTTATTATTTTTGCAGCTTATATTGCCTTAACATGTTGATTTTTAGATATTTATACACATTTTTTTTAATTCACTTTTTGATGTTGATAAATAAAACAAATAATATTTCCTAAAACTTTATTTTACTGAGGTATATGAAATAAAATTAAAAGTAAAATTGAAAAAAGTTTTATTTCTAAATATTTTGATCAAATAGTAGATATTTTAGAAAAATCGCACATTCTATATAAATTTGACATGTTTAACCAAAAAAACGAATGCTATGAATTCAGTATTTAAATCATTTGGCGACTTTATAGCTGGCTTAGCTGGCTTATTCATGTCGCTTTTAGGGCTAGGAATAGTAGCTCAAGTATTATTAGGAGAAGCAATGGGTGCTGGTATGGACGTAATCGGTAACATCCAAGGATTTGTTACAGATTTCGCTAACGGTGGATTTGCTGGACTAGTAACACTGATTGTTGTTCTGTCATTAATCAAAAAATAATTTTGATTATTACTTAATAAACCCGCCTTTATGGCGGGTTTTTAAGTTAAAAAATAAGATTTTCTATGAAAAATATATTTAAAAAAGTCAACACGATAATTCAGGAAATTACACCACTAGCATTTTCTTTTCTTTGTTTTGGAATAACAATACAATTAATTATTGGTGATCCCATTCTTGGCTGGGATGTAGTTGGTAATATTTCTAAAGCTATCGGCAAGTTGGGGCAAAATACGTTTGTAGGAATAGCTTCTTTATTATTTTTATACACTATTCTTAATAAGAAAAGTTAAATAGGCCTAATGGGCTTGTAACCAATTTTCCCCAAAACCTAATTCTACTTTTAATGGAATATTAGTTTTATGTGAATTTTCCATTTTTATTTTCACAATTTTTTTCACTATTTCTTTTTCACTCCTGTGAACATCAAAAATTAATTCATCGTGAACTTGTAAAATCATTTTTGATTGAAGTTTCAATGCATCAAATTCCTTATAAATATCTATCATTGCTTTTTTAATAATATCTGCCGCTGAACCTTGAATTGGTGCGTTGATTGCGTTTCTCTCAGCATGACTTCTTAATAGTGCATTTCTAGAATTTATATCCTTTAAATAACGCCTTCTACCTAAAATAGTTTCAACATAGCCATTATCTCTAGCAAGCGCTATCTGATTATTCATATATGATTTGAGTTTTTGATACTGAGCAAAATATGTGTTAATTAATTCTGCCGATTCCTTTCTATTTAAATTTGTTTGTTGACTTAAACCAAAAGCTGAGACCCCATATATAATTCCAAAATTCACTGTCTTAGCATTTGATCTCATTTCTCTAGTAACATTTTCAAAAGAAACATTAAATAACTTAGATGCTGTTATAGCATGTATATCTTTATCATCTAAGAACGCTTGCGTCATAGATGGCTCAGAGCTTAATTCTGCAATTAAACGTAGCTCTATTTGAGAATAATCAGCTGCTAACAAAATGTTATTTACAGACGGAACAAATGCTTTTCTAATTTCTTGACCATATTTAGTTCTTATAGGGATATTTTGAAGATTAGGAGATTTTGAGCTCAATCTTCCTGTTGCAGCTACTGCCTGATTAAATGTGGTATGTATTTTTTTCGTTTGCTTGTTAACTAAATTTGGTAACGAATCAACATATGTTGAAAGTAATTTGTCAAGAGATCTATACTTTAAAACTAGCTTAATTATAGGATGATTTTTTTTTAATCTTTGTAAATTTTGCTCTGAAGTTGAAAATTGTCCTGTTTTTGTTTTTTTAGCATTTTTATCCAAATTTAACTCCACAAATAAAATTTCCCCTAATTGTTTTGGAGAAGATATATTAAATTCTTTTCCTGAAATTTTAAATATGTTGTCCTTTATTTTTATTATTTCTGATTTAATTTTTTGAGCAAAATTTGACAATGTGCTATTATTTATATTGAATCCTTCTTTTTCCATTTGGAATAAAATAAAAGTTAGTGGCATTTCAATATCTCTAAATAAATCAATTGTATTGGATTTATTTAAAGTGTCAAGCATTTTTGATTGAAGTCTAAAATTTAACACGGTTAAGTTAGAAACATACCGATCTAATTCTTCAATACTTTTTGTGTTAGGATCTAAGTCAATATTTAAAATTCGCTTAATTAACACATTATTATTGTTTCTGTCGTCTGGATTTACTATATAAGCGGCCAATAAAACATCAAATAAATTTTGGTTTATATTAAAGTCAAAATCCAAATTTAAAATCTTCCACAAACTCTTTACATCAAAACATATTTTTTCAATATCTAAAATAAATAAGTTCTTAATGAACTCTCGTACTATTTCAATGTTTATATCATTATGATTTTCCTTCAAAAGAAATACAGTATCTCCGTCTAAAGAAAAACTAAATATGACATTCTCCTTGTCGTTTTTGAAACATTGAAATGAAATTTGATTATAATCATTTAATTGATTTTTAAAATTATTTAAATCATCACTGGTTTGAATAATTTTATGAGAAGAATAATAATCTTTGGATTCATTGATTTTTAAATCATCTTGATTTATTTGTGAAAATAAATCGGTTTGCAATCCTATATTAGTTTTTTTGCCAAGACTTTGATCATTATTATTTGTTGGAATAAATATTTTTTTTATTCTATTTAAAATATTATTAAATTCTAATTCTTTGAATAATTTTTCTATTTCTTGAAAATTAGGTTCCTGTGTTTTAAAATCATCAAATGAAAATTGAACTGGAGCATCAGTAGAAATTGTGACTAAGTCTTTAGATAAGAAAGCATTCTCTTTAGAATTCTCTAATTTTTCTTTTAGCTTACCTTTAATGCTATCTATATTTTCATAAACTTTTTCTATAGAACCAAATTCATTAATTAACTTTTGAGCTGTTTTTTCACCAACTCCAAAAACTCCAGGAATATTATCAGAAGTGTCACCCATTATTCCCAGAAAATCAATAAACTGTTCAATGCTATTTAAACCAAATTTTTCACAAACTTCATTTTTTCCCATCACTTTTGGTCCACTAAAACGAGTCCCCGGTTTATATATAAAAGAATTATCCGTTACTAGCTGGCCAAAATCCTTATCAGGTGTAATCATGTATGTTTGAAAACCTTCTTGGTCAGCGTGTTTACTTAAAGTTCCAATAACATCATCAGCTTCATAACCCTCTAAAGAAACTTGCTGAATATTTAGGGCCTCTAAAGACATCTTTATGTAGGGTATAGCCCCTGAAATACCTTCTGGCATAGCGTCCCTATTTGCTTTATATTCTGGGTATTTTTTATGTCTGAAAGTTGGTCCTTTTAAATCAAAAACCGCGGCCAAATGAGTTGGCCTTTCCTCTCTAATAAGTTCTAACAAGCTATTTAAGTATCCATAAATCGCTGAAGTGTCTAATCCCTTAGAATTTATTCTTGGGTTTTTAATAAATGCAAAGTAAGCCCTATATATTAAAGCATATGAATCTAATAAAAAAAGTTTTTTCTCTCCTTGGGTAATCATAGTGTATATCATTAAATTTAATTAAAAAAGTATACATTAGTTATATAATTTATTTTAAATATTAATTTGAAGAAAATAGTTTCTTATTTAAGTGTTGAAATTCCTGGGATTTCTATTTCTATTTTTAGAATTTTTTTGGTTTTATCCTTTCATTGCAAAGTATATATTGGATTATTATAGGTTTTATTCAAAAGAATATAATAGATCCCACTTTTTTATTTCCATTTATCAAAGGATTAGAACCCTTAGATGATACATTAATGAATTTTGGATTAAATGGATCTCTATTAATTAGTTCTATTTGCATAATGACTAATAAGTTTTATAGGATTGGGTTAACTATATACTTATTTTCATTTACATACTTATGGTTGCTTTGTCAAGGTTATTTTAATAATCATTATTACTTAATTTCCATCATTTGTTTTTTATTACTTTTTTCAAAAACACCATTTTCTAAATCAGAAAAAATTCGTATTCCAAAACTTCACCTTTATTCACTACAATTGCTAATTATTATAATCTATTTTATTGCAGGATTAAATAAGTTAAATCCTTATTGGTTGGTCGACATTCAGCCGATGACACATATCTTATCAAAAGTTGGAATAAATGAGGCCTCCGTTTTCATTCCTTTCTTTGCATATTTAGGTCTGTTTTTTGATTTACTCATTGGTCCTATTTTATTAATTAAAAAAACACGCTTTATTGGATTTGTTGCAGCCATTTTATTCCACCTAATGAATTTTATAATTTTTATTTTGGTAGGTGGAGAAATTGGATTTTTTCCATTTATCATGATAAGCACTTTGATTCTTTTTTTAGACCCTAAGTTTATTGAGAGCAAAATTTTAAAAAATAATGCTAGGTTATTAAGCCGACAACATTTAAATAAAAAGATTTCATATATATTACTAGTATTTTTATTTTTTCAAATTATTATTCCATTTAGACATGTTTTTTTCGAAGGTTATGTAGATTATAATGGAATTGGTCAAAGGTTTTCATGGAGACTAAAAAACATGTATAAAAAACACGATCAGGAAATCATTAAATTTAGGCTGTTAGTTAAAAATAACTCGACTATAATGTCCACTTTTAATCTTGCAGAAGATCCTATGGAAGTGGCAAAATTTAAAGGGAAAAAAATTAATGTGTATTTAACAGAACGACAAAAAACTAATTTATTTTATTACCCTAATATGATACCTGAATTCGCAAAAAAAATAGAAGTCTTAATTCAAGAAAAAGTAGCAGTTGATTTAATTATTAACGGAGAATGCAATATTGGTTTCATGGGAAGGGAAAAACAATTGTTATTTGATCCTAATATTGATTTAACAAAAATTACTAATTCGACTTATAAAGCTAACACTTGGCTAAATCCTCTTAAAACAAAACCCTGGGATATTAAATAAATCTATTCATTATACAACGCATCCATTACAGTTTGACCTACTGCTTTTAGTGTCTCCCTTGAAATATTATTCATACCATCTCCGTGAGTATGCCAGTACTTATTAAAATGATTTTCAGTTGATGGATCATATTCTATAATATCAATAGTAGGTATTTTCAATATTTCATTAATAGGTAAATGGTCGTCAATTATTCCTGGGGTTTGTTCAAAAGAAAAGTAATCAGAAAATCCTGATTCTATAGCCTGATTCCAATATTTATCTACAATTTCTTTGGCATATTCCACAGAATATGCCTCTTGTGTAAATATAGCGCCAGGGGCACCAACCATATCTAAAAGAATTCCATATTCTGCATTATAATTAGAAACATGAGGTTTTTTTGACCAGTACTGAGATCCAATACACCAACTTAAAACGTCACCTGTTCCACCTTCACCTTGGTCTTCTAAATCAAAAAAAATAATATCAACCCCTATTTCTGGCTTCATAATAGAAGCCTGTCTAGCAATTTCTAATAATACGCCAACACCACTAGCGCCATCATTAGCTCCATCTATAGCTTCTTTTGTTCTTGTTGTATCATGATCAGCAATAAACCTTGAGTCCCAATGAGCACATAGAAATATTCTTTCATTTTTATCTGGAGAAAATGAGCCAATAATATTTTTCATGTTAAGTTTTTCACCATCAAATCTTTGCTCAACCGATTCTTGTATAAATATTTTTGCTCCATATTCTTCTAATTTAGCAACTAAATAATTCCCACATTTTTTATGTGCTTGTGAATTAGGAGCCCTAGGGCCAAATAAAACTTGTTGTTCTACAAAAAAATAAGCTGAGTCAGCGTTAAAATTAGGCACATCAACTTTCTTTTCAACTTTTTCATTATTAACTGTTGGTTTTTGGTTTTTTTGATTTTTTGTACAAGCAAATAAAAACAACAATATTATTAAGTAAAAACTATTTCTTATAATCCCAGGTAGAGCCATCTTTAGTATCTTTAATTTCAATATTTATATCGTTTAAACCATCTCTAATTTTATCTGCTGTTGCCCAATCTTTATTTTCCTTCAACTGATTTCGAAGATCTAAAACAAATGACATTAATGTATTAATGTCTGTTGAATTGTTTTCTTTTAAAATACTTTGAAGGCCGAAAATTTCTGTTACATACTTATTAAGTAAATTTTTAAGTAAATCTATATCATTAGCCGACAAATCATGTTTGCCCTCTTTGCAGGAATTAATAACTTTAACTAAATCAAACAGGTGAGATAAAACAATTGGTGTATTTAAATCATCATTCATTGCATCATCACACTTATTTGGAAATGAAGAAACATCAATATTTGAATTTTCTTTTGGTGAAATTTCATTTAAAGTTTTTATCGCATTAAATAATCTTATTAGCCCCTTCTCAGCTGCTTGTAAAGCGTCATTTGAAAAATCAATTGTACTTCTGTAATGAGCCTGTAAAAGGAAAAACCTTATTACCATTGGATGATAGGCTTGATCTAGTTTTTCATGAGAGCCATTAAAAAATTCATTTAGAGTTATGAAATTGCCTAATGACTTCCCCATCTTTTGCCCACCAATAGTAATCATGTTATTATGCATCCAATATTTTGCTCCTTTATTATTATTTGCAGCGCAACATTGTGCTATTTCTGCTTCATGATGAGGAAATACTAAATCCATACCACCACCATGAATGTCAAACTCTTCACCTAAATACTTACAGCTCATTGCAGAACATTCTAAGTGCCAGCCCGGAAAACCATCTCCCCAAGGTGACGGCCATCTCATAATATGTTCAGGTGAAGCTTTTTTCCATAAAGCAAAATCAACTTGATTTTTTTTATCT
>MDTB01179139.1_pt1 | contig 56157 bp, 67 predicted proteins | sample 811161 | NCBI WGS metagenome assembly MDTB01 (sample SAMN05326650, study PRJNA326480) | marine metagenome | isolation source: seawater | place: Mediterranean Sea | collected 2009 | reverse complement strand
GTGCCATCTCTCTGTTGAAAAATTATATCTTTAGCATCGGCAACAGGTCTGATAATTGCATCACTAGATGAGTTTGTAATTCTAAGAAACTCTGTTCCACCATCTAAAAATTTAAAATCACCACCATCAGCATCAAAGGTTATATCTCCACCAACATCTAATGTAAAATCTCCACTATCAGATATAGTGCTACCATTAATAGTGATATCATCTACTGTTAATGTTGTTAGTGATGGTATTGATGAAATATCACTTAAATTGCCAGTAGTAATAACAGTTCCAGATGCATTTGGTAGAATAATAGTTCGATCACCAGATGGCTCAGCTGTTCTTAGTTGTACATCAAAACTTGTTCCACCAGTTGCGTTCCACTCAATAACAGGATTATCTATTGCATTTGAAAGTAAGTAGAAACTTCCGTTAGATCCCATTGCAAAATTACTATTAATAGTTCCGTTAGCGATATTATTAAAATATATCCAACCATCTTCAGTACCGTCACTTATATCACCAGTTGCTAAATATATTCTTGCAAATTCTGTAGATTGATTAGCATCATTATCTGCAACAAATCTTATTGCACCTTCTTGTCCAAAATCAGCTGCATCACTATGATCATTGGAAATAAGTGTTAATAATGGGCCTCCATCAGCACTTGAAGTTAAGTTTGTATGACCTTCACTAGTAACTCTTAAAGCTTCATCTAGAATGAAATTATTTGGATTATCGACTAATACAACAAAGTCAGCGGTATTCGCACCTTTATTAACAGAAGCAAGTCTTACATCACCATTATTTGCTCTCAAATCGATAGACGCATATGAGTCAGCTGTACTGTTAGTATTATTAACACGCATACCAGTAGTAATATCGCTGCCAGGATTATTAGTTAAATTTGTATTATTATCACTATATGCAACGTGTAGTTTTTGTTGAGGATCATTTGTTCCAATACCTACATTTCCGTTTGCATCAGTCATCAACTCATTAGTATTAATACTTAAACTATCAGAAACTAATGTACCAGTAACAGTTGCACCAGTAGATGTAGCTTGTATTTTTGTGGTATTAGAATTTTGTAATCCATAACTACCAGCATTAATCTGGAAAGTTCTTGTAAATGCTCTTTCAGTAAATCCTGTTGGTGTTCCTGTAAATTCACTAGCTGCAGTAGTGTTTACACTAACATTAGTCAAGTCATCTGCAATTCTAGGAATAATAACTAAATTTGCAGATACAACTCCAAATATTTGTTTTGTTACTTTAAAACAAAGTTTTACAGAAGCGGTGGATGTTTCTTTCGTAAATAGAATAGGGGTGATGTAAGTATCATTACTTACTGTTAATTCTTCATTGTATGTTTGGGTAAATGCTAAATCTGGAAGAACATTACTTCTAAGACTGACATGAATATTTAAAGTTTGTGCAGCTGCACTACTACCAGAAGAAAGAGTTATTGTTCCTAGAATAGTATAATTTTCTGAATCGCCATTTGGTGTAATTGAAAGAATTTCTTGAATCTCGTTCTGTACAAGATAACTTGATCCAGTATAAACTGTAGAAACTAATAAGGTATTACTATCTTTAAATTTAAATGTATCAGCAGTTACTCTTCCATTGACATCTATGTTAGTAGCTGCTCCACTTGTAAATAATTCAGATGATGCACCAACTTCGACAATGTTGTTACCATTGTCTCTCATAAAAACTTTTTTATCAGCGGTATTTACTGCAATTTCACCTTCGACCATATCAGAGGTTGTAGGTGTACCTGTGGTAAATTTTCGTAATGGTTTTATTTTGATGGCCATTATAATTCCTTATATTTTAAAATGACCCACCATCAATCGCATTAGAGAAAGAAAGTGTATCACTTGATTGGGTATACAATAATAGTCCATCTACTGAACCACCACCATCTAGTGCAGATAAAGTGTTAGCAGAGTTTGCAACTAATACAGAACCTTTTGCAATAGAACTTAACCCAGTACCACCATCTCCAACACCAAGTTGACCAGTAATACTACTAGCTTCAAGGTCGATTGCAAGTTCTGTGCTTTCGATTACAAGACCACCATTTGCTTTTAAGTCTACTGAAATTTCATCGGCTGCAACATCAAGACCATTACCAGCAACAACATTAATCGTATTACCAGATTTAGTTAATCCAGTTCCAGCAGTAATTTGTCCAGCACCAGAAAATTGTACGAATACTAGTGCAGTACTACCTAGTGTAACAGAGTTATTTGTTAGAACAAAACCATTGTCTCCGTTTGTTGTTCCCTGTTCAACAAATACAAAAGAGCCAGGAGAAGCATCTGAATCACTATCAAAGTCTGTAGCTCTAGTTGGAGCGCCAGAAGCATTTACTGTATAAATACCATTTTGTGAACCTGTGTCTTGATCTTTAATCAAAATTCTATCACCAGTAGAAAGTGTTACACCATCTAGAGTATCACCATTTCTAAACGCACCAGTAAGACTTGCGTTTCCAGTAGAAGCAACTTTTACAGAACCTTTAACATCTAAACCATTAACTGTTGCATCGACATATGCTTTTGTAGCTGCATGTTGGGCAGCTGTTGGGTCGGTAACATTAATAATTTTACTTGAGTTTACATCTACATCTCCACTCCCATTAGGATCAAGAATAATATCTCCACCACTATTTGTACTTGATAGAGTATTACCATCTAATCTTAAATTATCAATATTAACTTGTGCAAAAGTACTAGGAGTTGTTGATAGAGAAACAGCACCAGAAGAAACACTAAAGTCAGCAGAAGCAAATGAAGCAACACCCTTATTTGAAGTAGAAGCTTCTTCACCAGCAATAGTAATTGTGTTATTTGAAACTGTGGTATCTATTCCTTCACCACCAGTAAAGGTAAGAGTTTCACCAGTACTAATCGTATCATTACTTCCAGAATCGGCCGCAAGGGTTAGTGTAGAAACAACCGTATCAAACGCTAATTGTCCAGAACCATTTGTTTTTAAAAACTGTCCAGCACCTCCATCACCATCAGGCAAAGTAAATGTGGTATTACTAGTTACATCATTTGGAGCTGCAATTCTAATATAATTACTTCCGTTACTAGTTCCTTCTCTTAGTTCTAAAATACCACCAGCACCTGTTGCATTTCCTATTTGAACTTTACTAATTGAAGAATCACTATCTGCTGTAAGAGCAGAACTTGCTGTAAGAGTTCCATCTACATGGTCTAATTTATCTGAAAAATATTGTCCACCGATAACCGTAACATTGTTTGCATTACCATCACCACCAACTCCACCTTCACCAATAAATAATCTATCACCATTATTACCCTGTGTTCCAGCACCATGTGTATAAGCTAATTCTCCTAGTTTTAGTGTGTTAGGAGCGGTAGTTCCAGAGGATCTTTTTATTTGAATTTCTACTGCCATTGTTTATTCCTTAAAAGTTACCAGCATTGATGGTAAAAGAACCAGTATTGTGTAAGTTATTTACTGTTACAAATTTATTTGTATTAGAATTAAATTGTAAAACACTACCATCAGCAATGTTTGTAGCATCTACGTTACCTATTTGTTGTAAAGTTAAGTTCGTAAGATCACCAGCATCTCCTTTTGGGCCAGGAACTGTTACTCTAACAACTTGAGAAGTATTAGATTGTGATAAATTTGCCTTTGTTGTTCTAGGTGTATTTACTGTTGCATTTACCGTCATTTTTTTTATCTCGTTACACTTGGTTTAATTGTTGCAATACCTTCTACTACTCTTGTCTTATCGCCTCCAGAATCTATAATTACTAAGTCATAAACATATCGTCCTTCATTTAATGCACCTGTTTGTACATCAGTTAATGATAACGTAACCTTTCCAGAAGTTCTTGGACTTACAAACGCTACGGTAAATGAAGTTGAAGAAGTAGATTTATATGATTTTCGGAGAGTTGCAGCTGCTGTATATCCTGTTAAGTCTAATGCAGAATTATTTGCATCCTCAATTGTTACGGTTGTCGTAAAATCAGCATCTTGGTCTATAAAAATGTTGGATATAGTTGCCATTTTTCAATCTCTCCATTTATACTTCTATTTATAAGTTATTACTATTTATAATCTAAATCATATATCATTAATAACCTATTAACATATAACGATCAAATTTATCGTTTATTCGTTTCTCTAAACTATTTAGAGATCTAATTCTTACAGACTTTTTAAATTCTTCTAAACTTTTTTTACAATTAACATGTTGTTCGACACCAAAATAATTATTACTTTGTAATACAATTAGACAATTCCCTTTGTCTCTAGATTCTAAAAATGTATTTAAAGTATCATCACTGAAGTGTTCACATGATGTACATATTATTACATCATATAATTTTGCACTAAAAGTTTTTATGTCTGCTGTTTTGAAGTGTACATTGGGATACATTATCTTACCAATTTCAGCACACTCAGAATTAATATCAAATGATACAACTCTTTTATCAGTAAACGTACTCATCCTATCTGCTAACATACCATACCATCCAGCAGCTACACAAATTTTAGGATTATCATACATATCCATTTTTGTTTTTATATTGTCAACTAACCACTCTTTACTCAAGTTTTGATTTTCATTTACTGAATTGACAATAGTCTTAACAATATGATTATCAGTAATCTTACCAATAATCTTTATCAAGTCCATATTTTGAGATATATCACGATTAATAAATTTACCAATAATTTCTATTGAATCCATATTTTGATTTAGATCTAGATCAATAACTTTTCCAATAATTTTTACTAAATCTGACTCTTTAGTTAAATCACGACCAATATTTTTAGATATGGCTTTTAAAATATTTTGTATACCATCCATCCTTTAACATTTCCTGTCCTCTTTGATTAAAGAGATACACACAATAATCTTCTTCATCTAACACTGTTTGATAGGAACAATAATTATCTTCTTTATTATATAATTCATAATTATCAATATTTTCATATATGAATTGATCCATACCCCTATAGTATTTTAACATATAGTAATCTGCTTGTTCTACAAATTTCTCATGTATGTAAGAATAATCACCACTCCACGACATTATAGAAGAGTTTAGTGGAGTATGATAAGCAGGTCGCCAATGTGCATAACATAACGTAAAGTGATCTCTTACTAAATGATTACAGTCACTTTTGATTAACATATCTAAATCAAAATATATATTTTGTCCATCTGTAAATTTTTCAAACATTAATAATTTATTAAATACACCTCTTTCATCATCATATCTATCTTCAGTTATAACTTCAAATTTATCATAGTTTAAATTAGAATAAGTATCTATCATATGTTTTAAATTATCAACATACCATTGACTATATTTTGTTCCTGTATTTACACAAATAACTCTCATTTCCAATTTTCTAATACCCAAGATTCTTTATTATCATGTATGTTATTCCATACATTAGCAAAATGAACTATCTTAATATTATCATTCAAACCTTCACCTAATATCATATAATGTTCATTAAATTTATCCATGTATAATTTATTATACCTTAAATTCTTTTCTCTACATACATCGTATTTTGCTACCCATTCTCCTGGCATAGTTTTTATTTTTATATTATTTTTGACACAAGTATCGTATACAAAATTTTGTTCACCATAGTATTTGTAATGAACTGTTCTGTTATTAAAGTAGTGTAGCTGCCATTTTTTAGGATCACTAATGAATTTATCATAAACAGATTTTAGAGAGCCAGATTTAAATTTATACCATCCACCATTTAGGGGAATATTTTCAGAATTTTTAGTCCACCATTTTGTATAGGATACTAATTCATTTTCTGACACTGGATAATTTATCATTTCAGTTATATCACTAACAATAACTTGATCAATATCTAAGACAATAATATCACCATCACCTATAAATTTTTTATCAAAAAATTTTAGTTTGTGCCAGTGTCTTTTTATTTTACTTTTCTTCGGTAAAGTTATAACTCTGTCTGCAACAACTGGTGTATCAGAATAACAGATAAACTCAAAATCAACTTTACAATTTTTCTTTAATGAGTTATAAAGTTTTTCTACATAATCTGTAGTGTACATAGGTTTTTTATATTCTTCATCAGTATTTTGAAAGTATAAACAACATATTTTAATCATAATATTTTTCTAACCAAGGCCATAAATCTAAAGCATTTGTTCCTCTAATACCATCTAACTCTTTAGCATATGCTCCTAAAGAATACAAATGCACCTCGTTAAATGGAGTATTTTTTAATTCATTGATAATATTATCAATCCAAAGAATATCAGAATTAGAATATTTATCTATTAGATTTTCTTTATTAGGATGATTACCAGCTGAAAGTGTAATAGGTTCAAAAACAAAATTAAGTGGTTCGGCTAAATCTAATTTATTTGTTTTTAAGAACTGATTTATTTCTTCTACAAACTCAATATTTAATATACTCCATGTAGTATTAACAGAAAGATATAGTTGTGGGTATTCTGTTCTAATGAAGTCTATACATTCTTCTATTTCATTAAACTTTGTTGGATATCTTTGCCACTCATCATACTTTCCAACATTATCAATTGATGCTTGTATAGCAACACTTTTAAACTCTTTAAAGTAGTCAGCAAAATTATTTTCTAAAAGTGACATTTTAGTCATATTAGAGTTTAAAAAGAGTTTCATTTTTTTAGAGTGTCCACTCTCTACTAATTTATCAAGTATTGGAATAAAACCAGATATCATAGTAGGTTCTCCACCAGACAAATTAATACATAATAATTGATCTCCCATCAATTCAATAATTTCAAAATACAAATCTTGATATTCTTTTATTTGTTTATTATTATTTTTCATACTATAATCTAAACCAGCAATACCATTTTTATAAAATATATTAGCCGTATCATTAGACATCTTTATCATTTCTGTACTTCTTGATGATGAAAGATGAGGTGGACACATAAAACATTTTAGATTACAAAAATTTCCAAGTCCTTTAGGTTTTAAAATTATAAACCTTTTTCGTGAAACACTCATTCCAGTTTTCTTAAAATTGTTAATTAAATCTATAGCATTTGAACCACTTGAAATGAAGTCATCATACACATCATTTCTGTATGATCTAACACCTTTACGCTCAAGACTATGACAAGCATCTCCACAAACTTTTTTACACATCTCACCTGGCGAGGTTAACATTTCATTTCTGAGCTGTGCAAGTTCTTTGTCTTCAAACCACCATTCTTCAAAAGATTTAGCTTTTTTACTCCAACCTGTTTTACAACAGGGTTTCCATCTGCCGCTTACTGAAGTATGAAGATAATTGAAAGGTTGAGGACAGAAATGTTTAGGAACTTCAGTCAACTACGCCCCCATCGTATGAACCAAATGCCCAAATTTTTTCACGACACCACCAACAAGTTTTACAAGGTTTAGTAAAAAAATTAGTCTCAGTTTTCCGACCAATACATGAAGCAGTAATTGGATATAGATCATCCATTAAATCGTTTTTATGAAATTCAGCTGCAATCCAGCGTTTATCAACTTCTATCCAAGGACGATATAACCTACGTGTAAGTTTAGGTTCATTTAACTGAACATCTGAATTTTGTCTATCTCTTTGTGCTTCACGATTTTCTAGTAAATTATGTTTTTTTGCTTCATCGTAAGAAGGGTTGGCTGTTCGTCCACCAAACATAATAGTAAATAAACCGTCTTCCATCATCTTTCTTTCAGCCTTTTGATGTTCTATTTTTTTATTACATCTTTTATTTGTAGAAGTACGAGTTGTATATCTAAAAGTAATGACCTTTTCAATATTAACTTTTGGAAATTTTTCTGACATTAAGATAAGAATTTCTTCAACATTCCAAATATTAGTAGGTCTTGTAATATCGATGCCCGTAAAAGGTATGATAGTAATATCCCTTTTTTCTTCTATTATTACTTTACACATGTAAAACAAAAGAAGTGCTGAATCACAACCACCTGATAAACTTAACCCAATTTTTTTATGATGTCCTAAATCGTCATCGTTTGGCCAAAAATTTACTTCACCATATTTATTTTTAATTAACATAAAATTCTCCTATAACACGATAACACTAAAATAAACTTTTGGAGAAGGATATACGTTTTCTAATCTTTTAAGTTTTTTGGGTGGATTTTTTATTTTCATGATCAACAATTTCAATTACATTTTTCATAACTTCAAGAGGAGTTTCAGCTTTTCTTATTAAAGATTTAGTTTTACTTTTAGATGAATTTTTAATTATTTCATTTTCAAAAACTTCTAGTTTTAAAGAAAACAATGTTTCTTTAGTAAGTTTTTCTGGAAGTTCTTCTCCAAACATATAAGAAAGAAAAAACTTTATAATAAAAGAAATTTGTTCTGGAGATTTATCTGCTACTTTTATATCTGAATAATTAATTAAAGCATCTAACTGTCCTTCATCTCTTGCTATTTGCATTACTGCTGCTTTAAAATATTTACTTTGAACTTTGTCATGTTCATAAGTTTTTTGTATAAGTTGTTCCATAGTAAATATGTCTAGAATTTTTTTTACATCTGGATTTTCTTCGTCTGTTATATTAACAGTCATAGAAACTGTTTCTTCATTTTCATTTTCATACAATAGTTCTAACAAAGTATATTCGTTATCTATAAAATGTATATCTTCAATATTTTTTAAATCAATCATATTCAATTATCCTCTTGTTATTTTAAATGTTTGTGAAGACTTAACAGTTAATGTACCAGCTGGTCTATCTTGAGCACGATAATCATCTGCACCTACAAATCTTTGTAATCTTTCACCAACTTGAGCGCCTGATGATGTCTCAAAACGACTATCCTCAATAGTTGTTCTTGTATTACCAGTTCCATTTATGTTATATTGTATCTGATATCCATCAGTAGATTCTGCAGCTGTTTCTCTTATCCATCCTTGAATAAGAGAACCAAAATTAGAAGTGCTGTACTGTTGTAAGTTATTACTTCCATTTATAAAAACAGGAGCTGTATATGATGGTGCTGATGGAGAATTTTTTATATGAAGATAATAAACTGCATGGTTAGTAGATAAATCTCTTGAAGTGCCTGAAGTACCTATGCCGCCTGTATCGTATTGTGAAATATCAGCTTTTGTATCTATAAAGACAGGATTGGTACTTACTAAAGTAAAACCACTTACTGGATTTATACTTGTTGTTATTATATACGTTCCAGCAGCAGTATCGCCAGGAGTTCCAGCTGCAATTAACAAATCAATTGCTGGATGTAAAAAGGTATCTTTCATATCTTGCAAACTCATAGCTCTTACATGACCATCACTTCCTCCAGTATAATAAACTGGAAAAGTTGTTCCAGTATCAGATGTAGGGGTAACTGAAGCAAAAATTCTTGTCATTCTGTTATAAGGTATAGTTACCAAAGAAGGATCGCCAACAGTAAGGTTACTTGTAGATACGCTAGTAACTGAGTCACCAGATTTAAATCTTGTATCTGAAATATTTGGAAAGTGAGTAGTTGCAGATACGTTTGAAGAACCTACAGTAATGGTTACAGAAGGACTAAGACCATATTGATAAGTTATATGATTTACAATCTCAGTAACTTGAGATGTTGTCATCTCTTGTAGTTGATTACTACCATTTACAAATAGTGGAGCTCTTACTGTCATTTTTCTTTTCCAAAATATAATTTCATAATCTTTGTCTATAATTTCTCTTTAGGGCATTTTTATGACTCTGCATTACCCTATCTTTATTATCTTAACTTGCGTAAAACGATTTACTTTACTATTATTACCATGACCAACACCCAAACCATTAGTTGCTCTTGATGTGGAAACCCAATGTTGTACAAGGTAAGATGTATTTCCTGTTATAGTTGCAGCTGCATGACCCATAGACCTACTCTGGGCGTTAACGCCAGAACCGCTTGCACTATATTCACTAGAACCCATTCCTACAATTGCACTATTAGTACTATCATAAATCCATGATATATGATTATTAACTTTATAAGCTGGAGCAGACCATTCAAAAATATAAGTTCCAGCACCCAAAATAAATGAATTTCCAGATAACGTAACTATATTATCTGGGTCATATACTTCTGTATTTAAATCTCTGTTTTGGTCACCAGCAGCAGCTGCGCCGCCTTCGCTGCCAGTGGTTTTTTCATCGACTATTATTGCATAACTTGATGAGAAGTTAATTGCCCATTCTGGAGCAGTCGCACCAGAGTTAACTTGCAATACTTGTCCAGCAGAACCTATACCTAATCTTGCAATTGGGCCTCCAGATGATCTATAAAAAATATCAGCAGTTGCATCACTACCAAGGGTGAACGTAGGTGCTTGACTAAGTGTAACTCCTCCACCAGATGCAATCGTTATTGAATCTGCATCTGAAGCAGAACCTATTGTACCACCATCTTTAATTTTAATATCATCTTTAAATGTTACAATACCAGTTGATGCAAGTGTCATTACATCTGCGACTGAAGCATTTCCTATATTACCACCATCTTTTATTTTTATACTATCACTAAAAGTTGTTAAACCATTCGCACTCATGTCTACGTTTACAGCAACAAAATTAGTATTTCCGTCTGAATCAGTTCCTTTAATATTTACATCTTGATCTGATTGTGCTGGGCCAATATTAATTTGTCCAGAAGAGGTTGTTATATTTACATTTGCATCACCAGTTTGAATATCATCAGCAGCTGGATTACCACCAATACCTAAACTAGAAGTAGTGATTCTTTTAAGAACACCACCATCATTAACTAGAACATGATCAACATCACTAGCACTACTAGTGATTGCTCCTAAATCTGCGTTTGCATTAGTAAGCATAGTTCCATTTACATCTGGAAATGTTATAGTTTTATTACTTGTTAAATTTACTCCAGTAAGAGATACAGTAAATCCATCGTTTCCAAAATCAGAACTTTGAACTTGAACAGTAGTAACAGTAATAGTACCACTATCCAAACCATTTACGTCAGTTCTTAATTTATTAAACTCTTGTCTAAATGTTTCTAAAGTATCAGATGTTGAAACTTGAGTAGCTGAAATTGCCATATTATTCTACCTATTGATTAATTTTTTTAACATATCTTTTATTTCATGCATTTCACATTTAAGATTATTTATCTCTCTTGTTGCATCACGTATTTCATCTCTTTGCATTTGAGCATCTTTAGCTCTTTTTACTGCAATTTCATATGCATTACGATTTTTGTTTATAATAGCATTAGAATGTGTATCACGAACTAAATCATTATTATCCTCAACTTGCAAATATGTTCTTTCCATTTTATGTCGCCAATGCAATTGCTCTAAAATCTTTTAATCTTGGTACTTGAGCACTATTAGTTCCTTGTAAAATTAATTTAATAGCAAATCCAATAAAAGGTTCTAGGGATGTGCCTAATCCATCATCTTTTACTCCAGCAGTATACATAAACTGTTGAAAATCTATCTCTGATAATGAAGTTTTAGCAGTAGTATCTGGAATACCAGTAGTATTAAAATATTGCCAACCAATATCATCAAAATCGTTAGCATCGTCAACCCTTAGAATTTTAAACATTCCAACAACATCAGATTCTACACCAACATTTCCAGAGAAGAACATTTTTATTGCAGTAGCAGGATTTTCTAGTAACACTTGTTTAGTACAGTAGATAGCTGCATTATCATCACCCTCTGGATCTGTAGATGGTGATGCATTTGTTGATACAGTATACGCACCAGAACTAGTTACTTTATTAATTCTATTACCAATAGCGAATACAGACATTCTTTGTGTATCGATAATTGGACTTAATGTATCTCTAGTACTTGTTAGTGATAAAATAACATCTAAAGATTTAGTTGAGTTTAATGTAGTTAATTGTTCATTAATAGGTGAAGCAATTAATTTAGGAACATCAAAATAATAATTATCATTTAAAGGTATTACCTTTGCAGTACCATCTTTTGTAAATGATGATTGAGTTCCAGAAGGACTAGTACCACTAGTAGCTTTACATGAAGCAGTAATAGTAGTCTCTGGTAATTCCATAACACCAATCATAGTTTGAAGTCCATCTAACATTTTATTCTGTGTAGCATTAACATTTTTACCACCAGCATTAATACTTTCTCCAGAAGAACCAACTTCTGCAACAGCAGTAAAGTCAGTTAGTCCTGTCAAATCAACAGTATAAAAATCTAGTTGATTTCCATTTGCAAGTCCTTCTACATCTCCAACACCAGTATGGGTTCTATTGACAGTGTGTAAAGGAACGGTAAACAGTTGATAATATTCTACTGTTGCACCAGAAGTATGTGAGGCCGCAGTAGTTCCACCAACACCTCTAGTTACTGAACCAGCACTAATTGTATTACCACTAATACTAGCATTTGTATACTTGATAATCTCATCATCAATTTTTATGAAGTGAAAATTACTACTATCGTGTTTATATTTACCACTGGTTTCATTAAACAATGTTCCATCTGTTAAATTTATAGTTGTTGCAGAACTTGTAATATTACCATTCAACGTAGTAGATAAACCAGAGTTAACACCACTAATAGTTACACGATTAGTATCTCTATCATACATACCATGATTTCTATGTGTTATTCTTAGATTAGTATCACCTTGAGTAAATCTTACTGGATTATTAGGTAATAGTTTTTTTAAACCACCACTTGTAGTTGTATCCCCAGTATTATTAAGTGTAATAGTACCAGTTTTACTATTATCAAACTTAGCTCTATTAATATTAAATTTTAAATCTTCCATACCAGACATTGCCCATGCTCTATTGTTATGAGATTTAAATAAAACTCCAATATGAGGTTGTAATGAAACTGTTCTACTTCCACCAATCTCTACCTCACCCATTCTAGCAATGTATACACTCCATGTATTAATCTGAGCAGCAGTTAAAAGTGCAATAGTATATTCAACACCACCTTCTACATAAACAGGTGAAGGAAAAGTAACTCTAGTTGCAACAGAAGCATCTGTTGATGTTGTTACATCTGAAGGATAAATAACTTTAGTACCAAAAGGTAAAATCTTAGGGCCAGGATAACCATTCACAACATTTCTAATTTCTACCCACATAGGAAGTGTGGTATCTTTTTGTGCAAAAAATAAATCTACACTTGTTATAAATATTCCACCTTCTTCATCAACCATAAAAGTTTGAGCAAGAGGGTCAGGAGCTCTTCCTGCTTGGCCAGGGCCATCATCATTATCTTCTCTTTCCCTAGAAACAATTCTACTTTGTGTAGAAAATTTAGATGTAGTTTGAGCTAAATTAGTTCTCACTAGTTCTGCATTTCTAGTTGCGATTACAGTTTCTTGATGGGTTTCTAAAATACCTTTTGCAAAGTAAATTGTATCAGCAGCTGTAGATGGTTCTGGAACTAAAGAATTTGTATTATTAGAAGTTAATCTAAACTGAACCTCTCCAGTTTCAAATTTTAAATTACCTCTAACTTTAGGATCTGGTATTAGAAAAGTTCCCTCAAGATTACCAGCGGTATCTGTAACTAAAGGTTGACCAGCAGTTGCAGTTCCAGAAGTAAAGTTTGTATTTAAAGGTGTAACATGAGCAGTAACTAACTTTTTATCAAAGAAAGGATATACTTTAGTATTTGGTTTTAATCCCCACGCTTTAAACTGTATGGATGTTGATCTACAGAAAGGAATTAAACTATCGTATAATTTTCTAAATCCTTGAGTTTCTTCATCAACTTTTGGAACAACTTCTGTTCTTATTCCTTGTCTTGTAAGGTTAGTTCTAGTAGTTTCAATAACTCTAGTTACTCTAAAACTACCTTCCATACTTCTTTGTGTATTAGTTCTAACAACACCACTCCAATTAGTTTGCCAAGCATTCCATACAGTACCAACTTTATCTTGATTTGCAGCTAAAAATGTATTATAATTACCTTCAACATTTATAACAAGTCTAGGAGCAATTTCAGTTTCAAACCATTCATCACCAGATGGTGTAATTTCTAATTTACCTAACCAATTAGAGGTTAATAAAGGAGTGACTTTTTCTATAGTTGTTGCATATGGTTGTGAAGTAAACTCTTCTTCTGTGTATGGTAGCGTTAAAAGATCACCAGTTTTTTGATAATTACTTAAACTTCTTGCAGTATCAACAGTATCTTTTTCGATTAACTTAATTGCTTCTGTATGATGAATAGGTCTTAATTCACCATTTTCAAAATCCATACCAACTTTATAATCCACATGGTTAACATCACCAACTCTGTGACCACTAAAATTATCAACAACAAAACCAGATTTAAAACGACTAAGACCATTTGAATCTTGAACCTCAAAACTTTCAGCATCTCTTTCTAACATATTAAGAGCAGTATAATATTCTATATTTTCAATACGGTCTTTAAGTCTACCAATATCTTTCATGGTAAATCTTTGATTCTTTTCTCTAGTAACAACTACATCATTTGGTTCAAAAGTATAGGCAGGAATAAATAATTCTGCAAGTAACATAGAACCTTCATTCGGTTTAGGAAGTCTTGGAACTTCAGAAGAAGCACCTTCTTTGACAGTAATCTCTCCATCTTTATTAATATAAACAAGAGCTCTTTTATTTAAGTAAAAATCAAAATCAGCATTAATTACCGTATTTGGTTTTACAAAATTTAATGAAGACGAACCTGTTCCAGTAAAAACTCTAGCACCAAAATTAAATGAGTTACCAGTTATCTGATCTACACCACCTCCACCATCAGCATAAAATGATGTTTGAGTTCCAGCAATATTTGCAACTCTAGGTCTGAAGTCAAAACAATCTGCTAATGGAAATTGTCCAGTAGGTTCTTTTTCATCTGGATCAACTTTAGTGGCAGAGTAAGTTGGAATATCATTATAGTCCATTTGATTTACTGCAACGCCAGGATTTAAATTAACTCCTGTTGAACCAGTTACATATGAGTTTACAGAGAAAAAGTCTCCTGTACCAGAGTGTTCTAAGTAATCATAGATTACTAAAAGTCTTCCAGTTGGAATTGGAGATGATGATTTACGTACAATTCTACCAATATCATAGTAGTTGTCTCTTTGCCCAGTATCTAAAGTAAAGTTATTAGTGATAACTGTACTACCATCAGTAACAGTAGCTACGGTAGCAGTTGCTAGACCATACTGTCCAGTTATAGTTTCACCAACAGCAAAATCAGTTTCAGAATTTAGAACATAGTAAATAGGTGAAGTACTTGTAATAATTCTAGCCTTTGCACCACTAGTTCCACCTGTGATTACTTCACCCCTAGTAAATGAACCACTAATTCCAGTTACCGTTAATTTAGGGGGTACAGCATCAGCACTTGTACTTTCTGAATCATAAATTGCCTGTAGTTTAAATATATCTGCTCTACCAAGAGAAATATCTTTATCATCTGAGAATATTCCAAAGTTACCTTCACCAGCAGAAAGAACTTTTAAAGCTTTTGATAATACTGGAGTCTTAGTTTTAGCACCAACATTATTTGATCTACGAACAGTTGCAATAACTTTTACAACATCTCCATTTTGAATATTAGTATATGATAGAGTTCTTGCAGTATCAGTTCCACCAAATGCACTAATCTCTATATGATCTCCAGCATTTGGAGTTCCAGAAGAATCAGCTTCTGTTATCATCGAAATACTATAATCAGATGTACTGAATGGAGCATATGTTTCATCACCACTTGTTAATGTAGGTAACGTAACAACACTAGAAGCAACAGTTATAATGTGTTGTCTTCTTACTGAGTATATAATATCACTGGTAGTTTTAATAACATCTTTAGGTAATTTAACCACAGAGATATTTTTTTCTGCATCAAAGAGTTTTGATCTTTTACGAATAACTTTTGTAGGAATATTATCAGCTGCCACCGTACCAGCATTACCATTTAAAAGTCTGAATCCAATTGCAGTTGAAGTTATACCATCAACAACACCTTGCTGTATCGAATTAACATTTTGTTTAAATTCAATAACATCACCAAGTTTAACTTCACTAGTATTAAATCCATTTAATCCAACAACATTATCCATACTTGTAGTTGCTTGGTTTTGTCCAGGCACGTTTGAACTTACTTCAGATCTATAATCACCAGACAAAGTGAATGTATCCGATTGAACTAAATCAGCAGTAAATTCTAGAGTAGTTCCATTTAAATTATCTTGAGTCATCTGTTTAAAATCACTAAACTGATATTTTCTAATTGCACTAATAGTTTCAGAAGTTGCAGAAGATCTATCACTTACGGTAATAGTCTCACCAGTTGCAAAATCTCCATTAATTATTGTTATAAAAACTTTAGCACCATCTTGATATTGGACTAAACCAGTTGCACCAGAAGTAGAACCAGTAATCTTGTCTCCTTCTACTAATGTGTCAGAAATAGTACCACTCATAGTAATTCTTATAAATGGTTTAATATCAAAAAGATATACTTTATACTGTGTTGAAGTATGACTAGAGTGAGAATATCTATTAGAATTTACTGTTCCACTATGATACTCAAAGTGTCTTATTCTTGCAGAACCAATGCGACTAGTAGTATTAGTTGTATTCACTGTACCTCTAGTTGCAGTAAAGTATTCACGAAAATCTACTCTAGCAAATTCAGTTATTGTACCAGAGTCAGCTGTAATATCTGGTGTATTAAAAACATTATCTACTAAAGTAAAGTTACCTAAACCAAAAGTAGTCGCACCGTTATTAACTGATTGTATATCTCTAGCTTTGTTAACATCTTTTATGGTTGGAGCAATTTTTTCTATCTCAAAACCTTTAACATATGCTTTTCCTGGCGATACTTTAAATGCAAGTAAACTATCAGATGCAGTACTACCATCATCAGTAACAGCACCATTAGTATAAATTCCTTCATTGTCATCAATAGTAACAGATTCTTGAGTAGAGAATGTGAATGGTCTTACTGTATAATCTCCAGACTCATCAAAAGTTCTACGTGCAAGTGTTTCTTCAAGTACAGAATAATCAGTTATTCTAACTTGACTTGTCATTCTTCCACTTTTAAGTTTCATTAATTCTACAAAATTACTATCATCAATAGATGTTAGTGATAAAGATGAAAGAGTTAAATTAATTTGTAAACGATGTCCACCTTTAGCAGCAAAATTACTAGAACCAGTTGCATTATCTAATAGAGTAGTATCATCTTCTGGAGTTACTAGTTTTTCTTCTACAGAAAAACCAACTCGCACACTTGGAGTTGTGCTATATTTTGACAATACAACAGTTTGAGCTGTATTTTGTACAAACATTCCTCTAATATAATAAATACCAGCTTCTATATTTGCAATTGAACCTTGTGCAGAAGCAGGGCCTTTTGGATCTGTTTTAGTTGTAGATGTTGCAGTAAAAGTTGTTGCAGAAACAACACCACTATTATATGTGGTACTAGTATGTTGAATAGATGTATCAGCAGAAATATTTTCACCATCAGAAAACACTGATGTTATATTATCTGTTCCAGTATCCATATATCTAATATGAAGAATAGGTTGTTCTGTAGTACTTCCAACAGTAAAACCAATAACTCTTGCTTTCACTCCAGTTGTTGCTCCAGTAATAGTTACTGGTGTAGTAGCATTATAATATTTAGATGGGTCAACATTTTCTCCACTAAATTGAGTTGCTAATTTTAATGTATAAAAATTTGTATTAAAACTAATTTGACCAGGCAACACCATTGCACCTTCTTCAAAAACATGATCACCATGTTTTCTTATTTGATCTTGTAGTACTGTCTGTAACTGTGTTAGTTCTCTTCCTTGAACAGCGAAGCCAGGACGAAAGAGTACTCTGTTAAAATTATTCGCACTATTAAAATCGTCATAATAAGGTGCAACATTTAGATTTGTTTTTTGTGCCATATTTAAAACTCTACTATTATTTTAATGTCTTCTACTTGGTCAGAAACTCTTGTAATAGGACTTCTATTTTCTATATAAATTATATCACCACTATCTGGTTGTATCTCTGGATTACCATATCCATCTGTAAATGGTATTCCATCAACAGTACTGTCTGCGGCCGCATCTGGAGTTCCAGTTCCAGTTGCACCAGAAACAGCATTTGCACCAGAAAATGCTATAAAGTTCTGATTTGTGTTTGTTCCGTGATCGGTAAATCTTTCTTGAACATAATATAAAATATCATTTGTTGCATCATACTCAACTACTTTACCAATTGCGCCTGTATTTGTCTGTGTAATTTTTTCATCGACAACAAAATTTTCATTTAATCCAGAAGCTGCAAGTTTTAATGCCTTTGTTGTTCTAGCAGTTAAAGATGTTAAAAATGTAGTTCCAGTTGTTGTTCCAAATGCGTATGGATTTTTTAAAATACCAACTCTACGAAAATCATTTGATTCCGTAACATCTTGTGTATCTGCATTTGAAAAAGTTGTATTTAACATAACATAATGTCCACCCAATTCTCTAGGAGCATCAGAACCATGTCCACCCTTTGGACTAATAATTACCTCTACTGAAGCACTTCCAACTGTTCCTATACTTGATGATGAAGATAAACCATTATCACTAAACAAAGTACTTAAATTAATATTACCATATGTATATCCAGCACCAGCTGCATGTACAGTGGTATCAGTGCCAGATGTTAATCCAAATGTTGCAATCTGTCCACCAGCAACAGTAATTCTTATAATTGCTCCACTTGCAGTTCCAGCATTATTACCATCTCCATAAACTGGAGCATAATAAGTTCCATTTGTTAAACCACTACCACGATTTGGAACTCTCAGAGAAATAATAGAACCATCTGTGGCTGCACCAGCGACAGTACTATTTGTTAAAACTGGTATAAAATCATTTGTTAAAAATTTATCAGCGTCATTAGCAGAAATAGTATACATGTATTGTAAAACATATCCGTTAGATGAAAATGGAGTATTAGATTCACTGCTGGGTTCAGCACCGTCAGACATTGCAGCTCCACCATTATTATCTAAAACTTTATATACACGAAATTCACTAGTTACAAAGTAAAATGTAGAATTAAAAAGATTAGTTGCAGAGGATGTTGTAGTATTAGATGTACTAATATCATGTTCATACATATCAAATGTTCCTTGGTTTACCCAATTTCTTCTTGGTATAACAAAAGATACATTTGTACTTCCTACTTTTTTAGCTGCAAGCATATCATCATGATAATAAAATTCAGAAGTAACATCATCTGCTGGAACAGGAGGTGAACTATCTGAAGCATTTTGTGCATCTAAAGAACTGAATGGACTAGATTTTCCTAAAAATATATAATAAGAACTAGTACCAAGTGCAAATTGGTCTTTAAAAACCTGTGCATTGCTCATTCTAAATTTTTCTGTTATAATTGCAGCCATTTTATTTTCCCTTAATTATATTTATGATCCTGCTCCATGTATTGTTTTTAAAGCAGTGCCACTTGAATTTTGTATTTGCAAAGAAACATTACTAGCTAATTCATTAGAAGTAATTGTATTTGCTTGTATATCTGTTACACCAGTATTATTTATTGCAATATCTCCACTTAAAGATACATTTTCAAATCTACTTTGTGAATTATCATATATTAATATATGTGCATCAGCTATTGATGTTATTGTAACATTATTTAGGTCGTTTACAGTTCTACTATCAACAAAAGCTTTAATGCTTTGTTGAGTTGCAACTTTTGTATTAGAATCAGACGCCATATTATCTTCATCTAATACAGCAGTACCACTAATACCAGTATTGATTATAGGAGAGGTTAGAGTTACTACGGTTGCATTAGCAGAAACACCAGAAGATAAAGCGCTTCCATTACCAAACTTAGTATATATTTCATCAAAATTACCATTAACTTTTGTACCACCACTACGTAAAGAATCACCATCTCCTTGGTTTGCAGTTCCTAAGTCTATTAATTGTTTTGCCATACTAACTCCTTTTTACTATTTATAACACGTACTAACTAATATTTATCACTGATGGATAAGTAAATGCCTTTTCTTTTACATCGGTATATACTGATGGTGGAAAATCAAGTCTTGAGGTTCTTTGGAATTGATCTTCCAATAATAAATCATCTCCATCCTCAAGTAACAATGATATTGATTGATCTGTTGAATTACTCGTACCTTCTTCTTGTTGAACCACATGATATTGAAAAATATCAGTAAACACAATAGAACCTATCTGTGATAATACTGCACCAGTTGAAGTATCTGCACCAGATTCTAATAATATAGAGTCACCTTGACTACTATTTAATTGTGATATTGAAGAACTAGAACCACCTAAATTAACAATTGTTGCAGACAAGTTTGAAGGTATTGCGTCAATAGCTATAACACCTCTAGCAAATGCTGGCCCTACATCAAAACTAGGTGGTGGAGTGTTATCATCAAACTTAGTTGTGGTACTATCAAAAGTTGATGTAGCATCTTGTTCATGTGTTTTAGTTTCTAAATCTATTCTTCCACTTCTAGTCAAGAAAGGAAATTTATTTAATATTTGTAAAGCATTATTATTTGGAAAATTAGGTACAAGTTTTCCAAATGTAACCTTAGTAGTCTTAGATAGTGTTAAGTCTCTTTTGTTTGACTTAAATCCAATACTAGTATTTGTAAGTATATCATCATTATCTAAAGCAGTTATTTTAGAAGTTTGTTGACTAATGTCAGCAGTGATAACCTGTCCACCTTTATACATTCGTAGAGAACTACGAATCGTTCCATCAAATGCTATTTTTGCTTGAAATTGTGTAGAACCATTAACTACATCATCACCAGCAATAGTAAGTTCAAAACTACCAAATTTTCCATCTGCGCCTCCAGCAAAACCATTGTTAGGCAATGAAGTTCCATCACTTGTTGTTCCTTCAGCAACAAGTTGTCCATCTATAAATATTCTAGTTCTGCCAGGATTAATTGTTATATCCCAAACAAGAGTATGTGTATTTCCATCAAAATATTGTGGTAGAGATGATACAGCTACTTGTGCAATAGCAAGAGTAGTGTTTGGTATATTACTACTGCCTGATCCATCTCCTGCTCTCAGTCTTAAAAAGTATTCACCACTTTGTTTAGATATACCAAACCATGAACCAACTCCAGTACCACCACACTCCCAAATACAAGATGCTCGTGTAAAGGAAGATGGAAGATCCATTTCAGCAGCAAGAACAATATTTTGAGCTCTTTCGGTGACTGTAATATCCGAAGCTGCACTACCAGCAGTTATTATCTGTTGATCAGCAACAGTTCCGTTTTGAGTTAAACCTTCTTCTAAGTTAGTAAAGTTAATACTAGTGCCATCATCAACAGTTCCTAGTCTACGACTTACTAATCTATTATCAAATACTCTAGTAAATAGAGATGCAAGTTCTGGTGTAAAGGTATCATCCCCTGTGTATCCAGGCGCACTTCTTCCAGTTATAACATTAATACCAGCTGCAACTTGAGTTGCAATACTAACTTTACCAAATATATTAAATCCAGACGGATGAACAGCTTTCCTTAATTCATTTATGTATTGTGATAGTCCAGCACCAACTTGTACCTCATATGAAAATTGTTGATAATATTTTGAATCTTGTATCCTTACTTTAGCTTCACCTAAAGTACTAAGTTTATCTATAGGATAAGCTCCAACCTTATTAGAAAACAAACCTAAAGTAGTTGTTGCATTTGCAGAATTAATATTTACTATTTTGGCAGTGGCGCCATTATTTGTTGTTAAAGTACCTGTCTCTCCATTATGAAAAGCTTCTTCTCTTATAATAACACCACCATCTTCTAAAAGAATGTCACTAGCAGTTTCCATAATTATATTTGAATTAGGAACTATGGTTGGTTGAATACTTATAATTTGTTTTGTAGAATCAAAATTTTCAATTGTTCCTTGTCCACCACTAGTAAATGTTCCAGTGACTAAAATACTACCAGTAATATCTTTCACTATAGCATGAACTTTAGGTATAATTAATTTTGGAACAGCATCATTAGCTAAACCTGTTGAGAGATTAATATCAATATCTTGTATTGAACCAATATTATTAGTATTAGCAAGTATTTTTGTTCCACTTCCACCAGAAGACGTTACACTAACTGTAGGGAGAGAAGAGTAACCAGCACCACCATTTATAAAATTAATTTTTCTAATACCTTTATGATCTGAGTCACCACTAGTAGTATCTGGTTCTAAAACAATTCCATCTTTATAAGTAGAAGAAACTTGAGGCATACTAATAGTATTTAATTTTGTTTCATAAATTAAACTATCAGCACTTACTCCAATACCAACACTACTTTCTAATAATATTCTATTGTAAGGAGAATTAGAATCAAAACCTGTTGTACCACTTTCTAAAGAAATATCAGTTTGTTCTACTATGGTATTCTCACCAGTTTCAACTAATATTTGATTACCATCCTCTAGTGTTAACATACCACTAATAACACTAACCTTTGCAACAGCACTAGCAGTATTAGATTGTCCACCAGAATTAAATACTAAGTTATCACCCTCTGCATAACCTGTTCCAGCATCATCAATTATGACTTCACTAACAGAACCAACTTTTGTAGAGGAGATTTGAAATCCACCAAAAGCATTTGCAAAAAGATCGTCACTATTTACTAAATCATTATTGTTATATAATATACCACCACTTGTTAAATTAATATCTGTAACTCTATTTGCTAATGTAAATTTATAAATATAATTATTAGTTTTTGAAACAACACTTACTTCTTCTCCAACTAAAAAATTTCCAGTTATACTATTTGGATCAATTTCATATTCCCAAAAATTTTCATCAACATTATTAGTATTAAATTTTCTAACTTCTCCAGCAACTAAAATAACAGTAGCACCAGAGGTTACACCAGTAGCAGTTTGTCCTACAAATTCAGTTATATCTCTGTCCTCTGGAAATCCACCATTAGTTGTTCTTACAGTTTGTGGTGTATTCCAATCACCACCAGAAATTCTCATCATGAATTTTTCTGGATAAAGTATAGAAGCTTCTTCATCTAGTAAAAGTCTTAGAAAGAATTTATGTCCTTCGGATGTTCCTTTAGCGGTATATAATTCACGAATTGCTTTTAACAGTTTTCTTTTTGAAAGATTGCTAGCAATAGTTAAAGGAATAACACTCATAAACATTTTTCTAAAATTATCTAGAAGTTTATCTAAAGTGTTATCTGGTGTTGAATATTCTATTAACTGTTGAATATTTTGAACTGGATTTGGAGTATAAGTAGTTACAGTAGCTTGTGCTGTTGAAATACTACCAATAATAGTTTCTCCCTCTAATAATTTTTTATTAGCAGATATAAAAATTCTACCATTAGAAGTATCTTCTACATGAACAGTAGCTGTTGCTTTAGATGTTTGTCCAGTAATAATTTCATTATTTACAAATTTACCAGTAGAACCAGCACCAGTTTCTAGAATAATTTTTTCACCGATATCTTCTTCTGAACTATTTGTACTACCTTCCATTAAAATATAAGTTGTATCTTGTTCTTCTCCTATAAGACTATCAATTGATACAGATACTTTTAATTCTGCTGACTCTAAAAATTTATAGTATGATTTTAAAAATGTAACAAAAATATTATGATTTGCCTGAATAAAATCAGGCACTTGTCCTTCTATTAATGGAGATATTTTTCTTTCTAGTAAAGGACTACTATCTAACATTGTTTAATACGCCGATGTTGTTGAATATGAGGAAACAGTAGTTGCAGCTGCTGTTCCACTATTACTACTTGAACCAGTTGCTAAGGTATCAACATTTCCACTAACAGTTGTGTTTACAAAATCTATTTCAAGAACTTGATTTCTAACAGGTATAATATCTTTTGAATCTGGTATAACAGTAAATCTAATTGTAGTAGATGCTAATCCATCTACATTTTCTACACTAATAATATTAATAGCTTTAATACTTATTTGACCAGTATTATAATCTATAGTTCCAGCAGTAGAATCAAGATAAGTTCGTACACCCCCTACAAAATAATATCTACGTAGATTTCCATTACCATCTTCATCAAAATATTGAATATTTACTGTATCTCCACTTACTTTAAATCCAGTAGATGCTAATACACCACCACTAGAAGCATTATGTCCACTATGAGGGTTATAAATTTTATTTCTAAAATATACATTATAATTAATATTTGTATTAAGAGTTGGTAATAATTTTTTACCCATAGTTATATTAGTAATATTACTTGTTATAGCAGTATTAGTGTTGTCTATTTTTCCTAAAACTTCAGAATGTCTAAAGGGTGCGTTAAATTCTGTAATATTTGAAGTATTGTAAGTTTTCAAAGTATTAATTATATCAGCTGCAACACTAGCGATAGTCTTAGTTGTTTTAGAAGTATCCATTTTAAATTTAGTATCTAATATTAAAAATAATGTTTCTGGATCAACAACTACTGGAGTAATTGAAGCAACCTTATATCTTCCTAATTCACTCTCCAAAGTATTTTTTTCCGTAGTTGTTAAATTATTTCCAGTTGTGGATTTTACAGAAATATAAACTTTACCATATTCTGGTGTATCAACAACACCAAGAGATGTATCATATGAACCTGTCTCTCCACCCCAAACTGAAACACTCTTTGTATTTGCAAATAATTTTTTCACATATACTTCATAATCACTTGTTGTTACACAACGTCCTTGAGATGCGTAATCAAGAGGAGCATTTTGTTTTATAGATTTTAATGTTTCTGGTGAAGAACCGCCAGAAGATTGTTGAACTCTGATAATATCAATATCACTTACTGTAGCGATTGAACTAGAACTTGTCCACTTTAAAGCACCATTTGCTTTTTCTTCATTCGTAACAACATACTCTAGTATAACAATATTATTATCAATTACCTTTTTTCCAATAACTCCATCACCAAAATAAACTTCAAATTTTCCTCCAAAAGTTTCTTGTAAAAAGAATACATTAGTATCAGATTTAACTTGTGTTATATCAGTAGCTTTAGTATATGTTGTAGTAAAAGTATCTGTAGAAGAGTTTTGTACTTTAACTGTTAATGTTGTAGTATCAACCTTATCACTTGGAATAGTAAATTTTTGAGTAACATCAGAACTATCTACTGTGTATCTACTTGTAACATATGTTCCTTCATATATTGCAACATTATCAAATTGTATATAACTTCCTGTGCGTGAAGCAGATAAAGATTCAATAGTTACGAATTGATAACTAACACCACCTACTGTTGCATTGAATACTGTTCCAACAGGCATAGTTGCAGAATTTAATGAAGTTGTATTTAATCTTATATCTACTAATCCCTTTGGAGCTCTACTAGAATTAACTTCATAACCTAATGTTTTTGCATGAGAAACTATACTAGAACGAAGAGATGCGCTATCTAAAAACATTTCGTTTGCAACCATATTAAGATTCATTGCTAAATAATGAGTATTATATGAAAGAGTATCCAATAGAATATTCATACCTGAGCCTTCAAAATCATAATCTGTAAATTCATCTTGTGCTTGTAAAAATGTTTTTAAGTTTGTTTTGATTGTATCGAAATCTAATTCTGTTACTCTAAGTCTATTTGGGTTAGTTGTCATTATCGTGATCTCTCTAATAATACTGTTAGTTCAGCTAATTCAGTAGGAGCATTTAATACATAAAATTCTATAATAACTTCATAGGAATTACGATCTAAATCTGGTATGGCTCTAACACCAACTAATTTAACTCTTGGTTCAAAATTATCAATAACTTCCTCTACTTTTCTTGAAAGAACATAAGCTGTTATAGGAGACATTGGTTGAAATAAAATACTTCTAATACCAGAACCTATTTCTGGATGAAAAGGTTTTTCATAATGATTTAGTAAAATTAAATTACGTACAGAACGCTTAACAGCAAGAATATCTGTTATTACATTAATATCTTTCAATTCATTTTTTTTAGAAAAGAAAAGATCTAAATCACGATACTGACGAACATTACGTGTTATGTCATTTTTTCTTTGTGCGTCATAATAAGCATCTGACATATTATATAACTCCTATTTAGAATTATTTATAACGACTATCCCTCTAGTTTCATACGCCAAGGCATTTGTTTTCTCCAACCAGCTTCTTCAGCTGTAACTCTAATAAACCTTTTATTAGTCTCATGTTTATTTGGATTAGGTTTAGTAATCATAACTCTTTTACCTCTTTGAAAAGCATCTTGTTTATTTTTTAGAGTAACCATACCATCTTTTTCTCTACGCATTGCGTTAAGAATTTTTTTATTAACATTTGGTCTTTCACCTTTTGAAATTACTCCGCTACTTTTTCCACCTTTTCTTTTACCCATTATATACTCCTATGTTTTTATATATTAGTCGCCAATGAATACTGTCTTAGAACCAGACTCAATTACATTAGAACCATCATCACCAGAGATGCCTGCTGGATCATCACCAGTATCAGCAGTATCACCGATTCTTGCAGCTCCTTGTGAACCATTATTTAAATTAATGGTACTACCATCAACTGTTACATTACCAGTAACATCTTGATCTAATGCTCCAGAAACCTTTGTAGTTTGGTTTCCGCTATATGTTTCTGTAACATCACCAGTAATAACTTCAGTCTTTGTGCCATCAACTTGAATATTCCAATTACCTTTAATATAGGTATTACAATTAGAATCTATTGTAAGATTGACATCACCTTTTATACTTGCAAAGTTACTACCAGCAATAATCTCATAGTTATCACCAACCACTTGCACAACCTTATCTCCCTTTGGTTGTATCTCTTCATATGTGCCTGTCTTATGCTGTCTTAAAAGCCGTTCTCCAGTTGGAGTATCATCTATCTCCTGTATATGTCCTGATTCACTTTCATACACATGGTTAAGAGGATACTTAGCAGTATAGTATGGATCAGCATCTTTTGCATGACTTTTCGGATGAGGTTGATTCCAAGTAATTGTAGAATTTGCAGTAGGTACTTCTGTCTTACGAATACTTCTACGTCTAATGAGACCACCATGAGTTTCAGCGACACTACCTCTTGCAAGTCTATTAGTATCGGATTCTCCGTAAGTGTGTCCGCTGTCTCTAGAGTAAACACCCTTAGATTCATCATTCGTATCTTTTTGTTGTCCTAAAGGATACGGGCCGTATTCGTCTTTAGTTTCTGGTGAGTAGTTATATGGCGAATCACTTTCAGCATGTCTTGGATCATTGAAACCATTTTTGAAACTAGCAGATTCACTAGGAACTCCTGGCAAACTTCCCATGATAACAGGTTGTTGTAATGCTTCTGCATCACGAAAAAATCCTATAACCCATCCACCCTCTACAAGAAATGAAGGACTATTCCCCATTCCATGCATGGAAGGATCGGTTATAGGATGCATAACGTGAGCCCAAGGAAGATCGTCAGTAGGAAGTTGCGTTCTATCTTCTGTGTGTAAACCCACACAACGAACACGAACTCTTCCTAACTGTTCTGGATCATTCCTATCTTCAACAACACCAACAAACCAAGTGAACCCATCAAGGCCCATAAAATAATTTTGCACTGGATACTCCTTACAAAACTATTTATAATGATTTTATTGAGCATTTCCTTTGTGAATATATTTCACCAGAGCATCATATCCACCAATATATTCTCCATCTTTATCATCTGGATAATCCTCATCTATTTTATAGATTTGAGGAACAGTGGTATGTTTTGTTCTTGTTTTAAACTCTCGTAGTGAGTTTGGATTATTTAAAACTATCTCTGTGTATTTCATATTATAATCTTTCATCATGTCTTTTGCCATATGACAATAACCACATGATAGAGTAGTATAAATTTTATACACTACGTAGCACTCCTTGGACTTTTACCTATAATCATATGTGTTTCAATAAACTCTGGATAAAGACCAGCTGGATTTGTAACAGTATAATAAATTGAAGAAATATCTTTTTCCTTTACTTCTCTCCAACTTTTAGTTTTCTTAGACCAATACTGTAATGTATTTTCTCCAATACGAATCTCATCATATTTGTCAGACGCAATTTCAGCAATCTTGCCTAGTTTGTTAGACATGAGTGGTTCGCAATCACCACTAACGTATTCTACGGTTTCACCAATTTTATATACCATAATATAACTCCTTTGATATTGACTATGATAATACTATAGTATTAAGTCTTTGTCAAGCAGTATTTCCATATTTAAATTCTTTTATTGCTTGTTCTTCAATGGACTTCATGACATCTTCTGTAAAGTAAGTTTCTGGGTCATTTAGAATTGTTTTACCAAACTGTTTAGAACCATCTGGAAGTTCATATCGTGTAGAAACCTTTTTGAATACACCAGCTGTTTCTGCAAGTTCAAGTAGTCCGTAGTATCTATCTAATCCTTTATCATATGTCAAGCGAACATCTACCATTTTATTTTCTTTGGTAAGTCTTGACTTTTGATTTTTACAGTGTATGATATTACCGATAACCTCTGTACCGTCTTTCTCTTTCTTCTTGGAAAGATAAACAATAGAAGAAGCTGCATACTTCAATCCAGAACCACCACCCATTTCTTTTGTTGGAAACATAGAACCTACAACATCGTATGTGTGATTCGTGACAACCATCGGAACTTTCGCTCGACCAAGTTTGAGTGTCAATACACGAAACGCAGCTTTCAATACTTGCGCTCGTGTCATATCTCTGGTTTCTTTTCCTTCTGCTGTATCTTCTACTTCTTTTGTGGTAGATAACATACCAAGAGAATCTAGACAAAGAAAGATAGGGGGTCTTTCACTTTCATGCATTTCCAGATAACTATCCAGAAGTTTTAGGGATTGAGTTCTAAACTCTTGCACCGTAGTCACTGGAAGTATTCCCATTCTTTCTGGGTCGATACCTCTATCAATCACCATCTGTTTGGTAATCGCAGACTCACTCTCAAAATAAAATACCCTACTCTTAGGATTCGCATCAAGAAAATGTTTTACCATTCCCATCAGAAAGTAAGTCTTACCAGTTGCAGATTCGCCCGCCAGCGCAGTAATCTTATTTGCAGGCAATCCACCATGAATACTACCAGACAATAACGCATTGAACACATAAGAACCAGTATCAATAAAGGTATCATTATCTCCAGTTTCCACACCATCAGAAACAATAGAAGCATATTCGTTTCCAGTGGCTTTAATTATATCTTTTAAAAAATCACTCATATATAAATCTCTCCAGTTAAGTCAGCGAGTTTCGCCAGTTTTTGGGGGGTGGGCATTTAACACAGCTTCCAGATTAGGTTCACTGTAGTTCGGCCCTTTCAATACTTTTCCATCCTCACGATATATAGGTTTACCGTCTTCGCCTAGTTTACTCATATTAGAACGATGAACTTCTTTGAAACATTCATCTAAATCAATACCATAAGCATGGCCTGCACCATAGATTACAACAAGTAAATCTGTAAGTGCATCTGCAACATCTACTAAACTATTCGATTCTTGAAGTTCTTTGAACTCTTCATCGATTAGTTCTACTCGTAACTTCTGTATATCTTCGGAAGGATACTCTGGACTTGTTTTTACTTCTTGTCCAAACGTGGTCATAAACTCACGTACTCTTTCAAAATTAGATACCATAATATACTCCTTTATTAATACATAATATAGAAATACTCAAAGATTGTCAAGTCTCCTTTGTAAATCTTTTATATGTATTTTAAGCTGGTGTATTCTCACAGACGTATCTCTGGGAAGACCGCTTATAAATAATGCGTACTCTTCATACAATCTCAGCTTTGTTTTTGATATTCTTTCCCATACCATATCATAAAACTACCATAGACGAAACCTCTCAAGTTTTTCTAATAATCTTTTGATAGGAACATATACTGTCCATATCTCTTTTATATGTCTATCAAGTTTCTTGTCCAGTTCATCTATTTTCTTTTCTATTCTATCAAGTTGTTCTTTATCTACCATAATTGTAGTACTCTTCCATTTCCGATTATAATAAAAAGACAGGTGACGATATGTAAAAGAACCCACAAAGAACGAATAAGAGCTACCTTGTTTGCTTTACTATCTTCTTTATATGCCTTATGACCAATAGCTTTACACCAGTAATCCCATATAATATTATTCTTAGCCATGATATTTTATAGACACCTTATATTGCATTTATAGATTAGGTTACACCCCTCTCTACTTTTAGGGGGGGAGCCCATACTCTATATATAAAAAGAGAGAGGATACCAACATGCATCCTCACACCATAATGTCTGGAACTTTCACTGTGAGCCAACCAACCTTAATGGCATCCTCTCTCAAGCTCTTCGCTAATCACCCATAATAAAACCACCTTTCATCATAACTAATAGTATCACAACATCTAGTGAATGTCAAGCGAAAAAGACTCTGATAATAGCAGATCTATATCCTTATCATCCCTAGCATACTTAATATAACAAACTGTCAAGGGATTGTCAAGTACTTTTTTTATTTTTTCTGATATTTTTTCTGTAGCGCTCTGAGAAATGCCGATATACTGTGGACTTTAATCACAACAGCTGTATGTTTTTTTTAACCTTTTTTAATAGTGGGTATATTTGGGATATTATGGGTATTAATGGGGATCTCTTTCCGCCCCTTCATTACACTCACATACATAACATACATCATTAGGACAATTAGGACATTCATCCATACCACAGTGACAGTCACATGAGCATTTATTACATGTATTATTCATCTGTATTCTCCAATTGGGTAATAGGTTCAATAGTATAACTATCAGTGTAATCACGGCCATCATAGAAATGTCGTACTGATGTTTCTTTTACAAGCATACCGTCTTTTTTACGATATGTGATATATAGTGATTTTATAACTCCAGCATCGCCTCTATCCATATGGTCTCTCATTGGCCCTTCCTTTATTGAACTATGCCATATTCTATGTCCATCTTGCATTGTGTTCTCCTAATCATCTTCATATACATATACATGTTCTATAGATTTAGTTTTTTTGTACCAACCTAGTTTTAACTTTAATTTAAGATAATATTTCTTTATACGCTTTAATAAATTCATCAGCTATAACTTCTTGTCCTTTTGCATTAGGATGAGGATCGTCTATAGATATTCTATAAGGACTTTTTTTACCTTCTGTTCTTGATTCATAGTCTTTATATAAACCTGTTGTTACATCCCATCCACCAAGTTCTGGATATACTGGAAATCCTAAAAAATTAACATTATCTTCTATCCAATCGTAGTAACTACAGTCAAGAAAACTTTGTAAATATTTCTTCCATGATTCTTCTGCCTGTTGAGGTAAATACATTTCTATTATTTTATTTAAGTGTAAATACTTAGATTTATTTATTGTTTCCAATCTTTCTTTTCTAAAAAGATGTTTTCCAATAGGATTAAATGCAGACATACATATCATAGGCATATTACCACATATTTTTTGTGCTTGATATACAGTCCTTAAAAACTCTTCAGACATGTACTTTCCATCAGTGTAAATTAATTCAGATAATATCCATGCACTATGATCAAATTGAACTTTTTTTGAAGTGTTATAGTGTTTCCAATCTGTGCCGTGAAAAACATCTGATAAATTCCAACTCCATTTTGAGTTTGTAACTGTGTTAATTCTATCTTGTCCTGACCATAATATCATCACTATTGATATATTATTATTTTTATCATGCAATGCGTCAGTTAATTTATTTAACATGTGGGAGTTACCTCTACCACCCTGTCCTAAATTCAATACATTTAAATCAAAATAATTACTGACTATATCTGGCCACTGAGGAAAATATTCTACATCGTTATATTGATACCAACTGCGATCAGTCCAACTACATCCTAATGTTAATAAAGTGCTTTTGCTCATATTCAGTTATTTTTCATAAATCTTTTTATTTATGTCTCCTTTTTCATGAAGTTTTTTCTTACCCTCTTGCCACCACTTTATTCTTTCAGATATATTTTTTTCTTCACAAAATCCACAGAACTTTATGAATTTATTATTCTCATATACACAAAGGGGGCAGGGTTTATTACTCATGGTGAATTTATTTATGTTTGGTGCGGCCAGTGAGACTCGAACTCACACAGCATAAAGCCCACGGATTTTAAGTCCGTTATGTCTACCAATTCCATCATGGCCGCTACCGTTAAGTTTATTTCCAACTAATAAGTTTACCATTCAATTTTTGTGTAACTTCACCTTCCACACTATCTTGAACAAATAAACAAACCTGTGATACATCCATATCGCCTGTACACTGAGGAACACCACCATACAATGTTAAATTACTAGGTACAACAGGCTTATTATCAAAATAGACAGCCGAAAATGCGTCTAGTTGTGAATACCAATCCACCCAAAATTTTGTTAATCTAGAAGTGTACTGTTCAATTCCACCTGTTACAATTCCACAGTGAACTATAACTCGTATCTCTTCTTTAGGATATTTCTTTGCAAGTTTTACACAATCAATTTGACCCTTACTAACCATATCATACGACTTTACAACATACCTAACTTTGTTTGGAATGTCCTTGTAATTTGTACCATCTATCCATTCTAGAGATTTTTCTGAAGTCATTGGTAGAACTGGACTATCACCAGTATCATTCAAAATAACCATTGCAAGGCGAGAGGCATGAGTCTTACCGATACCTACTGCATCACATTGTGGAGTAATTCTAGTTAGGATTTCATTATAGTCTGATTTAATCCATTTATTATCTACAGCCCTAATACCTTCATCAACAATATCGTAATCTTTTGCTTCTACCTCTGGTAGAGATTTAGGATTAAAAATATTACCTAATTGTGAAAGTTCATTTTGAACTTGGTCGTCTGTAAATCCGTTTTTCTTTCGGTAAACTGCAACCAATCTATTTGTGAAGTGGTATTTTTCATACCTTCCATCTCTACTTTGACCTGTAATGTAGATATAACTTTTATCTGCAACTTGCTCATAAACTGCACCAGGCGGTACAGACAAAAGAGAACCTTTTGTTACTAAAGAGTTATCTAAACTCTTTGTTTCTTTATCAGTAATACTACCACCTTTTCTTGCTTTCTGCCATTTAACAGATGTTCCAGCTGGTTGTATTGTATCCATTCTAATCTTTGAAGAAGGAATAACTCTTAATCCAATAAACTCAACAGTTTCAAATCGTGAGTTATCGTACTTTTCTGGATAGGCGTCTAAACTGATTAGTCCTTCCATTGCTTTTCGGTGTTCTTCGGTGAATGAATTGGGGTTGTCTGCATCGGCAGACACATTAAATTTATAAGTTATCATTGACATAACTGTCTCCTTTTGATTTACTCTAGTGTTTTACCACATCTAATCAAGAGTTTTACCTCTTGTTACTATATATAAACGTACTACATTAGTCTGTATAAGTTAATTCCCTTTATACGGTTTTCTGCAATTTGTTTATATTCTTCGTTTATCTCACTTCCAAGATAATTTCTTCCAACCTCTAGGGCTGAAATTGCAGTAGTACCACTACCCATAAATGGATCATATACTACATCATTTTCATTTGTATGGTTCTCAATCATCATTCGACAAACTAGAGGACTCATACCATATTTAAATCCATCTACTATGGTAGATTGTTCATCTAAAATAACATCAACCATGTGTGGATTTTTAACTTTGAATGGTTTCTTTGCAAAGGTTAGTATGTGCATGTAGTTCATACGAAACATGTTAACCTTAAATGACTTCACCCAAATGTTAGTCTTCTTTAGAAACCAACCGTTCTTTTCAAATACACTGATTACCTTTATGTGTTTTGGATATATTTTACCATCAGACTTTCTATCAGTTGTACATACTGTAACTAGATTATTGATAGGATTTAATAGTGAAATCCAACTGTCTAAAAAATCTTCCCACTCATTTGTCTTTGGATCAATACCCAATTCTGCATAGTCTGGTGGACTAGTAAGCACATAGTTATAATCATTATTTTTCTTTAATGTTTCTATACAACTTTCTAGGTATATCATTTAAAAAAGTCTTCTAATGTTCCTCTTTTGGTATGACGAAACAAATCAAAGTTTTTGTTTCTACCAAAGTACCAAATGTTCTCTATATAAATCTTGTTCATAAATGTATCCATTGCAGCTTTGTCAAAGTTACCATCCTCATCCTTAAACACAGAAGCACCTTGAGGTCGTTGCATAATCCTCATACCAACCTGACCCATGAAGTTAGGTCTTAGCATGTCTACTAACTCATCACCAGAGCGATATCTCTTACCCTTTACTTTTGGATCAAGTATATTGATTAGCATTACACCGTTGTCACTCAAAGAGTCAAATGTATTTTGCGATACTGGTAAATAGAAGTTATCTCTCCAAGATTCATATTCATTAAACTTGAACCATGATTGTAACTCTTCTTTATCACCACCTTCATTATATCGTTCTGTAGAAAAATATGGTGGTGAAGTAAATGCACAATCCACGTTACTGATCTCATCCCAAGGCAAATCCTCTGCACCACAATTGTATATTTGTGTAGTCTTTTTACCACCAGTGAGTTTATCATAGAACTTTATCATCTCACCGTATCTCTTAAATGTGTTTGGATTTGGATCGCAACCAATATAGTGCGTAGCATTTGAAGCATAGAAAGCTGTTAGTCTATCACCCCAACCCATAGATGTATCAAGAACTGTTTTAGCATCAGCCATCTCGTAGATTGTCTTTGCAACTATTGGTTTGAATTGTGTAGCGATATAAGTACCAAGTCTAAAAGACATTGTATAGGTTTCTCTTGATAGAACTTTTGCATCATTTACACCTCTCCAGATAGGCCCAAAAGCACCCCAGATATTATCACCATCATTCCATCTCTGAACAGGCGATTTAAATCCATACGAACCACAAGACATTCTCAAGTCATTCATAAAGTAATCACTGACATAGTTAAATGTACTTGGGCCATCGATAACCCCTAAACCATAACTACTATATGGATATTCATAGTCATCATATTTCTCTATGACTTCCTTGTTTGAGGTTGTAATAAACTTGGTATAGTCTGCACGTTTTAGTTTGTGAAATGTATCAATTACTTTTTGTACATTGAATTTCTTGAGAGGATATGGTGGTTTCTCATTTGTGATAAATTCTGCAAGGGTTGTACGAAATTCTTCTTTACCAAACTCTTCAGTAACACTGATAAATTGATTAGTGTTCATGACAGGCAGTCCAGTGTTGTCTACACTGTTTTTCAAAATTTGGTATAGTTCATTATTCATACAAAAAAGTCCTCTAGTGTTCCTTGACTACCATAGCTGTCATCGATTAACCAGTTTATCTTTTCAGTGATAAACTTTAGTGGTTCAATAAATGATTTCTCATACTGTGTATCATAGTCTATACTGTGGAAAATGTCAAGTTCCCTTGGAACAGAAACTGGAAAAGAAAACGAACTACATTGATATAGGTTTGGTTGTCTCATATGCAAAAATTTAATCTTATCACCTTCTTGTATCTTAACATATTTGTTACCTAACTTGTTTTTATTAATTAGGTAATTATATAACAAAGCTCCTTTTACATGAATAGGCGCAGACTTTCTCCATAGTTCAGTTGTACCTTTCCACTTACTAAGTCCATTACAACTACGTGGATAAGCAATTAACTCTGGTTCTAGTTTCATAAATTCTTCTCTAAAGTCTTGTATAAAACTATTTAGCATTTTCTCATCACCTGTCATAATGATATTCATTGCCTCTTTAATCTTTTCACGGCAAGGTGCAGGCGTTGAACTTTTGACCGCCTCGATTCCCATCATTTTGAGTTTAGGTTCTTTGTATCTAACACCTTCGATATCCCAACAGTTGAGAATGTAGCGTTTCTTTGCTGTCCAAATACCTTTATCTGCAATAACCTCACGTTTCATAACCATCTTTTGGTCGTATGCGTTCATTTCCTTAGCAAGATGCTTATAAGACGTATCAATAAAAGGTTCGATTTTCTCTCTACATATCCTGTCAAGGAATCCCACCACGTTCCGTGTACGTTCACTCTCTGATAGAAATTTTCTTTCCTTAAAGACTTTGTGTATAAGCTTGTCAAACGTGATGTAAACTGAATCCGTGTCTGAAGCCACAACATAGTCTTCTGTCTTTGTCTCAAGTATTTTGTTAAGATAAATGTTGAGAGCTTTTTCAATCCAACGAATAGATAGTTGACCACTAGTAGTAATGGCCTCAGCATTTCTAAGGTCAAAATAACGAAACCAGTTATTACCGATAGCACCATAAGCACTATTGAGAGAAATCTTTTTAGCCATCTGGATATTTTCATATTGTGAAATGTACTTGAGATATTTCTTATCTTTGGTATCTTCATATTTCTGTTTAGTCTCCAGAAGAAGTTTTTTATATTTAACCCTATCATTGTATATAGTCTCCATGAGTTCAGGCAAGAAACCTCTTTTATCCTTCCTAAAAAATGCACCGTTTGGAGCCATGCAATACTTTGTTTTATTGGTTATCTCACCATTCAATATCTTATCTACCATTTTATCTGGTGCTTCTTCATCGGATGGTATCAAAGTCTCTGGTGAAATATTGTACTGCATAATTAAGTGTGGATATAGACTATTTAAGTCAAATGATACAACCCACTTATGCATACCCACTTGGGGATCTTTTACATAAGCACCTTCATACATTCCAGACTTTTGATTCTCTGTCTTTTGTGGAATGACAATATTCTTTTCTTTGAGGTAGTTGTATATCAGAACATCCCAATATCTAACTGTACCTAAAACGTCAGTATAGTTCACCTTTGCATCATAGGCCATAGTAAGACACAACTCAATGAGTTTCATCTTATCTTCTAGACGATCAACAATTTCAACGTCTTGTATGTTGTATTCAATAAATGATTGATAGTCTTTTGTATACCATTCTCTAAATGTATCAAAAGGATTACCAGCTTTAGATTCACCTAGTTCTACTTTTGCAATGTGGTCAAGACGATATGACTCTTGTGCTGTGTACGTAAACTTACGATACAGATCGAAATAGTCCAGATGAGCAATACCTTGGATATTATATACTTGGTGTTTTCTTCCCATCTTGTATAGTTCATTACCTTGAACAGATTTCCAAGGAGATAGTCTTTTTAATTCATCTTCTCCAAGAACGTATTTGATACGATTACATAGATAGGGAATATCAAAAAACTCAGTATTCCAACCAGTGACAATATCTGGACAATATGCTTCCCAATCGTTTATGAATTGTGCGAGCAAATCTTTTTCATCTCTACACAACCTATATTCAACATCATCACGATCATTATGAAAAGGATTTAATCCCCAGACAATAATCTTTTTGTTCTGGTGATTTTTGATAGTGATAGATAGCATAGGCTCTTGTGCAAGTTCAACAGTTGGAAAACCATTCTCACACTCTACCTCAATATCGATAGTGACAACGAGTAGTTTTTCAATATCCCAATTTACATCACCTTTATATACATCAGAAATATAACTGTATGCATATTGTGTGTTACCATAAATCAAATCAGATTGAACTGGATAGTTCTTTACCCATTCTGTAGCATCGCTCATAGTTTCATGCTTGATAGGAGTTACATACTCACCATCAAGTGTTTTGTGGGGGGTTTTACTTTTAACAAGAGAATAAAGAGTAGGAGAATACTTTACTCTTTTCTTGATACGTTCACCGTTTTTAATCTCTCTAACCAAGAGATTATTACCAAATCTAATTACGTTTGTATAAAAGTTCATAGTATGTTTATATCACTATTCATAATAAAAGTCAAGGGTATTTTAAAAATCAATACATCTGCCTTTTGTTTCCCAATCTCCATAACGAGTTGGTTCTAATTTTTTTTCTTCAGTAAGGTCTGGTGGAATATTTTCAACTATCTTCTTCGCTCTTTTCTGCTCGTATTCTCTCCAGTTCTTTTTGCCTTGTATTTTGTTGAGCAACTTCATATGCACCTTCCTCTACCTTATATCCATATCTTATATCTGTTAAATGTCCATCTGCATTATATTTAAAACTATCTTCATGTAAATTTTTAATTATTTTGTAACCATAAGAATTTTTTATATCTCTATTCCAAATAGGATACATAATAGTACCAATCTCATAATCCCACATAAAATCATTCCCAGTTCTTAAATGCACTTCAATAATTTTATCACCAACCATTTCTATGTTTATAAAATCAACATCTTTTAAATCGTTGAAAATATCTGGTAAACTAAAGTCATAATTATTTTCAATTCTTTCCCAACTATCAAACATAACTAAATTTTTTTCTGGTTTTTTATGTATTCCTTTAACTGTGCAAAATGGTTGAAAATTCTTGTTAATGAAATTGTGTGAAACTCTTTTGAAATCTATAGATAGATGGTTTCCCTCAAAATACTCACACCAAAAAAATCCTGGCGGTATATGTTTGTGATAAGTCATATCTTCTGCATGAAGTTTAGGGTCAAGTGTTTTTACTTTTGCTCCAACACCCATACCATAAAGATTATATATTGGTCTTATGATATATTTGTTAGGTTGTATTATAGGAACACAAGCAGGGCCTGCATCATATCCAAGAAGTAATGATACTTCTAGTTTATTAAATATCCACCTATATTGTGGATATTGTATCCATGCTTGATAATCTTCATCTATAGGAATTGTTTGATTTTTACTCATGAATTATATCTTTACGTTAAATTCATGAATTGGTGTAAAACTTTTTGAATTTATTTCTACGCACCCCATTTCAATTATAAATCTTTTGTCATAATACTGTTCTAAAGAGTCAAGTATCAAGTCTTGATTTTTGTCTACATATCCTACACAAGTTGTTAAATCATTAAAAGTCATAGTTCTATTGACTTTTATATTATTTAATTCTGTGTTAAACAATGCAACATATATAAGAAATATCATTTCTACTCCTCAAAAGATTGTATAGTTTCTAATCCTAGTTTTTCACGATTTGCAAGATGTTCTTCTGCAATATCTTCTTTAGATTGTCCATGATAATGAACTGCATGATGGTTATCTACTAAGAGTTGGTTGATATTATGATATGTACTCTCATATACATCATTAAACCAAAGTTCACCTAAAATACGTCCAAATTTACCCCTACCATCTTTAAAAGTCTTTAAAGTAAGGCCGCCTGAATTAGTCCATTTTACTAGAAAGTCTTTTGCAGCCAATCCATACACCTTTTCTACATCATCAGAAGTTCTAGATTCTGGTGTATCTATACCATACATTCTAATACGTTGTTTTTTTAACCATACACCAAAACCTAAGTCAATGTCAACATCAACTGTATCACCGTCAACTACTTTGACCATTTTACACTTGTATTCGTACATTTATTTCTCCAATACCCAGATAACTTTTTTATCCTTACTAATAGGGTGTTCAATAGTAATCGCTGGTACTTCTGGATTATGATCTTTTGGATTATACTCCCACTGATACCCTTGACTTTTCTGTTCTTTCATAGTCTTAAAAAACTCTACATTGTCATACATAAATGACCCTACAAAAGAGGCAATAATTATTTCTATCATGTTAATTTCCTTTATTCGTGTTCACCACCGACATCATTTTTATCTAGCGGTATTCTTTTTCCATTATACCACATATGTCTAGTACGACTAGGTGTGTGATATCCATTAGTTCTTTGTTCTAATCTAAGAAAAAATTCTGGTTTCTTTTTTGCAGTTTCAAATGTTGCAACAGTTAAAACAATTGCAGCTAAAATAAATACATGAGCTATTGCAGTAAATCCAAACACCCACATACTTCCCATCCACATAGAAAATGCTATACACCACATCCAAGCGAGTACTTGTAGTACCATATGTCTAGTATTTAAATCTGGAATATATCTTAACGGATTTCTATCCATATCCATTACACCATTCCAACTATCATATATAAATTGTCTCATTTCACACTCCAAAACTTTCACCACAACCACATGAGCTTGTAGATTGTGGATTTTTTAATGATAGGTAACTTCCACCTAACTCTGTTATATAATCTATCTCACTACCAAATACATACATCTCGGCTAAAGGATCTAAAACCAAAACATCATTTATTGGTTTCGACCACTTAACATGCTCGATACCATCATCTGTGGTTAATCCCCAGACATACGTAAACCCAGCACAACCACCACCTCTAACACCTAAAGTAACATATTCACCTTTAGGTTTAGATTCTAAGATTGTACTCATATATTTTATCGCTTTATCTGTTAAACTAAGCATAAAAGTATTTAGTTAAGTCTGTTTGCCTGCCTTAAAAGATATGCTAATATACCATCCCAATAGTTTTTACCCCATTCAGATTGTGCATTTTTTCTAGCAGTATGAGCATTCATTATTCTTTGTTCTAAAATTGTCATAATCACGTAAACTTATTCCAAAGCTCAATTATAACAACATATCCACCATATAAAAATATACAAGTAATACAAAATTTTAGAAATTTATTCATACTATCATCGGACATTTCTTCCCATCCGAATTTTTTTCTTTTACCAAACATTACGAAACTTGCAATGCTACATAGATTAAAACTCCAAGTATACTGAAGTTAATAATCATGTTAATATAATTTGGATTTGGTGTCATATTTTCTCCTTCTATTTAAATTCATCAACTCTATATCTTTCATAAAATCTCCATGCTAACATCACTAATACCAGATTAAAGAATGAACCAGTTAACATACAAGTATACACTCCGAATGTAGTAAGTCCTACAACTACATAGTCCATTCCAGTAAGTTTAGGATATGGTTTTTTAGGCGGTGGATGTTGCTCGTGTGGTATCAAATTTTAGTCCATCCAATTGGTTCTACTTTATACTTATCACCATTTGATAGCAACACCATATCACCTACACTAGTAGAACGACATCCATCACCACCAAACATTTTAGTAACTCCTTCATTATTCCACCATGCATCTTGAATAGAGTTTGTCTTCATGAAAGCATGTTCTATCTTTTTATTGACATTTAAAGAACTATCAACTTCCACAAAAGCAACAGTAGTAGGCTGTCCACTCTCCATTACGTGAATGACAGCAATTTTTTCAGTTGGATTTTGTACCTTATTCAAGGTTTTCATTAATGCATCTATTTGTGTCATGCCGCTTCTTTCAATACGTACTCTTTATCCCACTTACCTACATTGATATCTGTGTAATATGCTCTGTCAAAGTAGTCAATCATAGCATTATCATTACAGTACCACTTAGTACCCTTCATTGCCGTCAACAACTCATTCAAGAACTCTTTTGCAACACCCTCATAGTGGTCATCAATCCAATACACATTGACACTATTGTGTCCGTTAGGCATCTTGAAATCGATAGGCCCCTCTTGAAGATTAACAACTAAAGAAGAATGATGATTGATAGCAATACTACCCTTCATATCATACTTCTTGAGAACTTTTTTGATGTTAGGAGCAAGTTCTTTTTTCTCTTTTTGCGAAATATAAGCCATAATTTACCTCTCTTTTTTCTCTCACTATAATCATATTACTACATGTACATACTAATGTCAAGCACTTTCTATCATACAACCAAATGTTTCTTTGATGACAAAGGTAAAGTCAGTACCTTCTGCCATTTCATTCAGAACCATTTTCTCTTCCTCTGCATTACCCAAACATTGGTGGGTGGCAACGATAATCGGTTCTTGGTCTGGATGACATTCCAGAATCGCAAAACCTTCTATTGGATGTCCTACATTATTAAACATTATATTACTCCATTTTCCCAAACATCATTAGCAAGTTTTTTCTCCATTCGATACGCCTCTTTCTCCCAAGGCAAATCCCAATAGTTAGTATCCAAAGATATTGTCTTAGACTTCCATCTTGCAACACCAGTTTTAACACCATTAACCATTTCTTTTCTTGCAAATTGCTTGACATGAACCATTTCATGACATAAAGCTTGTACCATATCTTTGATACCAATTTTCTTATCAATTTCAATTTCAAACTGATTCTTGTCCTCTTCCATACAAAAACCAATAGCTTCACTTTTGATATTAAGAAGATTAACAGTAATATCTAAAGTACGAAATCTAGGGAGTAATTTTGAAATCATATGGTGTACAACTTTTTCACAGATTTCTCTCTGTGTCTTGTTTCCACCATTTACTTCAATGAAGTTCATTTTTTAGTCACCTAACTGTTCAAACTTTTTATCAACTAATGCGATTGTAAGATTGTCTATCGCATTTGAACCTGGCAAACCAGAACATGCTTCTATAAATTCTGCAACTGTCATAGACATAACATCATCCATAAGAGTTTCATTAATCTGGTCGTTTACTTGATTACTCATTTGTCCTCTCTTTCTCTTGACTATACATATACTATATCAGCAAAAAATAAGAATGTCAAGCAGTTTTTTATAAATAATCGTATAGGGAGAGTGAAATGATAGAAGTAGTAGCAGCAGTCTCAGCAGCAACAAGCGCTTTCAATACCATAAAAAAAGGTATTTCTGTTGGCCGAGATATTGAAGATATGGCTGGTTCATTGTCAAAATGGATGGGAGCTGTAAGTGACATAAAAAAAGCAGAAGAGTATAATAAAAAACCACCATTGTTTAAAAAATTATTTGCAGCTGGTTCTGTAGAGGAAGAAGCATTAGAAATTTTCATGGCTAAGAAAAAAGCCGAGGATATGCGTGAACAGCTAAGACAAATTATTCAGTTAACCAGAGGACATAATGCTTGGAATGAGCTGATAAAAACTGAAGCTGATGTAAGAAAGAAAAGACAAAAACTAATTTATGACCAAAAAGAAAGACAGAAAGCTTGGATAGAGGGTTCTGCAATAGTTGGTTTAATTTTAACAATAGCAGGAACAATTGGTTTCTTTATTTTTTTGTATATGAAATCTAGAGGTATGATTAATTAATGATACATGCATTTATGTTAGTTTTAGTTCTTGGTGATTCTATTGCTAGAACTGGTGCTCCAATGTATTGGAGAAATATAGAACATTGTAATTACTATGCTAGTCAAATAGTAAAGAGGTATGGTAATTACTTGGGTTATAGTACTGTTCCTAATAAACATAAGGCAACAGCTTACTGTAAACCTGTCTATATTAATGAGAACACTCCCACATTATACGATTACTAAAAACCTTTTGGTGCTTTAGTAATACCTCTAAGTTGCATTTGATTCGCAACCCATTTTTTAGCAAGTGGATTTGTTACCTTTTTCTTAACTAAAGATTTAATTTGTTTAAACACCATATTGAATACATCTTCACCAGCATCATTATTATCTACAACAACAAAATTTTGTCTAAAATGTTGACTGAATTTACCTATATTGGATTGCACATCTTTCCAAGATTTAACAACGATAGGTTCTGGAACAGATCTTGATCTTTGTGCATTACGTTGTAGTGCTGTATCTAATGAAGTGTTAACAAAGATCATGTGTGTGTCATATCCTAACTGTTTAAGTTCTGCTGATTGTTTTGCAATCTTATCATAGTCTTTACCAGTTCCATCTAGGATAAGTCCAATACGTCCTTCTAGATAATTTCCTTGTTTCTTCTTAGTAAGTTCTTTAGCACGACTACGGACAACATCTCTAGGTTCTTCTTCAGATGCAGGCATCTTCAAAGATAAGCCTGCATCTTTTAAAAGTTTCTCAAAAACGTCATCCGAATTTACTACTTTTAATCCCATCCCACCAGTGGTTTTTCTAACGACATAAGATTTGCCGCTTCCTGGCCCACCAGCAAGAAAGAAAGCTTTAAATATATTGGGGTCTTGGAGGCCCTCCTGTAGTTCGGAAAAATACTTCATCTCGTTTTGCCTTTAACTCTTTTCTTAAAAAATTGGGTAAATGTTCTTTATTCATATATTTATCACTCCTTAATTCTTTATCTTCAACTATTGTTCTAGGTTGTGTTTGAAAGTTCATTTTTTTAATACGATTCTTCATCTTGATTGACATAAGGTAATTCCCTTCTTTTAAAAAGTTAATCATAATATAAAGAGTTATTTTTTAGGCATCTCCTTTCTTTATTCTGAACCATCATAAAAATCTTTAATGATTCTACCAGTTTTTAGTGGTCTAGTTTCGATAAAAACACTAGACGTACTTAACGATTCATTTCCAACCGAATCTTTAGATAAAGACATTAAAGATTTATGCATCTTTGACGTAAAATCAAAAGTGTGTTTAATCGCTGTAACTAAAAATCTACCTTGGAAAAATCTATCTTTACCATCCCTATACATCTCTCCATCTGGAGAAGCGTTAATATCTAACGTACATGTAACTACATCTCCAGCATTTAGTGATGTATTTCCTTTTGTCTCTATGTTCATTAGAAATCCTCTTTCTACTTGAAGTTTTCTTGACATACCAGACATTAAAAATCTTTCTGGATCATATGGAGTAAAATTAAAACTACCAATTGTTCCATCATCTCTTTTTTGTTGTTTAGCTCCATCATGTGCAAAATCGGATGTTCTAGTTACTGGACTTACAAAAGTCTTCACTGGAAAATCTGAAATTCTGCTATTATTAGACTTATCTAAAGGAGCTGAACTATACATTGGATTATCTTTTGTACCCCCATCATAATAATTTATATGTTTTTGATTTTCAAAACTATCATGATAGTTAAAAGTATGAGTGTCTATTCTTTTATTAAAAATATCATGTGTTATAAGTTTTGAACCATATACACCATCTCTAAAATTTATAGCAGTATCATTACCATTATTAGCTTGATATTTTTGAATTTGATTCAATTCTGATATTACATTTTCCATACCTTCAGAGGTACTTTTACCAGTTTCACTATCATGTGTAAAATTGAATTTTGGTTTTTGTGCATACATACTTTCAAGACTTCTGAAATGATATCCTCTAGTATTTTCAAAGAAAAAATATGTGGGTGAGTTTTCTCTTGCAGAACAAGCTGTTTTAGTAAGTTGGTTACATATATCAAATGGTCTAAGATTTGCTGGAATAATCTTTCTGTTTCCACTAGTTGGTTCTATGTACAAATCTTTTTTCGATTGTAAATCGTTTAAAATCAAGTTTTCTACTATTTCTGACTCTGTTCCAACTAAAGTTCTTTTGATTTTTGTTCTCATATTTTTCATACCTTCATGAGAAATAAATTGAAGAGTATAAACTTGATGTCCTTCTAAATCAGTTTTATCTACCACTCTGATTATGCTAAATAGATCTTCACTGTAATCAAAAATTTCAGTATTCGTTCTTGCTGGAGTTTTTATTCTGAGAGATAGATACTCTTGTCCTATTAAAGGCCCAGTTGATAACATTGCAACTGGATCACTAAAAATTAATGTACCTGTCATTGCATTTGTGCTTATATTCTCATAAATATCGATAGATATTAAAAGTTTACTTATATCTATTTCTAAACCTTCAGATGTGAATATCAGAGCTTTTTCAACAACAAATTCACCAGCGTATTGTAATTCTTCTGTCATTTATTACCAACCCATAGCCATTTTTGTTTCTTCAGGCACCATATCCATACTAAATGGTGGTTGAAATGTGCAATTTGCTATACACTCTTTTATACCTTCAACCATTCCTGCTTGTTGTATATTTTGATTTATCTCATCTGCCATTGGACAAAACGCACTAGTAAGAGTATGTGTTATTTTAACCAAGGTATTATCCTCTAATATTTCTATGTCGTATATTAAACCTAGATGAATTACTGAAACACTCGGCATCTCTGGATCATAAACTTGTTCAAGATTCTTAACAACTTTAGACATAATCTTATTTCTGTCATTCATCAAATCCTACTTTCACCCATTAAACTATTAAATTCTTCTACAAAATCAGAAACATACTCTGGAGCCAAAAGTCTAATTTTTCTACTTTCATCTTCTACTTTTTGTTCATACTCTCTATTAGTTATAATAGATGCCGAAGGATAACTTGTATTATCTGTTCCCACATTAATTTTAACATTAGTATCACCAGACGTTTGTGTTATTTCATAATGATGAACACCATCTGGATTTGTATATTTGTCATCCAAATATTGTAAGAATTGTGATGAAGTTTTAGGCCATTGATGATAACGATCAGATATATCATTCACCATCATTATAATATAATGAAGTTCTGAGTCACCATATAGTTTATCAGCAAGACTTTCTGGTGTTTCACCCTCTTTTACATCGTAAGTATCAAAAAACAGTTTATTACTACTAACCTTACTTCTTAACCCAATACGGCGTAATATATTTGTCATTAACTGAAAATTGCCTTCACCAAAATTATCATATGGAATTAACGGAAAGTTATAAAAATATGCCATACTAGAATCCCTCTAATATTTTTTCTCTTGTCATTATCTCTATTTCTTTAAAAGCTAATGTAAGAGTAGTTCTTTGTGGTGGCGCTCCTTTTGTACCATCTAAAGTCTGAGCTTCACCATAAGAATTAAACCTGTCACCACCATATGTAACATCTGCACTTTCAAGAAAACAGGTAGATATCTTGTTAAGAAAAGCATTTTCATCATTTTTGTGCATATATGTAATGTCAAACATGTCTGGTATGGTCATTGATCTTCTAGAATCACCAACAAAAGAAGGTAACATATGATATTTAAATTTCTTTATGATTTGATCTACAACTTGTGATTCTCTTTCACTTTTAGGTATAAAAACAAATGAAAATGAAAAGTTCCTACGTCCTACTCCCTCAAACATAAGTTCCATTTGACTACCCATGATTTTACCCATTTCAATTTGTGCAAGAGCCCTAACTCCTGGCGCAAACGCATCAGCAGCTCTTAGGGCTGCTCTAGGTAACATTTCTCCAGCACCAGAACTAATTTCTTTACCCAAATTTGCAACTTTGTCACCTAAGCTGCCTGAAGTTCTTGTGAAAGCTTTAAATGCGTTTAGTCCTGTCTCTGCCATCAATCCTATTTGTTCTTCACCATAGTTCGCACCATAACTAACTTGAACAGTTGGTGGCATATATAATGATATTGTGGTGTCTAATCTTTTTGAAGACTGATACATTTCCTTGTAAACACTATTGGTGTTTTTAGACATTCCCTCTTTTTCATTTGATTTTGGGTATGCAAAATTACTATCTGGATCATAACCTTCTACATCATCTCCATCTATTCCACTTACATCACTTTTTTTCGGAGCAAGTGTTTCATCTATTGTAAGTTTAGATTTTTTAAGTTCGTTAATTTCAAAAAGAATATAATGTCCTTGTCTATTATCAGTATCAACATTCAAGGGATAGGATAAAGATTTTACATTGAATCTCCCTTGGTCTAAATTATTTCTTGCAGATGGTGGAAGTTGAGTATTACTACGATTACCTCTTAGTATTCCACCAGCAACTTTTCTAAGGCCACTACTGATTGTGCCTTGAACTTTGTTTTCGATTGCATTTCTAATTGCTGACATGTGTGAACTCCACCTATATAATACACAACTATTTATAAGAAAAAATCATGGCATATAGTGGAAGATACATACCAAAAAATCCAAAAAAGTATAAAGGCGATCCCTCAAGGATAGTATATCGTTCTCTTTGGGAACGAAAGTTTATGGTTTATTGTGATTTCAATGACTCTATTGTAGAGTGGGGAAGTGAAGAAGTCATAATACCATACGTATCTCCTTGGGATGGGCGAGTACACAGATATTTTCCAGACTTTTACATAAAAGTAAAACAGAAAACTGGTAAACATAAAAAGTTTATTATTGAAGTAAAACCTAAAAACCAATGTTCACCACCAACAACTACACCTAAAAAAAGAACAAGTAAGTGGTATAATGAAGTAAAGACATGGGGTGTAAATGAAGCTAAATGGAAGTCAGCTACTCAGTGGTGTGAAGATAACAATATGCAATTTCAAATTCTAAATGAAGACCATTTAGATATTCGATATAAATAATAGTATGGCAACTAGTAATTACATACAATCAGTTATAGACGCACAAAAAGGTCGGCCCAGATCAACAGAATGGTTTAAAGATAAAATCAAAGAGTTGGGAGAGCCGAAACCTTTAGACTTGATTCGTGATGGTAAAAGGGCAAATAGGCCTTTTTATGGAAGACTTAATATGTTTACGTATAGTCCAAAACATAGAAAAAAATTACCTTATTACGATACCTTTCCACTTGTTCTTCCTATAGAAAAATATCCAGATGGTTTTCTTGGTATAAATTTTCATTATCTACCAGTACCATTAAGAATACGTTTACTTGATAGATTAGTTGATTTCTCTAATAATACTAAATTCGATGAATCTACTAAATTAATGGTAAACTATGATAAATTAAAAAAGATAAGATTGATAAAACCAACAATTCACAGATATCTTGCTGGATATGTCAGATCACAGTTCAGAAGAATAGACGCTGATGAATTTACTGTTGCGACACTGTTGCCTGTTCAAAGGTTTAAGAAAGCTTCTGCATCAGAAGTATGGAAAGAGTCTAGGAGTATGATTTAATGGCACAATTTTTAGAAGCAGTAGGTTTTGGAGTTCTAAATGATATACTATCAGCATTTAGATCAAATGAGGGATATGCTCATCCTAATAGGTATGAAGTTATTATATCACCACCAACTGGCGGTGGACAAAGTTTTGGTAATATAACAAATCAAAAACTTGGAGAGACTAGAGGTTTTGATGTAAGAGATATAAGTATACGTTGTGATAGTGTATCAATACCTGGCAGAAATTTAACAACAACAACAGATACTAACATATACGGCCCGACTAGAGAAGTGGTTGAAGGAGTAACTTATGCTGAAGATATTACTTTATCATTTAAGTCAAATAATGAATTAACAGAAAGAGTATTCTTTGAATCTTGGCAAGAACAGGCATTCAATGATCAAACTTGGGATGTTGGATATTACAATGATTACGTAGGTGTGGTAGACATATATCTATTAGATAGAGAAGATAAAAGACGTTATGGAATAAGATTATGGGAAGCATTTCCTAAAACTATTAATGCAATAGAATTAGGAAACGATCAAACTAACACAATAATCAAAACAGACGTTAGTATGGCTTTCAGATATTGGGATACTTTAGATATCCAAAGACAACCACCAAATGTATTAGGAAGAATAACAGACACAGTTTTAGATACTGTAGAAAGAAATATAAGCAAAAACATACCGTCAAGTGTGAGGCGATTATTTTAAAATAAAGGATGAAAAATTATGGCACTACCCAAACTTGAAACCCCAACTTACGAGTTGGAATTACCATCTACTGGTGAAACAGTTAAATACAGGCCTTTTCTAGTTAAAGAACAAAAAATTCTTATGCTTGCAATGGAGTCTGAACAAGACAAACAAATGAAAGATACTTTAGCATCTTTAATATCTTCATGCACCTTCGATAAAATTAAACCATATAAATTACCCATGTTCGATGTTGAATACATGTTTCTACAGATAAGAAGTAAATCTGCTGGTGAAACTGTTGAACTTAATTTGTTATGTCCAGATGATGAAAAAACCAGAGTAAAAACTAAGGTTAATTTATCAGAAGTTTCTGTTCAGATGCATGAAGAACATACCAATGAAATACCTATAACAGACATTATTAAACTAGTTATGAGGTATCCATCTTTAGAAGACTATGGTGATTTAGATACAAAAAAAAGTAACATTGCAACTGTATTTACCATGTTAAAAAATTGTATTGAAGAAATTCATGAGGGCGACAAAATACATAATAGAGTTGACATTAGTAATAAAGAAATAGATGAATTTGTAGAGAGTTTACCATCTGAAATCATGGAGAAGGTTGCAAAGTTTTTTGATACTATGCCTAAACTACAACATGTAATTGAGGTTACAAATCCAAAGACTAAAAAATTAGGAGAAATAAAAGTAGTAGGATTGCAAAGTTTTTTCGCATAGCCCTCTCTCATGATTCTGTACAAAACTATTACGAATCTAACTTTGCGTTAATGCAACATCATAAGTATAGTCTTACAGAATTAGAAAACATGATGCCGTGGGAGAGGGAGATTTATGTAGGACTACTACAACAATATATTAAAGAAGAAAATGAAAAATTAAGAAGGGAAAAAATGCAAAACAGATAAATAGTTTGTAGTAAGAGAGAGGAAATAACAAGATGGCTATTAACGTAACTGTCGACCCAGAAGTCGCAAAAAAAGTTGATAAGAATAATGATGGTCACATTTCAAGACAAGAAATGGAGATGGATTTGGAATTTAAAAGAAAAGAACTTGAAGATGCAGATGCTCGTAGAGATGCAATGCGAAAAATGGCATGGTTTGCACTGATGGGTATGTTAGTGTATCCAATGGGTATTGTGATTGCAGACCTCATAGGTTATGAAACAACAGGACAACTATTAGCAGATATTGCACCCACATATTTTGTTGCAATTTCAGCATTAGTAGCAGCATTCTTTGGTGCGAATGCTTATGTGGATAAAAAGAAGTAAAGTAAAATGGCTGAAGATAAACAAACGGCAGTTCTAGAGAATGTATTAGGAGAAGTTAAAAAACTTAATACTAACATATCTCAAAGTGAAGAGGGTAAAACTACTGGATTAGCTTTTGGAAGTGCTCAAATTTCTGATAACATAGAAAACTTAGAAGAAAATTTATCTGATAGTGTTAATAAAGTTGGTGCTCAATTAAAAGACAATGCTGATGCAACTCAAGGATCTGCAGCTGCTGAAACAGAAGACAAAAGAGATCAAACAAATATCTTCAAAAGTATTCTTGGAGGCATAAGTGGTATAGGTAAAGGAATTGGTGGTATATTAACCAGTTTTGGCAAAGGTGCTCTTGATGCAGCTAAAGGTGGATTTGAATCAATAAAAGGAGCGCTTCTACCTTTGTTACTACCAGCATTACTTGCGCTTTTAAATAGTGACATTTGGAATAAAGTGGGAGAGGTGGTTGATCAAATTACTGAATCTCTAAAATCTTTCTATAATAATATTTTAGTTCCTATATTTGATGCTTTAAAAGAAGGATTTTTTAAACAGTGGGAGATATTTGGAGATTTGTTTGATGGTATAGGAGAGTCAATACAGTTATTTAAAGACGGTGAAATATTAGAAGGTATAAAAACACTAGTAACCACACTTGGAACATTTTTTATAGAAACCATAGATAACTTACTTACAACTGTATATAATGTGATTGCTGGAATTTTTGGATTAGAAAAAACTGATTCTGTTTTTGGATCAATATCAAAATTTTTTATGGATACTTTTGAAAATATAAAAAAATTTGTATCTGAAACTTATAATAGTATAGTAACTTTTTTTGAAGAAACCTATGAAGATGTAAAAAAGTTTTTTACAGACACATTCAGTTTTATTGATGAGGGATTGTCAGAATTTGCTTTATTCAACTTTTTAAAAGAAACTGTTGGAGACATAATTGGAACTGTTAAAAAAATATTCAGTGGTGATTTTACTATGGAAGATCTTTTAGATGGTGCGTTTGCATTATTTGATATAGTTTTTGCTGGAGTAAATCTTGGAATAAATGCTATCAAAGATATATTTGGTTTTGGTAATCCAGATGAACCATTTAGACTAAGTGATTTTTTATTTGGGCCTGATGGAGTTTTTACAAAATTTATAAACTTTTTCAAAAGAATATTGGATTTCGATTTTGTAGAAGCAATAAGAGGTATTCCTGGCGCTGAAGCAGTATTAGAATTTGTTGGACTCATACCAGAAAAAGAAAAAACACTAGAAGAAAAGATTGCTGATAAAGAAGAAGAATTAGCAGAACAAGCAATTGATGTAGCAGATGAGCGTTTGTACGACAAGGTTGTTGAAGGTGTACTAGAAAAAGAAGCAGATAAAATAAAATTAAAAGAGTTAGAACAAGAGTTAATGAATCTAAAAAAACAACAAGCAGCCTCATTGCTACCCCCAACGCAACAGACAAACCAACAATCAGGCACTAACATCATTGATAGTTCAACTGATGCAAGATCATTCAATCCTTCTAATACTACCGTTGTTCTAGATCGTATTACCGATCCTATTGCTCAGAAACAAGGACTAGTAAATGCATAAAACCCCCATATTTCTATGGGGGCTTTGTTTAAGTATACATTAGTCTTTTTAGGTGGTGTTACGACTCTAGGACAATCAGCCTGAAAGTACTTTTAACTAGATGACTTTCTGCACCAAGGATTACTAATATACCTATCTTGCAAACTTCAATTTGTAAGTTTTACCATCATGAGTAAATGTTATAGTAGAGTGTGAATACATTTCTCTTTTTTCTTCTTTGTATCTTGTCTCTATTTCGCATACTGTTTTAGAACCACCTTTAGAATCAGAGTTTTGATGTCCTAACATTCCACCAATGATTGCACCAGCAGTTCCACCATCTGGTAAGTCTTTTGTTACATTGTTACCTATGATACCACCAATAATTGCACCCATAAGTGCATCACCAGTTTTGTCACCACTAACTTGTTTATCATAACATACTTCAACTTGGTATGGTTTTTTATGATAAACTTGTTTAAAATGATCTACAACCTCTATCCTTGCAAGTTTGCTTTCTGCGACAGCAGAGGTTGTAATCAACATCATTCCCAAACTTAGAATGAAATACTTCATTTAGTTTTCCTCAGCGAGTTTTTCAAAGTATGACATTGTATCGTCATCATCGTCTGTTTCAACCATTGATACAGATGGTGGTGTAACCTCAGCAGTATCTACAGTTACAGTTGTCTCTGGTGAGTCATCAAAAGATGAAGACATTTCTACTACAGTACTAGTAGTACCAGTTGTAACTGTTCCAGAAAGAACAAGGTCTAAACGTGTCTTCAATTCATCATAAGATTTAAAGTTGGTGGTATCTGTAAAATCTTTAAGAGAATACTGAGATTTCCAAACTTTTTCAAGGGCATCATCATCTTCTAAAAGAGAAGCTGGTGCTTCAAACTCTGACTTATCATAGTTCCAATAACCATCAACCTTACGTAACTTTAACTTAAAGTTAGCACCTTTCCATAAATCAAAAGGATTTACTGGTGTTTCATCCTCAAATGCAGGCTGCATGGTTTCCATAATCTTATCAAAGATTTTTTTACCATATCGATAAAGAAATACCTTACCTTCATTTTCTGGATTTGCAGAATCCTTCACGACATAGATGTTAGAATAATACTGCAACTTTCTTTTCTGTTTACGAGCAATTTCTTTATCACTCTCAACACCAGAGTTCCACAATGCAGAATTGTGTTCTGATACTGGATCATTTTGTCCAATAGTAGTAAGAGAGTTTTCAATATACCACTGTCCTGTTGGCCCTTGAAAAGCATGATTCCATATTTTTGCCCAAGGCATTTCCTCACCTTCGGAAGCTGGAAGAAAACGAATAATAGCAAAACCATTACCAGTTTTATCCATTGTTGGTTTCCAAATTCTTTCGTCTACGTAAGACTTCTTTTCTTGAGGTTTATTTTCTGATTCTACTGCACCTAGCAGTTTGTCTAAAGAACTAGACTTTTTCATTGCACTGAACGACATTTATTTTCTCCTTATGTAAATATATGTTTCGTATGTTATTGTATTTAATATACAGTATAAAAGAGTATTTGTCAATACCCCTTTATATTTAGTCATGCACTCTGGCACGTAATTCTTTTATTCTTTCTTTTAAAACACTAATGGTTGTATGTAGATGACCAGTTCCTTGTGGTTTTAGTTTATGTTCTAAAATAGCAATTTCTTCCATTAAAACTATAATTTTATCTACTGTGATAAGATTGCTTTCATGTCCAAAAGACGCATTTTCACTATCATTATATACCATTTCTTAAAGCCTCCCATGAGTTAGTAAATAAACTACTACACTCTTCATCAATCATATTTGCAATAATTTGTGTTTCTTTTTGTGTGTCTGGTTTACATCTTAAATTACATACTCTTGCGAAAGCCATTAGTGTACCAGACCAATACCATTCTGTGTAGAGATTTTGAGGTAATACCATTCTTGCCATTTCTGGTGCAATATTCTCTTTCAATAAATTATAATAAGTTTGTTTCACAAATTGTATAGCACTATCAATGCTATATTCTACCTCTTTATCTGAAGAACCTTGTTTTTTGTTTGCAGCTCTAAGTCTCCACTTTTTAGGAATATAAAACTCTGGCTCATCATCAACATATCTTCTAGACACTTCATTCCATACTAAACCTACTTGATGTTTTACAAGTTGTCTTGCAACAAATATGGGTGCCTTAATACGGAACTGAACACTACAATGACCAAATGGACTCCAATGGTCATGTTTTGCAAGGTATTTGATTAGTTTCTCATCACCTTCATTTAGATGCCCTTTTATTGGGCCATTTCCAAAAGGTATACTTTCCCATTCAGATTCTTTTGCAAATGATACACGGGCAGCGTTAACAACTGTTAAATCACTGCCCATAGAATCGATTAGTGTTACTTGCACCTAACCTTTCCTTTGTGTATGATTGTTTGTGTACCTACGAGGCCTATATCCTTTTGGCCATGTAGGTTGTCTTGAAGCAAGAAACTTCACTCTTTCTGATAACTGTTCATTAGAACGTGCCAATTCAGCATTATCAAATTCTAAGGATTTTATTTTCTCTTCAAGGGAGGCAACTTTACTATGAAAGAAACCTTTTTCTCTAATGGTTGGATCACCATCCAAATGCACTTCTACTTCCATCAACTGGACTCCTCTATAAGTTTTAATAATTTCATTCTATACTTATCACTATCAATTGTCAAGAACCCTTCATAATTTTTTATTATTTTTTTTACTCCTGGCCAAACAAAATCATCCCACTCTAATTTGTTATCCCAATCCTTAATATATTCTACAAGTTTATCTAGTATAATCATAGTTTCTATAGAAACTCTTTTACCTAGATATTCTTTCAACAATAAAGGATGTTGATTATCTAAACATTCAAATAGGGGATTAAAATTTTTAACAAATGGTGTCATTTCTATTTCAAAAACATTGTAGAAGTTTTTTCTTTTACTTAACCAAGCATCATAGTTTTTATCATTAAAATTAGCAATGTAACCAGATTGTTCTACTATAAAATTAGAAATGAAATAATTTAACATTTCATCATCTTTATACTTTTGTGCGAGTTTTACAAAAAATATTCTATCCTTTCTTTTCCAAAAAGAATCTCTAGATATTTTGGTTCGTCCACCAAATTTATGATAGTCATACTTACCATTGAAGTGAGCTTTCAGTGAACAATATAACAAATATGTATCAACAGCTTCCATTATCTAAATTGGCAATTGTGCCTGTCTTGGTAAAAAATTTAGATCTCTTGCGTTTGCTTCAACCTTCTCTTTGAGACTTTTTGTTATTAGATTACTAACTGTATCTGGTTCAATCTCTTCTCTTTTACAATACCAAAGAATTGCTTCCATATGCGACAATCGTTTTTCTTTCGCAATATTTTCTATTTCCATTGAAAAAAGTTTAGGTGTTCTCATTATATGTTCCTCTAAAAAGTGAGGACTAACCTTGGCCCTCGGCGTGTTTATTAAGGAACAACCCTCGACATTTTGATAGCCACATCAAACAAGTCCTACATTGTCTTACCAATGATATACTCCGTAAATCAGAGTCTAATAAGGCCTATTACTGGAATGTCTTTCTCCTTACGTGTGTTGTTGTACAAGTGGTAGGTTATTCTGTTACTAGGAAACCTACCGAAACCCTATCCGACTTACGCTGCTAGAGCGTAATCTTGAGATGCAAAGTTATCGTTTGCATTTACAGTCTTGACCTATTACGCAGTCATCCGACAATTCTACTCGCTTCTATCTCTGTTAGTCGATCCTAATTCACCCCCTCATTCGGAGTTATATAAGATTTGGTGGAGGTGATGGGAATTGCACCCATGTCCTAC
>MDTB01173683.1_pt1 | contig 56180 bp, 49 predicted proteins | sample 811161 | NCBI WGS metagenome assembly MDTB01 (sample SAMN05326650, study PRJNA326480) | marine metagenome | isolation source: seawater | place: Mediterranean Sea | collected 2009 | reverse complement strand
CTTCCATGTCTTAAGACAAAGTACCATCGGCGCTGAAGGGCTTGACTTCCGAGTTCGGAATGGGATCGGGTATTACACCTTCGCAATAATCACCAGGCAATGATTTTATAGTCTATTATTTAAATTTTACAAGAATATTTAATATTAAAATATCTTAAAAAAATTTATATAAACTAACAGTTTTAATCGATGTCAAAAAGTCTCGTAACTTTTTCAATTATGACCCCTCTCTGCATTTTTAGAAAAAAAAATCTTGGTTTATTTATATTTTTAAGAAAATAATTTTGTGTGTTTTTAATTAGATCATTTTCATCAGTGAATTTTACTTTAAATATTTTCAAAATTTTGAAAAAAATATTACTTTGAATTCTATGATTATTTATTTTATGAAATGATATTATAGTCAAATTTGATTGACTTATAATATCTTTATTAAGCAAATAATAAAAATAAACAATTCTACTTAAGCTAATTTTTTTTGGAATGAATGTTGAAATAATATAAACTTTATTAGTGTGATCGCATAAAAAATTTATGAAATCTTTGTATTCTTTTAAATATTCAATTACTTTATCTAACTTTAAGGAGGTAATTTTTCGGTGAAAGCCAGATAAAATTATTTTATCAAACTTATTTAACTTTCTGGTATTCCAAAGATACCTAAAATCTATATAAGTGAGACTTTCATTTGCATATTTTTTTGAAAATAAATTTTTAATGCTATAACTAGACCCAATTATTAAAATTTTTAACATTAATTAAATATATAATATGAGAATAATAAATCATTCTATTTTAGGAGCAGGTCTGAGCGCATTAATCAAAGATTTAAATACGAAAAATGCAGTAATTTTTTCTGATAATAATAAATTTACAAGAAAAAGTGAAAGATTTTACGAGTTTAGTGGTATTGGAGGCAACACTAATTTATGGGGAGGTTATATAGACATTGCAAGATTTAAAAGTTTGTTAAAAAATAAATTTTTTTCTAATTTTGTTAAAAAAACAAGAATATTTAGACTTCAAGAATTCAACAACTTCAAAAAAAATAAGACCTATTATTTATGTGAATATAATAACAACAATATTTTTAGAGTTAAAAAAAAATATTTTACTAATAAATTTATTAATGAGAAAATTAATAAAATAAAAATAAATAAAAATTTTATAGAAATTTTTGGAAAAAAAAAATATAAAACTAAAACTTTAAGTTTATGTATTGGAAATCTGGGTTTGATTGAATTATTGTGGAACTCAAAATTTATTAAAGATGATGATATAATCAGTTTTCAGGATGGAGAGTGTTCATATTCTTTAAAATTTTTTTTAAATCATAAAAAATACTATTATATTCCAATGAAGATAGGTGAAATAATACAAAAACTAATTTTTAAAAAAATAGTTAAATATGAAAAATTTTTAAAAGATGCATTTTTTTTTCAAAAGTTTTCTAACAATTGTAAAATATATAAATTTAAAACAAGAGAAATAAAAAAATTTAAATCTAAAAATTTAAGATTTTTTTTAAGTAATCATCAAACAAATATGAAAATAAATAGTATAAATATTGAAACTTTCATAAAAAATTTATCAAAAAAAATAAATATATATAATAGTGGTGCAATTCAAAAATATAAAGCTGGACCTATTTCACAAGATATAATTTATAATGCAGTTATAAAATAGCTTATTTATTTTTATTTAAATATGAATACAAAAACTGTTTTATAAATATAAAAACTATTTTATAATTTAATTTTGATTTGCCATAAGCTCTACTTTTAAAATTAATTTGAAAATCCAGAATTGTTATATTTTTTTTTCCATTGTATAGTAAGTCAAATAGAATTTTATATCCCCTTAAATATAAGTTTTTTTTGTTATTAAGTATGATTTTTTTTTTACAAACAAAAAATCCAGATAATGGGTCTGTAGATTTTTTTTTGAAAAAAAAATTTATTAAAAATATGAAAATTAATGAAAATATTGATCGTAAGAGTCCTAGATTACCTGAATATTTTTTTTTTAAGAAACGACTTCCAATTACAATATCTAATTTTTCTCTCAAAAAAATTTTTATCATTGAGTTTGCATTTTTAACATTATGTTGTAGATCACAATCTATGACTAAAATATTATTATAACTTGCCTTTTGAACACCAAGCATAACCGATTTTGATAAATCTTTTTTCTTTTTTCTTCTTTTTATAAATTTAATTTTTTTATTTATTAAATTTTGTATTACTATTTCTGTATTATCATCTGAATTATCATCAACAAAAATTATTTCATATGAATAATTTAAATCCTTAAATGCCCTTATAACGTTTGGAATATTTTTTGCTTCATTTAATGTGGGTATAACAACTGTAATCATTTTTGTAAATTGTACTATATTATATGGTATAATCTAAAATATTTATAAAAAATAACAAAATATAGGCAAGTGATAGAAGTATATTTAGCATCTTTGTTTAGTTCAATAATTTTAATTTCCTTTGGTAATTTTTTTGTTAAAAAAATAAAGTTTGCAAGTGCAAATTACAATTATTATGAAAATGGTTTATATGGAGTAATATTTTTAAGCTTTATATCTTTAATTATCAATTTTTTTTTTCCATTAAATAAAATAGTTGGGTCGACCATTTTGGTAATTGGAATTGTTTTATTTTTAATTCATTTTTTTAGTATCCAAAAAAAAAAGGGAATTATCATTTCTATAATTATTTCTTCATTATTCACTTTTTTAATAATATCATATTCAAATATAAATAGACCTGACGCAGGTTTGTATCACTTGCCTTTTAATTCAATTTTAAACGAGAATAAAATAATCGTTGGTTTGTATAACATTCATTTTAGATTTGCTCACACTTCAATAATTCAATATTTATCTGGAGTTTATAACAATTTTTTCTTTATTAATGAGTTTTTAACAATTCCTCTAGCTACTATAGTGTCATTATTTTTATGCAGATTAATTCATAATATAAGGTTCTTCTTTAAAACTAGTAATCTATTTAATTGTAATTTAAATTTATTATTTTTTGTTATTTCAATTATCTCTTTTAATAATTATACAAATTTTGGAAATGACGCACCATCTCATATTTATTTTTTTTTAATAACTCTAATTTTTTTTGAAAATATTAAAAATCTATTTAATAATAATGATATTTTTCTAAAAATTTTTTTAATATCAATTTTTTTGCTAGCTCAGAAGCCCTTTATGATTGTAACTGGCTTATTAATTTTAGTGTTATTTTTTAATCATATAAATAAAATAGATATTCTTAAAGATATTAGAACATATTTTATATTTTTTTTATTTTCATCTTTTCTTATTAAAAATGTTCTGATTAGTAGCTGTATGATTTTTCCTATTGAAGCTACTTGCTTTAAAACGTTGAAAATATATGATGAAAAAACTATCTTAACAGAGTCTGTAAATGGCGAAGCTTGGTCTAAGGGTTGGTCTGATCAAACTGGTGATATTAAACTTAATCATAATGAATACATAAAAAATTTTAATTGGATAAATACTTGGTTTTCTAAACATTTTAAAAAAGTACTAAATGAATTAGTGCCATCTTTAGCTTTTTTAATAATATTTTATTTATTATATTTAATTTTATTAGATACAGAAAAGAGGAAGTATGAATTCAATAAAAAATACTTTTTAATGTTTATTTTTACTTCAATAACTGTTTTGATTTGGTTTTTGAAATTTCCATTATTTAGATTTGGAGAATCTTTTCTCTTACAAGTTTTAATTCTAACCATATTGTTTTTATTAAGAGAAAAAAAAGTAAACCAAAAAAAATACAAAATTTTTATATCATGCTTTGTATTACTTGGGTTAATTGGCTTTGTTTCAAAGAATCTTCAAAGAATTTATAAGAATTATGATAAGAATCAAATATGGCCCATGATTTATACGTTGAAAGAATTAAAAGATAATTATCCTAAAAAATTAAAATCTTTTAAAGATAATGAAAATAATTTAATATATTTTTATTCATCGGAGGAATGTATGTATAACTCAGCGCCATGTTCTAATTATATTTTAAAAAATATTAAACTTGATACTAAAAAAAGTTATAAAGTTTATTATTATTAATCAATAAATCGATATTTGATAATGCAATATATGGCCACAAAGGCATCTTTTAGTGTAATTTTTTTTCCTTCTTCGTAAGATCTTCCTCTGTATGATATTGGAACTTCATAAAAAATAAATTTTTTCTTAGCAAGCTTTACTGATATTTCTGGTTCGATACCAAATGATTTCTCTTTTAAGTTTATAGATTTTATTACATCTTTTTTAAATACCTTGTAACCAGTTTCCATATCAGTCATGTTTAAATTTGTTACAATATTTGTTGCTAACGTAAGAAGTTTGTTAGCCAAATAATGCCAAAAAAAATGTAATCTTACATATTCTCCCCCAATAAATCTTGATCCATAAACCACATCTGCATCTGTAATTAAAAAAGGTTTTAATAAAACATCATAATCTTTTGGATCATATTCTAGATCAGCATCTTGAAAAAGGATTAAATCTCCCTTTGCGATATTGATACCAGATTTAAGAGCAGCACCTTTTCCTAAATTTGAACCATGAAATAATCGCACAATATTTTTGTTATTCATTTCCAACTCAATTATTATATCTCTTGATTTATCAGACGAAAAATCATCAACAATAATTATTTCAGTTTTATATGTTTTAAAATTAATAATTTTTTCAACAATTTTTTGAATAGTTTTTTCTTCATTAAAACAAGGAACAATTATTGAAACTAATGGATTTATCATAAATATTTTCTAAAAATAAATTTTGTTCTATAAAAAACTAAAGTCAATAGTAAAGCAAAAACTAAAATAAATCCTCCATTAAAATAACCTGCTCCCCTTATGCTTTGTGTTAAAATTATAGGTAGCAAGAAAATTTTTTCCTCAATAGTTATCTTTTTTGAAATTAAGCAATAAAGTATAAAAATAAAAAATAATATGCCAAAAATACCAAATTCAACTAAAATTTTTACAAAATTATTTGAAGCATCATGAGCATTATGCGTTAATAAGTATCCATCATTTATGTCAATTTCAATAATTCCATTATAATAATTAAATGCATTATAATATTGATTTAAACCCCAACCCAATGGTTTTTCAATAATTGATAATTTTGCAATGTTTTTTGCATGAACCATAATTTCCTTAGTTCTTGTATCATGTCTAGATGTAGCTTGATCTAAACCCAAGACTTTTTCATTGTAGTATTGGAATACAGGAATATCCTTTAATTTTTTTTCAAAATTTTCTACTCTTTTTTTATCCATATATTTATCTATAAAATCAACATACGGAAGTCTTGAGGAACATTGATGATCCGTAATTAGTACAGAGCTTATTATCAAAATAGCCAACGAGTATATTATAAATAATCTGGTCTCAATTTTCTTAAAATTAAATAGCATAATTAATGATGCACTAAATACAAAACCTACAAGAAAAGTTGTTGAGAGTTTAAAAGTTAAAAGTAATAAAAATAATATTAATATAATGATATTGATTAAATTAAATTTAATATATGTTTTGTATAATGAATACATTAGTATACTGGGTGCAATCATCCCAAAATGTGAACTTTCTAAGAACAAAAATTCATTAAAAGAAACTCTCCAGCCAGGTGTATACATCGTATGATTTGAATAATTATTGAAATCCTTAGAAAAAAAATTATTTACAAAATCCACTGGTATACCAGCGCAAAATTCATAAATAAGTGGACCATTTAGGTATAAAGATACAAATGAAGATGAAGTAAAAATCAAAATGAAAATTAAACAAATACTGGTTAAGTTATTTATTATCTCTTTGTGTATAACGAAAGTTACAAGAAATATTGATATAAAAAAAACATAGCTGCTAATTAAATATAAATCTAAATTTTTATCATTAATTAATAAAACTAGAAATAAATGAGACAAAAGAATAAAAACGAATAGAAAAATAAACGAAATTTCTACTTTTGTAAAAAAAATTCTTTTTAATAAAAAGTCACTAATTATAGTTACAAATATTATTAAATATAAATACCTTACCTGAAAAATACCAAATTTAATATCCCATAAAAAAAGGAGCGCCACAGTTCCCATAATTATTACTAAAGTATTGAAGTTTTTAAGACTTAATTTCATTCTTTTTTTTTAAGTGTAAATTTAATAAGTAAAAACCTAGTGGATAATAATAGAGGAAATTTATCCAATTATTAAAAAAGTTTCCAGATGTTATTATTGGCCACAAATTTCCAAAAATACATACTATGATACAAAGCTCGAAGTTATTAATTTTTTTTGAATCATCCAAAAATACAAAAAATAAATTTTTTATTAAAATAAATGAAAGTATTAAAAAAATGATAAATGGAAATAAAAAACCTATTATACCGGTTTCTGCCAATAGTTGAATATAGATGTTATGTGGGTGAGTTGTGCAAGCGTTAAATTTTTGAATATTATTTTCTGGAAGATTGTTAGGATTTTCAAGATAAATTAATTCCTCATATTCAAAAACTCTTTTCTTGTTATAAATAGTTCTAATTTTTCCAGATTTATCAGATTTTATGGTTCTTAAATTATTATCAATATCTCTACCAATTAAAATATCTTGGCCTTTTGACAGTATATCTTCTTCCGTAACTAAAAATTTTTCTATTATTAAATCAGAGTATTTCTTTCCTAAATTAGGTAAATAAATCTTAAAATTATTTGTGTAACTTATTTTAGAATAAAAACTAACAAATTCCTCTTTATCACAATATTGTCTATAAGATTTTGGTCCATATCCTATAATAGGTTTCGATTTAAACATATTTAAAGCAGTTTTAAACATGGGCATATAATTTGGTAATAATTCAAATTCTTTTTCTTTAGAATCGTTATCAAAACCAAACAGATGGCTGTTTAGTTGTGAAAAATATCTATCATTCATTGTTGGATTATTTATCAAGGATAAGGACAGGAATATTGATATGGATACTGCTACGATAGCTTTAATTTTGAAAGAATAGTCTATCATGATAAAAATAATCAATATCATCATTGACGAAATTGCAAAAGCAGCTCTTTCTCCAGATAGGAATATTAATAAGTAAGTTAAAAGAAATAAAATTATATTTGGAAGAAATATTTTTTTTAAATTATTTTTAAAATAAAAAACTAAGGCTAGATGTATTAGGAAAATTTTTGATAAAAAACTACCAAGAATTAAGTCTTCAAAGAAAAATCCTGAAATTCTATCTACTCTATATTTTTTTACCCCTAATAAGTTTTGATCAAAAAATAATTGAAAATAACCATCTGCTACAACTATAAATATTGTTAAGCTTAAAGATAAATAGATGTATTTAAGAGAATTTTTATTTGATTTAATTATTTCGAATATTGCAAATGCGAAAATGATAAAACGAAAATAAAAAAGAGTTTTTACTAAAATTTTTTCAGGTATTTCCGAAAAAAACGATAAAAATACTAAATAAAGATAAAATATTATTAAATAATAAAAAATTTTGTTATCAATTAACTTAAATTTTTTATTTTTAAAAATATCCAGAATAAATAAAACAGAAACTATCACAATAATTATTTCTGCTACAAGTGGTCCAGCTATTACGGCTGCTGGAAAAAGACATAGAAGTATAATTTTTATATTTTCTTTAATAAGAATTTTATTATTCATTAACTTTTAATTAATACTTCAAATTCTTTACAATCAAAAATTGTTTAAATCTATGAAATAATTTAAATAGCAAAAAAGAACTTAGCTTTATTAAATCTCCATTAATTTTTAGAATTTTAAGTATTTGTAAATTTTGGTTGATGATATTAGATATTTTGTTATTCGACGCTCCACCATATCGCATCACTACTAGGACATTATTGATATATTTTGAATTAATTTTTTTCTTTTCTAAAAGTCTATACATTAATTCAAAATCAGACGAATTTTCATGTTTGGTTAAATAAGTTCCATATTTTTTATAAATGCTTCTTTTTAAAAAAAAGCTTGGATGTGGTGGTGCCCAACCTTTGGAAAATAATCCTTCCTTATATTCGTTACTTTTCCAATATCTTATAATTTTTTTTTTATTCATTTTGCCTACATAAATTAAATCACCATATACTGCATCTACCCTATATTTTTCAAAAGTATCTTTGATTTTTTTAAGAATTGTTTTTTTGTAAAAAAAATCATCAGAATGTAATATAGCAATTATATTTCCAGAGGATTTATTTATTCCTTTATTTATTGCATGATAAATACCATCATCTTTCTCAGAAATTATTTTTAAATTTTTAAATGAAGATTTTTTAATTATCTTTAAGGTTTTATCAGTTGAAATACTATCAATTATTAAGTGTTCAAAATTTTTATACGTTTGATTTTGTACAGATTTGATATTTGAAAGAATTGTCCGTTCACTATTTTTTGTTGGAGTTATAATAGTAATTTTATTTATAGTGCTTTTTTTTTTCATTTTAAAAAAAATAAATAGCCAAAATTTTCGTTAATATTATAATTTTTTTTAGGTCTATTTACACAAATATTTTCAAAGTCAGCACATTTCCAATTATTAGTAAAAATTTCGTAACCATTAAATTTTCCAAGACTTTTTGCATTTGAGTAATCCCAATTTTTCACATAAGGATTTTTTATATTATTATAATTTAATGATATCTGATTTTTATAGGATAATAATATGAAAAACATTATCAATACTGAAATATAAATTTTCTTATCAAGCATGAAATTAAATAGTTTTATATTATGTATTGCGGCCGCAAGAAAAAAACAAGGAAACATTATAAGAAGTCCGAATCCGAATCTTATTTCTGGTGCTTGAAGCCATAATGATAAGTGAATTAAGAATGCAAAAATTAAAAAATATACATGATTTTTTTTTTTATTTTTTTCTTTTAAACTTAATTTCGATATCAAATAAAGAATTAATGAAACGATTAAAATTATTGAAGTTATTTTTAACATTGCTGTATTAAGAAAATAATCATTAAACCATGGTATGAACCAATCCCAGCTGTAAATTGTGTGTTCAAAATCAGTATATTTTTCCCTTAATCTTGTATCTCTTGAAAAACCTTTTGTTAAATTTACTAGTTGGTCAAGCTTTTGATCGCCATAATACCAATTAGTGTTCAAGCATGTAAATTTTACTGGATAAACAAAACATGAGGTCAAAATAAAGTTTCTCACAAACCAAATAAATGAAAAAAAGATAGAAAAATACAAAATTTTTAACTTTGAAAAGTATTTTTTTTCAATAATGAATATATAAATTGGAAATATAATTACACCACTATAAGTTATTTTAGTAGTTATGCATATTATCGACGAAATTAAGAGTAAGTTAAAGTATTTTTCTTTATTTTCCTCAATGCATTTTAGAAAAAAATAAAAACTTAAAATGAAAAAAATCATTGATACTGTATCTACTTCGGGATTGCCATATTGATTAAAAATTACGCCATTTTTAAAAGGGTGCAAAAAAGCAAAAAATATAAGGTAAACGCCTGAGAGATATAACGTTAAGTAACTTATTTTTTTATCATTGTCCTTTGAAAAAAAGATTTCATAAAATAGTATTGTCAAAGGCAATATATTAATTACATATATAGTATCAAAGCTGTTGATTTTAAATTTAAATACTGACAAGAAAATGTGCCATGTGGAATTGAGCGAATACAATCTATCTAAATTAGATAACCCAAATACTATCTTGTAAAGATTTGCCCATTTAATTGTTTGTATATGATATACTGCTGAATCAACATTGTTACCATTGTCATAAAAGATAAAACAAAAGAAAAAAAGTATAACTGCAAATCCTAAAAAATTTATCTTTATTATTCTTTTGATGATGGTTAATAAAAAAAATACTATTCCTATTAACAATATGATTGCTGAAATTTTTGATAATGGTATGAAAAAATTAGAAATTAAGGCAATAATAATTACTGTTATAATTCCATATATTATATCAAGATTTGTAATAAGAATTTCATTTTTTTTATTTGCTACTAGTAATTTAAATAAAAATGAGTAACCAAGTAAACTTAGAAATATTGTATAATTTGCAGCAAATGAATATAACATTTATTTTAAAGCTGCACCTTTAAGTATTTTTGTAGTTTTATCCTCATTAGCATTGTATGCCCAGCATTTTATCATATCTCGACTTTTAAGATAATTTCTTATTCCACCATCCTCAAACTTAAATTTTAAATCTGCAGAAACTGCCTCTCTTACCTTGCAAGGATCTTCTTTTGAGTATTTAATTTCTAAATAATTATAATTAATTCCCCAATTTAAAAAGTTTAAAATTATCAGTACATAAATAATTTTTTTTGAGAAAAAATTTACTGCAAAAAGATAAGTAAATATAATAGCTGGCTGAAGGTAAGATAGTTCAGCAGGAATATATAAAAAAAGAAGCAAATTAAGTATCACTAAATAAAAAGTTAGTTTATCTTTAAAGAAATTAAAAAGTAATTTTTGAGAAAAAAATAATATAAACATAATCAATAATAATTGTAAAATTCCAAAAGCATGGGATGTTTTATAAATAAAACGAGATAGTAATCCAAAAAAACCTTGACTAATTGGTCTGCCAGAACTTAGCCATTCTAAACCAAATGAATTATCATACCAATTAGGAAGATAAAATAATCCTCCAATAATAAAAACTACAAATAAATATGACAGCCTATTTGAGATTGAAATATGTTCATCTTTATAAAATAGAATAATTGGTATGATGAATAAGATAAAGTTTATTCTAGAACCTACTGCTATACCAAAGAATAATATGGCTAATTCATATTTTTTTTTTGAAAAAAGATATATACCTATTGAAAAAGGAAATAAGGCCCATGAATAATCAATTGGCTCTAAATTATCAAAATACAAAACCTGGCTTGACATACAAAGTATTAAAAATAAGGGAATTTTTTTTATTTTAAACGAGAGACTTATTAATAAAGTACTTAGAAAAAAGAAAATAAAAGTTACAAAATTTGCAGAAAAACTCCCAAAATAATAAGCTAAAAATCCAATACCTATTTCAGGAACAGGATTTCCTGAGAAACGAGATGTAACAAAAGTTCCATCACTTAAGCGTCTTTCAAATACATAAATCATTGGCAAGGTATCTTCATCAGATCCATATCCGCCAATATAAGAAAGGTATGTACCAAATATTAATAAAGATAATACTAATGAATATAAAAATATATTTTCAAACTTTGAGACTTTATTCATTGTTGATTTGTTGAAATTTAATTAAGTTAACAAATTTTTCTTTAGGCTATTATAGTCGTTTTCTACCATTTCTTTCACTAAATCATTAAAAGTAATTTTTGTTCTCCATTTTAACAATTTTTTAGCTTTTGCAGGATTTCCTTTCAATTGGTCTACTTCACTCGGTCTAAAGTATCTTTTATTGCATTCTATTATGCAATTTCCATTTTTATCATAACCTTTTGTATTAATTCCTTTGCCTTTCCAAAAAATATTCATTTTTAAAACTTTTGCAGAAGCATTTATAAATTGTTTGACGGTATAATTCTTACCAGTAGCTATTACATAATCATCAGGTTTTTTTTGCTGTAAAATCAACCATTGAGCTTTTACATAATCTTTTGCATGACCCCAGTCTCTTTTGGAGTCTAAATTTCCTAGTACAAGTTTCTTTTGAAGTCCTAATTTTATTTTTGATAATCCTATAGTAATCTTTCTTGTAACAAAAGTTTCGCCTCTTCTAGGACTTTCATGGTTAAATAAAATTCCATTACAAGCGAAAATATTATATGCCTCTCTATAATTTACAGTCATCCAGTGTGAAAAAACTTTTGCTACTCCGTAAGGGCTTCTTGGATAAAATGGTGTTTTTTCAGTCTGAGGAATTTGAAGAACTTTACCAAACATTTCAGAAGTGCCTGCTTGATAAAATTTAGTTTTTTTAATTAAGTTTAAAGATTTTATTGCTTCAAGTATATTTAAACAACCTAGAGCATCTACATTTGCAGTATAATTTGGTATATCAAATGAAACAGCAACATGCGATTGTGCTGCCAAATTATAAATTTCTGTTGGCTTAATTTTAGTAATTAATTTTTGAATTGATGCAGCATCTGTTACATCTCCATAATGAAGAAAAAAACTTTTACTAAATTTTGAATAAATATGATCAATTCTATCTGTATTTATAGAAGAAGATTTTCTTTTCACTGCATGTACAATATATTTCTTTAAAAGCAAAAGTTCTGCTAAGTAAGAACCATCCTGACCAGTGACACCAAAAATTAAAGCTTTTTTCATTTTTTAATATTATTGTTTAATATGTTACATTATGTATATATGTAAACAATAAATTATTTTAATGAAAAAAAACTTACTTATAACCGGTGGTAGTGGATTTTTAGGTATTAATTTAGCAAATAAGCTAAAAAAAAAATATAATGTTTTTTTAGGATCAAGGAATAATAAAAGAAATTTTGAGGCAAAAACAATAACTGGATGTGAAATCTATCCACTTGATGTTGTAAGTAAAAGTTCAATAAAAGATGCATTCAATTATATAAAACCTGAAATAGTAATTCATGCAGCAGCAACGAAGTTTGTTGATTTGTCAGAGAAATTTCCATTTGAATGTACAGACGTGAACATTTTAGGTTCAACAAATATAGCAAGAGCATGTATAGATTATAAAGTAAAAATTGCTATAGGAGTTTCAACTGATAAAGCATCACAGCCAATTAAAAATTTGTATGGGATGAGTAAAGCTGTTATGGAAAAAATTTTCCTAGCAGCAAATGATCAAGGTAAAACAAATTTTATTTGTGTACGTTATGGAAATGTTGCGTGGTCAACTGGATCGGTTCTGCCAATATGGAAGCAGATGTTTGAAAAAAATAAAATAATTTTCACCACTGGTCCTTATATGAGAAGATTTTTCTTTACTGTTGATGAAGCTGTGGAATTAATTTTAGTAAGCCTCAAAAGAGCAAAATTATATTCTGGTAAAATTGTTTCAACTGAGATGAAAAGTGCAAAAATGATTGATATTCTTAAAGTGTGGATAGCTAACTTTGGAGGCAAGTATAAAATAGTAAATTTACGAAAAGGCGACAGAATTGATGAGTATTTAATAGGTTATAATGAACTTAAATTTACCTCAAAAGAAATTATTAATGGAAAAAAATATTTTATTATTGATTTTAAACAGGATAATAAAAAATCTTTAAAAAAAATAGTATCTTCAGAAAATTCAAAAAAATTATCAAAATACGAAATCTTAAGAATTTTACGGTTAAATATTTAAATAATGAAAATTAGTCATGCTATAATTATGGCAGCTGGAAGAGGAACCAGGCTTATGCCATTGACAAAAAAATTTCCAAAAGGAATGATTAAAGTTAAAAATAATACTCTAATTTCAAATGGAATTCATAAATTAAAGAAACAAATAAAATATTTACACATTACCGTGGGTTACAAAAAATCAATACTTGCAAAATACGTAATTGAAAAGAATGTTTCATCAGTTTTTAATACAGAAGGCAAAGGTAACGCTTGGTGGATTTTTAACACTACCTTGAAATATTTAAATGAACCAATGTTTGTTTTAACATGTGACAACATTACCGAAGTTAGTTTCAAAAAGATAGAAAATGATTATAAAAAAAAAAATAACCCGATTTGTATGTTAGTGCCCATCAAACCAATTAAAGGTCTTGAAGGAGATTACATTCATCATAAAAATAAATTTGTTAAAGAATTATCAAGATCAAAAAAAAGTAACATTTATTGTACTGGGATACAGATTATTAATCCCTTTAAAATAAACCAAATTATGCAGAAACAAAAAGACTTTAAATCTGTATGGAGTAATTTAATTAAGATGAAAAAGGTTTTGGTGTCAGACGTTATGCCAAAAAAATGGTTTACGATTGATAATCCTAGACAATTAAAAAACTATATAAAAGATAATTAAAGTGCAAGAAAATATAGTAATAGTTATACCAGCTTATAATGAAGAAAAAAATATCGAAGAAACAATAAAAAAAGCTAAAAAGGTATTTCAAAATATAATCGTAGTTGATAATAATTCATCAGATAAAACTGCAAGATTAGTAAAAAAAAATAACAAAGTAATTTTAATAAAACACAAGCAAAATCTTGGTAAATCCAATTCTCTAAAAACAGGATGTGACTTAGCAATAAAACTAAAATTTAAATATATTGCTTTTATGGATGCAGACGGACAGCATGATGCAATGGATCTTAAAAAGATGTATGATGAAATAAGTAAAAAAAATAAAGATATGATTATTGGATTTAGAGAAAAATTAGATGAAATGTATTTTTATAAAAGATTTGGAACAATCTGTCTTGAAAAAATATTTCATATATTATACAAAAAAAAAAATAAAAGATATCCAGTGTGGATTGAGAATATTTAAATCACAAATTATTAAGAAAATTTTATGGGACTCGACGGGAGCTGCACATTATTTCGCTGATGCTGAAATTACCTCAAATGCAGTTAAACAAAGCCTCGAAATAACTCAATTACCGATAAAAACCATTAAATCAGATGATAAATATAAAGGGATGAATATATTTCAGGGGCTATTATTGATTTTATTTTTATTTAACTGGAGATTAAACAAATGAGCTTAAGCAATATTTTAGTATCATTTTCATTAATTTTGTCATTTTTGCTAATTTATTTAACATATATAAATTACAAAACTAAAATAATAAAATTTTCTGAATTTTTATTTTGGACTTTTGGATGGCTTTTGATTTGTTTTATTTCTCTTAGACCAAAAAAACTAGACTCATTTATCGAAACTAAACTTAATTTTGATGTTACTTATTTAATTAATGTAGTTGTAATTGCAATTTTAGTTTATATGAATTTCAAAAGTTATCTAAAAATTAAAGTTCTAGAAAAAAAAATAGACGCCCTAATAAGGTCTGATTCTCTAAAAAAAGTTTATGAAAAAATTCTTAAATAAATTTATTAATTTTCTCTTTCTGAAATAACTTTTGTAAGTCCTATTTTTAATTTTGTTTTATTTCTCCACCCTAATTTTCTAATTTTACTACTATCTAAATTTTTATTTAGAGTTCCATCTGGAAAATTTTTATTAAAAAAAATTTTTCCTTTAAAATCAGTAATTTTTTTTATTAGAAAAACTAATTTTTTGATTGATAAAGACTCCCCACTACCAACATTAAAAAGTGGAAGTTTATCTTTTGATACTTTTTGAATGTTTTTTTTGGAACAATTTAACACTTTAACAATTGCTTCAGCTAAATCATTAACATATAAGAATTCTCTAATGGGTTTTCCTGTACCCCATATTTCAACATTCTTGTTATATTTTTTTGCGTAAAGGAATTTTGAAATTAGCCCTGGAATGACATGACTTGAACTAATATCAAAATTGTCATTTTCCCCGTAAACATTTGTTGGCATTAAGCAAGTTACATCCATATTAAAATCATTGTAAAGTGATGAACATATTTTAATACCACATATTTTTGCAAGAGCATAAGCTTCATTAGTTTTTTCAAGTTTCCCGGACATTAGATAATCTTCTTTAATTGGAATTTTTGAAAACTTAGGATAAACACAGGAGGAACCTAGATAAATAATCTTCTTAAGTTTTAGTTTTTTAGCAGATAGTAATAAATTTCTTTGAATTAAAAAATTATCAACTAAAAAATTTATTTGGTTATTATTATTTTCTAATATTCCACCTACTTTAGCAGCGCAGATAATTAAATATTTCGGTTTTTTTTTTTTAAAGAAATTATTAACTTTTTTTTCGTCACGTAGGTCAAGTTGTTTTCTAGAAGCGGTGATTAAATTTTTGTGTTTCTTTTTTTTTAGTAAATTTAATACTGCGCTACCTACTAAACCGTTATGACCAGCTATATAAATTTTATCACTTTTGTTCATACAATTATAAATTGGTGTATTTTAATAGTTAAATGATTTATAAATTATACTAAATATACAAACAATTTCTAAAAAAAAAAGTGATTTTAAAATCTCAAAGTAATGGACATCTAATTATTCCTATTTTAATTATTTTTTTATTTTTAGCACTTATGATCAACTTTTATGATTTTGAGCCAGGTATTGATCAAATTAGGCAAATGTCATGGGCCAACTCTTTAAATCAAAGTGAATATTTCATTAGTCGAGAATTGATCAAAGAAAAAGGTCTAATGTATAATGATGAAAAAAGTTTTTTAGTAAACTTAATCAAAACTGGCTATAGCGACATTGGTCATTTATTTAACTTAACGGTAATTATAATTTTATACTTATTAAACTTAATTTTTTCAAATGAAATTATTGTATTTAATACTGTTTCAATTTTTTGTTTCTCACTTAACACTTACTTTGTTATTTTAATATATGAATTATATTTTAATGATAATACTAAAGATCATATAATTAATAAAATTCTCATATTCATATCGATAGTGCCTTCGTATTATTTATTATTTTCACCATTAGGGTCACACAATATTAGTGTTTTCTTTTTATTATTGTCTTTTTACTATTTAAAAAAATATGAGAATGATCCAAAACTTTTAATATTTAACTTACTTATTATTTTTTCATCACTATCAATATTTTCCCATAAGATAAATACCGTTACCTTGCCAATTTTAATTTTTTGTTCATTGATAATTAATAAAAAATATAAGGAGACTGCAATCTATTCCTTTGTTACATTGATTATATTATTGCCAATTTTTTTCATTATTACATTAAAACCAGAAACACTTTCTGCCTCCAATAAGTTTGCAAATCTTGAATTTAGCCTTATTGGCTACATAAATAATTTTTTTATTTTTTTTAAAAATATTTTTTTAACTATTGGACCTATTTTTCTAGTTTTCTTTGTGTTTGGATTGGTAAAGTTTTTATCTAATTTTGTAATTTACAAAAATTTTTTAATTTTTATTTTTACTTTTTTAGTACTATGTGTATTTGTTAATGATTTCCAAAAATATTATATTAGAAGCAATCTATATATTAATTACTTTGTTATATTAATAGCACTCTTCACAATATTTAATTTAAGAAATAAAATAAATGCCAGATTACGTAATATATTGACAGTATTAATTATTTTGAATGCATTTTTAAATTTAATACCAAATAAAAAAATTAATTTGTATAATAATTATTATTCAAAGTTATATTCTGAATATTATAATAATAATGGTAAGCTTAGTAATTCATTAATTAAAATAGAAAAAAATTTTGGTGATCAGGATAGTTTAATTTATTTGGATAATAAAATACAAGATTACACAAAAATTTATATCAAAAGTGTGTACAATAAAAATAAAATACAAATAAAACCTTTAAAAAATCTAATTGGCAATCAAATAAATCAAACAAAATTAGAAATAGATTTTTATAATCAAAATATTTTTTTAATTTCAATGGAACAAAGTTTGGGTGAAATAAGTGCTATAATTGCAAAAATTAATATAAATGAAATTTTTAGTTGTAAAGTAAAATCAACAAATATTTTTAAAATGAAAAATGTAAATCCAATTAATGATAACTTGTACTTGAATAAAGTAGAATGTATATAAACAGATTTTATTTTTTGAGCATAAAAAATTTATTAATTATTGTGTGAATAAATATTGTAATAATAATTGATCCAAACAGTAAATATGATTGCTTTGGAAGATATCCAAAGTGTATTAATCGATAGGCAATCACTTGTGAAATCAATGAACAAAATATTAAATTTTGTGATAAATGAAAAATTAATTTTTCAAATTTAATGAATAATAAAGTAATTACAAATATTACCAGAAACAAAAATACATAAGAACCTGAATAAAATAAAAATGCAACTATGCCAGGCGTAGTAATCCCATAAACATTATTATTAATTTCATATTGCCTATCTTGAATAATTCTCTCATAAAATGGTGGTTGAGTAGGATCATATTCCTCCGAAAATGATTTTTGTAAAAGTTTAAAGTTTTTATTATCATAAGAGGTTACAGCAAGTAGTGAGTCAATTCCAACCCATCTATTAACAGCCAAGCTATAAAATTCACGAACTGCTGCAGGTAGTGAGGTATAATTATTCAAAGATTGGCTTGTTACATTTTCTGCATCTATTTTTATGGCACCTTTATTAATTTTAATCGTTACATTTTCTGCGCTTGAGAAATAAATAGGTCTTAATATATTCACCGCCGAAACTGTTATAAAAAAAATTATGAATACAAAAAATATATAAAAAATAAAATGTTTAATATTAATTTTTAAAAAATATCTTTTGTTTGACTTATAAATTCCATATAAAATTGACAATGAATTAAATATACCACCTCTGCTTAAAAAGCTTAAATTAGAAATCATGGGTTCTATTAATGATATTAAAGTTAACAAAGTAGATTTTTTTTTTTTAATAAAATTATAATTTAAAAAAATAACTATCATTGATGAAAAGCCGAATAAAAGTAACCATTTTACTGTACTATTAATTAAAAAATTATAATTAGAACCTGAAATTAATCCTCTTTGGTAAATTGCATTCTTAAAATTAAAATATGCAATAAATAATATAAAAATTATAAGAATAGATAATATAAATTTTTTAAGATTTTCATATTTTTTCTCATTTAATTTCAAATTTTGCGTCTTAGAACCTTGATTTAAAAAAAAATTTGCCCTGCAAGCTAATAAATATGAAGTAAAGAATACAATCCCAATAACCAATGTATTATCAATTAAAGTAATTTTATCAGACTCGTTATAAAATCGTGATATACCCTCTTTAAAATGATATTCGAAAAGAATTACTATAAATAAAAATTTGAACCAAAATCCAAGCCAAACAAAAACTCCAAAATAAGTTTCAAAAAAAGTATGATTTTTATAAAAAGAGTTAAGTAAAACTAAATTAACAAATATTCCATAAATGAAAAAAATTAATTTATTACCATCATAAAAATATGTCCCAATTATTATTGAGATTGATAGAATAAAATAACTAAAAAATCTTATTAAATTTAAAGATAGTCTGTTGTTTTTTAACAGATAAGACATTTATTAATTATATCTTTTATTGATTAAACTATAAATCGTTAAGGCAAGAATTGACGCTAAAAAGAAAGTCAAAGATGTTAAATATTCACCTCCAATATAATACAATATTGGACATAGCATTGCAATTAATGTACCGTATATAATATCAAATAAAAAAATATTAGACCTCTCCTCAAATCTGTTTTGAATAGTTTGCTGTCTCTTATACATTGCATAGGTCATAAAAAAGGCTCCAATAAAAGAGAAAGATAAAGTATAAATTATAAAGTTCAAATTTGGTAGCTTTTGATCAATAAAGTTTGAAATTTCATAAGTAGAGTATAAGGCAACAAATACTGATAATAAGAATAAACTAATTATAAATTTTCTTATATTTTTGGTAAGTTCAATTCTTTTTTTTACATAAGTAGGACCAATTGCTAAATTAAATGTAGTCCCTGGAAATGATCCAATCGAAAAACATGCAAAATATATCGCAGCAACTGCCTTATCAAATAAATTATAAATTATTACCCTCCAAACCAAGCTACTTATAATTATTGAACCTGAAGATAAAAATGCCAATGTTTTAATATTTAAGAAGAAGCTACTAATAACGTACGAAATACTAATATCATATAAAAATCTCCCAATATTAAAAATAAACAAAAAGGTCATCAAAACTAAATGTATCAACAATGAATATACTAAATAATCATAATGATTAAAAATTATTAAAATGTGCAAGAAACAAAGAAGTGAATTGATAATATTATACAATACGAACAATCCATATTTATTTCTAATTTCATAAGAGGTCAAAGATATTTCATAAATCCATTGATATAAGATCAAAAAACAAACCATATAAATGATTAGTTCATTTTCAAAAACTAGAAATTTTTGATTCCCTAAAATATAAAAAGAAATAATTAAAATTATCAATGAAAAAAATGATCTAAAAACTAGAGCATCTTTAACTAATTTTATATTATTTGATGAAATTATTTGTGCCCTCATATTGCTTGAAAAAATTTGTGTTAAAGTTATAAAAATACTTGATGTAATGGCAACATCAGCTGCTAAATTTTGCTTTCCACTAAATGTTAATGCGAGCATAATTAAGGTAGGCACCATTAAATTGAATACATATGAAAAACCTACATGTAAAAAGGGACTATCAAAGAATATTTTTATACCATTATGAATATATATATTTTTTTTGATAAAATCATTTTTTAAACTTGATTTATTATTTTCGTATATAGGTATATATTTTTTGAATATATTTTTTATACCATAATTATCATTAATAAATTGTTTTAACTTTTTGCCTCGATTTAATCTTTTTTTAATATCCCATTGAGTAATTTGTTTAATTTTCTTAGCTATAACTTTTGTTTCTAATGAAGTAACTACACCATCATTTTTTGCAAATTTGTCAATTTGGATATCCTCATTAACTAAACTAGGCAACCTTAAACTCGCAGATTCTAAAACTGACAAACTTAAAACTTCACTATCTGAAAGAAGAATATTGGCCCATGAGGACGATAAAATATTTTGTTTTTTCTGTCCAAAAACTGGTTCTTTAATTAAAATATTTTTTGATTTGCTTGAAATTTTTTTTATTTTTTTTAAATATTCATCATCATCAGGTATTCCATAAATCTCTAATATCCAATCATTACTAAGTTTTGCCTCCAAAAATCCCTCAATAGCTAAATCTATATTTTTAATAGGATGTATTCTTCCAAAAAATACAAACCGTTTTTTTAAATTATATTTTTTTTTCACTGAAATATTTAAGGGAACGGGGTTTGGAATGAAAATACTTTTGGATTTTGGAAAAAATTTTTTTATTGATTGAGACTCCAAAGCAGTGATCGAAATAAAATTTATATTTTTTCCATATAGATAATTTGAAATCTTCAGAAAGAAAAATTTAATATAAAAATTGATTAAACCTTTATTGCGCAGTGCTCCATCCAACATCATTCCATGTGGATGTATATAAAATGTTTTATTTAATTTTATACAAAAATAAATTGTTAATAAGTTTATTGCCCTCCATATGCCATGAATATGAACTATTTCATAATTATTGATAGTTTTTTCAAGAAGTATAGATTGATTAAAAATATCCTCTATATTTTTATATTTAATAATTTTAATTTTCTTTGACGACTTAAAAATTTCTGTCTGTATATCTGATGCCAAAACATCATATTTGAGTGGAATATTTTTTACTATATGATCAGAAAGAAAAAAAATTAATGATGAAATACTATAATTTTTTTTAGACAATTCTTCAGTTACATGTAATACTTTCATAATCTAATTTATAAAATTAATATATACTTAATATGAATAATGTTTATAGCTTTTATGAAAAAAAAGGCTGGAATATTAATAATAAAATTACTAAAGACTCTGAATTATTTGAGGATAATAGAGCTGTTGCAAAAGAGTATTTAAAGAAATGTAGATTAAAAATACTGAAATTTATCCCAAAAAAAGGTTTAAATTTTCTTGATTTTGCATCTGGACCAATTCAATACAAAGAGTATTTGAAATATTCAAAAAATTATAATTATAGACATTGTATTGATTTTTCAAAGGCAGCCATCAGAGATGCAAAAAAAAAATTAAGAAATCGAGGGAAATACTATTGTAAAGATTTCATGAAAATTAATTTTAAAAAAAACTATTTTGATTGCATTTTAAGTATGCATACAATTTACCATATTAACAAAAATCAGCAAGAAAAAGTAGTTAGAAAATTAATCAAAATTTGCAAACCAAATAAACCTATTATAATTGTTTATAGTAACCCTAAACCATTAATTAAATTTTTTTATAAACTTTTTATTAAAAAAAAGAAAAAAAAATTACTTTACTTTTATTGTCATCCCTTGGAGTGGTGGAAAAGATTTGAAAATGAAACAAACATTGAATTTTATTGCTGGAGATCATTTTCTTCTGAGCATCAAAAAATTATATTTCCTAACAACATAATTGGGTCAGTATTATTTAAAAAGTTATTTTTTCTTGAGAATTTCTTTAATACTTTATTTGCTAGATATTTCCAGTATCCAATCATAGTTTTAAAGAAAAAATGATTACAATAATAATTGTAAGTTTAAATACAAAAAAAGATTTAAAAAAAACCATTAAATCTTTAATTACACAACACTATAAAAACGCTGAGATTATTCTGGTAGATGGGGATAGTATCGATGGAAGTATCAAAATAATTAAGAAATATAAAAATAGATTAAATAAAATATTAATAGAAAAAGATCGTGGTATTTATTTTGCCATGAATAAAGGTATTAAGCTTGCAAAGAAAAAGTGGATTTTTTTTTTGAATGCTGGTGATATTTTATATGAAAAAAATACACTAAAAAATATATGTAAGATTTTAATTAATTGTAAAGAAGACATTGTGGTTGGTAATTCTTTTGTTAAACGAAAAAAATATCTTGCTTTATCTCCTAGAAAAAAAATTGATAATAATTCTATAAAATCTTGCTTTTCTCATCAAAGCTCTTTCACTAAATCATATTTATTAAAAAAGAATTTATTTAATACAAATCTTAAATTTGCTGCTGATTTTGATTTTTTTCGTAAAATGTATAATAAGAATAAAAAATTTCTTTATGTAGATAACTTTATATCTATAAATAAACCAGGTGGTCTTTCTGATAAAAATCAGGTTGATGTAGCGAGAGAGTTTAAAAAAATTATCTATAAAAATAATAAAAATTTAAACAATTTTTTTAAATTAAATTTAATGATTATTAATTTTTCAATAATTAAATTTATTAAATATTTATTGCCTAAAGTATTGGTTGTAAAATTCAAGGAATTTAAGGATAACTATTAACTTCGATGATTGAAACAATATATCATAGTAACTATATCTCTCCAATTTTTGGTTTTGTAAATTCAATAATATTAATCCTTGGAACATACAGACTTGGTGGTATTATTATAAAAATATTTCAATTAGATAGTATTATTTTAAGCGTTTCTCAGACAAAATACCAAAAAATACTAATTGGTTCTAATTTTATTATTTTAATTGTATTTCCAATTATACTTTTAGCAGAAACTAATTTACAAAATATTTTATATTTCATTTCCTATCTAATTTATTTTTTTGGATTAATTCAATTACTATTTGCTAGTAAAAAAATTAATTTACACAAAATAATAAACTTTGCTAAAAATAAATCAATTTTTGATTTTTTAATAATTTTAACATTTTTATGTTATTTTTTAATTAGTTCATCTCCTGTTACAAGTGCCGACTCACTTGACTATCACCTATATCTTGGAAAAGGAATTTCTGATTTTGGAGTTGTGCCAATGTCATTAACTCATTTACACTCAAATTTATTTGGAAGTGGGGAAAGTTTAATTGCACTTGGATTATTGGTTGGCTCAGAACAATACAGTTCTATAATACAATTTTCAGGTTTAATAAGTTTGTTTGGTTTAATTAAGAAAAATAAAAAAGGAATTTCCAACAACACAATTTATATTTTAAGTGCCCCAGTACTAATATTTTTTCTATCTACACTTAAGCCACAGTTTTTTCATATTTCTTCTAACGCTTTTGTTTTTGCTTTAATTTTTTTCTCTGATTTGAAAAATAAGTTTTTATTAAAAAAAATTTGTTTATGTCTTTTTATTTTATGTATTTCAGCAACAGCTAAATTTTCGTTTATGCTAAGTCTATTTATTTTAGGTTTAAGTATTTTATATAAAAGTTTGATAAATAAAATTTTTATTAAAACATTAATAATTTGTTTCTTCTCATTTATTTTTATTATCTTTCCATTTTTAGTCTGGAAAGCTTCGTATTATAATAAAGATATTTTAAGTTTATTTTTAATACCTTTCCCAACAGAAGATTTTGGATTATTTAGATTTAAACAATACTTAATCAATTCTGGAAGAGGTGGAAATATTTTTAGTGGAATAATTTTTCCTGAAAGTATATCAAATATTACTAATTCTTTAGGATTAGGCTGCTTGTTATATTTTGTTTTATTTAAAAAATATAAGCAAAATTTTTTTTATATTTTAGTAATTTTAATTTTTATAATATTAGGATTCACAATTGGACAGCCTTCTTCTAGATTTTTCTTTGAACCATATATCTGGGTAATACTAACGTTTTCTTTTAAAGCCATTAATTTCAGTAAATTTAAAATATTTGATTACTTAATAAAAGCGCAATTTATAGTTTTATTTCCTGCAGTAGTTTATGGGGCATTTTCTTTATTTCCTGGTGTCTTTACAGATTCTTTACGTAATCAAATATTATCTAAAAATGCATTTGGATATAATTTATTCCAATGGGGCAATAAAAAATTTACTGAAATAAACTATTCTGGACCAGTAATTACATTACACAGATCAATTTCTTTATTAAAAAATCAACCTATTAGTATGGATTTTATATATTTTACAGATATAGGTGATAATAAATATAAAATATATTTAGATGAAATAAAAAATTTAAATCCAAAGTATATTTTAACTGAAACAAATAACAGGTATATTAATTATTTTAAAAATTGTGATTTAGAATTAATATTTAAAGAAGAAAATATAAGTGGCCATGTATCACGAAAACCATTTACAGGTGGAAATAAGAAGGCTGCTGAAATTTATCAGATAAATACTGGTAAACTACCCGCTTGTTTTACAGGAGTTAATTAAAAATAATAAATTGTTTTAATCCATCAAATATATTTACCTTTGAAAATGTTGGGTGTAACGACCATAAAATTAAAAAACTAATAAATATAATTTTAAATTTCCTTGAGGAAATTTCAAAATTTTTTAAATGAGCACAAAATAAAAAAATACTTACGTAATACCCCAATGATGATAACCTAATAATATTTTTTCCAGTAACTAAAGGTCCAGCAATTATCGGCTGTGCAACAATACCTAAAAGTACAATAACGAAGAAAAAATATTTTTTATCAAATTTAATTTTTAATTCATATTTAGTTAATTTAATAAATAAAAAAATTAAAAGTGGTCCAAAAGATAAAATTGGTAGAATAAGAAAATTTAATAAAGCTAAATAATCTTCACTATTTTTGAAATAATTTATTAATCCAAAAATATTAGAATCATAAAAATCGTTCAGGTTTGCAATGTTTAAATAGTATTTTGAGATAAAATAGTTAATTAAATATATCAATAACGATAAAAAAAATTTTTTATAATTAATAAAGTCTTTACTTAATGGTAAAATTAAATAAATAAATAAAGCAAGAAGAATAACTAGTGATGTTTGTCTAGATATCACAGCCAAAATTATTGATATATAAAATATATAATCTTTTGTTTTTATAAAGCTTAAAAATAATAAACTAATTGATAGAATGAAAATTAAATCATTTAACATTATTGGATTCGATAAAAAATATCTAATTATATAAGGATTTAGAATTACTAATGAAAAAAATATAATCTTACTATTACTTTTTGTTATTAATAAATTAATAATTTTAAAATTTAAAAATATGATGTAAACGATAAACGAATATGAAAGAATTCTGAATAAACTAAATATTTCTATATTAAAAATAGTACTCAAAAATCCAATAAAATAAGAAACTAAAAATCTTTCACCATGAATATAAGTTTGGCTATCATCACTAAATTTTGCAACATCTGGAAAAGCAGCAGCAATTTTTAAATAGTATTCGCTTGATCGTGCGGAAGCATTAATTTCATTTTCACCAAAATAATTATTTGTAATAATGATAAAAAATAATAATAAAAAAATGACTAGGTTTTCAAAGTTAACTATTTTTGTCGAATTATATTTTAATCTCAATTTTTTAATTTAAATATTTATTAAATAATTTATATTTATAAAATTAAATGTCTATACTGTTATCTATTGTTGTAAGCCTAATATTTTTAATTGCTAGCCCTTATATCGCTAAAATCTTAAACTTATACGATATACCTGACTCAAATCGGAAATATCACGAAAAAAAAACTCCTTTGACTGGTGGTATAATTATTTTTTTTACTTTATTTTTTTTTATATCTTATGAATATGGCTTTGAAAATATATTTGATAATAATAACACAATCTCAATTAAACAAAACTTCCTAATTTTTTTTGGTTTTATAATTTTTTTTTTTGTAGGTTTGCTCGATGATAAAATTAATTTAAATGCAAACTTAAAAATTATTACTTTTATTTTATTAATATTTATAGTTATCTTATTTGATGAGAACCTTCTGATATTTAATATTAAACTGTCTTTTTTAAATTCAACTTTTTCAATAGGTAATTTTTCTTACTTATGGACTATAATTTGTTTCCTACTTTTTATAAATGCAATAAATATGTTTGATGGAATAAATTTGCAAGTTGGGGTTTATTCGCTATTTTGTTTTTTATATATATTAGTTTTCTTTGATTTATTTAATAAAATTTCTATCATCATGATCATATCGTTAATTGGATTTTTATATTTAAATTCTATGTCTAAATCTTTTTTAGGAAATGGTGGTAGTTACGCTTTAGGTTTTTTAATTTCTTGTATGTTTATTAAAATTTATAACCTTGAAAATAATGTATCAGCTGACGAGATCGTTTTAATAATGATAATACCTGGTATAGATTTAATGAGACTTTTTTTTTATAGATTATACAATAAAAGACATCCATTTAGTCCAGACAGAAAACATTTGCACCATTATCTTCAAGAAAGATATAATGCAAATAAAGCTTTTTTAATATTGTTTGTATTAATTTGGTTACCTATAGTACTTGGCAAAGTATTGAATCTCTTTTTACCTTTTATTATTTTTCAAATAATTTTTTATTTTTATTTAGTATATTTTTTTTCAAAATTGAAAATTAATTAGTCCTACTAAACATAAAATCCTCTATCACTAAATAATCCATATTTGTTCTCAAAAAACATTCCATAGCTTCATCGGGGTTGCAAACTATAGGCTCATTTTCGTTAAAAGATGTATTTAAAACTATTGGTACTTTTGTAATTTCATAAAAAAAATTAATTAAATTATAAAAATTTTTGTTTGTATCTTTTTTAACTGTCTGTAATCTACCTGAGCCATCTACATGAGTTACCGCTGGAATTAAAGATTGTTTTTCCTTTCTGACTTGCAATACTTTTGACATAAATGGAACATCCTCATCTTCGTAAAACCAGTCAATCACATGATCTTTTAAAATAGATGGGGCAAATGGCCTAAAAGACTCTCTTCTCTTAATTTTAAGATTTAAAATTTCTTTAATATCCATATGTCTTGGATCTGCGATGATTGATCTATTTCCTAGTGCTCTTGGCCCCCATTCCATTCTATCATTAAAAATTCCAACAATTTTTTTTTCACTTATTTTTAAAGCTAAATCACTAAGAAGATTATTTTTATTTTCATATTTTTTAATATCAACATTTTTTAAGTCAAAATCTTTTTGATAGTTTCTAATTGAATTCTGAACATCTGAATTTTTAAATTTTGGTCCTATATATGGATTGTCTAAAAACTTATTAATTTTTTTATTTCTTTTATTTAATAAAATTGAAGCTGCACCAATTGCTCCTCCTGCGTCACCTGGAGCTGGAGGTATATAAATATTTTTAAACTTTGTTCTTAATTTAATCTTTCCATTTGCAACAGAATTCATTCCACATCCACCTGATATACAAAGGTTATCACTTTCATTTTTTTCATAAATATTATTAGCCATATCAATTAAGATTTCCTCAAAAAATTTCTGAGCTGAATGTGCTATATCCTTATGTTTTTGTTCAATTGGTTCATTATTTTTTCTTTCAGGTCCAAGAAGCTTAATTAATTTTGAACTGTATACATCTCCAAAGCTAGGTTCTGTGTTTAGCCAAGTCATTTCTATACCTTTTGTATGATGAATAAAATAATCTAAATTAAGCTCAAAACCATTATTTTGTCTCTTAATTAAAATTTTTTTCATCTCTTCAATAAAGACAGGTTTTCCATAAGGGGCTAATCCCATGACTTTGTATTCATCTCCATAATTTTTAAATCCTAAAAATTGAGTGATTGCTGTATAAAATAATCCTAAAGAATGAGGAAATAAAACCTCATAATGTTTTTTTATTTTATTGCCGTCATAGCTACCTACTATTGTGCTTGCAAAATCACCAAAGCCATCAATAGATATAAAATTACATTTATCATAATTTGAGAAAAATATAGCGCTTGCGATATGCGACTCATGATGATCTATAAATTTTATTTTAGCCTTAATTTTTTTTTTAAATTCATTTTCAATATTAAGCTTAATATTATTTACTTTTTTTAAATTTTTTATTCTATCTGTTAAGAAAGTTGGCTTTACTAATTTTTTTAATGAAAATAGTATTTTTGGAATTATTCTTTTTTTTGGATTTCTATTTATTGCGATTTCATCAATTTCTTCAATATTTAAATTTGCATATTCAAGACAAAATTTTATAGCATTTATTGGTAAACCTGCATGGTGTTTAATTCTTGTGAATCTCTCTTCTTCTGCAGCAGCAACTAAATTATTATCCAGAAATATACAGGCTGAAGAGTCACCATGATATGCATTAATTCCTATAATATTCATTTTTATTTTTTAAATTATATTTTTATATATTTCTAAAGTTTTTTTTGCACACTCAGACCATGAAAATAATTTTGTTCTTTCATAACCATATAAAACACTTCTTTTAATCATATCTTCAGAACATATTACTTTCTCTATTATTTCGGAAATATTTTCTGGATTTTTAGGATCAAAATAATTTATTCCATTCCCACCAACTTCTCTAAGTGAACCCTTAAAACTAGAAATAACTGGACATCCGAAATTCATAGCTTCTAATAGAGGTATTCCAAATCCTTCGTAGATTGAGGGGTAAATTAGCGCATCAACGTTTGAATACAAAAAATCAAGATTATAATCTTTGTCATTTACGAATAATACCTGACTTTTATCTAATTTATATTTTTTTATTATCTCATAATCATCTTTATTATATTTTTCACCACCAAACGCTATAATTTTATAATTATTTTTTAAAAATTTAGATAAAGAGATAGCTTTAAGCAATCCATTAAAATTTTTGTATGCTTTTCTGCTCCCAACATACAATAAATGATTTTTAAATTTTTTGTTTGAATTAGTATTAATTTGATTTGTATAGGGTGATGCTAAATATGTGATAGATATTTTTTTATCAGGAACTTTAAATATATCTATTAAATCCTTTTTAGTATTTTCAGATATGCATATTACATGATCTGAGTTGTCTAATGTTTTTTTTTTTTAGTTCTGATATTTTTTCTGCATTTTTAAAATATTCTGGAAATTTTTCATTAATAAGGTCATAAACTGTGCAAACTCTCTTACCAGGTTCAATTCTATTAGAGTAATAAGTTTGATGTATTATATCGGGACTAAAATTTTTTTTTATATTTTTTGAATAATGATGATTAATTGATTCTATAAATTTATTAAAAGTATGTGGAATATAATTTACATCTAACCCATTAAAATATTTTTTTGGTAAATTTGAAATATATTTACTTTTATATAAGAAACATGACACAATTAAATCATTATTGAGTTTAATCATTTCTTTACACAAATTAAAATAATAGTTAGAAATTCCTCCATATTTTTGCTGATAAAATATCTCGTAATCGTATAAAATTTTCATTAATTTAAAAAATTCAATATTTCTGTAATTTTTTTTAATTTATTTTTATAAACTCTTTTACTATTACCAAATCCATAGGAAGAAAAAATAAAATTTATTTTACAGCTACTAGCAGCTAAATAGTCATAAAATGTATCACCGACATAATAAACTTTTCTAAATTTCTTTACTTTATTTTTTCGAATACACTCTAATAGCTGATCTGGGTATGGTTTTCCTCTTAAATTACTTTTTGGACAGTGTATAGATATTGGTTTCAATTGAAAAATCTTTATAATTGCTTTTGTCCTTATTAAATCTTTAGATGTAACAATTGAATAGTTGATTTTTTTTTTATTCAATAAATCTAAAGTTTTTTTTGCACCTGGAAAAAGCTTTAACTTAAGATTATAATTTCTTGATTGCAAACTATAATATTCTTGAATTTTTTTATGATTTTTCTTAATTTTAATTTTTTTTAGTATGTCTTTGAACGGAAGTCCAACATATTTTTTGTACAAAGAAAAATTTTTTTTTAAATTAAATTCTTTACAAACTTTGTTCCATGCAATTCTCATGTTGTTTTCAGAATCCAAAATTACTCCATCAAGATCAAATATTAGGAAAATTTTATTATTTTTATTCATTAATTAAAAAATAATTACTATTTATATTAATTTTTTAAAATTTTTACGGCTTTGTTTAAATCCGATCTGGTATTGATTGATTCTACACCGTAGTTTTTTTTAATTAAATAAGTGCCTAATTGCATCTTTAATTCAAGGGCTCTTAATAATTCTACACCTTCAATTTTTTCTAAAGGTGTTGATTTTGATTTGCAAAATTTACTTAATGCTTTAGGCTTAAAGGATATAAAATCTTGATGTCTTTTAAAATAATTTAATTTTGACATATACGAATAAGGTATATCAGATCTACTCATATAAATAATTTTATTTTTAAATGTTACTAATTTAACAGCACTTTTGTCATTTTCGCCATGATATTTAGAATGAGGTATAATAATATCGAACTGATTATTTTTTTTATGAAATTCTATCAAATTATCTATTTCTTTTGCGGATACAAATGCAGCATCACATTGAACGTCAATAATTAATTTTGATTTAATTTTTTTTGATATTTCATTTATTCTTTCAGTTCCATTTTTATGATTTTTACTTGTCAAGTAAGTCTCTATTCCACTTGATCTGCAAATTTTAGCAATTTTATTATCATCGGCACATACAATTATTCTGTTTAATTTTTTACATTTTTTTAATCTTTTGGCTACACGAACTACAAGTGGTATTCCGTTAAGTTTAATTAATGGTTTGTCTTTTAGTCTTGAAGATTTTAATCTTGCTGGAATTAGTGCTATAATCATAATATCTTTAAAATATAAATTTATACTTCAATTAAAGGATAATCATTCAAATTAAAATCTTTATCATTTTTAGTTTCCATAAAAGTTTTGTCGTGAAATGAATCTAAATTTCGTTCCTTCAACAATTTTTCATTTATTAGCTCTTTTTTTACAAAAAAAGCATTATTGCCGTTTAGATTTGTACAAAATAATTCATATCCTTTGCTGCTTCCAAGTTTTTTTAAAGCTTTTAACGATGCTCCAAAATAAAGAATACTGTTTTCTTTACCTCTTACAAATTTAGGGTCATATGGAATAGTTACTGATCTATCGTTACCAAATCTAGAATTATATTCTATTACAACTATATCAGGTTCAATTTGAGTAATTCCTTCCCATATCCAATAATCATTTCCATCTACGTCAATGGATAAAAGACCTATTTTTCCAATAATTTTATTTTTTTTTAATATTTCGTTGATATTTTCTACTTTTATAAATTCATTAATTGCAGAAATATTGTTTTTCCAAAAATATTGTTGTTGTTTTATAAATTTTATATTTTCCCTAGAACTATCAATTATAAGACCTTTCCAATTATTATTTTCTAATAAGAATCTCGTATTTGCTTCCTCATAATTTTCTACACCAAATTCTACAAATATTTTTTTTTCTATTTTTAAATTATTTATTAAATACTGAATTATTCCATCTTCTCCAAATTGAGAAAAAATTCTATATTCAAAATCATTAATATTTTTTTTATTTAAGTTACTATTTATACTGTTTATTATTTTGCCTTGATTGATCAAAATTTTGTTTTGTCTTTCTTTTATTTCGTTGACTCCAAAGAAGTTATATATTTTATCTCTTATAAAATTAATCATTTATTTTTTCACCTAAGAATTCTATGTGGTAAGTATGGGTAAATTTGTAAATTGATGATCTCCATTTCTTTTTGAAATTTAAGTTATAAAAACCATTTGAATTATATTTTTCAGTTCTTTTTTTTGCTCTATTGACGCTATAAAAAAATTTTGAAGTGATTCTTTCAATGTTATCTGTGTAATATTCTTGCATTTCCGAAGTCATTTCACCAAGAGATGTTGTATTAATTGATAGATCAAAAATATCATTTTCAAATTTTACAATCTCATTGGGTGGCAATATAACGAAATCATAATCTTTAATATCATTTTTAGAAATACTTTTTTTATCTTGAAAATCTGTATAACTTGCTATTTTGGGATCTTTAAAACACTGATGCAAAAAATAATTTGCAAGTAAACACAACTCTGGAAGCTCAATAATTACAATTGTTGAATTACCATAAAAATTTTTTAAAACTCTTGATAAACCACCATAACCTCCACCTATATCTATAAAAAAATTTTTTTCTTTGTTATCAATTTTTGCAAATTTTCTTATTTGAGATAAGTAGTAGGCATATCTTATAATTCTATATCCTATTCTTTGGCCTCGGTAAACAGTTGAGAGATTATTACCAATTTTGCTTTCCGAGCAAATTCTTAAAATATCTAGGTCAATGTGGTTTGACATCTTGTGATATAAATTTACTATAGATAATGATCTTATCTTATTAACTAAATTGCTATTTTTTCTTGATATAAAATTCTGGTCTAGCAAGATTTCAGCTTTCGTATTTGTATCATTTCTAAAATCATGAAGTTTTTCGATTTTTATTTTATGATTTTCCAAAAATATACTATTAAACTCATCTCTACATTCTTGCCACCAATCCGTCTGTTTAAAATATTCATCTTTTTCTAATTTTAAGCATGATTCAAGATAATCTTTCTCTAATTTGTTAATATATAAATTATCCAGTGATTTTTTTTGTTCAAATAAATGCAAAGCCTGGATTGGCCATGGCTCATTATCTGAACCAATCTTATTAGGTTTGGAAGAATTGATAACATCATTCTCTAGGGAGAGATCTCTATCATAAAAATTTCTAATAAATGTTAAAGAAAATATATTTCTTAGGAAAAATAAAATTCTTCCAAAGAAGTTATAATATTGCATAGAATTAGGTGGGGTTTTTAAGAGCATTACTCTTTCTGCAAAAAAATCAGATTTTTTATTAAGAGTAATTTTTTTTATCAAAGAAAAAAAATGCTGTATTTTTGCACCTGGTCTATGGTAGTTCTCAAATAAAAATTTTTTAATATTTTTTAGAATCATAACTTATAAATATTTTTTGTATTTCCTTAAAAAAAATAAACAGTTAATAGTAGCAAATATTAGATGTTGTTCCTGGTTATTCTTATTTTTTTTTTCTAATAAATTTTTTAGATGTTTTACTTTAAATATAGAGTTAATTAAACTGTTGCTTAACATAAATTTTTGTAATTTTTTGTCTTTAAAGTTAAAAAAATGATCAAGATTTGTAAAAAAACCAATTTTTTCGTAATTATTTAATATCTGATTATTTACACTAAATTTTAAACTATCTCTAAATATAGCTTTTCCTAATCCTCTCCTTACCAAAAAATCACTAGGGAGTGAAAATGATAACTCAAATAATTTTTTAGATAAGATAGGTGCTCGTGTCTCTATATTATTGCTCATTCCAACAAGATCTAAATATGGAAGCTGACCCTGTAAGGAGTAAAACATTATATCCTTATAAAGCTCATTTTTATGATGATTTTTAAAGTGTATATTATTATTTTTTTTATAAATAACATTTTTTTTAAAATATTTGTAAGTATCAGTTCTATCTACAAACGATAAATTAAGATTTTTAATATTTTTTTTATAAGCATCGTAATCTTTAAGACTGTTTGATCTAATTAATGGAACGATAAATTTTTGCCACTCTTTATATTTTTTCTTAAAATTATTTTGATATCTAATTGAATATAAATAATGTAGATGATGAACATAATAACCAGAAAAAAATTCATCACCCCCAACACCGGATAATAAAACCTTAAATTTATTTTTTTTAATATTTTTTGCAAGATAATGAAAAATTAACCAAGTTGAAGTCGGGATCATGTTCCCACTTCCAAAAACAATGTTTTTTATTATATCTAGGTTTTTTTTATTACTTTTTATTGGCTTAACAAATGAACTTTTAAGATTATATTTTTTTGTAGTTTTTTTTATTAATCTTTCCTCATCATAATTTTTATCTACTGTTGCTACAGAAAAGCAATTAATTTTTTTTTTTAAATATTTTGCAGATGTTGATACTATTGAACTTGAGTCAATACCACCACTTAATAGACAGGCTACTGGATAATCAGATATTAATCTTTGCTTTATTATTTTTTTATATTCATTTCTAAGTGTGTTAATTGATTTTTTATAGTTAAGTGATTTTTTTATTTTGGTATTTAAAGGTTTCCAATATCTTCTTTTACTAATATTTCCTTTTATATTACATGCTATATAAGTACCAGGTTCTAATGATAAAATATTTTTAAAAAAAGTCTCACTTTTTTCTGAGTTATAAGTAAATTTCCAACTATGTTTAATAAAATTTTCAACTTTAGAAAAATTTAATTTAAATTTAGTTTTTTTAGATAAATTTAAAATATAGTCGTAATAAGAACCAAATACGACATTTGATTTATTTTTAAAATAAAATAAAGGTTTTTCACCGAATCTATCTCTACAAAGAAAGAATTTTTTTTTTTTAAAATTAAAGTAGGCAAAGCTCCACATTCCTTCAAGCATATTAATCTTTTCAATTCCATAATAATTTAAGAATTTTAGCAATACTTCTGTATCGGAGTTAGTTTTAAATTTAATATTTTTACCTTCTAATTTTTTTCTTATTAACAAATAGTTATAAATCATCCCGTTAAAAATGATTATTCCATTTTCATCTTTAAAAGGCTGATTAGATCTTGATTTTGGGTCTATAATAGCAAGCCTAGAATGTAATAAACTTAAATTATGTTTTTCAAAATTTAAATTAAAATTACCCTGACCGTCATTACCTCTATTTTTCATGATTTGAAGAGTTTTAATTACATCTGCTTTTGCAGGCGTGTATTTATGGTTACCAAAAAATCCTGCAATTCCACACATAAGTATTTATTTTATTGCTAAAAATCCTTCAAAAAAGGCATACTTAAAAATAGTTGTAATATCTTTAAAACCTGCCCTCTTTAATAAATCAATATTTCCTTTTGTAGAAAATGGTTCTAGGATACCTTTCAAAGATTTTGATTTATTAATTATTTCTTGTGCGGAGTATCCTTCTTTTAATTTATAATCAATATATAATTGATTTAACATATCCTGAAATCGAGCATCTGGTCCCCTTACTTTTTCTATCAAAAAAAAAGCTCCCCCCCAGTTCATGCCCTTATATATTTTTTTTATTAATGATTGTCTAATTTTTGGTGAAACAAACTGCAAAGTATAAAATGATGAAACTATGCAAGATTTATTGAAATTAAATTTATTAATATCTTTATGTAAAAAAGAAATATTTTTTTTTGACTTATTCTTTTTTTTACAAGTTCTTATCATTTCAGCAACGCTATCAATTCCATAAAATTTAACATTTTTTGAATTTTTCGAATGTCTCGAATGAGCTTTAAGCAAAAAAGTTCCTGTTGAACATCCTATGTCAACAATTTTGCTATTTTTATGTAAAAAAAAATCTGACAAATTTAAAAATAATTCATGAGTTTCGTTATATAATGGAACTGATTTTGTAATATGCTTATCAAAATTTTTGTAAACTTTTCCTTCAAATGACCAATCTGAATTTTTCTTAATTATTTTATCTCCACTACTTTTCATACAAGATCCATTTATTATTATTTGCTCAATTAATCAATATATTTGATCGGTATTTATTAATCTTCTCATTTTTGATTGAATAAAGTTATGATAATCATCAATTATTTTTAAAATATGTTTATCATTAAATTTTGAAAAAAAAATCTGAAATGTTTTAACATTATTAAAATCCTCACTATTTTTAACCTCTGGGAATAAATTATAATCTAGAAAATATCTTACTAAGTAAAATTGATATATCTCATTTTCATAATCTTTATCTACAATTAGTGACTCTATATTCTCAAAAAGATTATTATACTCTTCCTGATTAGATGGATTATAATTAAAATTATACCCTGAGTGTGGATTATGACCAGCATTTATTACAGGAATTTTAAAAAAAGGATACTCATGTCCTATGCTTCCAAAGACAGTGAGAACACAATTAATTTTTTCATCAATAATTTGGTAATGTGAAATATTTTTCGGCAATAATTGAAAATTTTGATATTTAGTTAAAAAAGTTTGAATTTTTTTTTCATTTTCGTCATAATCAGCTGGATGTAATTTTATATACCAGTCATAGTTTTTTTTAATTAATGATTTTTGTCCTAAATATTCAAGCCATTCATACATGTCTGCAAAAATTAAATTTCCATGAACATGTGGCGCGTCGTTAAAATCATGGGCAGCAATAAGAATTTTAAAATTATCATTTTTTTTTAAAATATTCTTTTCAATCTTTTGTTTTACAAAAGTTCCTTCTTTTAAAGGTGTACTTTGTTCGTACAACTTATCTTTTTTTCCAGAAAATCTATTTTGTAATTGAGCTTTAGCTAAATTCATTCCAATCTCTTTTTTTTTTTCAGATAAATCATTAAATAAATTTGGATAGTCATCAAAGTTTCCCCAAACCAATGGTTTTTCGACCGTAAGTCTAAATATAGAATGGTAATTCACACAGAAAGTATCTATTTTGTATTTCATTGCGATTCTTAAAGGCAATGCAGTTAAATAAACAGAATGACTTGTAATCATTGACTTAATCTTCGTATTTTTAAAATAATTGTCCCAAAAATAATATAGCTGCAAGGTTTTATATATAAAATTTTTAAACAACTTATCTTTTACATTAATGGTAATTAAATTATTTTCTCTTAAGTATGTATCATAGATTAAATCACCAAGATGAACACCTTGAATTTCAATTTTTAATACATCATGTTTAGAATGAATTTTTTTCATAATTTCAGAATAACTTTGATTCAATTGTTTCGTAATTTTTTTTTGGGGAAAAATATAATTACTAACGCCAAATGAATTAAATAATTTTATTGAGCTTAAAATATTTAAATATTTATTAAAAAAAAATTTTATTTTTCTTTTGAAAGAAATAAAATTCGGAAAGTATGCAATAATTCTATAGTTTTTATCTCTGGTTAGTGCACTTATAAAAAATGAAAAGCTAATAATTGTCGCTTTTATATCAAAAAATTCAACCAAAACTATTTCATCTTCCTTATCCTTATTCGATATATTGTTTTTAAATAATTTTTCATTAAGTTGAATATACTTGTTAAATAACTTCAATAATTCCATCATTTTTCCTTTTTAAATATAATATTTTTTATCTGCATATGACTAAATTCATTATTTTTACTCACTAAATTTTCTCTTATAAACTTCTCATATTTTTTTATATTATTATTTAGTTGAGTTTCTAGTTTGTTTTTGTTTATAACGAGATTTTTTTCTAAAATTAATATTTTAATATTTATAATTTTAATTAAACTTGATATTAAAATACTTGGGTAAACGCTCTTTTTATCAATTAAAAACACAATTTTTTTTTTTTTTAATATAGCTAGGTTTATCAAAGATGAGCCTCCTGTGAATATAACTAAATTTGAATTTGAAATATATTTCTCAGTATTTCCCTCAACAAATTTAAAATTTTTTCTCAATTTATAGTCTAATTTTTTATCATATTTTACTTTTGGATGAATACAAAAAATAATTTTAGATTTATAATTTTTTTTAAATGAAAATAGCAAATTATTTAAATTTAAATAATATTCTTTCATTCTTATTTTTATTTCTGAATGCTTTAAATGCTCTCTTATAGAGGTGTCTGGATGCAACAAATAACCACTATCAACAACAACTATATATTTCTTTTTTGAGCCTTTTTTTTTTGATTTTAATCTTAATAGTTCCTCATCATAAAAAATTGAATTAATTCTTTTTATATTTTGAAAATAATTAAATATTTTGGTATTAAAAATCTTATAAATTCTATTACTTAAAGAATTTTTTAAATTTAAAATTCTCAACGAACTTGTCTCAAAGTAATAATTAATTTTTGGAACAATGCCTGCAACTGTCAATAATCTATATAAAAAATAATATAATTTAATATTTATAAAAAATTTCGCAGATGAAAGAAAATTATCTCTTAGTTTTTCTTTATCCCCCATCCCTACATTGAGTTGAAAACCCCAGTTAGATATTAGTATTAATTTTACTTTTAAAATTTTTAATAAAATATGAATTATTATTGAATTAGGATTTCCATAAACTGGACCTATTCCATAAATATTTTTTTTACTTGCAAAAGACAGTAATTCAGAAAAATTTTTAGGTCTAAAGTATTTTACATCTTTTATTTTTTTTTTAAAAAAATTGTTTTGGGACTTTATTAATAAAAAATTAGTAAGATCAATAATATACAATATTTTTATATTATTTATTTTTTTTAAATATTGAATTAATTTGTATTTTTTTGAAATATCTCCAATTTCATTATCAATAATATATGAAAATATTTTTTTTCTCATCTTAAATTTTTTTTCTTAATTCAATAACTTTATCGCTAATTTTATGAGAGCCAATATTATGAGAAATCATTATAATAGTTTTATTTTTCTGATCTTTTTTTAAATTACTTAGTATTCTAACTTCTGTATCTGGATCTATAGAATTAGTAGCTTCATCAAAAATCAAAACATCTTTTTTCTTATACAGTGCTCTAGCTATTCCTATTCTTTGTATTTGACCTCCAGAAACTTTAGACCCCAGATCACCAATATTTGTCTCAAATTTGTCAGGTAAATTTACAATAAAATCATAAATTTCAGCTTTTTTTGTACAATCAACCAATAATTTTTCGTCAATATTTTTGTCATCTAAATCAAATATTATATTTTTCTTAATACTTTCATCCATCAAATAAATCTTTTGAGGAACATAGGCTATTAAATTTTGCCATTGTCTTACGTTTACAGTATCCTTCAAACTTTTATTGTCGATTAGGATGTCTCCTTCATCATATTTAATTAAACCGGATATTAAATCAACTAGTGTTGATTTTCCTGCACCAGAGGCTCCAAATATAGTTGTAATTTTACCTCTCTCAATTTCTTCGCTATAATTTGATAGTATATTTTGATTAGAATTCTCATGTTGGAATGAAATATTTTTAATAAAAATTTTACTATTAAAATCAATTTTTTTATCACTGTTTTGTACATGTATTAAATTATTTTCTCTAAATGAAGAAATTTCTTTATAAATAATGTCTATTGATGGAAAGTTTGATTTGATAATATTTAAACAGTTAAGTATTCTTGATAGTGAAGGTAGTAATCTTATTGTAGCTATTCCAAATAATCCAATAATTGAAAGTGTCTCTGAGCTTATATTATGATCAAAATCTCCCAAAATTAAATACAACATAAATACTAGAATTAAAATAAACTCAATAATTGATCTAGGAATACTATTAAAAAAATTTAATAACATTTGAACTCTTTTAAGCTCATTATTGTGAAATTTATTTTTTTTAATAAAAATATTTTCAGAATTAAAAATCTTAATTTCTTTAATTCCTTGTATTGGTTCAATAATTGATTTTAAAATATTAGAAGATACTGAAAATCTAACTTTTCCTAAATTTCCAAAACGATTTTTAAAAAAAAGAAAATAAAGGATAAATATAGGAGCTATAACTAAAATTACTAACAAAACAATCTTGGACTCTACAAAGGAAAGATAAGATATGATAAATAATAGAATCATTATTTCTGTAATAATTGTAATGGATTGTTGTAAAACTCCATTACAAAAATTACCTATCTCTTGGTTTATATTTCTTATTAATTCGAAATTACTTGTATTAATAAAAAAGCTGTAATTTTTTTTTAAATAGGTTTTAAAAATATTTGTATTCATTTCTACTCTGCAATCCTCTACAAACTTATATTGCTTATAAAAAGCAAATATAGAAAACAAAAATCTTATTAGAAAAATAAAAATTATAAAAAATAATATAGATAAAAAATAATTATCAGAGTCGATTCTTACTAAACTACTAAAATTGTTAATTTTACCAAATATATAATCAAGGTTATTTGCAGTATCTGGGTTAATAAAAAAATTTAATAAAGCGTACAAACTATATAATGCAAAAACTTCAATTAAGCCTAAACAGAAACTTAAAATACTTATTGTTATAATACCAATAACCTGTTTTTGGTTAAGTATTTTCCAAGTCTTTAATAAATCGCTTATCAATTATATACCTTTATATTAAATTGCCTGAGATATTTTTAAGTATCTCCCTTTCTTTTGATATGATGATTAATACTTGCCCAATTTTTTTTCTTAGTTTTTAACAAATTTATTACATCGTAACATTCAAAAAAATATTTTTTTTTTTCAAAATAAACTATTAATTTTTTTAATAAATCAAAATCTTCCTTTTGATCTAATGTAAGTCCTAATTGTGGCCAGAATAGTTTTTTTTTTGCAATAATATTTTTTATTTTAAATTTTTTTGGGTTTTTTTTTATTGATAAGGTCACATGTTCTTTTTCTAACTTACCTTTGGCGAGCTTGATCATCTTTTTTAGAGTATTAAAGTTAAATATTTGCACATCCATACCATCAGGATAAGATCTAATAAATGAATTTCCAACATAGTTATATGTGCCATTGCTATAAATAGAAGTTAATTTATTTACAATTTTAATATCAATAATTGGACAGTCCCCTGTCAAAAAAACTATATTTTTTGAGTCAAATTTTTTTGCTGAGAAGTAAATTCTTTTAAGAACATTTTTTTCACTACCTCTATAAAAATAAATATTATTATATTTGCAGAATTTTACAATTTGATCATCTTTTTTTTTAATAGTTGTAGCTATAATAATTTTATTAATATTATTAAATTTTTTAATCCTCTCAATCATATATTGAAGAATTGGTTTTTTTTTTATTTTAAGTAGAACTTTTCCCGGGAGTCTTTCAGACTCCATTCTTGCTTGAATTATTACATCAAATTTCATAGCTCTCAATATAAAATAAAGTTTTTATAAATTATTATTGCAGATAACAAAATCTTTATATTTGAGGTAAATATACCTCCGAATCTTGGATTATTTTTTCTTAAATTGGTACTAATTAATATTTGTTTGATAGGTTTTTTTTTTCTTCTAAGTGAGAATATTAGCTCTGTACATATGCTGTTCTTATAATTAAATTCAAAAAATTTTAAACAATTTGATCTATAACCTTTCAAACCACATAATGGATCTTTAATATTATAAATTTTTCTAGATATAAAAGAGAAAATATATTCTGAAAACCTTTGTAAATTTTTTCTCACTCCAGAAACACAACAATATTTATTTTTTTTTAATATTTTGATTATTCTTTTTAAATCTTTTATTTTATGCTGACCATCTGCATCAAAAGTAACTATAAATCTAAATTTTTTCTTTTTAGCATATTTAATTCCTTTAACGATTGAATATTCGTAACCCATATTTTTACCATTTGAGATAATGTCTATACCTAATTTACTAATAATTAATCTAGTTTTGTCACTTGATCCATCATCGACAATTATTGGTTTTGCAAATCTTTTTATTTTAGTGACTATATTTTTTAAAGTTTTTTCCTCGTTATAAGCTGGAATAACAACTGCTACTTTAAATTTTTCCAAAGAATTACTTCTCCTTTTTTATGAGTTTTAACGACTCTTTTACCCAAAATCAGATTCATTTCATAGGGATGTAATGCTTTTTTTAAATACGGTCTCAAGCATATTAAATCTTCTTTCTTTAAAATGGTGTTTTTTTTAATTTCTTTTTTTGAATGAATACTTCTCCTTTGAACTAATGAGGTATCCTTCTCGTTATCTTCTATTTTTTTTTTTTCTGTTCCTAAAGATTGCTCTAATTCTCTCGATCTAGAAATCATTTCATACCATGATTTTGGATTCATTGAAAATTTATGATCTGGACCTTTCAAATTATTTGAGAGAGTAAAATGCTTTTCCACTACTCTAGCACCTAAAGCAATAGCACCCAACACAGTTGCATGACCATGTGTATGATCGCTCAGACCTAAAATTGCATTTGGGAAAACTTTTTTATATGTTTTAAGAACATTAAGATTAATATATTTTAAATTATTATCTAATCCTGTGTAGTTTGTGTTGCATTGCATTACACAAACATTATGATTAAATTTTAGAATCGATTTCATCGCTCTTTTAACATCATTTAAACTTGATGCTCCAGTTGCAATTATAATTGGTTTCTTTTTTTTAGCCATTTTTTCAACTGCTTCGGTCCATGATATTTCTCCTGAACCAATTTTATATGCGCAAATATATGGATCAACATAATCAATTAATTCTAAAGAATACGGAGCGGTAAAAAAATCAATACCAACTTTATCACATTCTTTCTTAAGTTTATCAGTCCAGTTTAAATCTATGGATGCTTCTTTGTAAACTTGAAACACCGATTTTTTCCAATTTTTTTGGTGGGACAATTTATTTTTCATTTCTTTAAACGTCTTATCACTTACAATTGTTTCTGCTTTAAAATGTTGAAATTTTGCAGCATCTGCGCCACTTTCCTTAGCTTGATTAATTAGATCTATTGCTTTATTTAAATTTCCATCATGATTTGCCGCTATATCAGCAATAAAATATGATGGATAATTATGACCAATCTTTTTTTTTTTTATTTTAAAAAAGTTCTTCATTTTAATTAAGTCTTGGTAATCCACTTTTTGAAAGTGGGTTTTCTAATTTTAATAAAATATCTTTCCCATTCTCAAATTTATTAATTTCATTAAAAATTTTATCTAATTCTTTAAAATATTTTTTTAAATATGTTTTATGGTCTATTGTACAATATACAGTATTTGTACATAGAATATTTTTTTTAAGCATTTCTTGTGTAATATAATTCTTATAATAAATATCTTTTTTTGTATCAAATTTAAACATAGGCATAGCATCTAATCCTGAAATAGTAATATCAATTTGATATTTTTTACTTAATCTAATCCACTCTTTTTTTATTTTCTTTCCAACGGCCGTAATAATTTTCCAAGATTTTATTCTACTCATTTCCTCTAAAGAAATAAGGCCTGCTGCAGGACCTAACCTATCAGTCCAAAAAGTACTACTAATAAAACTTTTTTCTCCTTTTGACATAATATTGCTCTTTCCTAAAATTGCTGTGATTGGAATTCCGTTTCCTAATGATTTGCCAAATACAGCTATATCAGGATTGATATTGTATTTTTTATGTAATCCACCAAAATTTTCTCTAAATCCTGATGTGCATTCATCAAAGATAAGAACGATTTTTTCCTTGTTTGCAATTTCTCTAATTTTTTTTAAAAAATTTTTTTCTGGTTTTTCATTTCTTTCAACTTCCATAAAAATAGTTCCGATATTTTTATTTTTTTTTATTAAACTTTTAAAACCTTTTAAATCATTATATCTGAAGGAATATGTTAAGCCTGACATTTGTGAAGGAACTCCTACTGCACTTATACCTGGCAAAAAAACCTTATCTAAACCTTTTTTATCTTTAATATTCGTTGAAATATACCAATCATGCCATCCATGATATCCACATATTGCTACACCATCTTTACCAGTGTAAGCTCTTGCGATTCTTACAGCAATTGCATTCGCCTCTCCTCCAGTTCTTGCAAAGAAGCACTTTGATGACCATTTGTGTAAGGAAATTAATTTTTTACTCAATTTCAAATCCTCTTCTGAATTTAAAGTACTAATATTGCTATCCTTAATTATTTTGTTCAATTTAAGATTTACTTTTTTGTTTGCATAACCCAAAATATTTGTGCCTACTCCCATAAGTGAAAAATCTAAATATTTTTTGTTATCTGTGCCCCATATAAAACATTTTTCTGCTTTTTTAAAATATACGGGCCATTTACCAGGTAAAAATTGATCTTGCCTTTTGGATAAAAGCATACCTCCATTTAAAATATGGTTTTTTGCATGACTCCATAAAGAGTAATTTTTGTCTAATTTTTTATTTAATTTCCAAAGTCTCGGATCTGTAATTCTTTCATCATTAATTGCAAATTTTTTATAATCTATTTTTTTTGAATTTTTAAACTGTTTTATATATTTTATATTTTTTGCTAATTGATTTTCATTATCTACACCAATTATAATATTATCGATCAGTTTATTATCTAATGCAAATTGAATACAAACTTTTTCAGGATTTAATTTATTTAAATTTAAAAACTTATGCCATTTTAATATTAATGCTTTCCAATGAAAAAAATATTTATTTAGATTTGTAAATTTACTACATAGTAATCCTTGAAGAAATATAGATCGAGCCTGCAGTATAATGCCATTTTTTTTTAAATTTTTTAATAATTCATAATCATTAAATTCCTGATTAAATATATTATATGGGAATTGAATTATATCTGGCATAAATGTATCCAAAATATTTACTAATTCTACTTTGTTATAAATTGAAATTCCAATTTTTTTAATATATCCTTTTTTTTTATACTCCAATAAAACTTCGTATATTATTTTCCATCTATTTTTATCCAAAGGTTGAAGTGGATTATGAATTAAAATTCCTTCTAAAGTTGATATTTTATTATCTAGATATATTTTGTCTAAAGCCTCAATAACCTCATTTTTTATGCTGTTTAAAGGTCTTTCAATATTTGGAAGTTTTGAAAAAACCTTTAAATTTTTTTTATTGTCAATATTTGAAATTATTTTGTGACTATTTTTATAAGTTATTGCGGTATCTAATTTATTAATTTTATATTTAAATAATAATTTATGAATATTGCTAATGTCTTTTTTTTTTGATAGTCCATAGCTTTTATCAGATTGAGCAAGACCTAAAATTATTTTACTACTTAACATTCTGATTATAAATTATTATGGTATAAAAAAGAGTTAATATATTTTTTAATATTTTTATCATTTTTCTTATCGATTTTTGACAAATATTTCAAAACTGTTGAGGAATTATTTAATGAAATATTTTTATTAGCAAAAAAACTGTCTTTTATCAATTTTTGTTCTTTAATTTCCAGATTTGGATATGTGTAATGCATATATAAAAACTCATAAATATCCTTCATATTTATTTTTATTTTTTTAAGGTGAAGATCTAAATTTTTCATTACATTATCTAATTCTTTAATACTTTTAACATTTAAACTAAAGTTATAATTAATATGAGGGTTATCTCCAGTATTAATTGCTGGAACGCCATGTGCTGCATATTCATGAGCAACTGTGCCATGATTAGTTATTACACATTTTAAATTTAAACTTAGAAGCTGTGTATGACTTACTTCTTTAGGTATATATTTTATATTTGGAAATTTTTTTAGTAGATGCTTATGAATATCTATGTGTCCAGAAAGAGAATGAGGATGTGGTTTATACAACCAATCATATTTGTCTAATGATTTTGAGGTTTTCATAAAATAGATCGCATGCTCGTAAAAATCGTTAAAGATCATTGATCGATATCTGTGTGGATAATCATAAAAACAATGAGGAAAAATAATTATTTTTTCTTTCTTTTTATCAAGTCCTTTAAAGAAATATTTTTTATCCTTGAACTGACTACTCTTAATGTATGGAAGAGTAGGATCAAACTTACCAGATGTCCTTTTAATTAATATTTCTTTTCCAATTTTTAGAGCAAGTTTTTTTTTTAAATTAGAGAGTTTTTTGAATTTTTTTTTGTGATAATAATATTGAGGTTCGTCTACACAATGCTTGTCAATTTTCATAAGTCTAAAAGATGAATTTCCTCTATTTTCAGTTCTCAATTTTAAAACTGTTATATTCTTTGATAAAGCTATTCTAGTAATTATTCCATAAGTAATATAGCAAAGATGGCTAGGAATTATAATTTTAATATCATTTTCTTTAAAGTATTGATTAACTTCTCTGAAAATTTTATTAGCTCTAAAAAATATTTTTTTAAATCTAATGTCTTTTATTTTTAGTGTTGGTTCGTAAGTTGTTCTTACGTAATAATCGTATATTAAATCTCCTAAAACTAGATTATTTACTCTATAATTAATTAAATCTGATTTTTTTTTAATTCTTGAAATTTTTTTTTCAAAAATATTTTTTTCTTCTATAGAATAGCTAAAATCGTACTCAACGAGACCTTCAGTTGCATTAAATGAATTGTATATTTTTTTTAACTTTTGAATATATAGCCTGATTTTACTTCCTTTAGTCTGATAAAAATCAAAATAAAAATATTTTATTTTTAAGTTATGTTTATTTGAGATTATATTGGATAGATAAGACCAAAAATATATCCACGGATACCAAGGAAATAGATCAACTAAAATTATACCTTTTTCACTTTCAATTTTAGTTTTCCATTTTTTTTTATTAAATTTTATGAAATTTTTTTCATTATTATCTAAATAAATTCTTTGATTAAAGTAAGAGCTGGCTATATTAAAAAAATTTGCAATCTTTTTAATCATTATTTATAAAAGAATTTTAAGTCTCAGGGTAGATGGCCTCTACACAATCCTTGCAGGTTTTGTTTTTGTAATACTCTCCACTTTTATGAAGCGCTCTAATTTCATTCATTTTTGTGGAATGCCACGCATCATGTATTGACATTTCACCTAATTTTCCGAGAGTTAAATCTTTATTAAAGGAAACGCAACAAGGTGTGATAGATTCATTTCTTATCATTATTCTTTGAAACGGTTGCACACAATGAAATTCATTTACAGGTTCCAAATTAAATTGGTCTGATGGATAATATTCTTTGTATTCTTTTTTTCTTGGCGTTGGTGGAACATATCTTTGAATACTAACAATATCGACCTTGTCTTTCCACTCTGTTATAAAATCATCTAGTTCATTTTCATTTGCTTTCATTTTGCAAAAGCTTACACCAACTATTGGTAGTTTATAGTTTCCTTTTTCCTTAAGCTCTAAAAATTCAAAAATGTTTCTTTTGACTTTATCAAGAGGAATGCTGCCTACTCTTACTTTGGAATAAGTTTCTGGAGTCGTGGCATCTAAACTGAAACGTAATCTGGTTATTCCAGAGTCTAAAAGTTCTTGAGATCTCTTTTTGTTAATGGCAGATCCATTATTATTTAACATAATATCTATAAAACCTTTTTTATGAGCGTAAGTAATATACTCATGTAAATTCTTGTTTAAAAACGGCTCATTGTAACCTTGTGGTGATAGAGATGGACAGTCATATTCTGCCGCTTCATCAATAATTTTTTTATAATGTTCAAAATTTAAATACACCTCATCCCCATATATTTCTTGTACTAGAGATTTATGACCAATAATACAATGAGGACATTTATAATTACATTCTTGATTCATATCTAGGTGCAGGAATAATGGAAATTCAGTAACAACATCCATATTATTTGCTTGATCCCATAATTTTCTATATTTGATAAATTTTTCACCAATTATGTTAGACAACTTAGTATTAATATCTTCTTCAGTAGATAAATGTTGTGTTTTTCCGTCTGTGGTATAATTTTTTAAATCTATATCTTCCATAATTTATATATTATATATATTATCAAATACTTAATATCATCATTCATAATTTTGTACACTATGAAAAAAAAAATTTATTTAATTGGAGAAATTGGCATAAATCATAATGGAAGTATTAATCTTGCAAAAAAATTAATTGCTCAAGCTAAAAGAGCGAATTTTGACTCTGTTAAATTTCAAAAAAGAACACCCGAGATATGTGTGCCTGATGATAAAAAGGCCTCTACAAGACAAACTCCTTGGGGAAGTATGACATACTTAGAATATAAAAAAAAAATTGAGTTTGGTAAGAAAGAATATGATGAAATTAATAAATATTGTAAAAAAATAAAAATTGATTGGTTTTGTAGCGCATGGGATGTCCCAAGCTTAAATTTTTTAAAAAAATACAAATGTAAATATAATAAAGTTGCATCTGCAATGCTTACAAACGAACCTTTATTAAAAAAAATAGCCAAAGAAAAAAAAGAAACATTTATTTCTACAGGAATGAGTACCTATAAAGATATTAACAAAGCTATAAAAATTTTTAGAAAAGAAAAATGTAAGTTTATACTAATGCACACTGTATCAAGTTATCCTTGTCCAGAAAACCAATTAAATTTAAAAATGATTAATGTTTTAAAAAAAAAATATAAATGCAATGTAGGTTATTCAGGTCATGAAGTTTCGGTTGGGCCCAGCACATTTGCTATAGCTATTGGAGCAGAGTACGTTGAAAGACACATTACTCTAGATAGAACCATGTGGGGAACTGATCAATCTGCTTCATTAGAATATAATGGAATGTTGCAGCTTTCAAATCTAGCAAGAAAATTTGAAAATTGCCTAGGTGATGGAATTAAAGTTATTACAAAAGATGAAAGATCAAAACTTAAGGATATGAAATATTGGTAATCACCTATAATATTTTAAAAATTTTTTTTTAAATTTTTTGCTTACAAACAAATCTTTATTAGTATCAATATCTTCTGAATAGTATTTTTCAGGATTAAAATTGTAAAAATATACTTTATTTCCCACCATTGAATTTTTTTCAATTGTTTTGGATGGTCTTACTATATCTATGTAGCCAATATGTCTATAAATTTTTGGCAAAGTCTGTCTCGCCATGGAGTGTAATTCTTTTTTGCTTTTAACAAATGGAACTGCAGTACTTTTATTTTTTTTCCACATTTTATATGGCGAATTTTCAGAAACAATAAAGCATCTTAAAGATGTAAAGGTATTATTTTTTATCATCAACTTAATTAATTTTTCAATTAAAATTGGACATCTTAATGGAGTTGTTGGTCTCAAATGAACTATTAAGTCAATTTTTTTTTTATATTTTTTCTTATAGAATTTATAAAAATGTTTAAATACCTCTAAATCAGTAGATTTATCTTTTGAATATTTTGCAGGTCTTAAAAATGGGCAGCAAGCTTTATACCTCAATGATATGTTCTGAATTTTTTTGGAGTCAGTCGAAACAAAGGTTTTGTTTATAATATTAGATTTCAGAGATATTTTAATGCTATATGAAATTAATGGCATATTAAAAAAATTAATTATATTTTTGTTTTTAATTCCTTTGGAGTTTTTTCTTGCTGGAATTAAAGTTATAATGTTTAATTTGCTTTTAGGCATTCATGACTAAATTGTTGAAGTTCTTTTTGTAATATTTTAGCTTTTCTAAGCTTATTAAGTTATTTTTTGATAATGATCTTAGCTGACCATCAACCTTTATTTCATAATCATCAAAATAATTTAAATTTGTAGATTTAATTTGTTCGTTTGTTCCTAAATAAGGGCTGTAAAATGCAACTGTAATATTATCTGGTTTTAATAATCTATTAAACTCGATTGTATTAAGTATAGATTTTTCATCCTGATTTGGTAATCCAATAATATTATAACTAGTTCTCTTAATTCCATTATCTTTTAAAAGTTTGAAAGCATCTATAATTTTTTGTTGATCTGCAAATCTATTCAAACTACTTTCCCTAAACTCTTGGCCAGATAATTCTATTCCCATGCCAACACCATCAACTCCAATATTTTTAAGAAGTTTTATTGTACTATTATTTATGCCTTCCGGTCGAGTCTCAATATAGAGTTTTATATTAAGAGGCTTTTCAATTAATAACTTTTCTAGCTCTAAAAGAATTTTTTTATTAATTGTAAGAAAATTAGTATCTTGACATCTTACTAAATTTATATCGTGGTTCGATTTATATCTGAGCAATTCTTTATAAATTCTCTCAGCACTTTTGCTTCTTAAATATGATTTTGCATTAACTAATGATCCTCTTTTCGTTGTTTCTTTAAAATCATAGTAATTTTGTATGACTGTTTCTACACAATAAGAGCATGTATAAATGCATCCTCTTGATAATTCATAATCAAGAGCTTTTAGAACTTTTCCATTATAAGGTCGAAAAAATATTTGATCTTCAAATAAACTATAATCATATGGTGGAATTTCATTTAGATCAGATATTATGTTTTGCCTTTTATTTTTTTTGATTGTTCCCCCATTATTGAAATTTAAACCATCAATACTTTCAAGTTTCTCCTTATTTTGTAAATTATTCATTATCTCAAGAAGCACAAATTCAGACTCACCAGAAATTAAATAATTAATTTTAGGAAATTGCTTTAATATTAATTCTGGAGATGCAGTAGCTTGCAAACCTCCTGTTACTAATAAAATTTTATCTGTTTTTACCTTTGAAAGTAGGTCATATCCATATTGAATATTTACATATTCTCCCTCTCCATGAATATGTGAACTTAAGGCTGACCAAAAAATAACATCTGGTTTATATTCATCAATTTTGTTTTGCAGTTCATTAAAAATATCTTTGTTACTAAAAACTATTTTTTTTGAGTATTCGGTTTTAAGATACTGATTATTTTGAGTATTATATTCATTCTCGTTGTCTGTCCAATTTTTAAAAAAAGTACAATCAAATAATTTAACGTCAAATTTTTCTTTTAAAATAGAAAAATGAGAAGCTATCCAAATTGGCGTTATGCCTCTGCCCCACTTGCTTGGATTTATAAATAATATTTTCTTCACTATATTAAATTAATTTAATTAATTAATAATTTTTTATAATTAGTAATAAATTTTTTTAACTGAGAAATAGACAAAAAATCTTTATTATTTGAGGAAGAATATTCAAAATCTCTTTTTACAAACTTTCCTTTTTCTCCTAATTTATTTTTTCTAAAATCTATATTTGCATCAATAAATTTAATGGATGGTTTTATAACAAAATGATCTGGAAACTCTATTGTATTAAAAAATTCATCTTTAGAGCAAAGAATTTCATTTAATTTTTCTCCTGGTCGAATACCAATTATTCTAGTTTGAATTTTTGAATTTATAGCTTTTGCAAGATCTAAAATTTTTATTGAAGGTATTTTAGGTACAAATACTTCTCCTCCGTACATTCTAGTAAATGAATTTAAAACAAGATTTGCACTCTCATTAAGAGTGATCCAGAATCTCGTCATTTCTTTATCAGTAATTGGAAAAAATTTTGACTTTTCTTTATTTAATTTCAAAAAAAATGGCATTACAGAACCTCTAGAACTAACTACATTCCCGTACCTTACTACTGCAAAACGAGTTGTTTTATTTCCAGAAATATTATTTGCTGATGTAAATAGTTTATCTGATACTAATTTAGTTGCCCCATAAAGATTAATGGGATTGGCGGCCTTATCTGTGGATAAAGCAATTACTTTTTTTACGTTATTTATAAATGCTGCTTCAATAATACTTTTGGCACCTCCAATATTTGTTTTTATAAATTCTAATGGATTATATTCAGCTAAATCAACATGCTTTAAAGCGGCAGCATGTATAATATAATCTATATTTCTTGTTGCAAATATTACTCTGTCAGTGTCTCTAACATCACCTATAAAAAATCTTACTATCTTTTTTTTATCTAAATCAAATATTTTTTTTTGTAAAATAGATTGTTTTAATTCATCTCTTGAAAAAATTACAATCCTTTTTAATTTAAATTCTTTTAAAAATATATTAATTAATTGATTTCCTAAAGATCCTGTTCCACCGGTAATCAAAACTGACTTACCATTAAAAAAAGACCGTAATTTTTTTTTTCGATTTTTATACATTTTTTTTATAAAAATAATCTATTACTTATAATCATTAATCGCCATATCTATTTCTTCTTTAAGTGTTTTAAGCTTAATATTCAATTTATTATTTAAAATTCCCACTTTCATTCTCATGTCTTTTGGACGATCTACTTTAAAATTTAAATCTCTATAAGATACTTTATTTATTAAATCAGTATTTAGCCTTAATTTTTTCGCGAAATATATACCGAATTTTAACTTTGAAAAACCTTTTTTTGATCCAAAGTTAAATTTACCAATAACTTTTCTGTAGCAAAGATTATAAATTAATTTACAAAGAGATCGAATATAAACAGGCGAAAACAATAAGTCGTCTGCCAGATAAATCTTTTTTTTATTTTTTAGATTTGTAAAAATAAAATCTGAAAAAGAAAATCTTTTTTTTGTGATACTTTTTCCAAAAAAATTTGTTCGTAATACGCATGCATTCTTTTTGGCCAAGAAATTTTCACCCAAAAATTTAGTTTTTGTATAATAATTTGAGATAATACTTTTTTTTTCATAATTAGTTTTAAATTTATTATAAAATTGATCAGTTGATGTAAAGATAAAATAACTATTTTTGTTATATCTGGTGGAGTAATTAACAAGATTTTTTAAACATAAAAAATTAATCTTATAAACTTTTCTTTTATTAGCCTCACATAGATCAATATCTGTGACTGCAGATAAATAAATTATTATTTCATACTTATTTCTTTTAAAATATTTATTACAGAAATTTATATTCGATAAATCATTTTTTTTATTTCTAATAAACCTTGTGATTTCTAATTTTTTGTATCTTATAAGATAATTATAAAGATGTTGTCCTAATAATCCTGAGGATCCAATAATTAATACTTTTTTCATTAAGCAAATTTCTTAATACAAATAAAAGGTTATTTTGTTTGTATTAATAACTTATATAATTTATAAAACAATTCAACATTCAATAGTTCTAATGATAAATAAAAAATTAATAGATACTTTTTTTATAAATCAAAAAAAAGCAATAAAAAATAATTATCCTTTGCTTGATAATGCATTCTCAAAAGAAGATATATTGGAGGGAGTAAAAGTATTGCTTTCTGGTAAAATCACAATGTCAAATAAAACATTGGAATTTGAAAAAAATTTTGCAAAGTTTGTTGGTGCGAAATATTCTCTGATGGTAAATTCTGGATCATCAGCTAATTTATTAGCTGTTTTTGCTTCGTGTAATCCTAAAAGAAATAATAAATTTAAAAGAGGTGATGAAGCTATTATTCCAAGCCTTTGCTGGTCTACATCGCTATGGCCACTCGTGCAGGCTGGTTTAAAACCAAAATTTGTAGACGTGGACCCTAAAACTCTGAATATGAATCTCCAACAATTTAAAAGGGCCATAAGCTCTAAAACAAAACTGGTTATGACAGTGCATGTTTTGGGAAATTCTGGGCCAATTGATGAAATAAGTAAAATTTGTAAGAGAAAGAAAATAATTTTGATTGAAGATACTTGTGAATCGCTTGGAGCGCTTTATAAAAATAAAAAACTTGGAACATTTGGTGATTTTGGAACATATTCATTTTATTATTCACACCAAATAACGTCTGGTGAAGGTGGAATGATTGTGTGCAATAACTTTGCTGATTATCAATTAATTCATTCAATGAGATCTCATGGTTGGTCTAGAGGTATTAAAATAGATGCGTATGAAAAAAAAAAATACCAACATTTAGATAACAAATTTCTTTTTATTAATTCAGGATTTAATGTTAGACCTTTAGACATCACTGCCTCCATAGCAAATAATCAGTTAAAAAGGATTAATAAATTTATTAAAATAAGAAAAGAAAATAGGGAAAAAATTATTGGTAAACTTAAAAGTTCAAAATTTTGGGATAATCAATTTGAATTTTTAAAACCATCAAAAAATGTTTCGCCAAGTTGGTTTGGACTTCCTATGTTAATATCAAATAAGTATTTAAATAATAAGAAAAAATTCCTTAAATTTCTTGATAAAAATAATATTGAGAATAGACCAATTATAAGTGGAAATTTCTTAAATCAGCCATGCATTGATCTTTATAATTTTAAGTATAAAAAAAACAATTTTGTTGGTTCTCAGGCAATAGAAGATAGAGGTTTTTTTATTGGACTTCATACAAAAAAAATTTCAGAAAAAGAATTAGATTTATTAGAAAATAAATTAATGAAAATCAGTAAATTTTGAAAATGAAATGTGCTATTACAGGATCTAGCGGTGTATTAGGATCAAATTTCATTAAAAAAAATAACAATATAGATTTCATAAAGTTTGAGGGTGATTTATCAAAAAAAAATCAGATTATAAAATGGATTAATAAAAACGAGTTTGATTTTTTTTTACATTTCGGAGCGATTGTTCCTACTGCAAAAGTAGAAAAGAATTATAAAACTGCTAAAAGTATTAACTTAGATTCAATTAAAGTCATTATAAATGAACTAAAAAAAAAGAAAAAAAAAATATGGTTTTTTTTTCCATCATCTTCTCATATCTATAGTTTTTCGAACAAAAAACTTAATGAAAAATCCAAAAAAATTCCAATTAGCAAATATGGAAAACTAAAACTTTTAGCCGAAAGACTAATAAAAAAAAGCTTGAGAAAAACTCAAATAAATTATTGTATTGGAAGAATTTTTAGTTTCACTCATTTTAGACAAAAAAAAAGTTATGTAATTCCGAGTATATTTTTAGGCAAAGCAAATGTAACTAGCACATTTAGAGATTTTATAGATGTTAGAGATATTTGTGATTGCATTTGTTTCCTTATGAAAAGGAAAACGAACGGTTTTTATAATATTGCGTCTGGAAGAAAGACTAATTTAATGAAAATTGATTCAATTATAAATAACAAAAAAATTAAATATATAAAAAAATCAAAAAATAATCTATTTGCTGATATATCAAAAATAAAAAATTTGGGATGGAAACCAAAGTACAATATTAATGATATAATAAAAGAATATAAAAAAAAAATTAAAAATTAAATTTATGGTTATTAAATCAGAAGATATTTCTGTAATTATATGTAATAGAAATTCTCTATTTTATTTAAAGAAATCTATACCAGTATATAAGAACGTAAACTTAAAGGAAATTGTTGTTATTGACGGTAACTCTGACGATGGTTCTGTTGAATATTTAAAAAAACAGAAGGTAAATTTTTTTTCTGATGAAGGCAAAGGACTTTCATACTCAAGATATATGGGAGTAATGAAATCAAAAGGAAATTTTATTTTTATGGCTGGTCCAGATGATATATGTGATGTAAATTTTTTTAATAAATTGTGTTTAGAATTCATAAGTTCTAGTTATGATGCAGCAACAATTTTGTTAAAAATTAATCAAACAAAAACTTATTGGGATAATTGTTTAAATATGTGGTTCGGTTATATAAGAAAAATAGGTGATTCAAAGGTAATTGGTACACCTACGCTATTTAAACGAAATGTATTTGAAAAAATAAAATACAATGCTGATACAATAGGATGTGATGATACTGATATTTCTGAACAGCTAAATAAAAATAAATATAAAATTGGAGTTATAAATGTTTATTGTAATCAAGCAAATAATAATAAATTAGTTGACATAGAAAAAAAATTTAAACTCTATGGGGTCTCTGATGCTAATTATTATAAATATAATAGAAAAAGATTTAATTTTTTAAATTTAATAAATACATATTTGCATCCAACGAAACATTTGTTTAATTTTTTATCTTATATTTTTAAGAAAAAAGAAATTAAAATTGTTCCATTTGCATTTCTAGTAACATTTCAAAGATATGTAGGTTTAATTAAAAGAATTTTTGTTTAATTAAGAAATATAATTAATTTTTTTCAGTACAACTTACTTTAAAGTATTCAATGAAGTGTTATGTGAAAACCATTCAATCAAAAATAAATTTTTTAAAAAAATTATCAAAAGACTATTAAAAATTGATTAAACAAAATCTGATCACTTGGTATAAAATTTTTTTCAGTGCATAAATCAAGCCAATTGAGCTATTAGTACTGGTTAGCTACATGCGTTACCGCACTTCCACACCCAGCCTATCAACGTGGTGG
>MDTB01037170.1_pt1 | contig 56200 bp, 58 predicted proteins | sample 811161 | NCBI WGS metagenome assembly MDTB01 (sample SAMN05326650, study PRJNA326480) | marine metagenome | isolation source: seawater | place: Mediterranean Sea | collected 2009 | reverse complement strand
TGTGGCGAATATTTACTCCTACGATAATTATGGGCTGGGAAACTACTACCTTGAAAAAAGAAATTGGAAACAGGTTTTGACAGAATATGAAAAAATCCCTAATCCTGATTTTGTCTGGTGGAATCTATGTATGGGAATTGCTTATAACGGTGCGAACGATATTGATCGGGCGACCCAAATGTTCGCAAAAATACACAGCCTGGCTGGGCCAAAATCACTAGACCGAGTTATGAATGAATTTGCTATCTACGGCATGTCAATCTTCGCTGAAGAAATGAGACCCATGTATGTCAAAATGGGCTTAAAATAAATTATAGAGTCAAAACTAGAAGGATTGCGCGATATGGCTAAAGCAGAACGAAAACGAAAGTTATCTACCATCCTAGCTATGGACGTGGTTAATTACACTGCAAAAATGGGAGCCAACGAAGAAGAAACTCTAGAGCAACTAGCAGCTTGCCGAGAAATTATACAAAAGGCAGTGACGAGCCAACAAGGGCGTATTTTTAATACAGCTGGAGACGCGTTTATGATTGAATTTGCGAGTCCAGTTGGAGCTGTATCCGCCGCTATTGATATTCAAAAACAAATTGCTTCCAAAAATACTGATCTTGAAATAGATAAACGCATGGAATTTCGAGCTGGTATCAATATCGGTGATATTATCATTGAAGGCGAAAATCTTTTTGGAGAAGGAGTAAACGTTGCAGCCCGACTCGAGAGTATTTCTCCGCCTGGGGGGATTTGCATTTCGGAAATGATTCACACCGTCGTGGAAGGTAAGGTAACAGGGGAATTTATTGACCAAGGACCTCAAAACCTAAAAAACGTAGAAAAACCTGTTCGCGCTTTTTATTTAGAGGTTGTCCCGGGTTCTGTAAAAACTCGAACATTCAAACCATATAATCGTAAAAACACTATAACTAAAAATATTGCAATATCAACGGTCTCTGCGGTTTTTCTTGCATTAGGCGGGTATTTTTTTATAGGAAGTAGTTCAGACGAAACTACCCCCTTAAAACTTAATGCAATTGCGATTGTTCCGCTTTCCTCTGATTCTAACTCACAAGATCAAATCAATCTGGCAAATGGTCTAACTCAAGATATAGGAGGAGGTTTGACGCAAGCCTCAAGGGGGTTGAATGTCATAACTTTAAATGAAAAACCAAAAGATCCAAAAACTATCAATAAAGACACTGGCGCCAGTTATATTCTTCAAGGCAGCCTTCGACAATCTACAGGCACCTTAAGAGTATCTATTAACTTCATTGATGCTATCAATATGACCACCATATGGTCGCAAAATTATGATCGAAAATTAGTGGCCTCTAATATCTTTGAATTACAAGATGAGATAGTTAACAGCATTGTTGACCAACTCGTTGGTAACGGAGCGATATTGGCTCAGCAAGTTGCGCAAAAAATAAGCTCTGCTGGCACCCAAAACCTTGGTGCTTATGAATGTGTAAATTTTGTTCGCGGTCAGTTCTTCAAAATACTCAGTCCAGATTTGCATGCCAAATCTCTAATATGTCTTAAGCAAGCAGTCAAGGTTGATCCAAAATATGCCGAAGCTTGGCAACTATTAGCTCAAATGTACGCGTGGGGCTTCTCGTTGTATGGAAGCGTCACTAAAGAAGAACTAAACAGAGCTGAAGAAGCAGTTGACGCTGCAATCCTTATCGATAAGAATTTCGCACGAGCTTACGCTACAAAAGCAGAGCTAAGCCTTTATTTCCAAAGATATGACGATGTTATCACTTACGGTGAAGAGGCGGTGATGTTAGCGCCAAACGATTCTGCTACCGTCGGTAATATTTCTTATCTTTTCGATCATGCGGGCTACGGCTGCAGCTCACCCGATGACCTTCTTGAAAAATATGGATATGATCGTGAACAGTCTTGTAAAAGATTGGAAAGAGGATTCGAGCTTGCCAAAATTGCGAATACTTTAGATACCGGAAACATACATTCATATGACAACTTTGGGTTGGGAGTATACCTAAATGAAAAACGGAAGTTTAAACAAGTCATAGCTGAATTTGAGAAAATACCCAACCCGGAGTTTATGTGGTGGAATATTTTTATGGGAATGGGACACCACGGATTGGGCGACGAGGAAAAAGCACAAAAAAGATTTGATAAAGTCAAAAGCCTTGTTGGAGAAAACGTTATGGACAGAATAGAAAAGGAAGCAAAAATTTGGAATATGCAAATTTGGGTTGATGAAGTAAAAAATGTCTTTGTAAAATACGGTATTGAATAAAAAAAGGGGAATAAATGGCGATCACCATCTCAAAACTACACCAAATGATGTCAGATCAAGATCCTATAACAATGCTCACATGCACGGATGCAAGTTTTGCCTCAATAATGGAAGCAGCAGGGCTAGATAGTATACTCATCGGTGATTCGCTCGGTATGGTAGTACAAGGGCATAACACGACCATTCCTGTTACCGTTGAACAAATTGCTTACCACTTAAAATGTGTTTCGAGAGGATGTCAATCTCCATTCATAGTGGCAGACCTACCCTATGGGACTTATAATACTCTAGATGATGCCAATCGAAATTCGTGTATTTTAATGCAAGAGGGAGCCCATATGGTGAAGTTGGAGGGTGGCTCAGAATTTTGCTCCAGAATAGAGTTTCTAGCTACTAAGGGGATACCTGTTTGTGCCCACATTGGTTTAACGCCTCAGTCTTTTCATATGACCGGATCCTACAAGATTCAAGGTCAATCGGATGAGCAGATTAATCGTCTTCTTAAAGATGCCAAATCTATCGAGAATGCGGGAGCGTTGATGATGGTGCTTGAACTTATGCCAACTGAAACTGCAAGACAAATAACTGATTCTGTCTCAATCCCTACTATTGGAATCGGCGCAGGAAATAAGTGCGATGGGCAAATTTTAAACATATATGACATACTGGGCGTCTCAGCGGGAAGAATTCCAAAATTTGCCAAAAATTTTTTAAATGGGCAAAATTCCATTCGAGCCGCGATTGATACTTTTATTTCGGAAGTGAAATTACATAAGTACCCTTCCCCTGAACACAGTTTCGATTAGTCGAAAAAATCAAACCCTCTTAGCCAAATAAAAACCACCTAAAACCCAGCCTTCTGGCTCTTTTCGCAGTGTGTCTTGCAAATATTTCAGAATCATAAAACCGTTTTTTTTGCAAACACTTTCGATGTACGGGAATGAATGAGAATATCGGCCACTTTTACCTAATATGTATGGTTCAGTTTCGCAACTCTCCGTCGTAAAAATAAACCCAGCATTAGGAGCAGCACGCTTCGCCGCGCTTTCAAAAACGCGAGAAAGATTCCCGAGATAAATAAATGTATCAGCGGAGATAAAAAGATCAAATTTGTAAGCGTGGGTGTCTAGACTATCTATTAGATCTCCTAAAATTAGCTTGTCATATATGTTCTTTTTTTTTGCCTCTTCGAGCATTTTTGAAGACAAATCAATGCCACAAATTTTTTCGTAAACCCCATTGAAAGCAATACCACAAAGACCGGTTCCACAACCTAAATCAACTGCATTTTTGGCTTTATCCGGAAAGATTTCTGCAAAATTATCGAACATATTTCGCAATTTAGTTGGAGTATTGTACTGCAAATCAATTGTAAGATGCCTCTCAAAACGAGGCGCATACTCATCAAAAACCTTTGCCACGTACTCCTTTGGCGCAACCTCGGTCGTTTTACCCGTTAATGAATCCAAGAGATGCTGAACATGTTTAGCTTGTGGATTAAGCGCTAAAGCCATCTTATAGAAATCTATAGCTTGCTGATTTTGCCCTAAACCCTTTAATGTATTACCGAGGTTAACGTGTCCTTCAAAATGATTAGGGTTAATTGTTACCGCTTTTTTATAACAATTCATAGCCTCTGGTATTTTTTCCATTTTTTGAAGGACGTTTCCCAAATTAATGTAAGCCTCATAATAATCATTTTTTTGTTGAATGGCACATTGAAAGGACATCTCAGCATCTTCAAGTCTATTGCATTCTAGAAAAAGTACTCCTAAATTATTATAGGCGGCCGAATTCTTCGGGTTTAAGTCGAGCGCTCTTTTAAAAGCTAATTTGGCTTCATCGAACAGGTTAAGTCTGAACAACGCAAAGCCACGGGCGTTGTGTGTCTCTCCTTCATATGGTTCTAATTGAATAGATTTTTCAAATGATTCCAAGGCGTTTTGATTATCACCGTTTTTCGAATAAATAGCACCTTTAAGATTTAATAATAGATAATTATTTTTATATTCAGAGTGTGCTTTATCTATCATTTCGAAAGCTTCTCTAAGATTTCCCTGTGAATAGTAATTTGATATCGTTTGTATTAGTTCAATAGGAACATTACTTTTCTTATCTTGGATAGTTGTCAGGTCATGTAATGCTTTTTTTGCTTCCTGATTAGATGGATATTTAGAGAGGATTGAGCTATATATTTTTTCGGCCTCTGAAAAATCCTTCTTTTTAACAAGTCTGTTTGCTTTGGCAAGGAGGGAATTAACGGATCCGCTGGTCATATCTGCTTTTATTTATTCATGTTTATATTTCTACCAAAACTTCCAGTGACTTTTGGGCTCAACCTCAGAGACTAGATTATTCCCAGGAAAATTGGTTACGAGCAATAGCTTTGAATCATCCCTCAACTTGTCAAGTCCCATTTCCTGATATGACTGAACCAATACCATTAGTGCCCTCTCGACAGCGGGAGTCTCGGAATAGACCTCGACAACTTCTTTTGCTCTACCAACCGCCGCGACATAGTAACCTCGATTATAGTAATACTCCGCCACATTTGCCTCATGATCTGCCAATGTATTAACAATAAGTTGCATTCTTCCTCGGGCATCCTCTGAATATTTACTATTAGGATAAAGAACAATTAACTCTCTAAAGGTTTCAAAGGCATATTTCAGAGAACTAGGATCTTTCTCGCTTAAGTCCGCACCTAAAAAACTGAAAACACCGGTATTTTCACTTAGGTATATATAGCCTTTTAAATAGTGTGCGTAGTCGACATTGACATGTTTAGGATGCTCCCTAATAAACCGATCACATGTCGCTACAGCTTCGGCGTCACTGGCGTGTTTCCATTGTGAAAAAGCCAACTCTAATGTTGCTTGTTGCGCAAAACCACCATAGGGAAATCTAGATTCTAGTTTTTGATAATAGTCAATCGCACTATCATATCGCTTCCTGGCAAGTTCTTTTCTCCCCGCGTCATAAAGTTGTTCGGCCGTCCAATCTGCTGTTTTATCATAATCACGACTTGCACAGCCACATAGCCAAACAAAAATAGAAATTACTGTTAATATTCTCCTCATAACCTATATTTTATACTAAAGTTTAATAATAATGCTCACGATATTACATTTTTTAATCAATGAAACCCACAGAGGGTAAACTGGAGTTCACTGTACCTTTTAATCTGATGGGAATCAGAATTGACAAGGGAATCGCAATTATATTGCCAAAATACTCGCGTGGACAAATCCAAAAGTGGCTAAAAAATGGGAGTATTACAATAGATGACAAACCTGTCTTGCCAAAGTTAAAAATATGGGGAGGAGAAAAAATCAGCATTATCGTGCAAGATAATGTTAATAATAATAAATATCAAGCAGAGGAAATGCCACTTGACATCGTTTACGAAGATAAGGAAATTATGGTTGTTAACAAGCCTCCCGGTCTCGTTATGCATCCTGGTAATGGCAATTGGACCGGCACATTATTGAATGGATTGCTCCATCACAACAATGACCTAGCCACCCTACCTAGAGCAGGAATAGTTCATCGACTTGATAAAGAGACTAGCGGTCTACTAGTGGTAGCAAAAACACCAATGGCTCGATCATCACTGATCGATCAGCTTCAAAAGAGAGTGATGACTCGGGAATATACTGCCGTTGCTTCGGGAATAATAAAAAAAAATGGTTTCATAGAGGAGCCGATTGGTCGGCATCCTATCCATCGAACGAGAATGTGTGTTTCAAAAAAAGGTAAAGATGCTATAACTCACTATAATCCTATCGAGAGTGGGCTTGATTGGACTCTGCTAAATTGCAAACTCGAGACTGGACGAACTCATCAGATAAGAGTTCATCTCACCCATATGGGCCATCCGCTTATAGGAGACCATTTGTATAAAAATAGACGTATTAGGTTTGATTTCCATAGACAAGCGCTTCATGCATCGCGTCTGGTATGTAATCATCCAGTACTCAATAAAAAAATGTGTTGGGAAATTTCAATACCTACAGACATGGAAGAATTGTTAAAAGGACTACGTGATAACCGGAGCTAAAAACATATTTATACCCGATTGGCCCGCACCAAGAAATGTTAAAGCGATTATCACTCAACGCTTAGGTGGGACGAGCCCACCTCCGTACAATTCTTTTAATCTGAGTTATTCGGTTGGTGATTCGGAGAGGCACGTAACAAACAATAGACTGTTACTAGAAAAAATAATAAAAAAATCACCTCGTTGGTTAAAACAGATTCATGGGGCAAATGTGGTCCTCGCGGAGACAATAAATGACTCACAAGTAGAAGCTGACGGATCTTTCACCAGAAAAAACAATGTTGTCTGTGCACTAACCGTAGCTGACTGTGTTCCAATTCTAATTTGTGACAATAGCGGAACTACTGTTGCCGCAATTCATGCCGGATGGAAGGGAATATTTGGTGGGATCCTCGAGACAACTGTAAACCTTCTCTCTATTAGCGCTACCAACACCTTGGTATATCTCGGACCGGGAATCGGGCCAAAAGCATTTGAGATTGGTCCCGACGTTTATGAAATAATATGTGGTCAGCCCAGTTTCAAACAAAACGAGATTTTAGAGCATCCCAAAAACAATAAATGGTACGCAAATTTGTTTCAAATTATAACAAATCGTTTTTTGGCAATGCAGATTGAAAATATTTATGGAGGTAACGTTTGTACTTACGGCAACCCTGAGTTATATTTTTCTAATAGGCGTGACAACCCAACAGGAAGAATGGCGGCATGTATTTGGCTTGAACAATGAAGATTTGATCAATTTCCCACGCTATCCTGTAAAAATTGTTTGGCATATTCAATATCTCGCAGGCGAGTCATTGCGGGAAGACTATTCCAAATTTTTTTTCCATAAGATTTCGATACTAAACGAGGGTCACAAATCATTAAAACCCCTTTATCATCGTCATCTCTGATCAATCTCCCTGCGCCTTGTTTTAATGTTAGTATCGCCTTTGGCAACTGGTACTCTATAAAAGGATTGAATCCAAGCTTCCTCATTCTTCGTATTCGAGCAGCTAACACTGGATCGTCAGGACGACCAAAAGGCACTCTATCAATAATAACGAGTGATAGGGACTTCCCCCTCACATCGACCCCCTCCCAAAAAGACATTGTTCCAATTAAAATTGCATTGCCAAGTTTACGAAACTTATCAAGCAATGTGGATTTTGGTTGCATACCTTGCACAAGAATTGGAAAATCATAACCTTGATCTTTTAGTTTATGGCGCAAAACCAAATCGGCTTTTTGCATAGCTCTAGCACTGGTAAACAAAAAGAAGGTCCTTCCTCCAGCTGCTAATATTAACGACAAGGCACTATCAACAGCTTTTTCTGTGTAACTCTCGTCATTCGGTTCCGGCAAACCATGAGGAAGAAATAGACGGGCGTTATTTCCAAAATCATATGGACTATCCCAACTCTTTGTTACTGCAGTCTCAAGACCTAGTTGCCCTATGTAATGACTAAAATCTTTGTTAACCGATAGAGTTGCACTCGTAAATACCCACGTTTGGGACCGACTCTCCAAATGATTTTTAAAGACCTTTGCCACATTCAAAGGAGTTCTGTTAAAGTGCAACGACTTTGTAAAAGTTTCTAGCCAACTTACAGTTTCCTCATCATCATTTGCTCCTTCATTTTCCTCTGATTGCTCCCATTTCCTCAAACGCTCAATTAAAACTGTCGCTCTGGACATGCAATTCATTAATCCAGTTGATCGGTCTTTTTGATCCTCTAAATCAATTTTTAAATTTGTCAGCTGCTTTAAAAGAGTCTCATAAAGATATAAGAATTTTTTCTGCGTAAAAAACACTGATTGGGGGTATCGATCATTTTTTAGGGCTGAAATATTACAGATATCCCCGATTGAATTTTCCAAAAGATCAACACTTTTTCTTAATTGCTTACTATCCCCCGCATTTTCTAATATTTCAATACGGGAATCTCGAACCAACTCCATTATTTGATTAGTTGAGATAGAATCCCCAAAAAAAAGACTCGCAATTTCGGGCAACAAATGCGCTTCATCAAAAACAACAGCCTGACAGTCAGGCAGCAACTCGGATAAACCCACATCGCGGAGCAATATATCTGCAAAAAAAAGATGGTGGTTAACTACCACCATATCAGAATTCATTGCATCTGCACGCGCTTTTATTACAAAACATGTATCATAAAATTCACAATCTGTGCCGAGGCAATTATCACGGCTTGAGACTACGGAATTCCATATTTCAGCGTTCTCAGATACATCTGCCAAGAGAGTTTTATCTCCTGTATTACTAAATCGAGCGTATTCTTCTATCTTGATAAAATTTTGCAAATCAACTTTTGTGCGAAACCGTCCCTCGGATTTTGTTCGATGCAAATAATGATGGCAAATGTAGTTGGATCTACCTTTAAGTAGAGAAATTCGATTTTTTAATCCTAGAGCTTTTTTTACTTTGGGAATATCTTTCAAAAAGAGCTGATCCTGAAGAGTTTTCGTTCCAGTGGAAATAATAATCTTACACTCTTTCAATAAAGCTGGCACAAGATAAGCGAAAGTTTTACCCGTACCCGTTCCAGCTTCCGCCACAAGAATACTTTCTTTATCTAGGGCAGAGGATACCGCAAGAGACATTTCTACTTGCTCACGACGGTATTTATACCTGTCAATACTTTTTGACAATGGGCCATTTTCACTAAAGTATTCATTCATACAACAAGTTAATGCGCGATTCCTGATAAATTAAACTATAATCTACTCTATATCATTCACTGAAAACAAATCAATGATAAAGCTTAGAGTATTATCGATTGCGAACTTTTTTGCCGCCTTATTTTTTTTCTACTGCCTGTTTAACACAGAGGGGGGTAGATTTGCAGCATGCTTTGCATTGATAATCTTCCACATAATAATCGGCTTTGGGTTGCTAAAACGGGCAAACTGGGCTAGAGCCTTAATGATTGTTTACAGCACATTTCAAATATTTGCCGTGTTGACTGCTTCGGTAGTTTCAATATTAAGCCTCCAATATAAACCCATCTCTAGTTGGACAATGTTAATTTTATTCTTATTATTTACTATGGGGCCTTTCTTAGCATGGGCAATATTTTTTCTTATTAATCCGAAGACCAAATCTATTTTTTTGGTAAAGGATTAATAATCTTCTTCTAGATGTTTATTCTTGAACCGCTTAGGGATTTTTTGGTCGCTTTTTACCCCTAATTCAACTAGCTTCTCTGCTTGTGAAATCAGACTTCGACTACCGCCCGTTGATAATCGTTTTTCTGCACTTTGAAAACTATCTACTGTTTTCTTCAAATTATCACCAAGGTGTTCCAAATCTTTAAGAAACCTTATAAATTGCTCATATAACAACCTCCCACGATTACTAATTTCATAAACATTTTCATTTTGCTTGTGCTGTCTCCAAATATCTTGAACCAAATGAATAGCTAACACCAAATTAGTATGCCCTAATACAAACACTTTTTTCTCAAAAGCATTTGATAATAAATTTGCATCCTCTCTGATTGCTTCTAGAAAAGCCTGTTCAATGGGAACAAACATGAGAACCATATCTGGTGAGTTTAATTCTTCTTGATATTTTTTCCCTGCCAATTCAGAAACTCTAGCCCGCACCGCCGCAATATGTTTTTTTAGAGCTTCTTGCTTTAATTGTTTATTTTCAATACTTTCATATTCTACCCACGCGTTTAAAGTCACCTTAGAATCAATTACAAGATGCCTATTATCTGGTAAATCTATAATAACATCTGGTATTTTTTTCCCGCCATCCTCAGACTTTTGTGGATCTTGTAGACGGTAATTCTCATTCTCTCTTAGACCCCATTTTTGCAAAATTTCCACTAAAACACTCTCCCCCCATGCCCCCCTAGCTTGTGATTTGGAGGTCAACGCGTTGGTAAGATTTTTAGCATCTTGATGCATTGAGCTAACTATTTCCTGAAACATGGAAAATTTTTCACCGAACTGGATATGACTATTTTTAAAACTCTCGACTTGATTGTTCATATCTGACCTATATGTTTTAAGGGTCTGCTGCATTGGTTTAAGAATATTTTCTAAACTTATTTCATTTTTTCTTAAAAACTTACTTTCTTGAGATTCCCATATTTTAGCGGTAAGAATCCTAGCTAACTCCTCTTGATTGCTGTGGCCTGCCACCCGTTCTTTGAGCGTAGCTATCTCAATGAGCAAAGATTTATTAAACTTATCAAGTTTCTTTCGTCTTTTTTCATAGACCCATGCACAGAGGGCATATCCAAAAACCAAACCGGTAAATTTTATAAGTAAAAGTAAGAGAATATATTCGCTCATATTGGTGAAAATCCAAATTTGAAACTACAACTGGTCAGTATTATTGTGGTTGCGTCCGACTCTTTTCCTTTCGTGCTCTTTAAGAACACTCTTCCGAAGCCTAACAGTTTTGGGAGTGATTTCAACCCACTCATCATCAGCGATAAAACTAATTGCTTTTTCCAATGTAAGCTGGATGGGCGGGATTAAATTTATAGCATCATCTTTGCCCGATGCTCTAACATTTGTTAACTGCTTTGTTTTAACAGGGTTAACAACAAGGTCATTGTCCCGACTATTTAATCCAATAATCATCCCCTCGTATACTATATCGCCAGGCTTAACAAACATTCTCCCCCTATCTTGTAACTTCCACAAAGCGTAGCCAACAGCATTTCCTCTAATCTGGGAAATTAGCACCCCTCTTCGATCTGTTGAAAGTGGCGGCGAAATTGGACCATACGAATCAAAAATGTGACTCGCGATACCGGTTCCTTTTGTCAAGGTCAAAAAATCATTTTGAAATCCAATTAAGCCTTTAGCTGGAACCTTATACTCAAGGCGTACCCTTCCCTTTCCGTTATTCTCCATTTCGAGAAGCTCGCCCCGGCGTTTTCCTATCTCTTCCATCACGACTCCTTGAGACGATTCCTCTATGTCAGCTGCCAAAAGTTCATAGGGCTCTTTCTGAACTCCATCAACTGTCTTCTTTACCACCCTCGGCCGCCCTACGGCTAGTTCGTAGCCTTCTCGGCGCATATTCTCCAAAAGAATTGATAAATGTAATTCTCCTCTTCCTGACACTACAAAAGTATCAGAATCTGTGGTGAACTCCACCTTCAAGGCAACATTTGACTGAAGCTCCTTCTGTAACCTATCTTTTAGCTGCCGGCTTGTAACATATTTACCTTCGCGTCCTACGAGCGGGGAATTGTTGACCATAAAATTCATAGTAAGTGTCGGCTCATCTACTTTAAGTAGTGGCAGAGCATTTGGTTGGCCTACATTGCAGACGGTGTCCCCAATCCCAATTTGATTAACCCCGGTAATGAGAACAATATCACCCGCAAAAGCCTCCTCTACTACCACTCGCTCTAGACCTTTGAACTTTAATACTTGACTTATCTTGACTGTCTCTGGCCCTGTTGCCGGCCCCTTGCATAGCCACGCATTTTGCCCAGTGGAGATTTTCCCTGCAGTTATTCTCCCTATTCCAATTCTTCCCACAAAACTTGAATAATCCAAGGAACATATTTGCAATTGCAAACTCCCTTCAATATTCATTTTTTTTAATGGAACCTTCTCAACAATCAGGTCTAAAAGGGGCCGCATATCATCTTTATTGTCGTCCAAAGACAGCTTGGCCCATCCCTCCAAGGCCGACGCAAATATCGTACAAAAATCTAATTGTTCATCAGTTGCTCCAAGTTGATCAAACAAGTCAAAGGTATTATTTATCACCCAATCTATACGTGCTTCTTTTCTGTCGGCCTTGTTCACAACCACTATGGGCTTAAGACCTAAAGCAAGTGCCTTTTTTGTAACAAATCTGGTCTGAGGCATAGGTCCTTCAACCGCGTCTACAAGTAACAGCACGCTGTCAACCATGGATAAAACCCGTTCTACTTCTCCTCCAAAGTCTGCATGACCAGGGGTGTCTATTATATTGATGTGGATGCCAAGATATTCAATGGAACAATTTTTTGAAATTATCGTTATTCCTCGTTCTTTTTCCAGATCGTTTGAATCCATAACACGATCTTCTACTTGTTTGTGAGCCGAAAATGTGCCTGCTTGGCGGAGCAACTTATCGACTAAAGTGGTTTTGCCATGATCCACGTGAGCTATGATAGCAATATTACGGATGTTTTTATTCACTCATTTATCCTAGAAATTATTTTTTTAAATATTGTCACTAACTACAGCCCCATAACAAATGGTTCCCCAGAGCTCAAATAACCGATTTCTTTCGCATCTTTACATCCGGCTTGTCGTAATATTCGAATTATCTCCAGAGAATGTTTTTCTTCAGTGGTAATTAATAATCCACCGCTTGTTTGAGGATCGCATAAAATAGTATTCCATTTGTCATTCTCAATCAGTTGCACACTATCTTTAAAACTTCGCCAATTTCTAGATGACGCTCCAGACATTACACCGGATTTTATCAATTCCAAAGCCTCAGGTATTATGGGGACATCATCTAGAGTAATTCGTGCTACCAATCTTGAAGCCCTGCAGACTTCTAATAAATGCCCTATTAAGCCGAAACCGGTAACATCAGTCATAGCGTGAATACCTTCCATTTCCGCGAGCCGACTGCCAACAGAGTTTAATTGAGTTGTGAGATGTAGGAATTTTTGATATGTCTTTTGATTAACAGTTTGAGTCTTTAATGCAGCTGAAATAACTCCCACTCCAATGGGTTTGGTAATAATCAGTCTATCACCGGCTCTTGCGTGACTATTTGCTTTTATGTTTTTCGGATTAATTAGTCCCAAAGCAATGAGTCCGTAAAAAGGTTCTTTGCTATCAATTGAATGCCCACCAGCTATTGGCACTTTAATTTCGCGGCAAACCGATTCTCCTCCTTGTAAAATTTTTTTAATCACGTGTTCCGGAATCTTATCTATAGGAAAACCTAGAACAGAGAGTGCTAATATGGGCTTTCCACCCATTGCGTAAACGTCTGAAAAAGCATTGGTGGCTGCGATACGTCCAAAATCATACGGATCATCAACAACTGGAGCAAAAAAATCAGTTGTAACGACTACTGCTTGAGATTCGTTGATTTGATATACGGAAGCATCATCTGCGTTATCAAGACCAATGAGTAAGTTTGGAACCAATTTTGTATTTTTCAGCTCTGTAAGTAGCCGGTTCAAAACATCAGGAGCGATTTTACAACCGCATCCCCCACCGTGCGTAAATTCCGTCAACTTTATTTCCATGATTCAAGTATCTTAATTAGTGTTGTAAAGTTTACCCATGAGCAGTACTCTGCGGATGGCAGATTTTAATATACAAATGAAAAAATACACAGCCTCTCCTTCACAATTTGAAGATTTTGACACGATCATTGACGTACGTTCGCCCGCAGAGTATGAACTTGACCACGTTCCTAAGTCAATCAACTTGCCGGTTCTTAGCAATAAAGAGCGTCATCTTGTCGGCAAAGCCTATAATGAGATTTCTCCTTTCAAGGCAAAAATTACCGGTGGACACCTAGTCGCTCGCAATATTGCGCATCATATTTCCCAATTTCTGAGCCACCAACCTCGGTCTTGGAGACCTTTGATATATTGTTGGCGAGGGGGGCAAAGAAGCAGAGCAATGGCCACTGTCTTGCGTGAAGTCGGATGGGATGCGCATACACTAAAAGGGGGATATAAGGAATACCGGAAATTTATACGACAACAAATACCAATTTTGTGCAAAAAGCTAAAATTTTGTGTGATCTGCGGCCCAACAGGATCAGGGAAAAGTCATGTTTTAAAAGAACTCCAGAACAACGGCGAGCAAATTTTAGACCTCGAGAATGTAGCTAATCACCGAGGATCAGTATTAGGATGGATACCAGATAAACCTCAAAAACCTCAAAAACGGTTTGACAGTAAAATTTGGGAAATTTTAAAATCATTTGATGTAACCAAGAGCGTTTTTGTTGAATCCGAGAGCAAGAAAATCGGAGATATTCAAGTACCAGATGCACTAATTTACAAAATGTGGGATTCAGACTGTGTTATCCTGAAAATTGATCGGGCCTTACGAGTGGAGATTTTGTTAAAAGATTACTTATACTTCGTAAATAATCCAAGTAAGTTGTTACACAGCCTACAGCCATTAAAAAGAAACCTTAGTAAAACAGTCTTCCTTGAATGGGAACATCTTATAAAAACAAATAAAATGCATGATTTTGTCGAACAAATTTTAGAAAAACATTATGACCCTGCTTACGAAAAATCAATTAAATCTCACTATAAAAAGTTAGAGGACGCGTTAATAATAAACGTTGATAAGCTTAAAAATCATACTTTTGACAATTTGGCCAAAGACATCAAAAGCAATCTCGATAAATTGCAAATTGCGAAGGAAGCCCATGACTATCGGCCTTAGAATAAGTGTTTACTCCACCAAAGGAGCGCAGATCGGCGTCCCAAAATTAATAAAAAGCTTGGTCAAACACGATGCCGGCGCAACTTTTTTCTTCTCGATGGGTCCAGACTACGACTTTTACTCAATATCGCAGTTATTTCGATCAATAGGTATGGGCCATCTTAACCTTAAATCAACGTTCAGTAGAAAACTGATCAATCCTCCTTGGTTAAACAAAGAATGCATAGATGTTATTAAAACCACGAAAAAGCAGGGATACGAAATAGGAGTCAATGCATTCAACGCAAATGCGTGGTTGGGAAAGGTGAGGCGAGCAACACCAAATTGGACGGCCTTACAGATGAAATTAGCAAGAGCTGAGTTTTGTAAAATTTTCGACGAACCTCCTTTTGCTTCAGCGGCGCCTTTTTGGCAAATGAACAAAGAAGCCTACCGCCTCAACCAACGTCTTGGCTACAAATATTCCTCGGATACCCGAGGGTCCCACGCCTATATCCCTATATTTCAGGGCGAAATTATCGGCTGCCCTCAAATTCCGACGACACTTCATACAATTTCCGAAATCGTTTTACAAAAAAAACAATCCTCTAAAACTGCTATTAATAATTTATTACAATTGACTCAAAAAAGTCTCCATCATGTATACGCAGCAAATGCCGAATCAGAGGGGATTAAATATCATGAAGCGTTCGACACGCTATTGGGAGAATGGCGTAAAAGAAAATATCAAATTGTTTCCCTGAAAGAACATCTGGATAATTCTGTAAAGGATTTGCCAAGACACACAATAACATCGGTTAAGATAGCAGGTATAGCACGTCTGGTTGAAAAACAAGGATCTGAATTTTTAATTTAGTAAAAAAAGTTTATTTGATTTATATAAAGGATTACATATGAGCGAATCGCTTTTGGGTTTAAAAGTTCCGCATTTCACCGCATCTTCAACATCTGAAAAACCTTTTTCATTAGAAAATTACTCTGGATCACCTTTGGTTCTTTATTTTTATCCGAAGGATAATACTCCTGGCTGTACCGCGGAAACCATACAATTTAATGAGTTACATTCTGATTTTGAAAAACTAAATTGTACCATTATTGGAATTTCGAAAGATTCGATTGGCTCACACAGAAAGTTCATATCAAAATTCAACCTGGTTTTCGATCTAATATCCGATGAGGAAGGTCACATCTGCGATATGTTCGGAGTAATGAAAATGAAAAATATGTATGGTAGAAAGTACCTAGGAATTGAAAGGAGCACCTTTCTCATTGACCGAGATCAAAAGGTGGTTAAAGAATGGAGAAAAGTAAAAGTTCCAGGGCATGCGGCTGAGGTGCTTAAATCGGCAAAATCTTTATGACGATAAAATTATTTTAGATTGTTTTACGTTTGTTTTTCTGTGTTCCGTAAACATCTACAAAACTTACAATAGGTTTATTAATGCAAAACGCCAATATAAAACCAATTCCCGGAAAAGTTCTGACTGCAAAAAAGTTATTTGTATTGGATACTAATGTCCTTGTTCACGATCCAAGGAGTCTATTTAAGTTTAAAGAGCACGATATCTACATATCAATTTATACGCTTGAAGAATTAGATAGAAATAAACGCGGAATGTCCGAAGTTGCTCGGAATGCGCGGCAAGCCAGCCGTTTTTTAGACTCGATAGTAAAAGACTATCAAGGAAATATAGATGATGGGATCTCTCTTGATAAAACAGATGGCGAAGGGGTTAGGGGACGCCTTTTTCTGCAAACTGAATCATTCGAGAGCACGATTCCAGCCGGAATGTCAATAGGAAAAGTAGATAATCATATCATCTCACTAGTTAACTACTTACAGGAACAAAAATCAAGTCGCGACACTATCCTTGTCAGTAAAGATATTAACATGCGTATAAAGGCCCGAGCCTTGGGCCTCAGGGCTGAAGATTATCATAGCGACCAAGTTTTAGAAGACAGTGAAAATCTTCATTGCGGTGCACGAAAAGCACCCGAAAACTTATTGGTTAATCATGGTAACAGTATAGAATCGTGGCAAAAGGACGGGCATACTTTTTATAAAATTCAAAATCCTATGTGTGGTAATTTTCTTCCAAATGAATTTTTATATCAAAAAGGGGCGGAGAAAAATTTATTATTACAAGTAAAGGAAGTATCAAAAAATTCTGTCATATTAAGCACTATTGATAATTATAGTAAACCACAACAGGCTGTTTGGGGAATCACAGCTCGAAATCAAGAACAAACTTTCGCACTCAACCTTCTTATGGATCCTCAGGTTCATTTTGTGAGTCTCATTGGAGTGGCTGGCACCGGTAAAACCTTGCTAGCTCTGGCAGCAGGATTAACGCAAACAATGGAAACCCGCAGATTTTCAGAAATTATCATTACTAGAAATACGATGCCGATAGGTGAAGACATTGGATTTCTGCCCGGTACAGAAGAGGAGAAAATGAACCCCTGGATGGGTGCAATCGAAGATAACATTGAGGTTCTTAATAATACGGATGAAAACTTTGGCAAATGGGGCCAAGCAGCGACAAACGATCTGTTATCATCAAGAATCAGCGTAAAATCCCTGAACTTTATGCGCGGAAGAACATTTACCAACAAGTATTTGATAATTGATGAAGCTCAAAACTTAACTCCAACACAAATGAAAACATTGATTACAAGAGCGGGACAAGGCACCAAAGTTATTTGCCTAGGTAACAATTCTCAAATTGATTCTCCCTATTTAACGGAGGATAGTTCAGGGTTGACTTATGTAGTCGATAGATTCAAGGAGTGGTCAGGTTCCGGACACATTACTCTATCAAGAGGTGAACGCTCAACACTAGCCGACTTTGCCACGGAAAATCTTTAACTGGCCGCTTTTATCAATTGACAATCAGTACCGAGTGTCGCTTAAGTGATTAGTAAAGCGGGTAAACTCTCCTTGAAACGTTAATAATATTTGTCCAGTTGGGCCATTTCTTTGCTTCGCGACAATCAATTCAGCAGTACCCTTATCAGGTGAATCGGGATTATAAACCTCATCACGGTAAATGAATAAAATAACGTCTGCATCCTGCTCAATCGCACCCGACTCTCGGAGATCCGACATAACCGGTCGTTTGTTTGGTCTTTGTTCAACGCTTCTGTTAAGCTGCGATAAAGCCACGACAGGCACTTGTAACTCCTTAGCCAGCGATTTCAAAGACCGTGATATTTCAGAGATTTCCGTAGCCCTATTCTCACCAGAAGAGGGCGAGGACATCAGCTGTAAATAATCAATTATTATTAGCCCCAATTTTTTATACTCACGATGTAAGCGCCTTGCTCGGGCTCTTAATTCCAGAGCATTCAACGCGCCGGCTTCATCAATTTGTATCGGGGCATTCGTAAGTTTTACAACCGGGTCAGTGAACCTACCCCATTCCTCTACGGAAAGTCGACCTGTCCGAAGTTTATGTTGGTCAAACTTACCCATTGATCCTAAAGTCCTCATTACTAATTGAGAAGCTGACATTTCCATCGAAAAAATCCCAACCGGCAATCCTGAATTTACAGCGACATGCTCAGCTATATTCAGAGCCAAGGCCGTTTTACCCATTGAAGGCCTTCCTGCTATGATTATTAAATCTCCCTCTTGGAAACCGGCAGTCATTCTATCTAGATCGGTAAATCCGGTGGGAATGCCTGTAATGTCTGAAGGGTTTTCTTGGTTATATAGCGCCTCTACTTTTTCCACAACTTCCGTTATGACGGGCTCTAATTTTGAGAATCCTTGCTGGATTTTAGATCCGTGTTCCGAAATCGCAAAAATTTTCGACTCCGCCTCATCAACAACCTGAGACGCCGGTTTCCCCATAGGACTGAAAGAGGAATCCACAATCTGATTTGCCACTGCAGCTAAGCTACGCAAAACCGCTTTTTCCCGAACAATTTCCGCATACCTTTTGGTATTTTCACTAGAAGGCGTATTTTGGACTAGTAGGCCAAGATAGGCTAACCCTCCAACTCCCTCAAGTTCCTCTGTGCTAGATAGGCTCTCAGAAACTGTAATAGCATCAGCAGCCTTGTTTGCATCGACCAAAGCGCTAATGTGACGGAAAATAAACTTATGCCTTTTCTGATAAAACTCTTCTTCGGAAATTATATCAGCGACTCTAACCCAAACTGAATTATCCAGTAAAAGTCCACCAAGGACAGCTTGCTCTGCCTCAACCGAATGCGGAGGAGTTTTAAGTGAACTTATCTCCTCTGTATTTCCGTTAGCATAAGCATCAGCCATAAATCGTTACTTTCCTTTTCCACTGTTAAGCTAACTGTTGACTCAATCATTTACAAAAAACACTAACCAGCTTCAACCAAAACAATTATTTCCACAATCACATCGGGGTGGAGTGATATATTTACAGCATGCTCTCCGATTTCTTTAATTGGCCCGTGGGGCAATTGGATAGAAGATTTTTGAATTTCATGACCTGACGATTTAAGCAGCTCAGCGATATCGTGATTTGTGACTGACCCAAAAAGTCTTCCCTCTATACTGGCTTGTTGTGAAATCTTAACTTTCAATTCTCTCATTTGCTCAGATTTGAGTTGAGCCTCCTCCAAAACCTTTTTCTCTTGCGTTTCTAGTTCTTGTCGCCTTTCTTCAAAAACAGCCTTATTCTCTTTTGTAGCCCGCTGTGCTTTTCCAGACGGAATCAAAAAATTTCGAGCATAACCGTCTTTTACGCTAACAACATCCCCAAGATGGCCAAGGTTTTGAATTTTTTCTAAAAGGATAATTTCCATAACTTATTCTCGCCTAATGTAGATCGGTGTACGGTAAAAGAGCCAGAAAACGCGCTCTTTTAATCGCCACCGATAATTGCCTTTGATACCTTGCGCGGGTCCCAGTTATTCGCGCAGGTATTATCTTTCCATTTTCGTTGATAAAGTCTTTCAAAATTTCAACATCTTTATAATCCACCCAATCTATCCTCTCGGCTGTGAATCTACAAAACTTTCTTCTTTTAAATAGTGGCTTAGAAAAGTTTTTTTTCTCTTTACCCTTTCGTGCGTTCTTTCTCATAAATGCCATACTAAAATCTCCAATGTAGGAAAAACAAAATGAATAGGATTCTTTGATTAGTCATTGGTAACCGTTTCTTCTTCAACCTTTTTATTTTCTGCTTCGACAACCGACTCTTCTTCGGTTTTACTCTGCGCTTCGCTTTCCTTTGGTATCTCAGATTTTTCCTTATCTGAGGCTGCTTCCCCTATTATTTGCCTGGTTTTCTCCTCTTTCATCATCGGAGAAGCGGCAACTACCGCTGTTTTTCTGATAATGATCAGATTCCGAATAACAGCGTCATTAAATTTAAAAGATGTTTCTAATTCCTCTAGAGCTGCACTGTTACACTCTACATTCATGAGAATATAATGCGCTTTGTGAATTTTATTTATGGGGTAAGCCAGCTGCCTTCGACCCCAGTCCTCTAGTCGATGGGTTACACCACCGCTTTCACTGACTATAGTCGAATATCTTTCAATCATTGCTGGCACTTGCTCGCTCTGATCTGGGTGTACTATAAATACTATTTCGTAATGTTTCATTTTGACTCCCTATGGTTAGTTACTCGAAAAGTCCCAAGTAAAAGCCCCAGATTCGTAAAGATCTGGGGCAGGAAATAGACGAAATTGTACCGCAATGCAGCACATTATCAAAGCTTAAATATGCCTAAATCAAACCATGTAACCTTTAACAAATCAAATACGCAAGAGAAAGTAAAATATTTATCTTAAACTAAAACATTCCTTGTATAATGGACGTAAACATTACGGGTAGCGACAACATGGACTATAATAAAACTGAGAGAGTTTTACGTTTATTCTTGATGGTTGGTTTGATTTCCTTCCTTTTGTGGGTTAACACGGCATCAGCAGATTTAGATGAAACTTATAAAAAAGGTCTGTCAGCACTCAAGAACGGAGAATATAGTCAAGCGTTGGAATATTTAGGGGTAGCAGCGACTAACCAAAATCCAAACGCGCAGTTTACACTTGGCCAAATATTTCGCTCAGGGATAGGAGTGGCAGCGAACTTAAATACTTCTTTGCGTTGGTTTGAAGCCTCAGCTAAAAATAACCACGTAACCGGACAGTACGTCATCAGCTGGATGTATCGTAATGGAATTGGAACTGATGTTAACCAAGAAAAATCTTTCGTGTGGATGCTAAAAGCAGCAGAAAGCGGATTTATGCAAGCTAGGACTGAGGTTGCTTGGATGTACGCCACAGGGACAGGTGTAACCCATGATCCTGAGAAATCTTATTTTTGGTATAACATCGCTGCAGATGGTGGAGATAGAGAAGCGCAATACCAACTTGGATTAATCTATAACGCAGGCCATGGCGTTAATAAAGATCATCAGAAGGCTATGGAGTGGCTGAAAGAATCAGCATCACAGAATTACCCTAATGCCCAATATGTTGTCGGGCTGATGTACAGCGTGGGAAGAGGAACCTCGCAAAGTTTTGAAGATGCACTCAACTGGTATTTAAGCGCAGCTGAGCAAGGAAATACGAAAGCGCAAGTTAATTTAGGACTTATGTATTTCACCGGAAGAGGTGTTTTAAAGGATCAGATTGAAGCCCACAAATGGCTGACAATAGCCGAAATCAGTGAACACGATTCGGCAAAAACAAATCGACAACTTATAGAGAGACAAATGACTGATTCCGACATTGCAGAATCTCTAAGACGAGTTACAGATTGGTTTAAAAAATACAATGAGGTAAATTCTTAGCCAGAAAAATATCTTTTTTATAACTTATTGATATTCCCGAAGCCGCTGCCCACGGTTTTGATAAAAATTGATGGTGATAAAGAAAAATAAATCGACAATATTTTGGCAATTAGCCATATTAGCGTTCATTGGATGCGTGGTTTGGCTATTCATTAGCCAGAAAACAACCAGTCAACTAAAAAACCGATATTTTAAGGTAACCGTGGAACTATTAAACAATTGCCAAGTATTTGATGATGCTTTCGTCGTAAAGATTGAACCAACAGGTCAAATATCATTTTTTGCAGATAAAAAAACTGAGATTAACGTAAGATCCGATCACTCAATCCGATTGGCCGCTAGTCCAAAATTTCCTGATTTTGTATATGACGGAGATTTAACAAACGTAGAACCCTATGTTCTATTAACAGCGGACTGCGACCCCCCTGACAGAATAAGAAAAACCTTGGATTCTCTACGCGAGCAGTTCAAGAAAAAGTAAAACCGTTTGCTCAATCCGCTTCATTTGGACGCGAACGATTATAGTCAGTAATTATATTATCGTCTGCCTCAACAAGGCCGCATGCGATTCTCCAGAGTGTTTCTTGAAGCGTTCCAGCCACTACGCTCTCCCACGGAGAACGCCATGACCTCGGATAAACAATACCACCAGCTCCCTTTCTTCCAGAGTATGTATTATGTTCTATCAATCTGCTCTCTGCGCCCGCGCAATTATACTCCCGGATTATAAGTTCCGAATTAAAAGGAAGCCCATTTGCCGAGACTTGTTTCCTAGGATAGTCAATCATATGGGTCATTATTGTATTATTTTCAGAGCGTTTTATTTTTTCGTAATCAACATAATAAGTACCGTTGTATGTTTCACTTACATGAACCCATGAGTTGGCTAATAAAACGCAAGAAAAGAAAAGAAACCCAAACAATAAACAAAATTTTCGAGATAAATATAGCATTAGCTTTTTTTTAATTAATATTACAGCTTTGTTAAGTTTTAATCATTCCCTTCACAACTTTAGCTATTCTCTCTAAATCTGTTGAGGAGAACACCCTGACCAGTGCTACTTTATCATCATAGGAATTATCGGAATCTAACATGTCCATTACTTCCGTGGAAACTGGAGTTTTTTTCGGCTTATTAGCCTCTTCTTGTTGCACATTAGATAACAGCTCAGTAGCCAGTTTATTACCAGTTTTACCTTCATCCAGACCAACTTCGTTAAATAAAAAACTACAAACTCCTTCGAGTTCCCTTCGAACTAGTATAAAGCCATCTGTTCTGTCAACAGCAGCTGTTCTCCCCAACTCGTAGAGCTCGCCAGAGTATCTTTGAGGTATCCAAGACAAAAGTTCTCCTCCAGCGTGCTCAATGGTCTTAACATTACCGGGAGGTTCGTTTTTTCCATCTCTACTGTCTGACACTCCGTCCTCAAACAGGGATGACAGATGTTTAGTCAATCCGATTTTATATTCTTTCCTGATAGCCTCTATTTCTTCTTCAGGTCTCTTAGTCGCCTTCTTACCCGCCAATATATTCCAAAGTACTCGTCCTTCCAATGGTTTTTTTGCAGGTTTATCGCCTATATTACCTTGAGCACTACCTAGCCCCTTGGCTTCGCCATCACCATCTTTAGACATAGCATTCTTTGCCTGCGAATTACGAGATTCTGCTATTAATTTGCGTTGTTGTCGTTTTTGGACTTTCTCTAGGTAAGCTTTGGGAGGACCAAACCTTGCTAAATTAGATATAGTTTGTAACCTATCTAATAAAAAAACCAACAAACCCACTAAAAAAAGAACTCCTATCAACACCGTCCAAACCAGGATACTATCCACCAGTAAATCCTCCTAGCAACGTAAGACAATATATACTATCAAATTATACCTGCTAACCATTATTCCAAATTCACCATATTTAGGTATTAATAAAAAACTATTTTTTATCTGGGACACTGCTAGTAGTTTCGTTCTCACGTGGATACCGGAGCTCTTTTATTTTCTTTTGTTTACGTAAAGCCACTTTTTTTGCCTGTTCCGAAGCTATTTGAGCCTGTTTCTCAACCTCCCAACCAGCTTCGAGTTTCTCCATGTACCTTTCTCTTTGAATAACGACTAGTGCCTCCACATCTTTTTTAACAGCGCTAATCTCTCCTAGAGTTTCCTCTACACTGCCTATATTTCCGCTGACCATATTCATTTTTTCTTGTAAATCATTTTTTAATTTACCTATGGTAGCCTGCTGTTCATCTACTTTTTCACTGAGTTTCTGAAATTGTTGTACCAATGTGTCTGTTCTTTTTTGCACCTGATCTGCTGTCTTTTCAGGAAGTTCAGTGGCTAGTCCATTTGAAACACTAATAGCCTCAGCGATTTGATTTCTAAGATCTTCTTGAGTAGAACTTACCTTTTCCTGTAATTGTAATTGATCAACATTGAACTGCTCTAGCGTATTTTGCATTTGACCTAAAGCATCAACTCCACTATCCATCTCTAATACTCGTTTACCGACAGCTAGCAACATGGCGTCGACCTGACCAACCCGACTATTAAGTTTAGTTGCCATGAATACAAATAGCATAGCGCCAATTATTAGGAAAAAACCACAAACACCCAAAATCATTAAAGAATTTCGTGCATTTTTTTTCGCCGCTGAATTTAACTTTTCTATTCCTGCATTCAACGTTCCTGTTGATGAAGCCGCAACATTTGCGGACTTGTTTGCAACCTCAGCGGAATCGAGAACAACTGAAACAAGAGCTTCAAGGCTCTCCCCTACAGAGTCGGGAAGGTTCTCAATTTCTTTATTAGTGCCAGTGCCTCCGCCAGTAATTTGACTTTCCTCAAACTGATTATCCGTTGAGGTTTTGCCTTCGTCTTTATTTCCAGCGGAATCCTCTTCTTGGTTTTTTTTACCTTCGCTCATATAATAATCCCTTAACTATCTATACTTTTTTAATCTTCGAGATAACCGGTCAACCCTATCTTTTACATCTCCTGTTTCTTCCTTTACCGCCGCTATTCTATCCAGCAGACTGCTAGTCCATTTTATTCGCGCTCGTCTAGCTTTGACTTTACTACCCTCAACGTCTTGAACACTTTGCGAACCAACATCAATACGTCCTTCCAAGTCATTATCAGATAACGATAAATCAATTGCTCCTAAGTCTGCTGTTTCGTTGGGAACTTTGAGATATCTATCCTCCACTTGATTTTCGCCGTCACCAACAAATCTAGCTTTTTCGCCAGCTACAGCCCCTTTTCCCGTGATAGCAGGCAATTGTTTCGCTTCGTCTTTTGAATCCAAGCCACCAGTAAATAATTTAGCTGTCACTCAAATATCCATTTAACATTATTCTAATAAGGACGCCGGAATAACCGCTCGCAAAGAACGAACTGTCCTAGGATAATAATCGGCAGGAACACCAGGCACTTTAAGAAAATTAAGAGCTTCTTTTTTCGAGGAATACGGTCCTGTGACTACAACGTATCGTCTTGTATCAGGATCTCCTGAGATTATTGGAACTATTAGCGCGTTACTGAGTGCCCCATATTGATCTCGCCAATCTTTTGCGTCACCGTAAGTGGTTACAGCAACGTGTTGGAGCAGCCAGTCGCCGTCTTCAAACCCCTCTAAAATAACTCCCCTATTAACCAATTGCCCGGTGGGTTCAGACAAAATACTGCCGCCGTTTTCAATGTCTTCATCCTGCTCGGGTAAAACACGCACCTCTTGCTCATTAAGAAACTGATTATCTTCGATGGGACTCTTTGCTTCTTCAAGTGAATCTATACTTACACTCTGTTCCTTAATAGTCGTTTGCGCACTTCGTTCAATATCTATTAATTCCTTGTTTGGCGGAGCATTGCTGATATTATCATGACGCCTAAAATCACCGGAAATCAAACCTAAAATATTGTCTTTATAAAGAAAACCTATAACCAAGATCGAGATAAAAAGCACCGCTAACATTATCGGCATGACGCGAGGAGCATAATTCTCATCTGTAAGACTACTGCCGGCTACAGAATCTTGCGCTGGATTGTTTTCAGGGGATTGGACCTTTTCCTCAGATTGTTGCGTTGATTGTACGTGGGTAGAACTCTGTCCGAATTCAAAACCGATTTTCTTTACTAAAGCCACCGCTTGCTCGTCAAAACCAAGTGTTTTAGCCAGCCTGAAAAGTTCTTTGACCTCCCCATCGCTCGGCAAAACAAGTTTCCACTTAGATAATTTTTTTCCAAAAGACTCAAGACCTTTTGTATTACTGTTTGGGACAGACAGATCAAGTAATAACACCATTCGAGTCTTCGCTCCTGGGAAGTCGTTTGTTATTCTAGCCATGAGCTGCAACTCACGGTCATTCATCGCACTAAAATCATGGACAACAAGAATCCTATCTGGCTCTGAGGTGTCAGCCTCTCCCCTTGCCTCGGCAACTGTTATATTTGCTAAAATTTGGTTAAATCGATTAATTAAAGTCTCTGTGTTAGACGGAAAATAAACCTCTATCCTTAAATTCTCGAGTTTCCTTAAGCGGCTAATCAATATTTGACCGTAGTGATCAATCAATGAAGTTTTGTTACTAATAATGGCGATGTTTACTTGTCCATTTGCAATTGCTTGGAAAATTTTTTTAAAATTTTGATTATCTTTAGATGACAGAAAAATATCACCATCGTCGTACAAGTCCGGCAGCACCACCTGTTGAGATTTATCCATCATTATTAACTAACTTTACTACCGCGTGGATTTCCATCCTCGTTAAAGAGCATAGATTCTGGAATAGTAGGAACCGGCCTTGATAATGCCTGCCCCCCTCGCTGCGCGGAGTTCAAATTGTAAACATATGCTATTACCTGAGCAACAGCATAGTAAAGATCCTCGGGGATTGGCTGATCCAAATCTGTTGTAAAATATATTGCACGGGCCAAATCGGGGGATTCAAATATTTGTACACCGTTGTCATTTGCCTCTCCCCTTATCCTATGAGCCATAGAATCGATGCCTTTCGCGAGAAGATGAGGAGCTTCATCTGAGGTTGGTTCATAATTAAGTGCCACAGCAAAATGCTCTGGGTTGGTTATAACCACATCCGCATCTTTCACTTTTTCAATCATTCGAGCATTGGCCATTTCTCTTTGCTTACGCCTTATTTGAGCTCGAACTTCCGGTCTACCCTCAACGTCTTTGAGCTCGTCTTTAACCTCCTGCTTTGTCATCCTTTGTTTTTTAAAAAAATCATACCTCTGGAATGGGACGTCGATCAGAGCAATTAACGCTAGAGTAAGAGTTACAATAAAAGCCGACTCAGCAATTAAGGCTCCGGCTTGCGCTAAAGCTGGTTCGAGGCTCATTTTGCCTATTTGAGTGAGTTCATTAATATTATCGTATAGAACCCAGATTAAGGCACCTGAAACTAATAGAAATTTAAGTAAGGATTTGAAAAGTTCAACCGCTGCTTGCATTCCAAACATTCTCTTTAAGCCATTTAATGGATTAATTTTGTTAAACTTTGGCGCCACAGCTTTCCAAGAAAATACAAAGCCACCGGTTGCCACTGAACCAAAAACTGCCACAAATGCCGTGAGAATAAAAATTGGCACTACGAAAAGCAAACCAAGTCCAAGTTGTTCCGCAAAAAAACCTGGTAATAGCAATTCTGAAAAAATTATTCTGCGATCAAATTGAAATCCTGCTGCAAATTGTTCAGCCATTTTCGTAACTAACCACCCTCCCATCAAAAAAAGCAATGCCATGGATGAGATCATAACCGCAGCAGCAGGAAGTTCCTTAGATCGCGGAACATTACCTTCGTCTCTAGCTTTTTGTAATTTTCGAAGGGTGGGTTCTTCTGATTTTTCACCCGAATCTGTTTGATTTTCCGCCATTATCCAAGTCCTAGTAAATTACGCAGTCTGACAAAAGCTTGAATCCATAACCACTCTATTCTGTTACCAATGATAGCCATAGTGACTATTAATAATACAAAGCCCGCAAAAATAAAGGCGGGAAATCCAACCGCAAAAATATTCAAGCTTGGCGCAGCTCTTGTAATCACCCCTACCCCAATATTTATAAACAACATAGTTACCATAAGAGGCAACGCTAATAAGACTGCTCCCAAAAACATCATCGCACTCCACGATACCAGATTACCCAAAGTAACGGTACTAGCAAAAGTCATTCCAATAGGGATCACCGTAAAACTATCAAGTAGAAGACCAATAAGGACAACATGTCCTCCAAAACCTATAAATATTAGGCTTGATAAAATTAACAAAAAAGAAGATATGACTGGCACATTTCCGACGTTTGGATCAATCATATTTGCCATCCCAAGACCCATCGCCGCGGCGATCGATTGTCCTGCAACCACTATCGCAGCAGTGACGACCTGGAGCATCAATCCCATTATCGCACCAATAAAAATTTGATTGAATATTTCAAAAAGCCCAGCAGAGGATATTGGATCAATCGTTGGCCATTCATGAAGTGGATAAATAATAAGTGCAAGTGCGAAAGCAATTAAAATTCTTAATCTGATGTTTATGGCATTGATCGAGATTACGGGCGCTGTCATCAACAACGCTGATATTCTTATCATAGGCCACAAGAAAGTATAAAAGGCGTTAATGACTTCCGATGCTAGAAGCGTCATGATTCAATAATCCCATTTATAAAAAATCAATACTCTATATAAACAGAGAGGGAATCCGTTCAAACATCCTCCTTGCAAAATCTACGAGAGTGCCGATCATCCACCCCCCAAAGAAAGCAAGTGACAATGCAAGAGCCGCTAATTTGGGAATGAAACTGAGTGTCATCTCGTTAACAGAGGTTGCCGCTTGAACTACCCCTATCACTACTCCAACCGCCAGCGCAAACAACAACATCGGTGCCGAGACAAGTACTGTTACCCATAAAGCATCTCTCGCCAAATCAATAACTTGTGCCGTATCCATAAATTTCTCCTACGGTAACGCAAAACTAGAGGTTAGTGATCCCATGATAAGTGCCCAACCATCCACCAACACAAATAGCATAAGCTTAAAAGGCATAGATATCATCATAGGCGATAACATCATCATCCCCATCGACATTAATACGCTAGCCACCACCAAATCTATCACTACAAAAGGGATATAAATCAAAAAACCTATGGCGAAGGCACTCTTCAATTCAGATGTAATAAATGCTGGAACTAACACCGAGAAAGGGACGTCCTGCGGGGTTTCGACATCTTCCTCTCTCGCGATTTCCATAAAAAGCCCGATATCCTGTTCTCGGGTGTTGGTCATCATGAAACTACGAATTGGCACTTGCGCCGTGGATAAGGCATCCTCAAATGACATATTTTCGTTCATATAGGGTGTAACTGCCTCATCATAGATTTGTTCAAATATTGGAGCCATAATAAAAAAAGATAGGAATAAAGCAAGTCCAACCAAAACTTGATTTGGTGGTGTTTGAGCAGTACCCAATGCCTGTCTTAATATAGAGAGAACTATAATAATCCTTGTGAAGGAGGTCATCATCAACACCAGTGATGGCAAAACAGTAAGCACTGTCATCAGGGCGAGAAGTTGGAGGGTCAAACTATATTGGGTGCCCTGGACTCCCGAATCAACCACCGTTAGCGCAGGAAGTCCTTGAGCCTCCACGACATTAGCAGCCAATACCAAGGTAATAAAAAATAACGAACCCCGAAGTGCTCTTCTAGTCATCTTTCCTATTTTTATTTATGTTCCATAAAAAACTTTTTAAAGCGGGAAAACTGCGATCCTAAAAGCTCTTGCTTGGAGAGGTTTTGAAACTCATCAAGCTCAGCCGCATCATCTATTTTATCCGACTTCCATTCAGCCAGCAAAGTTATCTGCTGAAGTGTCACCCCGAGAATAAGCTCCCTTCCTTGCACTCTAATCCAGACCACCCGATGCCTCCCCCCAAGAGACATTGACTGCACGATTTTAATTCCACTTTTTGAATCACCCGAAATTGTGGTTTGATTGATTTTTTTTAGTATATAAAGAGTAGCTAGGAGAAGTACCAGAACAATGCCAAAACTTAGCAGGAGGTAGAACCAGTCTGCCAAGTTGATACCCAAGCCCATCTAGATATTCTTCATTCGATCCGTAGCAGGGATAACCCTAGTCAATCGAATACCATACCGCTCATTAACAAGAACGATTTCGCCCTGAGCGACAACCGTATTGTTGACTAACAAGTCGAGTGGCTCGCCGGCTATTCTATCAAGTTCAACCACGCTGCCCTGTGTAAGCTTTAAAAGGTCTCTTATTTTTAAGGACGCTTTTCCAACCTGGACAGTAATGGTGACTGGGATGGTCTGTAAGACCTCTTGGTCAATTTTTTCTTTCGAAGAGTTCCCCTCGTCCGCTAAAACCTGCTCCTCGGCTGGATCGACTCCAGCGCTGTCTTCTACCGCTGTTTCTGCTTCCGCGTCTGTTTCTGCCATAGCTAACCCTCTCGTTCTTCCACTGGTTTTGGTCTAAGAATTTCATGTATCCGCATTGCTGTCTGAGGCCCACGATTTCCGACCTCTGCGTCATAAACGGGAACGTCGTTTATACTCACCCTCGCAAAGTCGGGTTTTTTAAAGTATAACAAATCACCCTCTTGGATTTCAGAAAATTGCTGATAGGTCGTTTCTAACTCTCCAAGTGTGACATTTAAATCTAAATGTGAATCTCCAACTGCCGAGGCAAGTTGATCTCTCCACTGTTTATCTGACTCCTCATCGCCATCTCCCCCCGTCATTCGGCTTCTGAGCAGATCGCGAATTGGTTTTAATGAGGCATACGGATATACGAGATCAATATATCCAGCTGATGAATCTTGATCTTGGCTATCCGACTCAAAACGGGTATGAATAACTAAATCACTTTCTGCTGCAATTTGGGCAAATTGCGGATTGATTTCCGAGCTCGAGTGCTCAAATTCAAGCTCCATAAGAGGTGACCAAGCTTCCCTAAGAGATTTGAATGCCAAATCTAATATCATGTTGATTATTCTATTCTCAGTCGGCGTAAACAATCTACCAGATGGCAAATCACCAACACCTTTTCCGAATCCGCCAAAAAAATTATCCAACGCACTAAAAATAACGGTTGGCTCTATTATGATCATCGAAAAACCACGAAGAGGATGCATTCGCAAAACATTTACAGATAGGGGAGGTTTAAGTCCCTGTAAGTAAGTCCCGAATTGAATTATTTCGGCCCTCGTGGCATTCATCTTAAGACTTGTTCTTAAAACCTCCACTAAACCAAGCCTAAATAATCGAATAAACCGCTCATTTATCATATCAAGCGACGATACGTTTACTCCTAAAGTACTGTCCTCGTTTGCTAAATCGTGCCTAGTAACTCTGGCTCCAGTATTGTAACCAGTATCAACGGGCACACTGCCGTCTTTAACCCCCTCACTGAGGGCTTCAAGTTCCTCCGGACTTAAGAGATTTGCCGTTAACGCTTCTTCTTCACTCATATCAAACCAGTCAAATAAATTATCAAACCATTATAAAATTCACTGAATAACAAATTCGGTAAAATAAACCTCCTCAATACCTCCAAAATTCTCCCAACGCTCCAAGACAGAGTTCATCCCTAGCCTGATTCGTTCCGCTAATTCCACCCTAAAATCCGGCTTGGTAATGTCCTCCTCTCCCGTTTGTCTCATTATATCGAGGATTACCGACCTTAGTGCAAATTCATGCTTATCAATATTTTCTAATACCTTTTCCTCATACTGAGTCATTACAGCCAGAGTGATCTGCATGACCTTACGAGAAGACGCCAAGTTTGCAATCAAAGGACGACTTAGCTCTTTATAACTTTGTACAAAACCAGCCTCGGGCTCCGGCATTTCTCTGGCAACTTTTTTAGGAGCTCCAGCATTAGCCTCACACTCCTCATCTCCCTCCTCGCACTCGACAATCTCTTCGTCGCCTTCAGATTCCTCGTTCTCCTCAGTGTTTTTCTTAGCGGGCTTTTCAGTATCATTATTTTTGGTTTCTGCTTGCTCCTCGAGCTGTTGTAATGTTTCTTCAACCTCTTCGTTGGGCTCTTCATCAAAAAAACCGCTCAAAAAAAGTGTTAAAACCACAGTTAAGATTAATGCTAAAAGTCCGCCTACTGCAAAAAGTATAATTTTGAGTAAAGGCCCTTTACCTTTTCCCTCTCCTTGATCCTCAACCTCTTCAGCCATAATTTTACCTCTTTGAATTCTAGAATATTCTTAAACTAGTATATCGACATTATCATCAGAAACCGTAGAACTTTGGACATCTTTACTATCCGAAAGCTGACCTGAATCGATACCGGACTCATTTTCATTTGCCGGATTTTCGCCATCTGACGATTTTCCGTCATTCGCACGGCCATTTTGGTCTTCTAAAAAAAGATTGGCAACTTCCATGCCAGATTCTTCAAGAACGTCCCGAAGCCTTGGAAGTCCCTCAGCTATCAATTCTCGAGTTAATATATTACCGGCTTTAAATACTGCTTCAAGCTCACCCCCATTAACTCCTAGTTGAATGTCGATCCGTCCTAGTTGCTCGGGACGCAAGGCAATCTGAACTTGCCATATTCCTTTGGAGATCTGGGCAGTAAGCCTTTCTCCTAAGGCATCACTCATTTTTTGCGATATTAATTGAAATTGCTCTATTTTTCGGAAAGTATCTTCCGTTTTTACTAATTCTCCCAGTTGTAGAGACTGAAAGTCTGATTTTCCGCCCGAGTTTAGGCTGGGCCCCAATCCTTGATCATCAGATATATTTATCGGATCCGGCGACATGATATTACCAGTGAGGTCCGGCTTAATGGTCGACTGAACTTTCTGCAACAGCTTTGACAATTGTTCATTACCCTCAAAAATAATCGGCTCAACCGCTATGATTTTTCCAGAGCCCTCCCCTTCTTTCAGGCGAACTATTGTGGCCCGATCGTTGGGTCTCATTTTCATACTAACCACTAAGGGTACCTGCTGTCCCATTTCTGGGCGCGACGCTAAAACCTTGCCAATGGTGTTCGCTTTTTCCGATGAACCGTCCTGATTAACCAGCTTTCCACTCGCAAAATCCGTTGCGTTAGGTAATACGGAAAAACCATTTTTATTCTCCACTGCGCCGGACATTTTGATTTTTTCATTTGATTTTAATTCTCCGATATCGGCTACTGAACCTTGCCCATCAATATCATGGAGTAAAATATTTTTGGTCGAACCGGGTGAGTGTTTTATCCCTAATAACTTTTTCATCAAAACGCCGTCAATTCCCTCTTGCTTCGCGTACGCCAACAGACTGTCATCATCCACAGTTCCCGTATTTGTAATGATGTTTATCGAAGCTCCTACCGGAACTGTTTCCAGATCGTTAGTGGATTCTACCGATTCAAGATCATCTTTCTTTGTTTTTTCAATTTCTTTCGAATCGGATTCTGAGGTTTTTTCTGCATCATTATTGCGGGAGGTAGCAGATTCCCCGTTTTCTGGCAATTCTTTGCCTTTTTTTGAGGATACTCCTTGCCTATTATCCCTGCTGAGAGATTCGTTTTTTGAAGACTCCCCCGCAAATACTTGGCCAAAATCAACGTCAGACGCACGATTTTCGTGGACAGGTTCAACCGAAAGTTCCTTTTTAATTCCTGTACTTAAAATATTATTAAGCTTATCCATTGACTAGCAATTCTCCAGATTGGTGGGCAACATTATAAACAGCATATAAGCAAAAATCGTGACACCTAAAGTAAGCGAGATAAATTGTTCAAATGGAACAAGCTCCAAAAAAATTAGGTTAAAAAAATTGAAATCCTAAAACATTTATTCTTCTAATTGGTATGTCAATTGCTATGTCCAAGTTATTAGAAAAAAAATTGAAAGTTTCAATTATTTTAAAACATTGTTTTATATAGGATTTTATAGATGGCTTCCTTAACGCTGCAAGATTTCCGACAGAATTTCCCGATCTCAACCCTCGGAATCCCGACACTTGTGTTGCTAATAATGGCGATGTTTATAGTCCCTTTAGCTCCGATAGTGCTAGATTTGCTTTTTACGTTCAATATAATTGGTGCACTTATCATTGTGATGATTGCGATAAGCACCGGCAGACCAATGGATTTTTCAGCTTTTCCATCGATCTTGTTATTGGCAACCCTTCTAAGACTTGCGCTTAACGTTGCATCAACCAGAATAGTTCTTGTCGACGGGCACGAGGGTTCCGATGCTGCTGGAAAAGTCATTGAGGCTTTTGGCGAATTCGTAATCGCGGGAAATTACTTAGTAGGATTTATTATCTTCTCAATTTTGATGATAATTAATTTTATTGTTGTCACAAAAGGTGCTGGTCGCGTGTCTGAAGTGATTGCTAGGTTTACGCTCGATGCTATGCCTGGGAAACAAATGGCGATAGATGCAGATTTAAATTCCGGTGTTATCGACCAGGATACTGCAAGAACCCGACGAGAAGAGATTTCTCAGGAAGCAGATTTTTATGGATCCATGGATGGTGCGTCAAAATTTGTTCGCGGCGATGCAATAGCGGGTCTACTTATTTTACTGATTAACATAGTAGGTGGTTTGATAATAGGAGTTGCCCAACATGATTTATCGTTTTCTGAAGCCGGTAGAATTTACATTCTTTTAACTATTGGTGACGGCCTTGTAGCTCAAATACCATCCCTTTTTCTCTCACTTGCTACAGCAATAATTGTTACCAGAGTAACCACCTCGCAGACGATGACGGAGCAAGCAGCCAGTCAACTAGCAAATCCTACGGCCTTATTTATTTCAGCTGGGATACTGACAGTGATCGGAATGGTTCCTGGAATGCCCCGCGCGGTATTCATGACCCTAGCAGCTGCTACAGCCGGGATCGCTTTTTTCATCACCAAGCAAAAATTGGATGAGTCAAAATTAGAAGGGGCTGATGCAGATGAAACTGAGGGGCCAAAAGAGCTAGATTGGGATGATGTTGAACAAGTTGATGTTGTCGGCCTGGAAATCGGATACGGTTTAATTCCTCTTGTAAATCCTGAAACTGGCGGGCAGTTAATGCCAAGAGTGAAAGGAATAAGAAAAAAATTATCTGCTGAACTGGGGTTTCTAATACAACCTATTCGTATTAGAGATGCCCTTAACTTGGATCCAGACACATACCATATTGTATTAAATGGGGTGGTTAGAGGAAGAGGTACTCAGATTAAGGTCGGTCAAGAGCTTGCTATAAATCCGGGTAATGTTCATGGAGAGTTAGACGGGATTCCCACGGAGGAGGCAGCTTTTGGGCTTCCAGCCTATTGGATTGAACCAAGCCAAAGAGATCTAGCCAGAACGCTGGGTTACACCGTTGTAGATTCCAGCACGGCCATAGCCACTCATTTGAACAAGATACTCCGGGATAACGCCGCAGAGTTGTTAAGTCATGATGAAACGCAACAGCTGCTAGATAAACTGTCTCAAAAATCTCCGAAACTTGTTGAGGATCTGGTTCCTGGCAAACTATCCCTCGGAGTTGTTACACGAGTTCTACAAAACTTGTTGGGAGAAGGTGTTAGCATAAGAGATATCAGAACCATAATGGAGACTCTATCCGAGGAAGGAGGTAAAACTCAAGATCCCGACGAGTTGACGGCACTTATCAGACCTAAGTTAGGGCGAATGATTGTACAGGGTTTGGTTGATATGCAAGAAAACCTTCCGGTGATGACTTTGGATCCTAGTCTCGAACAATTGCTTCACAACTCACTTCAACAAGCCGGACAAGGAAAAGGTCCTGTATTGGAACCTGGTCTCGCTGAAAGTTTCTTTAAAGCTATTCGAGAAGCTTTAAATGAAGTCGAGGAACAGGGTCATCCCGGGGTTCTTGTAACCTCTCCCGCCATTCGACCGTGGCTAGCCAAAATGTTGAAACATCGGGCAAGTGATCTGACCGTGTTGTCTTACAGTGAAATTCCAGATGACCAAGGAGTTCAAGTTGTATACACAGTTCAAGCTCAAAATACTGACTAATGGAGATACTTAAAAAATGGAACTAATAAGAATACTAGCTAAAGACTCTCGAAGTGCCACAGAGGAGGTATTGAAAAAATATGGTGATGACGCCCTAATAATATCGAATCAAAGAATAAACGGAAAAAACGAGCTAATCGTGGCCGTAGATCTTGAGGAAGCTAATCGTAACGTCGACAATAAATCTTCTGAAAATTATAATGAACCCGCAATCGATTTTGCCGATATATTCGAATCTAAACTGAGTAATAACCGTGGTAAATCAATCGATAAAAAAATACCCTCTGATGAACCTGATTCTGAGACACAGCAGCGCGAAAACTTAAGAGCACGAGAACTGGTCGAGTTGGTGCGAGGAGAATTGACAGCCATAAAAAATGAAATCAACTTGGCAAAAAACGCAGGAGCATGGGGTAAGATATTACCGAGCAATAAGGAGATAGCTGTCCTTACTGAGGCGATGACTCAAGTAGGTATGCCAACAGCGCTCCGGTTGCTGTTATCGGATCATGTGGCTTCCAAAGATTCTGAACGTGCAGCCTCATCCGATATTCAGTTATGGCTAAAAGAAAACATAAAAAACCGAGTGATCCCTTTGCCTGAAAAGGGAGTGCATGTTGTATGCGGACCATCAGGGTCTGGAAAGTCCACGATAATTGCAAAAATGGCATGTTTTATATCCAAAAAAGTTGATCCGGATAATGTCGCCGTTATTAGTTATAATGACCACAGACTAGGAGCTTGGGGACAGACCCAAATATTAACCGCCCAAAGTGGTGTAGACGCCTTTAGGAGTAAAGGAGTTGATAGTTTGAAAAATTTCATGCAAGAATTGTCGGGGCGCCAAATTATATTAATTGACACACCTGGCGTTAAAATTTCAGAAACTAAATCTGATCTGCAAAATGCCTTGCCAGATGCAGAATTTCATTTGACACTTCCTGCAAACGCATCCATAGCAACCACCTCAAAGTACCTAACTAAAGGCACAAAATTGTGGAGCAGTCTTTTAATCAGTAAAATCGACGAAAGTAATGAAATTTGGCCTGTACTCGGAGCTTTAACAGAGGATAACGTCCCGCTTTCAGCAACTAATTCATCTCCATCCATAAAGATACCTCTAGAAAAATTTGATGTAGACAAATTTGTTGCAACGGGTGTGGCAAATGTCAGAGAAAAATACACGGAAATCGAGGAAATAAGAAAAGATGGGCAGACCAATAGTGACGCAGAGTTTGATAATAAAAGCCAGTTTTCTTCTACTGAAAGAGTTTTGCAACGCAGAAAATCCACACTTGAACATCTCACTTAGAAGACCATCAATGACATGAAGACTAAAGTAATTTGTATAGCAAGTGGCAAAGGGGGAGTTGGCAAAACTTCTGTGTCAATTAATTTGGCTGTTGCTTTGGCCAACAAAGGCCGAAAAGTTTTATTATTTGATGCTGATCTTGGCCTTGCAAATTGCCAAATAGCACTAGGCGTCAAAGCTAAACATAACTTTGGTCACTTTTTGGCTGGTGAAAAAACACTTAAAGAAATACTTGTAACAACTCAAGAGAAAGTAACTTTAATTCCAGGGGCTTCAGGTGACAGGGTTTTGGCCTCTCTTGGGACTAATGAAGCTGGTTTAATAGTTAGTTCATTCAGTGAGTTAGATGGGATTTATGACTATATGTTAATTGATGCTGCGGCCGGACTGGGAAATAGCGTTATGATGTTTTTAGAGGCGTCAAATCAAAAGTTTATTGTTTTAAATGATGACCCCTCCTCCACCGCTGATGCTTACGGTATCGTAAAGGTTATGGTTGAAGACTCTAAGAAATCCAACAAAAGCTTAGAGGATATTTATCTAATTCCGAATCGTGTTGAATCATCTGAACGTGGAAAACATTTGTACGCGGCGATAAACGATGTGTGCACTCGTTTTCTAAATCAGCCCATTCAGTATTTACATTCCATTGAAGAGGACGGGCAAATATTAGAAGCTACTAGAGATTATCAGTCCGTGTTGTCCTTCGCCCCCACCAGTCGAGGAGCAAGAGATTTTAGGAATCTCGCTGAAATAGTTGATGATATGAAAGATCCTGTAGTTAAAGATAGTCACATGAACTCTATAAGTGGTGGAATTCAGTTTTTTGTTGAAAATTTAATTAGTAATGAAAGATAGCTAATAAACCGTTATTATCGGAGTATTAAAAGATATTCTGGTTATTTATGACGGGAAACAGGGAAAGAAAGATACAATGCCACAGATGAAATTGTATGAAGAAGTTGGCGAAAGTACTGAAGAGCTCATCCTGAAACACTTAGGATTGGTAAAAAGGGTCGCGTTGCACTTGAAAGTTCGTGTGCCAGCGTTTATGGAACTCAATGAATTAATCCAAGCCGGAATGATTGGATTATTAGAGGCGGCTAAATCCTACGATAGTAATCGTGGCGTTGAGTTTGAAAACTATGCTCATACTAGGGTTAAAGGGGCGATGATTGATGAGGTCCGCCGTATGTCCGCTCTTCCCCGGTCCGCGGTTGCAATCATAAAAACTCATAATGAGGCTGCAAAACAGCTTGAAGGAAAACTGGGACGTTCGCCATCGCAAGCTGAATTAGCAGAGCACCTTGGTAAAGAGGTTGATAGTTTGCAAAAAGAGCGAGGAGTGGCAAGGCAGTTTGAAACTGTGTCGATGGAAGTGCTTGAGGAGGAGGTTCTAAGCATTCCAAGTGGTAAGGACTCGCAACCGCAAGAGGTTGTGGAACAAGCTGAGTTCATGGAAGTACTGGTGGAAGCCATAGATCGGCTTCCAGAGAGAGATAAGTTAGTGATGTCGCTTTATTATGTTGAAGAGCTTAACCTAAAAGAGATTGGGGAAGTCGTTGGGGTCAGTGAATCTAGGATCAGTCAAATTTTATCTTCAAACGTAAAAAACTTACGAAAATCGCTTAAAATTGAAACCATACTAAGGTAGCCGGTTAGTATTTTTTTCCTATAATTTTTATACTTAATAAATCAATAGGTTATAATTATGGCTCTTTTTGGAAAGCAACAATCTCGGGAAAATAGGGAAACTGCGAAGGCTGAGTTTGAAAAAGCTTGTGAGCTTTCGGGTGATAACAGAGAGATCAGAGCAATGCGTATGAGGATCGGCCTCAGAGCGCGAGCTCATATAGATAAATCTTTCATAGAAGGTGCTGAAAAAACCGCTGTTTACGATGAGGCCTGCCTTAGAGCAGTTGCAGCTGGGAGGGATAAGCCTCCCCCCCCTAATGTAACACTTTATCAAAAAGTAAAAAGTGCAACTGGCGAGATTGTGACCTACATACCCGAGGAAATTGCGGAGGAAGCATTCAAAATAGGCGCAAAGTATCAATTAACAGAAATCGAAGCTAAGCCTGCTATAGATTTAGTCCAAAATTTAGCAAATTCCGTAAGTTATCAGTTACATCTGGAAGAACCGCTTGTCGCAGTATATTTTCTTAGGGAGGAGCATAATTACTTTCCAAAACCTGATGAAGACCACAATGCTGAGGAAGGTACGGATAGCGCCGAGCAAGGTGGACAAGTAGCTATTAACGAAAAGGATGCTCAAGAAAACCAAACCAAAGACGAGGATAAACTATAGCGATTGCATAAATCAACTTAACTGCGGGATAAACATAAGAACATGTCCAGAAACCAAATATCAATATTCGGACTTCCGGGAGGTCAACAATGAGTAATTTCCTTTTGCTTTTAATCCTGTTTGTTCTAGCTTCTGTCCTGTTGTTGATTGTCTACTTGATAGACCGGGTGAATATCATCGAAAAGGTTACCTTGAAATTTACCGGTGAGAGCAAGTTGAAAGAAAATTCCGGGGACGGTGTTTTTGGGGATCTTACGGCGGAACGTTTGTGGGGAGCTATGAGCGGGATTCCAACCCAAGGGTGGGACGATCAAACACTTAACGAGATTCGCCCGAGATACGAAATCATTCTCCAAAAACATGCAGAAGCTCTGTTTGAGGAAGGGGTATTGGACGGAAAAGAAGACTCGATAAAACCTCCGAGTAACACTCATTCAGTTACCACTTTGAGAGGTAGTGTAGATTCTTGGATTCCGCAGCAATATGCCGATTCGATCTATGAAGTAGGAGCGCAAAAAGGTAAAAGTGAAGAAACAGACCTTCAAACGCTGAAACAAACACTCGATTCCACTTATGATACCCTCTTGAATCAAGTTAACATAAAGGCTACGAGACCTATATCAGAGCAATTGTTGCCTCTTGAGACCATTCCAGATTCTAATGAGGGTAATCCGGCGATAGAGAGTGGGGATTCCGCAAACAATGACCAAAAGCTCGATCGTTTAGCGGACGCAATAAATGAAGAGCTAAACATGCCAGAGTTAAGTTCGAACTCTGAAGGGATTACCGCTGCCGCGGAAAGAACTCCTACTTCTGGGCCGAGCAATTCAGGCGGAAAAGAGTCGGAATCATCTTCATCTGCCCCGGCTGAACGTAAATCAGAAGTTGAGTCTCCGCAAACCACCCCAGGGTAAAAAAATAAACACTTAATTCTCAAGTTTTTTACTGTTGGGTCGAATTCTAAATGTAGGTAGATTAAGCAAGGAGTAAGTTGTGGCGATTAAAAATAAGGCTTTGGAAGCTTACGGAGAAGTTAAGGTAGCTAGTGGTGTTGGCAGTTCAGATAATGTCCAATTAATTCAGATGCTTTTGGACGGGCTGATAGAAAACCTCTCGGCAGCTGAGGGACAGGTTCATCGAGTTTTGACGCTCAAAGCGGGTGACGAACATCGAGCAGAGATAGCAAATAAAAACAAAACTTTGACACGTGCTGCCAATATAGTGATGGGGCTTCAGACGGCCCTAGACCATGATAAGGGTGGAGAGCTAGCAAAAAACTTAAACGAATTGTATGCATACGTAAGTAGAAAAATTTTCACTGTTAATGCAAACAATGATTTGGACGCTCTTAAAGAAATTAAGGGACTGATGGAAAACATACGCTCTGCCTGGAAACAGGTGCCTGCTTTGGTTCCTGGAGCTAAATCAGAGGGGAAAAAGAACCTCTCTTCATCAACTCGCACGGCAGCATAGCATTAGGACCATTTACCTTTAGCTCTGGAAATAATTCACTCTTTTAAAAACGTGTCTACAACCCACCCTTTTGGGTGGGTTTCTTATTAGCAATGGGTTTATTTGGGTCATATATCTTGCTAAGATTCAGCATAAGTTAAAAGTCACCCAATCAACAAATAATTGGTAAAAATGCTCCCGAAAAATAAACGCACCTGTAAATCCTGCCTAATAATACGGTATTTTTTGATTCTTGTTATACCCTTAATCTTTTTTATAGGCACAAATCAAGAAGTGGCAATCCCAGATTTCGACTACCACTCGCTTATCGGCGACGTCTGTTTACTTCTTTTCCTTTTGGTGCTCATTTGGAGAATCAAAAAAGATTTTTGGAGTAAAAATAAAGACTGATAGTTAAAACCTTCCGTATTTTCAAGAATAAAGCTATCGTGTCGACTAAAGTAACAAGTTGAAAAGTTTTTAGTAACATACAGGCAGTAGGATACAAATCGCGTAATATTAGGTTTTGGTTTAAAAAACGCTGCTAGCGCTAGGAAAAATTCTTATGGATATAATGACATTAATCGGATTAGTAGGAACTTTTGGGCTCATTATTATGGCGATGGGAGATATCGGTCCATTTATCGATATGCCGTCCGTGTATATTGTGCTCGGAGGCACCACAACAGCAGTAATGATGAGATCATCAATTCCGGAGTTTGTTGGAGGAATCAGCGTAGGTTTAAGAACTCTTCTCGCAAAAGTCGATGCCCCAGAAGCTTTGATTGAACAGCTAGTTGAGCTTGGTACAATTGCTCGAAAAGACGGCATGATCGCGCTTGAAGGTCAAGATATCAAAAATCCTTTCCTTGCAAAAGGAATCAGAATGTTGGTTGATGGGACCGACGGCGCCTTGATAAAAAAAGCTCTTGAAGTTGAAATGACGCACATGACTTCTCGGCATAAACTGGGAAAAAGTTTTTTCTCCTCTGCTCAAGATATCGCACCTGCTATGGGTATGATTGGAACTCTGGTGGGGCTTGTTCTTATGTTAGGAAACATGAGCGATCCCAAATCTATCGGACCGGCTATGGCCGTGGCTTTGCTAACAACAATGTACGGAGCTATTGTCGCAAATGTCTTATGTTTACCGATCTGTCAAAAACTCCAAACTCTTGCAGATAAAGAAGCATATAACAACGAATTATGCATGGAAGCAGTATTGTTCATTCAAAAAGGCGGTAATCCTCGCCTGTTGCCTGATGTATTGATGGGTTTTGTACCTCCGAAAAAACGTCAAGCACTAACGGATGCAACAGCATAAGTTTTTTGACATAGAAAATTTTACTTTTGTTTGATTAACGAAATCTTTCGAGGGTGTAATGGCTGAATCTGAAAACGAACAAAAAGAAGACGAACAGACCGAGGGTGAGAAAAAATCCCCAGATTCCACAGAGAAGGCTGAGGAAAAAAAAGAAGCAAACTCAGAGGAAAACACTGAAGCTGGCGGCGGCGGTGAAGAGGAAGAGGAAGAAGATAAATGTCCCGAGTGTGAGGAGTGTCCTCCGGCCGGTGCTCCTGCATGGATGGCGACTTTCGCGGATATGGCAACTCTTTTAATGGCATTTTTTGTTCTTATCCTGTCATTCGCTGAAATGAATGTTCCCAAGTTCAAGCAGATTAGCGGCACAATGAGAAATTCCTTCGGAATTCAAAGGTTAATTCCGGTTGTCGAAATGCCAAAAGCCACCAGCATTATCGCTCAGCACTTTTCTCCAGCCCAAGCAGAGCCGACCCCAATAAATACAATTCGACAGCAAACTACAGATGATAGCCAAGAAAATGTTGAAGTAAAAAAAGACGATAACCCTCATGAGTCGGAAACCAGTGCTGACGTCAAAGCTGTAGAACAAGCCTTAGCTAAAGAAATTGCCGAGGGTGAAGTTGTCGTAAAAGCAGAGGATGGTAAGGTTGTGGTGGAAATGATAGAACAACCCACTACCGGTGGTGGAAAGGCACAAGAGGATGGACAAAATTCCGGTGGAAAAACAACCGACGGTGAGAAAGTTTCAGGATTGGTAGCGCAAGAGACGATAGAGCTTTTCGCTAAAGTTGCCGAAGTACAATCGCAAGTGACATCAGCCGTTCAAATTAAAGACGGGACAGGAGCATCAGATGGTCAAGGAACTGCACAGGAAAATGAGGTTGATGCCCAATTTGAAAAAATTAAAGCCGATCTATCGAATGAGATTTCTAAAGGATTGGCAGAGGTGGAAAGGGAGGGGGATAAAATTATCGTTAGACTAGCGGAACAAGGATCCTTTCAATCAGGGCGCGCCGACCTCCAAGCTGGTTTTCTGCCACTTTTGAGAAAAGTTGGTAGCACCATAGCAGGAACTAACGGGCAAGTCCGTATAGAGGGGCATACGGACAACGTTCCAGTAATGGTAAATGATCGTTTTTCATCCAATTGGGATCTCTCGGGAGCCAGAGCTGGTGCTGTTGCCGACTATTTGCTTGAGGCGGGAGGAGTGGCGCCTGGAAGGATTGCCGTACAAGGTTTTGCTGACACAAAACCAATCGATACAAACGACACGGCGTCCGGTAGAGCAAAAAATAGACGAATCGAGGTCATAGTAGATGGCTCCTAGCTTAAGTTTTTTTGTTGTTCGATCTATAATAAGTTTTTTATTACAGATGCGATCAATTTTAAGGATTTTCGTTGGATGGAATCTAAGGGATCAGGTCAATTAAAAAAAAGAAAAAACGGCCGCTTAGCGGTAACTTTTCTCATAATAATTGCAATTTTAGTAGGTTACCTCTGGCATCAGGATTTTGACAATTATCGAGAACTTCCTAACTGCGAAAATTTGCTGGAAGGAAAAGTAAACAAAAACTTTTCGATCGAAACAAATGGAATTGCAAAGCACAAAACCACTGGGCTCAAATGGTATCGTTGCAACGCGGGGCAAAGGTTCAATGAAGGCAAATGCACAGGAAAAATTTTGGTGTTTAACTGGACGGAAGCAATGAAATTTCCATCAGAACTCTCAAAAAATTCCTCGGTAACATGGCGACTACCAACAAATGATGAAATCCAATCCCTAAAAGAAGAAAAATGTCGAAACCCTGCATTGAATAAGACCATTTTTCCAGGAATAGAAGTTGCAAACTATTGGACCGCCACCGTGTCTCGGCGAGGCGCCCTGTTTGGGTGCTCTTTTTATTCCTATGAAGGCAGAATATCTTGCCTGATGAGAAAAGAAAAATACCATCCTCTGATGTTAATTTTAAAGTAAGAAACTAACCGCTTTTTAGCTGATACTTGTTTATTTTCTCAACAAGTGTCGTTCTCTGTAAATTAAGCAGTCTGGCGGTTTGTGAAATATTGCCCTGAGCTCTTTGTAAAGCTAGTCTGATTAGATTTTTTTCAATATCTGCCAAGTGTTTTTTTAGTGGTAAACCATCATTAGGAAATTCCTGTTCCCCCTGAGCCAACATAATAGTCTCTAGAACAGGGTTTTTTTTACCACCTTGATTATTAATCCAAGCACGTGCCTTTTCCTCACTCTCGAACTCTTTTACTACTACGTTATTGGGAATTTTTTCGTTGCCTTGCTGTAATCGCCATTTTTGATCGAAAAACACTGCCCATTTTTCTTCAAAACCCCTCTTGTGATTTTCTTCCAACTGCTCTGGTTGATGGGCTCCTAACACCAAATTTTCCATTGATAGAGACGGGTTAGGATGCTTATCTGCCAAAGCTTTGGGTAACATACTCGCTGGTACAATTTTTGTGGTCAGAATTTCACCCGGAAACAGAGTACTGAATCGGTCTACAAAATTTCCCAGCTCTCGAATGTTTCCGGGCCACGTGTAGGACTTAAGAAAATCACAAAATTCAGAAGACAACCCAACAGGGTTTTGATTTTTTGCATGATAGACCGCAAATTTATTAAAAAGCAAGGGAATATCCTCCAATCTGTCTCGTAATGGCGGCAAATGAATTGGCAAAACATTAAGCCGGTAATATAGATCCTCTCTGAACTTCCCCAACTCTATTTCTTTTTGTAGATCACGGTGTGTCGCTGCAATCACTCGAACGTCTATAGATATTTCTTTTTGTGATCCGATTGGGTCAATTTTTCTCTCTTGCAAAACACGCAGTAGCTTTACTTGCATATCCGAAGACATATCACCGATCTCATCAAGAAAAACGGTACCCTGATCTGCAAGCTGGAAACGCCCTACTCTGTCAGAGAATGCTCCTGTAAAGGATCCCTTTCTGTGGCCAAACAATTCACTTTCCAACAAATCCTTTGGAATCGCTGCGCAATTAACAGGAACAAACTTTTGCTGTGAACGAGCTGAGCGCTGGTGCATCTCCTTAGCCACAACCTCTTTTCCGGTTCCGCTCTCGCCTGTTATCAAGGCCGTCGAAGATGAATTCGCTACCCTGTGAACCAGCGCTCTTACCGTTGTTATTACGCGACTGTTACCTAATATTAAGGATTCCGTATTATCCAACTTAATTTTAACTTTCTTTGCTATTTGTGATTTCACAAATCTGATGAATATAGCGTAGCTCAAATCCCCACGCTCTGAGGTTTAAACCAGTTTTTTGGAAATTCATCAAAATAAACAGTAGTATAACTAGCTTTTTATTATTTTACGCCAATACTCAAACATCGCAATTCAAATCAATCATTTTTTTTGAAAATCAACTCATTTATGATAAAAAATACAAAAACTCAAGAACCTTGATTAAATGCCGATCAAAAGAGAGTATAACCTCCTTCTTTCCATCGAATAGAGTGATAATTAAACGAGTATTGAAAGGGGGAATCACAAACTGAACACGAACGTAATCTTATAGGACAAAGAGAGACGACATGAAGATTTTACCAAAATATTTAATAATTGTACTTTTGGGAATGCTTGTTGGCTGCGCACAAACGGGTCCAGCCCTTAATAGCATGAAAGCTGAATTGCCTCCGCCTGCGACCGAAGCGGTGGTAGAGGAAACATTATTGGACGATCCGGTGGTAGATAAGCCCGAAGATTCGGAGTCTGACATAACATCAAGCATGATTTCACCGTTAGTAGAAAAAAGGGAGACAATAGTCGCAACCGGCTACGCTGTAATTAGCGTACAAAATCATGACAACTCCTCCCAACAAAGATTATTGGCAATTAGAGCATCGAAATTAGAAGCATATCGATCTCTCGCAGAGCAGGTTTACGGTCAGTATTTAGATGCTACAACTACAATTGCTGATATGGTTGTAATGAGCGATACCTTCCGATCCAGGGTGGAGGGCGTAATTTATGGGGCTACCGTCGTAAGTATAACACCGGTTGGAGATGACACTTACGAGACGACTCTCTCACTAGATAGCACCGTGGTTAACGATCTACGTGTTTTGTATCTTAATTACCTTGCAAGAAGAAACGTATAATAATGCTAAATCTTTGTCCGAGGTTTAAAATAAAAACTGTCAGAGCCGCTACTCTGACAGTTTTATTTGGATTTACAATAGCCGGGTTTTGTCAAGAATCCACGACAGGCCAGGAAGAAAGGGAGTCCATAAAAGAGGAAAAGACTTTAGACCCAATAGCAGAAAAAAAACTGAGCGATATAAGACATCAGTTAATAGAAGCTGCTCAACAAGCTGCTAGTCGCGTAAGGTCAACCTCTTGGCTAGATTCCCAAGGGGTTTTACACGAAACCACGCGTATTGATTCAGATGTTTTAGTAAGAGGTATGCAGGTAAACTCCTATATTAGATCGGATGCGACAGCGGTTCGCCCCACAAAAATGGTTTGTAAAAAAAATAGGCAGGATTACAAAAGAGTGGGTGCTGTTGAGATGGCCATTTACCCAAATGATGGACGTTATGGAAGCTATTTTTTAGCCGATGTTGCCTTTAATATGTCTCGCGGACTATTTAAGCATACCCATTTGAACAAAAACTGGCTATTAACATCGGTGAAAAAATACAGAACAAATTATGATAGAGCCATCGAGGCATCTCCTCATGCCAAAGCCACATACAGTTTTAATATTTCTGTTAATGCGCCATACAGTGGGAAAATAAAAAGGAGAAATATGGAGTCAATTCTCCGGCATGTTGACAACAATTATAGTCCAAAACTACAAAAACGCAGCCGACAACCAATAGAATTGAGCTTGTCAGTAACAGAGAACAACACTGGAAAGATGATATGGAATAAAACAACAAATATTATGTATCCAGCTGTTTATGCTTCAATTTCCAGTCAAGAATTGCCTGGCGAATTCACAGCAGTATTAAATGAAACAATTAAAATTTGGGGACAAGAAATAGACAGGCAACTAAGCTGCCAACCGTTTTTCTTTGATGTGCTACATCATACAGCGGATGCCTTTACAATTAACGCAGGCACTAGGGTAGGAATCCAAGCTGGAGACCATCTTATAATTGCCAATCGCGAGAAAGTACCATTCAGGGTGCTAGAGGAAGGTGTACTAGAACAAACAGTTTTAGTGATGGTTGAGTCAGTAACAAAGGACAGAGCGCAGCTAAAAAAAATAGCGGGCCCTAACCCAAAGTTTATTAGCAACATAGCTGCGATGCCACTTTAAGGATTAAAAAAATAGGAAATATTATGATTGGTATAAAACGAATTGTTTGGCTTTTAGCCCTAGCTGCTTTACTTGTCGCAGGAATTATCAAACTCGCTGTCGCCGAGGATGAATTGACGACCCTTCTACTTGCATCTGCCCAAGTTGGTGCTTCTGAAGCAACAAGCGAAAATTCACCTCAGCAAACTATAAATAGTGAAATCCCTAAACCTGAAGCAACAGCTGAAGCCGATACGCCGCCAGAGCCAGCTCAACCACCTGTTTCAACAGAGACTCCTATGATCGAAAAGGAGGCAGAATTGGTAGAAAATCAAACCCCATTAGTTGAGGAGATTAAAGAATCGGATATGGAGGAAAAGATTTTGGAAGCGGATAGTGAGATCCCTGCCCTTCCGGCGCCAGTAGCACAACCAGATACGACAGTCGCAATCGGTGAGCCGATGAAAAAAAAGAACAATTATAAAAACCAACAGAGAATGGATGCGATAGAGGCCCTAAAATACCTTTTGGGAGATTTAGACAAACTTGAAAAACAAAATAAACTGAAAGGTAACCAAACCGAAACCTTGGGTACCAAATACCTCGTTGCACCGGGCGATACCCTCGATGTTATTATTGAAAAAACAATGGTGGGTATTCCTATAAGAAAGGGAATCTTGAGGCGTGCGTTTGTTGAGACCAATAAACATGCCTTTCCTTCAGACAGTCCACACAGACTACTAGCAGGAATGTATATTAAGATTCCAAACGTAGGAGATATTAGAGACATTATTTTTCCAAAGGGATTACCACGGGAGCTTGAACCTGAGTTAGTTGTTGATAAAAAACTTAATTCCAAAACCCGTAATGATTGGGTGAGGTATCCTTAAAAAAATGTATGCAAACTTGTATTCATCAAATAAATCCGTGGTATTAATTTCGACGTTTGACCAACTGAGCTGGTAATAAAGATTTGATGGTTTTTTGGCATAATGCTTTATATTGACTAAAATGTAGGAATGCAGCATTTTAAGTTTGAGGTATGGTACCGTGCTAAATCTTGAATCAGTTCATTTGCCAGGTCGAAACAACCCCATTTTTCTCGAGGGTACCCTTCCTATATCTGAACCTGATGCATTGGAAATGGGATTAAGGGAGGGGCAAATTGTTCGGGGAGTTATTGAGGCCCGTGGGGATTCGATGGCACTCGTCCTGAACGGCAAAGCTTTTGACCTTCCACCTGGCCTAGCTATTCCTAGAGGAATGGTTCAATGGTTCAAAAGCATCGCAACAAAAAGAGGCATTGAGCTAAAAACAATACCAAAACCTCCAGGAGCACTAATAGACGCAAATCCGAGCTCAAAGGCCTCTGCAAATGCAGGAGCTTTGTCTTCAAGGGCGCTCTCACTAATGTTTCGCGGTCCACAACCCTCATCAATTTTGTCGCTTTTCAAACCTGGTTTTATGGAGGCTTTGTTGCAGAATGCAGGTAGTAGTCAGTTTCTCAATCAATTCAGAGCTATGCAATTAAACACGGGGGCTTTAACGGGATCTGGCTTACGACAGGCAGTTGCGAATTCTGGTTTATGGACAGAGGCAACATTAGCGAATGGACAATCTCCATCGCCAATCGACACAAAAACTTGGTTTCGACAACTGATAAGAATTCTCCCAGCGGGAACCGATGCCCTGGCAGCGATAGAGAACGGTATTGATGACCTAGAGGCATCCCAGATTGAGGCGGTGCAAGCGCAGGCACAAAGGGAAGTATCTTTTAGTCTTGTTCTACCCTTCTCGGACCGGGATCCGGTAGAGTTAAGTTTTTATAGACCTCCCCCATCAGAAGAAGAGAAAAATCCAGCTTATACTGTTAACATCCACACGGACAGTGATGATATTGGTGAAGTCTGGCTAAAAACGTCAGTAACAAACAAAACAAAAGTAGATCTAATGATGTGGGCTGTAAAGGAAGACATTGCAGAACTTGCAAAATCAACCTCTGACGAATTAAAACTAGAATTAGAGTCTGCTGGTCTTACCATGGTTTCATTTACTGTATTCAATTCTCGACGACCTAACCTGCCCGATCGCTGGACTTCTCCTGGATCAGTGGTAAATGTGCAGGCATGAAAAATAAAAAGAAAAAAGCGTTGGCTTTAGAGTACGGAGTACACAGTACCCCGATCGTAAGCGCCAAAGGCTCAGATGAACTAGCTTATAGAATTATCGAGGAAGCGAGAAAACAAGGTGTGTATATAGCAGAGGATCCTCAGCTAGTAGCTATGCTTGGTCGGTTAGAGATTGACGAGGAGATACCGGAAGAACTGTACGCTGCGGTAGCGGTTGTACTGTCTTGGGTTTACTGGCTGAAAGGAATGGTTCCGGGGGACGAGAAAAACAACAAAGCTAGTGATTAAACTTCCTCGTATCCGCTTTTTTTCCCCCCTCGTGAAATTTTTCCTAATCGATCGTACACTTCCACCGAACTTGTAGGTTCCTCCAGATGCAGTGCTTGCAGAGCCCCTTTTGTGGCATCCAACTTTCTATTTATTAGAATTTCGTTTCGCAAGTGTAGTTCCTTGCAGGCTTTCATTAACTCCATCAATTCATCCCACTCAGCGTCTGCAGGGTGCGCAATCTGGTTGTCAGAGAAGTTTTGAGTGTCTTTTTTTGGAGAAAAAGTCGAGAGACGATGGATTATTTCGACTTTTTCCTTTTGGATTTTTTCAAAAAGATCGAGGTTTTGCTGCTTTAAGGCCTCAAATTCGTCATTTAAGAGTTGGTAAAGCCTGTTAGCGGACCCCACTGCCTCCAAAAGCTCTTTGCGATCCATTTTTGGCGGCCCGATTTAAAACAATTCTACGTGCTTCGCACGTCTAGTTGGCCGTATCCCCAATTAGTCTTTCCAGTGAGGAATAGCTTTCTGCAATTTTGCGGGCATCTAACGGGTAATTACCTTCTGAGATAGCCTGCTTTATAGCCTCAACTTTTTGCTGATCAAAACCTGGATCGCTGATTGCCTTCTGACTGATTTCCGAAAGTACAACTTCATCAGTAACGGTGGTGGTTCTAGCAGACTGCTGATTTGCCGCCACACCGTCACCTTCTGGACTAGTTACCTTGGTCGTCCTTTGGGACGTTGCTGTTTCGGGCTTATTAGCGCCGCCAACCTGAGAAATAAAATCTGCCATTGTTCCTTAGCTCCCTCTTGCAAAAAATTAAACTTTTTCGCTACACTCCTAATTTGTCGACACATCGGATAAAAACTTTAAAACAAATATACCTAAACTGTGCCTAGTGTCAGCCTACCCGGATATTAAAATCTAGTCAACTATTGAGTAATCTCCACAATTTCCCGCCTAAATCCCCTCCACGGCGTTTTTTCCGGAAACGATTCCTCGCACAACTTTGCCCGAATCGTTATTCCTCACTTTGATCTGTTGACCAAATCGACCATTTTCAAGCGCTGTCATCGAGGCCGAAACCATCAATTTCCCTTTTTTCCCAATCGAAATAACAACTGTATCGCCTTTTTTGATCAATAAAGCTGTTTGGGTGTCACTAAGCCGAAGCGGCTCTCCAGCTTTCAAGGCCCTAGTAGTCTCTCGCTTTTCCAGACCCTCAATATTTGTAATTTGGTCACGAACCACCTTACTGCTGTCAATTTTCTTCAAAGTAAGCATTGAAGAATCAAGAAGGGTGCCTGCAGAAATATTTTTCGAGACCACCACGACTTGCGAATAAACTAAGATATCGGAATTGAGTAATATTTTATTTACATGCAGCCTCTGTCTGGCTTTCTTATCTACAAGATCCAACGGGCCCCTAAAGGCATTGGGAGGTGCATTGCTAACATTCATACGAAAACTAACAGTATTTTCTGGGCCCAAGAGCCCACCCTCTGGTACTGTTTGCTTTAGTTTGTGGACTACGACTGTTTCTGCAACCTTAGTTTTGAGTATCACGTCGGCGACGTTAATGTCGGACCTCGCCTCTTTTCCCAAAACACTTTCAATATCGAGGATCGCTCCTCTGATACTTCTACGTGCGGAGCCATAAGCGACATTAAGCTCTGTAAAGATTTCTCCGGCCAAAATATTTTTTTTTGCTATAACAACGGAATCCAAATTTCCGACGGAGATTCTAAAAAACAACTGCCATTGGGGCGATTTACATCTGGCTCTAATTGTTTTTCGATTAGCAAAGGGAAAATCAAATAGTGGAGCGTCACAATATCCGACTCTAGTCCTCGCGTCTAAAGGCGGAACCTTAATCGCGCCACTGGACACGTTGAGTTCAGCTCCAACCCACTCTTTCAAATCTAAAATTAAAAAATCCAGGTTCATCGATTCAGAGTTAGAAAATTGCGACCACCCAACTAAAACCAGGATTACTACAATTGAAAGAATCTGCCTTGCCCGCCCCTTGCATGGAAACAAAATATTTCGCCTTAAAAAAATCATATGTTTTACCTTGATATCTCAAATTTGCCAAAATTCAGTTAATGTATATCAAGCAAAACTTGTTCCATACTGGAGACCAAAACTACAGAAAAAAAACTGACCAAAAAATGAGGTAAAAAACTGTTTTCAATAGTTTTTAGATATTTTTTGGGGAAAACAAAAAAAATAGTTGCAAAAACACTGTAATTTAGGTTCCCCCTGCTTAATTTTACTGGAAAAATAAATAATTTCAGAGTATTATGCGACCTTGTTGAGTTCATCCCTACCAAAAAACGGATTAAAATTATGAAAAGAGAAATAATTAACTCAGGGTTTATGTTTACATTAGCAACTTGTCAGAAGGTGATTCTAGCGATCTTTGCAATGTTAATAGTCGGAGGGTGTGCTAGCACAAGCCAAAAAGACTCCGAATTCCTTGGTAATGTAAAATATATTGAAGGATCATCGGAGGACTCTGCTCTCGAGGCTGAGGCCGCAGCTGCGCAGCGCGAAGCTGAGTTAGCAAAGGCGGAGGCTGATAGGTTGAGAGAGGAAATGGCAGAGAGGGACAGGCAAGCTGAAGCCGCTCGTGCTGAGGCTGAAGCTGCCGCGGCACAAGGCACTGATCCAAGAGTTACTGACAGCAATATCCCAGAAGGCTCGGAGGCAGCTGCCATTCCATCCGAATTAAGTATATATTTTGGGTATGATGAATACGAGGTCGAAGCAAAGTACAACGATCTATTATCCAAGCATGCTTCTTACATGATGGATAACCCGGAGGTCTCCGTTAGGTTAGAAGGGAACTGTGATGAACGTGGAGGAAGAGAATACAACTTAGCTTTGGGTTCAAGAAGATCAGAATCTGTCAAACGAGCCTTAGTTGGACTTGGTGTCAACGAATCTAGAATCGAGTCAATTAGCTTCGGTAAAGAAAAGCCAATCGCTTTTGGAAACGACGAGGACAGTTATAAGTTAAACAGAAGGGCTGATTTTGTTTATCGTTAATTTTTTTTCTTATCTAGTTGGAAACTGAGGAATAATTTATACGCCGGTCGAACAATCATGAATTCATCTAGAGGGACTCTTGGGCTGATGCTTGCTTTGCTTTTAATTTCAGGGCAATCGTGGGCTCAAAGTACGAAAGAAAGAGTCGCCCGGTTGGAAACACAATTACTCGAATTGTCTGATAAGTACGAAGAGCTTCAAACGAGGTATAACGAATTATCGGGCACCATTGATAAAAACCAGGGATTGATTGACAAAGTCGAAGCAGCAAGTGTGCTTGGTCAAGAATCCCTAGGATTGTTGCGGGATCTCATGGATAGCATAGAGAGCGTACGCAAGGAACAAGCCGACCAACTCGAAGACGTTTTAGAAAATAAAGTCCAACTACCGCCACTAAAAGATGCGACTAGTTCGCTGTCGAATAGGGTGGAAAATTTAGAACAAAGCTCTCAAAGCTCGAACAATATAAACTCGACTTTAGCGAATCGCCTAGAAAAAATTGAAAACCAATTAAGTAGTGGCTTCTTCACCAGAACGATTCGTGACCAGGAAGCCCTCAGAGGCGAGCTTGCTCGCATTCGTGGCACTGTTGAGGAACTTGAACTTTCCCAAGAAAAATTTGCGATCCGCCTTAAACATTTTTACAACGATCTTGATTTTCGTTTAAGACAACTTGTAATTGGTTCAGTTACCGATGAGGAAGTTCCCACTGAAGAAATGGATACGGACAATTCGAGTCCAACTCAGTTGCAAGAAAATCCGGTGGAAACAATTCCAGAGCAGACAGAGCCCATAGAAACAATTACTGACATTGAAGAGCCTAGTAGGGTAAATAGCATTGGTCCGTCGGAGAACGATAACAACAATATTAACCCGCCACCCCCTCAGTAAAGCAACATAATATCTATTGCTCACTTCTGGCCGTGTCTGATAATTGCCAAATCGTCCAAATTCTTTTGCTCTCTCCGAATTAATGCAGTCTTTGTTTTTTTTGCATATTTCTCTTTTAATATGTCGTATTTCGCTTTTTCTCTCTGAGCCAAAAAGAATTTCTTTTGGCAGTTCTTTACCCATGCTTTGGCAGCCAAAAGATCCCTGAACAATCTTTCTTCCAAACTAGAAACTTGGCCGATAAATTTACGATAAAGTAGATTATTATCGATAGAGTGATCAGAACTCTCCATCTCCCGCAAACGGACTTGATATTCACCCCGGATGGTATTTAAGTTTTTTAATCGGCTCTCTGTTGCGCGTAATTGTTCATTTGCAGCCACAATTTCTCTTTTTACTTTTTCTGTCTCTTTTTCTGCCAACTGAGCTAGCGTATCCCAACAGTTACTCCTCATGGCATACTCATCACTGGAAGCGTATTATCATGCCCCAGAAATGGATCGCATTGATACAAGGGTACTCTCATAATCTACTCCGTCATTCATATCTTGCCTAAGAAAAGTTGAAATTTGTTCCCGCAAATTTATTGCCTCATCTAGATCTGGATTAGAACCTTTTTCATATGCCCCAACCTGGATCAAGTCTTGATTATCCTGATATAAACTCCAGAGCCTCCTCAGCCGGTTAGCTCTTTGCAAAACCTTTGGTTTGACTATCGACTGCATTACTCTAGAAATCGACCCTTTCAAATCAATAGCCGGGTAATGAGCCGCATCAGCAAGATCCCGGGAAAGCATGACCTGTCCGTCAAGTGAAGCCCTTGCAATATCAACCACAGGGTCGTTCGGATCATCGCCCTCCGCAAGTATTGTATAGATTGCTGTGATAGATCCGAAGCCAAATCGGCCAACGCCGGCTCTTTCTATTAACTTTGGAAGGAGACCAAATACTGACGGAGGATATCCGCGCGCTGTTGGTGGTTCACCGATAGCTAGTCCAATTTCCCTCTGGGCATGTGCCACACGGGTTAAACTATCAAGCAAAAGTAAAACATTTTTGCCTTGATCTCTAAAAAATTCCGCTATTAGGTGCGCATATTCAGTCGCTTTTATTCGCAAAAGCGGAGACTCGTTTGCAGGAGCTGCTATGACAACCGACTTTTTGAGGCCCTCGGAACCGAGTGACTCAGATATAAACTCCCGAACTTCCCTACCCCTCTCCCCGATTAGACCAATAACCACAACGTCAGCCTGTGTATATTTTGTCAACATTCCTAGAAGAATACTTTTTCCAACTCCAGACCCAGCGACAAGACCCATTCTCTGTCCCCGTCCCATAGTTAATAAGCCGTTAATAGCCTTCACGCCAACATCTAGAACCTCGTTAATTGGTCCCCGTTCCATAGGATTGATTGCGACACCTATCGTTGATAATAAATCTGGACAATAAGGTGGCGGTTTTCCATCAAGAGGTGCCCCCCTTCCGTCTAAGACCCGTCCAAGCATATCTTTTCCAACTCTTGATCTCGAGGATGGGCTGATTACTCTTACAACCGACCCCGGGCCAACCCCAGTCGGTTCTGAAAAGGGCATCAGATAGAGGGTACTATCGTGAAATCCAACCACTTCGGCTTCTACTAATTGATTCTCGGCACCAACAACCTCACAATATGCTCCTACTGGGGCAACAATTCCCCGCGCTTCTAGCGTCAATCCCACAACGCGAGCCAAAATACCACTTTTTACAGCACTCGGAGATTTTGTCCTCTCAATCGCCCTGTCGACTTCCTCATCAAAACTTTTTTGTAGCCCCATAGTTTCACCAAATTTTATTTAATCTCTTTTGGTTCCGAAATTTCTGCAGAGGCTGTATCTTCAGTGGAATCTTGCGAATGCGGTGCTTCCTCCCGCTCCTCCACAATCTCGTCAGGGTTTTCTGGCATTTCCGCTAATTCGATGTTGGAATTTGATTCTGCCTTGGAAAGTTCAGAATTTTCCAATATCGAATTTTCGTTTTCGTCAAAATCAACTTTTCCATCCCTGTCTTTTACCTCCATATCCCTCACTGCCATTTCGGTCTCACTTGTACCATCGAATGTTTGTTTTTTTTCATGCTGATTATTCTGGTTGTTATCTTCAGCGCCTGATTCGGCTTTAGCAATAGTTTTCCGTTGTTCACCCAACAACATTAAGGATAATTTTTTTATACGGTTCTCTATTAAGTCTTCAACAATACTCTCATTAACCGATACTCTGACACTTCCACTTGATAATGACTTATCGGTCTTAACTTCGATATCTAAATTATCTGTTTCATGAATATGTTTCTTGTAACTGCTTAAATCTCCTGAATGCAAGCTCACAGTAATTTTTGCCTTTTTTGCTGTTCCGAGTTCTGAGAGGCAGTTTTCCACGAGCTTTGTTATGACTACATCTGACGTCTTGATCTCGCTCTTGGCTATTTCTTGAGCCAAATGCATAGCCAGTCTTTTTAAAGGTGCGAAAAAGTATTCTTTGTCACTCACAGCTAAGGTAATAGAATCTACGAATTCTTTAAATTCACTTTGCGCCTTTTTCAACGGCTCGTTTAAACGCCTCTCCGTCTCCGAAATTCCCTCCTCACGACCAGATTTTTCTCCATTCT